>Ga0134127_10001290_pt1 | contig 18902 bp, 18 predicted proteins | sample KB31753_FD_96459 | JGI IMG/M metagenome (GOLD analysis project Ga0134127, IMG submission 96459) | Terrestrial soil microbial communities with excess Nitrogen fertilizer from Kellogg Biological Station, Michigan, USA - KB3-175-3 | ecosystem: Environmental > Terrestrial > Soil > Unclassified ... | reverse complement strand
GTTGGCGAGCGTGAAGGCCAGCTCCTGCGCGGCGGTCGCGCCCGCCTCGCGGATGTGATAGCCCGAAATCGAAATCGTATTCCAGAGCGGCGTGTGCTGCGCGCCCCACTCGAACATGTCCACGATGACTTTGAGCGCCGGCTCGACCGGATAGACCCAGGCGTGCTGGGCCATGTACTCCTTGAGGATGTCGTTCTGCACGGTCCCGCGCAGTTTGGCGATCGGCACGCCCTGCTTTTCGGCCGCGGCCACGTAGAAGCAAAACAGAATGGCGGCGGGGCCGTTGATCGTCATCGACGTCGAGACCTGGTCGAGCGGAATCCCGTCGAACAGCGTCTCCATGTCGGCGAGCGAGGAAATCGCGACTCCGCACTTCCCCACCTCGCCCTCAGAGCGCGGATGGTCGGAGTCGTAGCCCATCAGCGTCGGAAAATCGAATGCGACGGAGAGCCCCGTCTGCCCGTGCTCGAGCAGGAACTTGTAGCGCCGGTTGGTATCGGCCGCGCCCCCAAACCCGGCGAACTGGCGCATCGTCCACAGCTTGCCGCGGTACATGGTGGGGTGGATGCCGCGGGTAAACGGGTATTCGCCCGCGCGGCCGAGCTGCTTCTCGATGTCGACGCCGTCGACATCGGCCGGCGTGTAGACCGGTTTCTTTGCGATCGTCATTTCCCGTTCCTCACCTGCTGGAGAACCTCGGCGGCCACGTCGTAGGGGCTGCGCGTTCCCGCCGCGACCTCGTCCAGACGCTTGTTGACCAGATCTTCGGCGCGTGTCTCATCCCATACCCACTGCCGGATCGCGCGGTTCACCACCGCGCGTGTCCGAGTCGCGAGGCGCTGTTTTCGTCGTTCAGCGAGCATTCCCGACGTCACGAGGAATTCATGGTGGCGCTCGAGCGCGGCAATGAGCTCCGAAATACCCTCCCCTTTCGAGGCTACCGTCGTGAGAACGGGCGCTTCCCAATCAGTCTTTGCCGCCGTCTCACCTCGCCGCCCCGCGCCGCCCTTCGCCGCTGCAGGTCCATGATGGGGCCGTACGTTCACGAACGCATTGCCCTTTCGTATGCCCAGCATCACCTCGATCTCCTGGCGCAGCTTGTCGGCGCCCGGGCGATCGGACTTGTTGATCACATACAGCTCGGCGATCTCCATCACTCCAGCCTTCAGCGTCTGGATCCCGTCTCCCGACTCCGGGACCAGCACCAGGACGGTGGTTTCCGCCGTCGCCGCCACGTCGAGCTCGGTCTGCCCCACGCCGACGGTCTCGATCAAGATACGGTCGAACCCGAACGCCTCGAGGACGTCGGCGACCTCCTCGGTCGTGGTGGCGAGCCCGCCCTGGGCGCCCCGCGTCGCCATGGATCGAATGAAGACCCCGGGATCGAGGCTGACGGACTCCATCCGGATCCGGTCGCCGAGCAGCGCGCCGCCCGTAAACGGGCTGGTGGGATCGACGGCGATGACACCGACCTTGAGGCCGCGCTCGCGATAGGCACGCACGAGTTGTTCCGTGAGGGTACTCTTGCCCGCCCCGGGAGGTCCCGTGATGCCAATGCGCTGCGCGTTGCGTTTCCCGATCTTGCGATACAGCTCGGACAAGAGCTGCTCGAACCCTTCGCGTTGATTCTCGACCAGGCTGATGGCGCGCGCCAGCGCGGCCGTGTCGCCGCGCTCGAGCCCCGCGAGCACCGTCTCGAGTCGCATATCTAAGGATAACGGTGGCGTGGTCGTCACAGGAGGGTTCCGCGCAGGATGATGCTCGCGACGCTGAAGTAGATGACCAGGCCGGTGACATCGACCAGTGTGGCAACAAACGGGGCGGAAGCGCTCGCCGGGTCGAAGCCGAGCCTTCTGAGAAGGAAGGGGAGCAGCGATCCCGTCATCGTTCCGAACGTCACCACGCCGATCAGACTGCCGAAGACCGTCAACGCGACCAGCAGCGCATGCTGGCCGTAGATCCCGGTGATCGAATGCCACAGGACGATTCGCAGAAACCCGATCGTGCCGAGCACCAGACCGAGCACGAGTCCCGCCGACACCTCCCGCCGAATGACACGCCACCAGTCGCGCAGATTCACTTCGCCCAGGGCCATCGCGCGAATGACGAGCGTCGAGGCCTGCGAGCCCGAGTTCCCGCCGCTCGAGATGATGAGCGGAACGAACAGCGCCAGGATCACCGCCTTGGCGATTTCCTCTTGAAAGAACGCCATCGCCGTGGCGGTGAGCATTTCGCCGATGAACAGCGCGGCGAGCCACCCCGCGCGTTTCCGCACCATGCGCCCGAACGCGACCTTGAGATACGGCGCGTCGAGCGCCTCCATTCCGCCGAACTTGAGGATGTCCTCGGTGGTCTCGGCCTCGACGACGTCGACGACGTCGTCGAATGTGATGCGCCCGAGCAGGTGGCCCCGCGCATCCACGACCGGCACGGCGGCGACGTTGTAACGCGCCATCAAACGCGCGACCGCTTCCTGATCCTCGCTCGGTTGGACTTGAACGATCGGCTGTTCCATCACGTCGCGCACGAGCCGCGTGGGCGATGACACGATGAGGCGCGCGATCGGGACGATCCCATGCAGGTCGCCCTCGGCGTCGACGGCATAGACCTGATACAGCTGACTTTCGTCGTCCTCACTCTGACGCCGGATCGCGTCGATCGCCTGGGCCACGCTGGCGTCTTCGCGGACGGTGACGACATCCGCCGTCATCAGGCCGCCGGCCGAGTCCTCCGGATACTTGAGCAGCTTGTCGACCTCGGCCCGATCTTCGACCTCCGACAGCACCGCTTCGCGCTCGCCGGCCGAGAGCTCGCCCATGAGATCGGCGGCGTCGTCGGTCTCCAATTCGTCGACGAGCTCGGCTGCATACTCGGGCCCAACCGCCAGCAGCAGCTCTTCCGGATGCTCGGCGGCCTCCATCTCCGCCAGCGCGCTGGACGCCGTTTCGGTCGGCAGCTCGGCGATGACGCGGACTCGGGTGGGCTCGTCGAGCGCCGACAGGACATCGGCAAGATCGGAAGGGTGAACGTTGAGGGCGCGCTGCAGGAACGGATGGAGATCTTCGCGCTCGGCGAGCTCCTTCAGCTCGTCGAGTCTGAGATCCGGCTCAGTCACGGGCGCCTCCCCCTCCCCCTCCCAGGGTGATCGTCCGCACCGGCCCCGCACGCACGGCGATCCGCTCGACCCGCGTAGCGCCGGCGGCGAGCACATCGAACTCGAGCCCCTGGAACGTGAACCGTTCCCCCGTTCGGGGAATGCGGCCCAGTGCCTGGATCAGGAGGCCGGCGACCGTCTGCGTCTTCCCTGCATTCGCCAACGTGACTCCGAGTTTCTCCGCCAGCTCTGTGGCGAGTGCGCTGCCTTCCACCTCGATCACGTGGGCGGCCGAGGGCTGGCCCGCCGCGGAGGGCTCGAACAGCTCGCTCACGAGGTCGTTCAACAGATCCTCGAAGGTGACGAGCCCGGCGGTTCCGCCGAATTCGTCCAGCACGACGGCCAGGTGCCGTCCACCGCGCTGCATCTCGAGCATCAGATCGGCGGCGCGCATCGTTCCCGGGATGGTGAGCGGCGGCCGAACCAGGACCGGATCCTCCGGCTGTCGGCCGAGCAGATCGAGCGTATGCGCCACGCCCACCACCTCATCCAGAGAGCCGCGGTACACCGGATAGCGGCTATACCCTGATTGCTGCAGGACGTGCGCGGCTTCCGCGGCTGCCATCCCCTCGGGGAAGGCGACGATCGCCGTGCGCGGCGTCATCAGCTCGCGCACGGGACGATCCGAGAAGGCGAGCACTCCGGAGACGACCGCCATCTCATCCGTCCCCGCGAGCGCCTCGGTATCGCTGGACAGCAGCGCGGCGAGCGTCGTCCGCGTGGAGCGCTCGCGCCGAGGAATGAACGGCGAGAGCAACGCCCCGGCGCGGTCCATCCACGGGACGGCGCGAGCCACGAGCGACTCGGCCCAGCGTCGCCCCACCACGCGAGGAATCAGGTACGCGGCTCCGATGAACACGGGGACCCCGACAGCGATCGTAAAGACACTCAGGAACGTGGGGTCCGTCGCCGCAAGCAGCGCGGGAATCCCGCCGGCCGCGAGCAGGACGCCGAGCGTCGTCAGCGTGTTCGCGGTCGCCAAGGTGCGCTCGGGATTCTGCAGCAGGCCGGCGGTGGCGGCGGAGCCGCGGAGCTTGTAGGCCACCCAGCGCGTCAGTTCATGCTGGCTGACGGTCGCCGCGGCGACGCCGACAGCGGCGGACACGGCGGCGAGCAGCAGGCCGATGATGAGAACGGCGAGGGCGACGCTCATGTTTTTTCGAACGAGACCTGAGTGACGCGGCGCTGTTCCACGCGCTCGACGACGATTCGATACCCGTCGAGCGTCAATTCATCGCCGGGGCGCGGCACCCGTCCCAGCACGGAGTAGACCAGCCCACCGACGGTCGAGACCTCTTCGTGGGCAATCGTCGTGCCCAACGCCGTGGACAGCTCGTCCAGACTGACCCGGCCGTCGACCCAAACGCGATTGCCGTCGCGGCGGATCGTCGGGACGGTTTCGGTGTCGTGCTCGTCGCGGATCTCGCCGACGATCTCTTCGAGGATGTCTTCCCGCGTGATCAGCCCCGACGTGCCGCCGAACTCGTCCACGACGATGGCGATGTGCGCCGGCGTGCTCTGGAAGTCGCGGAGCTGATTGTCGAGGGTTTTCGTTTCGGGCACAAAGGCGGCCGGCCGCACCAGCGATTGCCAGCGCGTCCCCTGCTCCGCGAGTCCCATCGCGATCGGCACGATGTCCTTCCCGAACAGCACGCCGTTCACGCTATCGGCGGAGCCGTCGAGTACCGGCAGACGCGTGTGCTGGCTGTGCTTGAACGTGTCGAGCACGTCCTCGGTCGAGGCCGAGACGTCGACGCTCGTCATGTCGAGCCGCGGCGTCATCACCTCGTCTACCGTCGTGTCGGCCATTGTGAAGACGCCGAGCAGCATGTCGCGCTGCGCGATGCCGAGATCGGGCTGCAGCGGCCGCGGGGTGTCGATGAGCGTGTGCAAACCGCGATCGGCCCACGCGAGCAGCCAGAACAGCGGGCCGAACGGCGCCAGGGTGCGCCGGGCGAGCGGCAGCGCCGATTCCGACAATTCCGGCGCGAGTCGCGCGACGCTGCGCGGCAGCGCGTCGCCGACGATGAACAGCAGCAAGGTCCCGACGAGCAGAATGCCGAGCGCTTCGATCCACGAGCGGTTCCACCAGGCCACGGCGTTCGACGTCGCGACGGCGCCCAGAATGAGGAGCGCGAGGCGGGCGATGTGGAGGGCGCGATGCAGCGGCACCCGGCGCTCGGCCGCGATCGGTGGCGCGTCCCCGAGCGTGTGGAGGGCTTCGCCCATGGCCGCTTCTTCGGCGAGCGCCAGCAGCGCCGCCCACACGCCGGCGCCCACAGCCACGAGGAGGCCGATGATCGGCAGCGCGGTTCCCGTGAACATCAGCGGATCAGCTTTTTGACGTAGCGTTCCTGGATCCGCCACATCGCCGAGCGCATCCGTCCCACGCCTTCGGGATGGTCGTACCCCAGCACGTGCAGCGTCCCATGAACGGCGAGACGAATCAACTCTTCCCCGTCGAATCCGGCCGCATCGGGCGAGATGTACACGTCGCCCAGGATCGCGCCGTCAGGCTGGGGCAGCGCATAGGCGATGACGTCGGTGAGGCCTCGCCGTCCGGTCGCGCGCCGGTTCAAGCGCCGCATCGCGGCGGGCGCCAGCAGCGTGATGTCGATGTGCGATCCCACGGGCGCGCGTTCCCACGCCAATACTCGCCGGGCGACTTGCATGAGCTGCTCAGCGCGCGGTTGCCGTGGGCTGCCACGACGCACTGATACCGCCACTGGACGCCGGGTAATCGATGCGGTTGTGGTACATCCCGCTCAGCACGATCAGAAATGCCGCCTTGACCTGCTCGATCTGTTGCAGCGTCAACGGCGCTTCATCGAGCTGGCCCGCGTTGACTTTGGTCCGCACGATGTGATCGATCGCTTCCTCGATCTTCTGCGGGGTCAAATCCTCCAGCACGCGCAGCGCTGCCTCGACGGAATCGGCGATCATCGAAATCGCCGTCTCCGGTGAACGGGGCTTGGGACCGGGATAGGTGAAGTCCTCCGGGTCGCGCGCCTGCCCGCCGTCGGCCTTCTTGGCCTTGTCGAGGAAGTAGGTGATCTCCGTCGTGCCGTGGTGCTCGGGAATGAACGCGGCCACGGAATCGGGGAGATCCGCTTCCGCCGCCAGCGCCAGCCCGTCGGTGACGTGGGCCTTGATGATCTTCGCCGACTGCAGCGGCTTCAGCCGGTCGTGCGGATTGTTGCCCGGAATCTGGTTCTCCACGAAAAACATCGGGTTCTTCACCTTCCCGATGTCGTGATAGTAGCAGCCGACGCGGCCGAGCAATCCGTTCGCGCCGATGCGATTGCACGCCGCCTCGACCAGGTTGGCCATCGCGACACTGTGCGCGTAGGTCCCGGGCGCTTCGAGCGACAGCCGCCGCAGCAGCGGGCGGCTGGGATCGGACAGCTCGAGCAGCGTGAGGTCGGTCGTGATGTGCGTGACCGATTCCGCGACGGGGAGCAGGAAGAACGTGAGCCCGGCCGAGACGAGGCCGTTGAGGGCTCCGAGCAGGCCGCGCAGCCCGATCTCGTCGATGGGCCAGCCGCTGGCGAGCCCCAGCGCGAGCGCCCCCATGAGGTACCCGCCGGCGATGATCAGCACGGGCGCGTAGAAGTTGCTGCGGCTGCGCAGCGTCTTCACCGAGAGCGCCGCGGTCACCCCGCCCACGACGCACAGGAACGTCGCGGGGACATCGTGGAAGACGGGCTGCAATCCGCTGACGACCGCGAGAATCATCGCGGCGATCATCGAGACTCGGCCGTTGAACAGCACCGTCATCATCATGGCGAGGAACGGCATGAAGACGACTTCGGGGTGCAGCGGATAAAACCGCGCGACGAGACCCGCCTGCGCGAGCAGGACCGCGAACAGTCCGCCGATCAGGGCGACCTGTTTGATGTCGCGGTACGTCTCGCGCCGGTAGAACACGAGCAGCACCCAGAAGATGGCGATGATCAGCGAATCCCGAAGCAGCGGGCCGATCACGCCGCTGATCGAGTAGGTCGTCGCGGCGCCGCGGCGCAGCAGCTCCTGGTGCAGCGCGACGAGACGCTCGTGCGCTTCGTTGGTCACCACCTCGTGGGGCGCCACGATGCGGTCGCCGGCGCGCACGATGTACTTGCTCGGGTCGACGCTGCCCCGCAGCTCGTTGCGGCGCCGCTCGGTCTCGAGCTGCTTCGGGATCAACGTGGGCCGGAAGAACTGGCGCACGAGCTTGAGATAGAGCACATCGCCGACGCTCGAGCCGGCGTCGGGGTGGAGCTGTTTGGCGCGGCTCAAGTACTGCGCGAAGGTGAGCACCTGATCGCGCTGGACGGACGATTCGGTCGAGCCGCGCCGCACGATCAGCTCGCGCGACTGCTCCACCTGGAGTACGCCCGGGCCGGTGACGCCCTGCGCGAGCGTGCGATCGAACAGGCGGTCGAGCGCCTGCTGCACCGCGCGGCGCTTTCCGCCCTTCGCCAGATACGCCGCTTCCTGCAGCGTCACCGGCACGCCGAACTCGCCGGCGGCGCGGATGATGGCCTGCGGCCCTTGATCGCTGGCGGCATCCACGGCGGCGAAGAACGCCGCCATCGTCGTGGCCGTGCTGTCGAAGGCGCGCTGGCGGAACTCGTAGATCGGCTTCGCCGACGCGGCGAGCTCCTCGGCTTCGCGCTGCAGCTCGTCTTCCGACTTGTTCACGACGAAGTTGAAGGGCGCGACGATTTCCTTGTCGGCGCGCGCGCCCGGCTCGAGCAGCGGCGCGACGTCGGCGGCGCTCGAGGGAAACGCTACGTGCGCGACCAGCGCGAGCGCCGGCACCCAGATCCAGCGCGCGACATGGTAGCGGGCCTTCTCCTGCGTCGGGACGTTCATCTCAACCCTGCGCGTCCTCGGCATAGGCGCGAATGATGTCGCGCACGAGCCGATGGCGCACCACGTCGCCCTCTGCCAGGTAGACGAAGCCGATGCCTTCGATTCCCGGCAGAATTCGCTCGATCTGCAGGAGCCCGGAGTCTTCGCGGTTCGGCAGATCGATCTGCGTCTTGTCGCCCGTGATCACCGCGCGCGAATTCACCCCCAGCCGCGTCAGAAACATCTTCATCTGCATCCCGGTGGCGTTCTGCGCTTCGTCCAGAATCACGAACGCATCGTTCAGCGTGCGTCCGCGCATGTACGCGAGCGGGGCGATCTCGATCATGCGCGTCTCGAGCGCCTTCTGGACGCGCTCGCGCGGCATCATGTCCTCGAGCGCGTCGTAGAGCGGCCGCAGATAGGGGTCGACTTTCTCCTGGAGGTCCCCGGGCAGAAAGCCGAGATTCTCTCCGGCCTCGACGGCCGGGCGCGCGAGCACGATGCGCCGGACGCGTTTGCGCGAGAGCGCATCGACGGCGGCAGCGACTGCGAGGTACGTCTTGCCGGTGCCCGCCGGGCCAATCCCGATCACGATGTCGTGCTCGGCGATCGAGCGCAGGTACTCGCGCTGGCCCGTCGTCTTCGGCTGAATCACGCGCCGCAGGCCGGGCAGGATGATCTTGACGGGATCGGCGGCCTGGCGGCCCAACTCGCCCTGGGCCTCTTCGGCGATCAAACGCTCCACGTCGTGCACATCGAGCGTCTCGCCCATGCGCGCGAGATCGATGAGCGCCTGCGCGACGGGGCTGGCCTTGTCGATCGCGGCTTGCGGTCCCGCGAGCGACATGCTGTCGCCGCGCAACGAGACGCGGACGCCCATGCGCCGCGCGAGCTCGAGCAGGTTCGCGTCGTTCACGCCGGCCAACGCCAGCGGATCCACGCCTTCCACGGACAACCGGTGGATGACGTCGTCAGTCATGAGGTGGCACCGCCTTGATATGAAGCGCGGCGAGATCTTCCGGCCGGGCCGGCGCCGGCGCGCCCTCGAACAGGGCGCGCGCCGCGGTGGTCTTCGGAAATGCGATCACGTCTCTGAGCGAGCCGGCCCCCGCCAGCAGCATCGCCACGCGGTCGAAGCCGACCGCGAAGCCGCCGTGGGGAGGCGCGCCGGCCGCGAGCGCGTTCAACAGAAATCCAAAACGCGCGTCGATGTCGGCCGGTGACAGGCCCAAATGCCGGAACACCGTCCGCTGCACCGCGGGATCGGTGATGCGGATCGATCCCGAGCCCAGCTCGTGGCCATTGTAGACCGCGTCGTAGTGCTGCGCGCGGCACGCGAACGGCTCGCTGTCGAGCTTCCCAAAGTCGTCCGGATGCGGCGACGTAAACGGATGGTGCGCGAACACCGGTTGGCCCGTTGCGGCGTCGGGTTCGAACAACGGGAAGTCCACGACCCAGCAGAACGCGTGCGCCAGCGTCGGCGCGGGACTCAAGCGCTTGATGACTTCCTGGCGCACCTTGTCGAGCGCCGGCGAGGTCACGCGATCGGGCCCCACCGTCATCACGGCGGCATCGCCGTCCCCGACGCCGAGCTGCCCGAGCGCCTCGGCATTGAAGTGCTTGCCGACCGAGCCGGACAGCTGCTCGCCCTGGCGTTTCACCCAGGCGAGACCGCTCGCACCGTTGGCCTTGGCCGTTTCGGTGAGCTGATCGACATCCTTGCGTGAGAGCGAGCCGCCGCCACGCACCGCGATGCCGCGCACGCGCGAGCCATTTGTCGCGGTCTGGAAGAACGGCACGCCGAGCGGCTGGACGGCCTTCGTCCAGTCGGCGATCGCGAATTCGTAGCGCAGGTCCGGCTTGTCGGTCCCGAAGCGCTCCATCGCCTCGCGCCAGGTGAGCCGCGGGAAGGGACGCGGAATCCGGTGCCCCGCTTCGTTCCACAGCTCGACGAGGACGTACTCGACATATCCCATGACGTCGTCTTGACCGACGAACGATGCCTCGATGTCGATCTGGGAAAACTCAGGCTGGCGGTCGAACCGCAGATCTTCGTCGCGGAAACAGCGCGCGATCTGGAAGTAGCGGTCGAACCCCGACACCATGAGCAGCTGCTTGTAGATCTGCGGCGACTGGGGCAGCGCGTAGAACTCGCCCGGGTGCACGCGCGAGGGGACGAGATAGTCGCGCGCGCCTTCAGGCGTCGGCTTGGTGAGATTCGGCGTCTCGATTTCGAGGAAGTCCAGCTCGGTCATCGCGCGCCGCGCGCGCTGAAGCAGCCGGTGCCGCAGCATGAGGTTCGCCTGCAGCTCGGTGCGACGCAGATCGAGGTGGCGGTATTTGAGACGCAGCTCTTCGGCCGGGAGCTCCTCGCCCTTGCCGCGGGCGACGGGGATCGCGGGCGTCTCGGCCGGGCCAGCGATGCGCAGGGCCGTGGCGTGGACTTCGACGTCGCCCGTCGCCAGATCGGGATTGCGCATGTTGGCGGGACGGGCGACGACTTCGCCCTCGACGATGAGGACGGTCTCGGGACCGACTGATTGCGCGCGAGCCAGGATGTCGGCGGAGGCCCAGCCGGGTCCGAGTGCGACCTGCACCAGACCGTCGCGATCGCGCAGATCGAGGAAGACGATGCCGCCAAGGTCGCGGCGCCGGTGGACCCAGCCCCCCAGCTTCACCTGCTGCCCGACGTGCTCCTTGCGAAGCTCGCCGCAGCGATGGGTCCGTTGAGTTGTCCGAGTCACGCCTTCGCGAGCGTTTATGCTCCTCCCATCTCTGCATCGCACAGAATGCGGTAAAACTCAGTGGCGTCGTTCGCTGCCAGGAGCCGGGCACGGATCGGCTCGCGCCGCACGAGGCGCGAGATCCGGCTCAAGGCCTTCACGTGCGCGCCGGCCTGAGATTCCGGTCCGGCCAGCAGGAAAAACAGCCGCACCGGCTCGCCATCCACCGTTTCATAGGGCACGGGGGCCGGGGCCGTCCCCGCGACCGCCACGAGGTTCGTGAGTGCCGGCGTCTTTCCATGCGGCACCGCCACCCCATAGCCGATCCCGGTCGGGAACTGCCGTTCCCGTTCCAGCACCGCCTGCAGCACGTCCGGAACCGCTCCATTTCCACCGACCAGCAATTCCACTAATTCCCGCAATACGCCCTCCTTACTCTGGGCGTGAAGCGGCACCCGAATACGGTCCGGCGTTAGCAGTTCAGAGAGTCGCAATGGAGTGTGTCCAAGTGCTGTAACCGGTTGAAGATAGTTGACTTGAGTTGACGGCGCCACAGCCTTGAGTAAACGTTCGGCATGCAACGCATTGGAATACTGTTGGTTGGCCTGTCGGCGCTCGGCGCGGCGCGCGCCGGCGCACAGCAGGCGACCGGCACAACGCTGTGGCGGGTCGCGGCCACGACGCTCGCGACTCCCCCCGCCCTCGCACTGGGGGCCGCCGCCACCATCTGGAATCCCGCGCAGGCCCAGGACAGCGCCCGGCTGCAGCTCGCCCTCGAGGCCATTCAGACGCCCTCGGCCATCAACGCCACCGGCATGATCGGCACGATTCGGATTCCCGCCGGGAGGATAGGGCACCTCGGCCTGGTCTACGGCCGCGTGGGACTGAGCGACATCGCGCAAACGGTCGACAGTCCCGATCCGACGGGGAGCGCCGTGCCGGTGTACACGTTTGCCGTGGGCGCAAACTGGTCGCGCTCGGTGAGCGGCACGAATGTCGGTGCGACCGTCGCATTTCACGAGACGCGCCTCGACGAGGAGAATGCCGATCGCTGGACGCTCGACGTCGGTGCCAGCCGGGTGTTTGGCGGCGACCGGTTTCGCATCGCCGCGGCCACGCACTTCTTTTCGTCGCTGACGGCCAACGATCCGGCGCAGGACGTCTTTGCTGGCGTCGAAGCGCGCCTCTGGAATGGTCCCGTGTCCGAGCACGGTGATCGCACCGTGATTCGCGGCCGCTACGGAATTTCGTTCGCGCACGGATTCACCGCCGACCATCAACTGGGGCTGGGGGCGGAATTATCCAAGATCGTGAACATCGACGTGCTGTTGGCGCACGAAGGCGGCTACAGCGGCGGCTCGTGGCGGCCGGTGGTTGGACTGAGCCTCGCCATCGGCAAGTATCATGTCGGCATCGCCCGTGACGGCGGCGTCAACGATCTCGGCTCGGCGTACCGCGTCGGAGTGGAAGCGCGCTTCAAGTGAGCGTCGACCTCCTCAGTCTCACGCCGGAGGCGGCGCAAACAACTCTCCAGGAATGGTTGGCGGCGCGGGGCGAACCTGCCTATCGCCTCCGTCAGATCGTGCCCCGCTTGTGGCAGCGTCCCGTTGCCGGCTGGCAGGACGCCACGGAGCTACCGGAGCCGCTGCGCCGCGCGCTCGACGACGCATTTCCGTTGCGCCGCCTGACGCTCAAGACGCATCAGCAATCGAGCGACGGCACGCAGAAATTTCTGTGGGATCTCGGCGACGGCGAAGCGATCGAATCGGTGCTGATTCCCGAGGGCAAACGGCGCACGCTGTGCATTTCGTCGCAGGCGGGATGCGCGCTGGGATGTGTGTTCTGTGCGACGGGTCGCATGGGATTCCGGCGGAATCTGACGGCCGCCGAAATCGCCGGTCAGGTGCGCGAGGTGGTCCTGCGCGACCCCGGCCTCAAGCCGAGCAACATCGTCTTCATGGGCATGGGCGAGCCGCTGCTCAACTGGGACGCGGTCGACACGACGCTCACGGTACTGAACCGGCCCGAGGGACTCGGGATTGGGGCTCGCCACATCACGCTTTCGACGGTGGGAATCCTGCCGGCCCTCGCGCAATTCGCGGCGCGTCCCGAGCAGTTCCGGCTCGCGGTCTCGCTGCACGCGCCGTCGCCGGCGCTGCGGCGCGAGCTGATGCCGATCGAAAAGAAGTACACGCTGCCGGAGCTGATGCAGGCATTGAAGCAATTCCGGCGTCGCGTGACGCTCGAGTACGTGCTGATCGGGGGCAAGAACGACTCGCTGGAGACCGCGGATCAGCTCGCGAAGCTGGCGCAGCCGCTCGAAGCGCTCGTGAACCTGTTACCGCTGCATCCCGGCGGCGCCCCCGATCTGACGCCGAGTCCGCGGAAGCAGATGATCGCGTTTGAGCAGCGCCTGAAGCTGTTGGGGGTGGAGGCGGTGCTGCGGCGCAGTCGCGGCCTCGATATCAGCGCCGCGTGCGGTCAGCTACGGGTGGAAGTCGAGGCTCGAGCCCGGGGCCGAAAAGTCGGCGCCGAGGAGCACACTCACATCGAGTAGCTTCGTGCTGTCGAGTTGGACCTCTACCCGTCCCCGTCCCAGCGCCTGCCGTACTTTCTCGCCCACTGCCGCCGCACCACGCCGGACGATGATTCGCGTCGAGTCGAGCGTCGCGTCGCCCGCATTCCCGAAGTACACGACGTCGATTCCCGCCCGGCGCAGCAGCCGCGTGCCCACGCGCGCATCGCCGGCCCGGCCGTTCGCATTCAGCACTTCTACGGTGATGGCCGCGGCACGATCGCCCGGGATGGTCCGTGTCTGAGTGTCGCCACCGCCACATGCTGCCGAGCAGCACAACAGCGACACAACCGCGATGCACTTCACGGCCGTCCTACGAGTTGATTCCAGAACGCGACCGTTTCCGCCCGCAGCGGCCATCCGGAGCGGAGGGTCCATTCGAGCCGGCGCCGGGCCACTTCCCGGAGCACCGCGTCTCGCTCGAGCGGGACGCGGCCGGCGAGCTCGGCTCCGTCCGGAAGCGAGCGTCCCGGCTCCAGAAAGTCCGCGAGATACAGCATGCGACCGGCGTCGTCCCAGTCGGCCGATCCGATGGTGTGATAGCGGACCGCATCGAGGATGCCGCGGTCGCGTTCGCCTTCCGCCGCGGCGCGATCGGCGGCGGCGGGACCGTGGGCGGTGCGGTTGCCGAGCGGCGCATCGCGCAAGGCGTCATGCAGCCATCCAGCGCGCAGCCAGCGATCCCGCTCCTCCGGACCCACGCGCATCGCGTCGGCCCAGGTGGTGAGCAGCGCGACCACTCGTTCGATGTGGGCCCGGCGCGACGCGGAGGCCTCGGCCCAGGCCGGCAAGCTCACGGCTTGGTCCGCGGGTCCGCGGCGATGCCTTCGCCCAGCACGACGTTGTCGAGCAGCCGAGTCTTGCCGATGCGGGCGGCGACGACGGCGACGGTCCGCGCGGTCACGCGCTCGACCGGCCGGAGGTTCTCGTCGATCAGCGCGCAGTACTCGGGGATCACGCCCGGGGAATGCATGGCCTCGAGACCGGCGCGCTGCAGTTTGACCGGATCGGCTTCCCCGCCGCGCCAGCTCTGCTCGAGCGTGCGCAGCGCGCGGGACAGCACGAGCGCGGAGCGCCGCTCGTCCGGGGTGAGGTAGCTGTTGCGGGAGGAGAGGGCGAGCCCATCGAGCTCGCGCACCGTCGGCGCGATATCGATCGTCACCGGGAAGTCGAGATCCTGCACGAGCCGCTTCACGAGCATCGCCTGCTGATAGTCCTTGCGCCCGAACACGGCGACGTCCGGCTCGACGATGTGAAACAACTTGGTGACGACCGTGAGCACGCCGCCGAAATGACCGGGGCGAGCCGTGCCTTCGAGCGCGTCGGCGACCGCGCCCGGAACGACGCGCGCCAGCGGCTCATTCGGATACATGGCTGCGGCGTCGGGGATGAACAGCAGGTCGACGCCCCGCGCTTCCGCGAGCCGGCGGTCGCGCGGCAGGTCGCGCGGATAGCGCGCGAGATCCTCATGCGGCCCGAACTGGAGTGGATTGACGAAGATGCTGACGACGACGCGCTCAGCGAGCTCGCGCGCGCGATCCACGAGACGCAGGTGGCCTTCGTGGAGAAATCCCATGGTGGGAACGAAGCCGATGGTGTGACGACGAGAGCGCTCGGCCCGGGACCAGGAGCGCATCTCGGCAGGAGAGGTGAGCTCGCGCAACTAGAACTCGCGCTTCTTCATCTCCGAAAAGAAGTCGCGGCGCTCGATGTCTTCGTCGGTCACGTCCGGCGGCAGCGTGGGGTCGTATCGTTTACGCGCCTTCGGTTTCTGCTTTTCCGCCTTGGCCATGTTCTTCTTGATCAACTTGGCCATTTTTTCGTCGTCTGTTTTCGACACTGCCCCTCCCTCCGGTCAGAGTGGTCGCTCAGCGATGCTCAATTATCGATCATCGATGATCGAGAATCAACGCCGTTCACTATTTTGCAGCGTCACTTTCCAAACGAATGCTCCGGTCCGGGATAGCGTCCCTCCCGCACCTCGGCCCCGTACACGCGCGCGGCCTCGCGCACGTCCTCGGCGAGCGCGGCGTATTTCTTCACGAACTTGGCGGAGAACTGGTCGTTCAGGCCGAGCATGTCATGGAGCACGAGCACCTGACCGTCGCAGGCCGGACCCGCGCCGATGCCGATCGTCGGGATGGTCAGGGCTTTGCTGATTTGCGATGCGAGCGGCGCGGGCACCAGCTCGAGCACCACGGCAAACGCCCCGGCCTCCTGCAACGCCGCCGCGTCCGCCTTGAGCCGCTCCGCGGTCGCGTCATCACGGCCCTGCACGCGATAGCCGCCCAGCGCGTGCACGGACTGCGGCGTCAGCCCGATGTGCCCCATCACCGGAATGCCGACTTCGACGAGACGCCGCACCGTGGCAGCCATCGTCTGGCCGCCTTCGAGCTTCACGGCGTGGCAGCCGCTGTCTTTCATCGCGCGACCGCAGTTCGCGAGCGCCTGTTCCGGCGAGACCTGATACGTGAGGAACGGCATGTCGCACACCACCAGCGCGCGCTCGGTCCCGCGCCGCACCATGGTCGTGTGGTAGATCATCTGCTCGAGCGTGGCGGACAGGGTCGATGGCGCCCCCGCGAGCACCTGGTTGAGCGAATCGCCCACGAGCAGGACGTCCACGCCGCTCGCGTCGAGCAAACGCGCGAACAGCGCATCGTAGCAGGTCAGCGCCACGATGCGCTCGCCCTTTTCCTTCATCTCGAGCAGGGTCCGGGTCGTGATGCTAGTCATGCTCACCATCCAGCTCGGCGATTTCGCGCTGCCAGAAATCGCGGTTGGGCAGCTCGGGATGTGGAATCGTCAGATCCGGTTCTCGCACGATGCGCGCTCCATAGCGTACGATGTCGAGGTCCAGCGTGCGCGGTCCCCAGCGCTCGCGGCGTTCTCTACCCCGCTCCGTCTCGATCGCCCGGCAATATGCCAGGAGCTCGGCCGGGCTGAGACTCGTTTCGAGCAGCACCATTTGGTTCAAATACGGCGCTTGCGCAACCGGACCCAAAGGCGCCGTCTCGTCGATTCGCGTCGCCGCGATCAGGCGCGTCTCCGGGAGCGCGCCCAACCGCTTGCGCGCGTGCTCGAGATGCGCATCGCGGTCACCGACGTTGGACCCCAACGCCACGTAGGCTCGTTCGGCCGTCATGCGACATTGGCGAAGCCACGCGTGAGATCGCGCAACATGGTCGCCACCTGCTCGAGGTCGCGGGTCGCGCGCTCGAGATCGGTCAGGCCCTCCGCCGCCTGGACGGCGCGGGTCGCCACGTCATCGGCTTCGGCGCGGTTTTGTCCGGCGATGCTCGCCACGGCGTTGATCCGCTCGCGCAGCCGCGCGAAGGCCTGGTTCTGCTCGCCCGCGGCTGCTGTGATGCGGCCGGCGTGCGCCGTCGCTTCGGCGGTAGCGGCCACGATCGCGTCCAGCGCCTCGAGCGCGGCGGCGGACAGTTCTTCCACGCCGCCGACGTTGACCTGGCCGCGACGCATCTGCTCGACCACTTCCCCGACCTGCGTGTGAATGTCCTGCACGAGCTCGCCCGCTTCCACCGCGGCGTTGGCGCTTTGCTCGGCGAGATGGCGGACTTCATCGGCCACGACGGCGAACCCTTTGCCGTGCTTGCCGGCGCGCGCGGCTTCGATGGCCGCGTTCAGCGCGAGCAGGTTGGTCATGTCGGCCAGCTCGCGAATCGACGCGATGAATCCGGTGATGCGCCGGCTCGTTTGCCCGAGCTGCTGGACCTTGCTCGAGCTTTCTCCGACGAACGCTTTCAGCGCCACGAGGCGCTCGATCGCTTCGCGAATCTGCGTGCGATTGCGACTCGCGACGTCGCTGGCGGCCGTCGATGCGCGCGCCGCGCCCGCGCCGTCATCGGACACACGCCGCGACACCTGCGCCAGGCTCTCGGTCGCCTCGAGACCACCCGAGACTTCGCCTTCCTCGCGCCGCACCCCTTCGCGGATGACGCCGGTCGCCGTCGCCACCGCCGCCGCCGCCCCTTTCAGCGCCACGGCAGTCTGCGCGATCGTGGCGAGCTGGCGCGTCATGCGGTCCACGGTCTCGACCAGCGGGCGGCGCAGGTCGGTGATGTGCACGGCGGTGGCGAGCTGGTTCGCGAACGTGGTGATGGTGAGAATGTCCTGGCGGCGATAGCAGTGCTTCTTGTGATGCTCGAGCTCGAGCGTCCCGATCACATGATCGCCGAATTTGAGCGGCACGATCACGAGACTCTGCACCTCGAGCGGGGCGTCGGCCACGCGGTCGTCGCGCGTGAGGTCGTCGATGACGACGGTTTCGCCCCGGTCGGTGACGCTGCGGCGCAGCGCGACCGTGTCCGCCGAGGGATCCCCGCGGTGCTCGCGCCCGCGGTCGGAGCGGTGCGCCAGCGTCATCTGGCCCTCGTGCAGGCGGTAGATCCGGAAGTCGCCCCAGTCCACGAGGCGATGCGCCAGGCGCTCGATCCGCTGAAACGAATCCTCGAGACTGATGTTGGCGGTGATCACCGCTTCCCTCGCGTGAATCTTGTTCAGCCCTTCGGCCGGGATCGCTTCTTCGCTCATCTGCTTGCGCCGACGGCCGAGAAACGCGAGGCCCAGCCCGACGAGAATCCAGGCGCCGAAGGACCAGGCGATCACCGCGCCGACGAAGCTCGTCGCCGCGAAGACCGTGGCGGCGTACGCGATCACTTCATACCGCACGATCATCAACCGCTCGGCCGGCTCGAGCTTGGACCGGATGATGAGGCTGAAGTAGAAGAGCACGCGCCCGAACACGAAGTAGGCGAGCGCGTACCCGGCCAGCGCGGGCAGCAGCTCGATCGTGATGGCAGGGGCGCGATGCAGGTCGAGCCAGTAGAGAGTCGCCGCGTACACGCCGAAGGCCGCCACGAGGGTGATGACCTCGCGGCCCATGTTGATCCAGCCCACGCGCAGCGGCTTGCGTTGCCACAGCGAGTCGGTGGCGAGCGTCGCGCCCGCCACCGCGAGCGCCGTCGCCGGCACACCGACCAGCAGGCTTCCCGCCAGTCCGACCAGCGCGGTCTGCGTCATGTAGGAATACTTGCTCAGCGGCACCGCCAGCCCGCGCAGCGCCACAGCACTGGCGAACAGGAGCGCGAGCTGCGGCAGCTGATCGAGCCAGCGCCGATCGGCGATGAGAATCCCCGCGAGAATCGCGGTGCCCGCATAGGCCAGCGCTTGGCTGTAGACGGCGACGAATCGGTTGACTGTCATCCGTGCACCGCCGCGGCGAGCTCGCGCGCGAGCTGCTCCATGGCAGCCGGTCCCTGCGTGGCCAGTTTGTCGAGCAGCGCGCTGCCCACGACGACGCCGTCGGCATGGCGCGCCGTCGCCGCTGCTTGCGCCGGAGTCCCGATCCCGAAGCCCACGGCGACCGGGAGCCGGCTCGCCGCGCGCACGCGACCAACCTGCGCTTCCAGATCGGCCGGGACGCTGTCGCGGGCACCGGTCACGCCCAGCCGCGAGATGAGATAGATGAACCCGCCGGCGCCGCTCATGGCGGTTGTCAGGCGGCGGTCATCGGTCGTCGGTGCGATGAGACGAATGAGATCCAGACCGCTCGCGGTCACCGCCCGCTCCGCGGCGGGATCGGCGCCGGCGG
>Ga0134127_10001288_pt1 | contig 18917 bp, 1 predicted proteins | sample KB31753_FD_96459 | JGI IMG/M metagenome (GOLD analysis project Ga0134127, IMG submission 96459) | Terrestrial soil microbial communities with excess Nitrogen fertilizer from Kellogg Biological Station, Michigan, USA - KB3-175-3 | ecosystem: Environmental > Terrestrial > Soil > Unclassified ... | reverse complement strand
CGCGCAGAACTTCTTCTTTTCTGTACTCGACCGAAACGCATTGGTCAGGGCAGCTACCTCGACCGGATCGCCGAGCGCGGTCGCCGTCCCATGCGCTTCGACATACGTGATTGACTCAGCGTCGACGTTCGCAACAGACTGGGCCAACGAAATGACCCGCGCCTGACCCTCAATACCCGGGGCTGTATAACCGATTTTTGATGAACCATCGTTGTTTATAGCCGATCCCTTGATCACCGCAATCACGTTGTCATTGTCCGCATACGCTTCGGAGAGGCGCTTCAGGGCGACGATTCCCACGCCACTGCCGAAAATTGTTCCCTCCGCTTTTGCGTCGAACGCTCGACAGTGTCCGTCCGGAGAAGAGATTCCTCCGGGTTGGTAGTAATATCCGGTTCTCTGGGGAACTTGAATTGAGACACCGCCCGCGAGAGCCATATCGCACTGGTAAGTTAACAAACCCTGACATGCCAGGTGTACGGCAACCAGAGACGTCGAACAGCCAGTTTGAACATCGATGCTCGGGCCTTTCAGGTTCAATTCGTACGACACGCGTGTGGCCAAAAAGTCTTTGTCATTTCCGATCATTATCTGGAAGGTGTCTTCAGGCGACGTGAGGGCGGAATTCAACATCAAGTTGTACAGAAGATATGTACTAAGGCTTGTCCCCGCGTAAACGCCTACCAGGCTCGTTTGTCTGTCCGGTTCGTAGCCTGCATTTTCGAGCGTGTGCCAGGCGCACTCCAGAAAAATCCGATGTTGAGGATCGAGCAACGACGCTTCGTTTGGCGAGTACCCAAAGAAGGCGGCGTCAAACAGGTCAATGTCTCGAAGAATTGACCCCGCTTTTACAAAGTCCGGGTCACCCAGCGCGTCGAGATCCACGCCAAACGATTTCAACTCCTCATCGGTGAACTGGGTGATTGCCTCCTTGCCTTCGCACAGGTTCCTCCAAAACTCATCAACGTTCGCCGCGCCGGGAAAGCGGCACGCCATGCCTATGATGGCGATATCCAGGCCTTCAATTGGATCAGTCAGATCATGATTACTCACGTTGTCTCAATGGCGTCTCTTTGCGAAAGCTTGACTCTGCCTTCTCAGGCCTTCCCTCTGCTTTAGAGCACGGCTCCTTGACTGCTCGAAATTGGTATTCTGGTCTTGCTCCTCGCCGAGATACCTCGCCAGCGAGCTTACAGTCGAATGTTCGAGCATCTTTATGAGCGGTAGTTTTTTGCAGAACACTTCCTGCAATCGGCTGTGTGCCTGAGCCATAAGCAATGAATGGCCGCCAATATCAAAGAAGTTATCGTTTATGCCGATCCGGTCTGTCTTTAGTACCTCTTTCCATACTTCGGCAATAGCCTGTTCCAACTTGTTACGGGGCATCACCGGCACGGCAACCGAACCATTCCCCGCCGACTCCGGGCGTGGCAACGCTTTGCGATCCACCTTGCCGTTGGGTGTTAGAGGCAGGCTAGTCAAAGTCGCAAAGGCCGACGGCATCATATATTCGGGGAGGGTCTCTCTTAAAAAGTCTCTCAACTCGTTGGCCCCCGGCGCCGAACCGGGTTGGGCGACAACGTATGCAACCAGCCGCTTATCGCCCTGGTCGTCCTCTCTCACTGCGGCGACGGCTTCCTTTACGCCGGAGTGTTGACCAAGCGCCGCTTCGATCTCGCCCAACTCAATTCGAAAACCTCGGAGCTTCACCTGTTGGTCCAAACGTCCGATGAACTCGATGCGCCCATCGGGCAAATAACTTGCCCTGTCTCCAGTTCTGTACAGTCGCGCCCCGGGCCTGGTACCCAAGGGGTTCGGAATGAACCTGTCCGCCGTCATTCCCGGCTGATTGAAATAACCGCGAGCAAGCCCATCTCCACCGATGCAGAGCTCTCCGGAGATACCCGCGGGCACGGGACGTAGGCGTTGATCCAGAATGTGAATCTCGGTGTTGGCGATCGGCCGACCGATAGACGGCCTGTCCTCGCCATGGTCAACCACCTGCGTGGCAGACCAGATAGTAGTCTCCGTAGGCCCATACATGTTGACGATCCTGCACGACAGTTTCTCTCTAATCCTTTTCACTAGTGAGGGAGGCAGCTCTTCGCCGCCAAGCATCAGGACTCTCAGGCTCCCGAGAGACTCCATCACATCCGGGTCCAGCATCAACATGCTCATCATCGAGGGAGTGCACTGCAAAAGTGTCGGTTTGTGAGTCCTGACTTGAGTCACCAGCGGGTAGTCTGCAGCCGTCCGGCTTTTGTTGCAGTTGTCTTTAAGAGCGCTGAGATTCGGTAAAGCCGCAAGCGCCGAATCGACGTCAACGCCGAAATCTATCAGGCACGCAACCTCATCAATTCCCATCTCTTTGAGCCGTTCGATCATCGGCTCGCAGTCTGCCGGGCTTCCGAAAAGCGCGCTTGTTTCGAAATAACGGTTAAATGCGTAGTCCAGCAGGTCACCCATCTCCTTCTCGGTCATCTCCTCGAGCTTGAGTGGCAGGTTCATGCTCTTGATCAAATTACCGATAAGGTCGATTGAGGTTCGAAGATAGTTTGTAAACGGCTTGCGGACGATTTCTCGCGCGTGCTCCCTGTTCTCTCCGACAAATGTATGCAACATCAGCGCAACTTTGCCGGACTCCCTTCCGTGGCCACTGCGATCGAGAGCATCACGGTACATTGCGACTTTCTTGAGCACTTCGTCGACTGACTGCCCGAGAAGATGAGTCAGGATGTTCGCGCCCATCTCGCCGGCCTTTATGAAAGTCTCAGGCGACCCGGCCGCCGTTAACCAGATGGGAAGCTCTGGTTGAATCGGCCTGGGAAACACTCTCACTTCGATGTCCTTGCCGGAGCCGCTACGAACAGCGATTGATTCGCCGCGCCATAGCTTCTTGACCGCCTCGATCCCGTCAAGCATCACCTGCTTTCTGTCGGGGTAGTTCTCTGGAAAGAACACGAAATCATCCGAATGCCACCCAGAAGCGAACGCAATTCCTACGCGGCCCTTTGAAAGGTTATCGACGAGCGACCAGTCCTCGGCAACTCTCAGCACGTTGTGCAACGGAAGCACGACACTTCCCGCGCGTATATGAATCTGCTCTGTTATTACTGCCAGCGCGGCACTGGTCACCGCGGGATTCGGATACAAGCCGCCAAAGGCATGGAAGTGCCGCTCAGGAGTCCACACCGCCGAGAAACCATTTCGGTCCGCAAACTTCGCCCCTTCGATCAATAATCTGTACTTGTCATCGGAGCCTTGCGGATCCTCATTCGCAAAATAGAAGAGGCTGAACTTCATCTCCCTTGTCGAACTCTTACGTCGGAGGCTGGCGCCGCCGCTCAGGCTCTCCTGCGACCCGATAACGACCTTCGCGCCGTTGGCCAGCGTCCATAACAATTCCAGAACCGATATGTCGAACGAGATACTGGTCACTGCCATCAGGGTGTCCGCACTATCGCAGCCAATCGTGCTATCCATTCCTCTGAAGAAATTGACTATCGAGCGATGAGTAATCGTCACGCCTTTCGGCTTTCCCGTTGAGCCCGAAGTGTAGATGGTGTAGGCGGCATTGGAAGAGGTTACTCTGCTGTCAAAGTTCCCATCGCTCTCAATGACAGTTTCGTCCCAACAACCGTCGAGGAGGATCACCTGTGTTCCCTCCTCAGGAAGCAAATGCCGCAGCCTCTGTTGTGTTACCAAAACGGTGATCCGGGCATCATCGAGGACGTAGTTGATACGTTCCCTCGGATAAGACGGGTCGAGCGGGACGTAGGCTCCACCGGCCTTCAGAATACCAAGCAACCCCGCCATCATCTCTGATGAACGCTCCACGCAGATTCCGACAGGCACTTCCGGACCGACACCCAGTGACACCAGGCGGCGCGCAATTCTGTTCGCTTGCAGATTGAGTTCACCGTAGGTCACTTGTCTATCGTTGAAAACCACGGCGACTCCTTCGGGAAACCGCGCCGCCTGCGATTCAAACAGGTCATGCACCCGCATCTCTGTCTCGTAAATTGCCTGGGTCTTGTTCCAATCCACAAGAATCTGGTTTGACTCAGTCGCGGAGAGAATCGGGAGATCCGAGATCCGCCGTGCCGAATTCTCGACGATGGCGGAAAGAAGAGTCTGCAGGTGCCCGCTCATTCGTTTTATTGTGGATTCTTCAAAAAGCTCAGTGTCGTATTGCAGCGAGATGCCAAGCGTCCCGTTTGTTTCCGCCATAACGACCGTCAGATCGAACTGGGCTACCCGCTGCTCCAGGGCTACCGACTCCAAATCGAGGCCGGCCACCTCCAGGCTTGCGCCAGACTCGCCAAGAGCAAATGCCGTGAGCCCTTCCTGATCCAGGAGATGCGCCTTCTGTAGCATGAACATCACCTGGAACAGCGGTGAGCGGCTTGCGTCTCGTTGCGGATGCAATCGCTCAACCAGCAACGGAAAGGGGTAGCCCTGGTGTTCGAGAGCTCCCAGAACAGACTCTTGTGCCTGGCCAAGAAAGTCGTCAAATGAAGGATCAGCATCGAAATCTGCCCTCAAGACCACCGGGTTTACAAAGTATCCGACTACGGGTCTCACTTCGGGCAGATTTCTACCTGCCATTAGCGAGCCGACCGAGAGGTCGGGCTGAGATGTGTACCGATAAAGAAGCGACTGAAGCGTCGCAACCAGCGTTACATAAAGGGTAACATCCTGCTTACGGCTAAAACTCTTTATGTCTTTGGTAAGATCGGCGTCCAACCTCAAAGTGTGCGATGCGCCGTGATGTCCCTGTGCCGGCGGCCGTGCGCGATCCGTTGGCAGATCCAAAACCTCGGAAGCTCCACCCAACCGTTCTTGCCAATAACGCCACAGCCGTTGTCCTTCGCTTCCCTCAAGCGCTTCAGCTTGCCATCGTGCGTAGTCGGTGTACTCGACCTCGAGATTTGGAAGCATTGCATGCGCGGAGTCCAACTCCGCCTGATAGAAAATCCCCATCTCGCGCATCAGAATCGCAAGCGACCAGAAGTCGGCCACGATATGATGAACAACCAGCAATAAGATCTGCTCATCCGCGGCGATTGCAAACAGACCGACTCGAATCAAGGGCCCACTTTCGAGATCAAACGGCTCTCGCGATTGTTCAGAAATGCAACCCTGCAGCTCGTCGTGGCTCCAGGAGGTTGCATCCTCCCTCCTGATCGCAAACGATGTCTGCGAGGCGATTCGCTGCACCGGTTTTCCGTTCTCCGCGGTAAAGGTCGTTCGCAGAGATGCGTGACGAAGGATCAGTGCACTAAAACTGCGTTCGAGCGCTTCGACGTCGACAGGGCTCTTGATCCTAATCGCGGTCGCGATGTTGTACGCGGGGCTGTCGGGAGCGAGCTGGTGGAGGTACCACATTGCCTGCTGTCCGAAAGACAACGGATGGTCCGCATAAGTCTCCGGCGCGTGAACGACACGTTCGACCGGGCCCGCCTCGCCGTTTCCGGTCTTAGCCATCGCCTCATGCGCGAGCTCGACAATTGTGATCTTTCCCAGTAATCGGGCCGCTGAGAGTTTCAGATCCAGTTTTTCTTCAAGCGCGTGCGCTAACTCGATTGCGGATAATGAATCGAGTCCGAAGTGGGTCAGCGGCCGATCCACGTCGATCTCGCCGCGTGGCTGACCAACTCTGGCGGCGACTTGTTGAACCAACCATCCTTGAATGTCTGAACAGCTATCCGGCGCGAAATCCAGATTGATTGGTTCCAGTTGTGAGAGTTCTGCCGCGCGCCATTCGGCTACGGTCGTCAATTCGCCGTTGAGATACATTGACCGGCAAACGTGTCGCTGTACCTTGCCGCTAGTGGTCTTTGGCAGCGTCCCCCGCTTAATCAACGATATGCTGTAGGCCTGCAACTCATGAGAAGCGGCTATGCTGCTGCGAATTAATTCGAGGATCTCGTCAGATTCCGATCGCAAACGACTCTTGATTTCCTGGATCACAACCAGGCGCTCTTCGCCTGCAACATCAACCGAGAAGGCCGCCCCGCTGTTCGGCTCAAGCCCTGGATGACTGGCCTGCATCGTGTGCTCGATGTCTTGCGGGTAGTGGTTCAGTCCCCTAACGATAATCAAGTCCTTGAGCCGCCCGGCCAGGAACAGCTCACCTTCTCTTACAAAGCCCAGATCGCCGGTCCGTAGAAATGGGCCTTCGCCGGTATCGATAAGCGTCGCGCTAAACGTCTCCTGGGTTTGCTCAGTCCAGCCCCAATAGCCCTTCGCCACGTTCCGACCCGACACCCAGACCTCACCGATCTCATCGGGTTCACACCGGGTCATTGAATCTGGATGAACGACGACGATTTTCTGATCCGGAAGCTTCCGCCCGCAGCTAATAAAGGCGCGAGCTTCGGGATCGTCCGGCGCGACATCGACGACCCGATTGTTTTCAAGTTCGCTCGCCCGTACTGTGCGAACTAGCGGCGGTAGAGCTTTTGGCCCGCCAGTGACGAACAACGTGGCCTCGGCGAGCCCGTAGCACGGGAAAAATGACTGTCTTCTAAAACCGCAAGGCTTAAATGCATCGCTGAATCTATCGAGCGTCTCTTTGCGAATTGGCTCCGAGCCTGTAAAAGCGATGCTCCAACTGCTGAGGTCCAGATCGGCGCGCTGTTCAGGACTGATCCGGCGAGCGCATAAATCGTACGCAAAGTTCGGGGCGCCGCTGATTGTGGCTTGATATTGTGATATTGCTTCCAGCCAGCGGACCGGCCTCTGTAAAAAGGATGCCGGCGGCATCAACACACAGGAGAACCCACCGTATAGCGGCTGCAATATTCCGCCGATCAGCCCCATGTCGTGATAAACCGGCAGCCAGCTGACGCACACGCTTTCCGGTCCGTATTCAAATGCCTCAGAGAGCATTGCCGAGTTGCTCAACAGGTTTTCGTGGCTTAGCATCACGCCTTTCGGATCACCCGTTGAGCCGGATGTGTATTGGATGAGAGCAAGGTTGTCGCCGCTCAACGCCGGATATCGCCAGTTGTCGCCGGCGTCGGCCCCTAAGCAATCGGTATCGATCCAGCGTACCGCGTCCAGGCCCTCGCCTTGGATACCCTGTGTCATGATCCTCGACAAAACTGTCCCGGTCGTAAGTGCAAATCGCGCGTCAGCATTTCGAGCGATCGAGCGCAGCCGCTGCAGGCTCTGATTGGGTCGCGGCGGATATGCCGGGATGGCGACTGCGCCCGCATACAGACAGCCGAAAAACGCCGCAATGTAGTCAAGGCCCGGCGGATAGAGCAACAGTATCCGTTCGGCCTCGGCGCTCATCTCCTGGAGCATTCCTCCAATGCTCTTTGCCCTTGTTTCTAATTCCGAGTAGGTGATGCTGGACTCGCCCGCGTTTCTGTCCGGCAGGAATGTATATGCGGTGTGGCCGGGCCGCTCCTCGGCTCTCAAACGCAACAGATCGAGCAGCAACGGAGGTCGATGACTCATCGGTAATGATCGATCGAAGGACGTAATTATCGGGCTAGTCAAAGGCGCCTCCGAACATTCGGTTCAGCGTGTGGATTGATTCCTGAGCTGTAGCCCGTGATAAGGCCGGCAAGTCTGCCCTGCACGTCTTTCACTGAACCGCACTCCGGATGTGAAAAGAGCGGCCACCCGGGCCGCTCTTTGAGCAACGCAAACAACATTGGTCTCTGGACTATCCTAACAAAAGCTCATCAGTAGGCTGCGAGAGTGACGGACTGGGCGTCTTCGAGGCACGATCGGAGTTGATCCGCGAGAACCCGCACGTGCGGATCCCTGAGCATCGTATAGTGGTTGCCCGGGATTTCCCGAACACGCACGCCTTTTCGAGCCAGCTCGCTCCAGCCAGCGTAAGGATCGACATCGTCCGCCACAAAGCGTTCAGAAGCTTTTAGAAGCGTAATGCCAACCGAGCTACTCTGCGGCGAGTACTGTCGAATCGCCGCGATGTTGGCTTTGAATACGCTGAAGAGTCTTTGTACGCTCAAGACGTTTGTGTCCTGCGGCATCAGCCTCGCCTTTCGGGCCGCTTCAACCGCGAACGCCAACCGGTCTTCCGTCTTGATTCGCAATAGATCTTCATGAGAGATGCCCAGCAAATTCAGAGGCAATCCAATATCCTGCAAGAACGCCAGCATCAACATCGCATCATCTACCTGAGCCATTCGCTTGAACGCCGTTGGCGCCAGCGAATCCATAAGTACCAGCAACGATACTTCATGACCTGACTCAACAAGCTGGTGCGCGATCTCGTATGCGACGACTCCGCCAACCGACCATCCCCCGAGCATATATGGACCAGACGGCTGGACGCTCATCATCGCCTCGGCATAGCTGGAGGCCATTGCCTCAACTGTCTTCAGCGGAGGCTCGCCATCGTCAACTCCAGCGGCCTGGAATCCGTAGAAGGGCTGCTCTCTCCCAATCCGTCGCGCAAGCTCTACGTAACCGAGAACCTGCCCTCCGGCGGCGTGAGCGCAGAAGAACGGCGGCCTCGCGCCATTAGGTTGAATTCTGACGAGCGGCGTCCTCGGTCTTGCTCCCGGCCGCGCTTTTGAAACATCAACCGCGGCAGCCGCTTCCGCAACCTCGTAGCCAAGTGACTCCGCCATCTGCAGGGTCAAATCGCTTAGCGAATATTCCGATCGGTCTCCCTTCCATTTGTCGGCCAGGCCGGAGTCGATACCTCTGTGCTCGTGGAACCTGACATCGCCAAGCATTTTGGAGAGCGGGTGTATTCCGTCGGTCATCCTGGTTGAGCGGTCTTTGTATGGTTCCATCATCTCCGGATGGAACTCGAGCCCGAGGAACTCAGATATTCCCGTCATTACGAGTTTCGGTTCCTTGACCAAATCCTCGTACCTGACAACGTGTTGGCGCTCCGCCGGTAGGTCTTTCAAGAAATCCAAAATGTTTCGATGACTCATCACCCAAATAATCTCGGCAAGCTCTCTAACCGTGAAAGGATTCTCGTATCTGAAAAACACCTGGTCCAGCTTTGCGCGCTCAAACGACTGTATCGCCGCATACGGATTTCTGAGCAGGTGTATGTACCTGGCGCCTTGAAAGATGTCTTCGGCTCGCCGAAGCGTTTCCATATCGAGCGCGTATGACGGCGTCTTGTCCACCAGCCACTTTCCTTTTATCCAATCCTGCAGTTGCAGATAGAATCCTCCGGTTGTCATCTGCTCCGACTCACATTTCTGCATCAACTCTCCAGCTTCATCGGCGCTGCAGCCTTTTACCTGCATAATGGCGCGGACTGCCCCCTCCTGCCAGAAGCTGTATCGCCCGCTGAGGATCTCCTTTCGCTCTTGCAGCGTTCTATAGCCGAGCAACTCCAACTCCGGCGGCGCGAACACCGCCGGATGTCCCCCCATCATCACTCTCAACAATGTTGATCCGGACCTGGGCGGCGACAATACGAACAGCGCCGGCCGCTTGCTTCGTTTCGCTACCTGCCTGATGCGTCCGGTTGGCGTTGCCGCCCTGATTGTCTGTCTTATCGTCTCGATCTTATCGAGGCCGATGGCTTCCGGCTCGGCAAAAATGTCAATCGGCGGACGATGCTCCATGGCGTCCTCGAACAACCTCGCTATGGCTGCCGGGTATTCGCGCCTGAGATACTCCGATAGTTGCTTGATTGTGGGCGCATCAAACAGCGCGACAACGTAGACGTACTGTCCCAGTTCCTGCTGGAGCCTGTTGATGAGTATCGCTGCCTTTATCGAGTCTCCGCCCAGCTCGAAGAAGTCGTCATTGATCCCGACCCGTTCCACTCCCAGTAATTCTTCCCACATCTTTACCAGCCAGCGCTGGACGCTATCGACCGGTCCTTCATACTCGACCTGTTCAATGTTCCTTCCGAGCTCCCGCTCCCGTAGCTTCTTTCGATCAACCTTGCCGTTTGGCAGAACCGGCAACTGATCCAGCTGCGCATACCTTGCAGGCACCATGTGTTCGGGCAGGAGCTGCCTGAGATGATTGCGCAGCTCGCCGGCTTCGATTGAGCCCTCTCGGCCGACCACGTAAGCCGCTAATCGCATGTCTCCCGATTGGTCATCCACGGCGACGACCGCCGCCTCCTGTACCAGTTCGTGCGCGCTCAAGGCGGCTTCGATCTCGTTCAGTTCAATCCGGAAACCTCGGACTTTCACCTGATTGTCGATACGGCCGAGGAACTCGATCCTGCCGTCCGCAAGATACCGGCAGCAGTCGCCCGATCTGTAGACTCGCGCTCCAGGCTCCTGACTGTGCAGGTCTGGAAGAAACCTCTCGGCGGTCAACTCAGGCCGGTTGATATACCCTCTTGCCACTCCGGCGCCTCCTATGAGCAGCTCGCCGGCTACGCCAATCGGCACAGGGTTCATCCGGGCATCCACGATGCGCAGCGATACGTTGCTTATTGGTTTGCCGATCGGCGGCCTGATGCTCGCCTCTTCCACAAATTCGTCCATCGTTGCGCACACCGATATTTCGGTCGGCCCGTACGCATTTATGAAGCGCCGCCCTTCTCCCCATTGCCTGACGATCTGCCAACTGCACGCTTCTCCCGCGCTGACGACTGTCTCCAACTCCGGCAGATCGCTCGTGCCCATTGATGCCAGCACGCTCGGCGGAAGCGTTACTGTCGTAATCCTTTCTTCTCTCAGCAATCTCGCGAGCGGCGGCCCTCCCAGCACCTTCTCCCTTTCGATCAGGCACAGCATTGCTCCGGTCGACAATGCAGTGAATACTTCCGACACCGCCGCATCGAAGCTAAGCGACGCGAACTGCAGTACCCGGCTCTCACTGCTGATGTGGAACCCCTTCACTTGAGCTTCGACAAGATTGCAGACGCTTGCGTGGTTTACCATCACGCCCTTGGGCGTGCCAGTCGAGCCCGAAGTGAAGATTACGTACGCAAGGTTGTCGCTCGTCGCTATCGAGACCGGCCGCTCATTGCTCTGCCGCGAGATGATGTCCGCGTCGGTATCGATGTATGTAGTCTTAGCGCCGCGCGCTCCCGCTGCTTCCGCGAGATGCTGTTGGGTTAGCAAATACGTAGCTTTCGCTTCAGTCATCATGTTCGAGAGACGCTGCGGAGGATAGCTCGAATCAAGAGGCACGTATGCGCCTCCGGCCTTTAGTATCCCGAGAAGCCCTACGATCATCTCGATGCCGCGCTCGACGCATAGTCCTACCAGGACATCCGGGCCCACGCCCACTTCCATCAGATGATGGGCAAGCCGGTTTGCTCTCTCATCCAGCTCTCGATATGTGAGCCGTTTGCCCGCGCACTCCAGCGCCACCGCTTGTGGAGCCTGTTTCACCCTGTCTTCGAACAACTCGTGGATGCAGCCTCGCCGGTAATCCGTCTCCGTAGCATTCCAATCCACGAGCACCTGCTGCATCTCCACTTCGTCGAGCAACGGCAACTCCGAGATCAGATAATCCGGATTCCCCGACATTCGTTCCACCAGGGTTTCGAAGTGTCGCAACATGCGTGAAATTGTGTCTGAATCAAACAAGCTGGTGTTGTAGGTGACCGCGGCGGCGAGTTCCTTTTCAGTGTCATGCATCGCGAGCGTCAAATCGAATCTGGAGAACGCATTCTCTGGCGGAATCGTGTTCAACGAGAGGCCGGGCAGGCTGAACGATTCTTTTGTGACAGTGTGAAATGTGAACAGCACCTGGAACAACGGGGTACGGTTCAGACTTCGCTCGAGCTGCAGCTCGTCAACGAGTTTTTCAAAAGGCATGTCCTGATGTGCGTACGCTCCAAGACAGACCTCCCTAACCCTCTTCACCACGTCTCTAAAGGTTGGCTCTCCGCTCAAATCCGTCCTCAACGCCAACGTGTTCACAAAGAACCCGATCAAACCTTCAGTCTCCGCCCGGTTCCGATTCGCGATTGGAGTCCCTATTACTATGTCCTCTTGGCCGCTATACCTGCTCAGCAGCACTTTAAAAGCCGCCAGCAGGCTCATAAACACGGTGACTCCTTCCTGCCTGCTAAGTCGCTTGACCTGCTGACTCAGCTTCTCGCCCAACAGCCTCATTTCACCTCCGCCCTTGTAGGTCTGGACTACCGGCCTCGGCCTGTCCGTTGGCAACTCGAGCACAGGTGGTTTCTCGCCCAATTGCTCTTTCCAATATTGGAGTTGCTTCTCGAGCACTTCTCCGTCCAACCATTTCCGCTGCCACACGGCGAAGTCTGCGTATTGGATCTCCAACTCCGGCAGAGTTAACTCTTCACCTTTTACATAAGCTTCATAGAATTGCTTCACTTCGTTGATAAGAATTCCCATCGACCACGCATCGCTGGCGATGTGATGATTGGTAAACAACAACACGTGTTCTCGTTCGCCCAGGCGCAGCAAGGTTACGCGCAACATCAAGTCTCTCTTCAAGTCAAAGGGCGTTAATGCCTCCTTTTCGATTAACGGCCGGGTAACCGCTTCTCGCTGAGCCGCTGTTATCGCGCTCAGATCCACGATTGGAATTATCATCTTCTCGGCTGGAGCGATCACCTGCATTGGCTCGCCGTTTATCAGAACAAAGTTTGTTCTCAATGATTCGTGTCGTCGCACGACTTCGCTGAGGGTCTTGAGCAGAGCCGGTACATCCAGTTGACCCTGTAACCTCAGCACGGAAGGCATGTTGTAGTAGGGCGTATCCGGTTGTAACTGGTCGAGGAACCACAGCCTCTGCTGCGCGTACGACAGCGGCAGCGGTCCGGACCTCTCCGCTTTCTCGATCGGCGGTGCTTCTACTCCTTCCGCGGCCCTCATCGACACCTCTATCTTCTCCGCCAACGCCCCAACCGTCGGTGCTTCAAACACTACCGCCACCGGAATCTCAACTTTGAACACTTCTCGGACCAGAGACGTGAGTCTCGTCGCCAGCAGCGAGTGCCCTCCCAGATCGAAGAAGTTGTCGTTCATTCCCACCTCTTCTATCTCGAGCAGCTCCGCCCATATCCCCGCCAGCGTCTCCTCGATTGGAGTTCGTGCCGCTACATATCCTTCCTCCAGTTGCGCTCTGACCTGCTCGGGAAGCGGCAACTGTTTGCGATCTACTTTTCCATTTGGCGTAAGCGGGATCTCATTGATCAACACAAATGCCGCGGGGACCATGTACTCCGGAAGCTTCTCTGCCAATTGCCGTCGCAGTTGCATTCCCGATGGCGGACTGCTTTCGGTTCGCGGCACCGCGTATGCGATCAGCTTTTTCTCTCCGTTCCCCGTCTCGCGTACTATGACTACGCTCTCTCTCACCTCTTCCATCTCGTTCAGCGCTGCTTCGATCTCTCCAGGCTCTATCCGGAAGCCTCTTATCTTCACTTGCGCGTCCACTCGCCCTATGAACTCTATCTCTCCTCCTCTTCTGTACTTCCCAATGTCTCCAGTCCTGTACAGCCTCTCTCCTCCGCTCTCGCTGTACGGGTCAGGCACGAACCTCTCCGCCGTCAATTCCGGCCGATTAATGTACCCTCTCGTTACGCCTGCTCCTCCTACCAGTAGCTCTCCTGCTACGCCTATCGGCACCGGGTTCATCCATGCATCCACGATGCGCAGCGTGACGTTGCTTATTGGTTTCCCGATCGACGGCCTCATGCTCCCGTCTTGCTCGATCTCCTCCATCGTGGCGCACACCGTTATCTCAGTTGGTCCGTATGCATTGATGAAATGCCGCCCTTCTCCCCATTGCCTGACTATCTGCCCACTGCACGGTTCTCCCGCGCTGACGACCGTCTTCAACTCGGGCAGTTCGCTGGCGCCCATCGATGCCAGAACGCTCGGCGGAAGCGTCACCGTCGTAATCCTCTCTTCTCTCAGCAATGTCGCGAGCTCCGGCCCTCCCATCACCTTCTCACTGTCGATAAGGCACAGCGTTGCTCCTGCCGACAATGCGGTAAATACTTCCTCGACCGACGCATCGAAACTAAGCGATGCGAACTGCAGTACGCGGCTCTCACTGCTGATGTGGAAACCCTTCACAAAAGCTTCGACAAGATTGCAGACGCTTGCGTGCTTCACCATCACACCCTTGGGCCTGCCAGTGGAGCCCGACGTGAAGATCACGTATGACAGGTTGTCGCCCGTCGCTCCCGAGACGGGCTTCTTCGTGCTTTGCCGGGAGATGGATGCCGAGTCCGAGTCCATGTAGATTGTCTTCGCGCCGCAGGCGCCGGCAACTTCGCTGAGATGCTGCTGGGTGAGTAAATGTGTAGCTCGCGCTTCAGACATCATGCTAGCAACACGCTGCGAAGGATAGCTCGAGTCAAGAGGTAAGTATGCTCCTCCGCCCTTTAGTATCCCGAGCAGCCCTACAATCATCTCGATGCCGCGATCGCAGCATATTCCAACCAGGACTTCCGGGCCCACGCCCATCTCGATCAGGTAGTGCGCAAGCTGATTCGCCCTCTCGTCCAACTCTCTGTACGTAAGCCGCGCGCCGGCGCCCTCCAGCGCAACCGCATGCGGAGTCTCTTTTACCCGCGCTTCGAACAACTCGTGGATGCAGCCGCGCCGGTAATCCGTCTCCGTACTATTCCATTCCATCACCACTTGTTCTCGTTCTTGCGGGCTCAGCATCTCAAGGTCCCACACCCTCATCTCCGGCTCTCTCACTGCAGCCTCCAGCAAGTTCACGTAGTGTCCCATCATTCGCTGGATCGTCGTCGCGTCAAACAGGTCTGTGTTGTATTGCGCTGCGCCGCTGATGATTCTTCCCGACTCCAACATTCCAAGCGTCAGGTCGAATTTTGCGATGCCCATCTCAACCTTCAGCGGGCTGGCGCCCGTACTGGTCAGCTTGAGCGGTTCAAGCGGGGCGTTTTGAAAGGAGCATACGACCTGGAACAAAGGCGCTCGACTCAAGTTTCGCTCGGGTTGCATCTCGTCGACGAGCTTCTCAAACGGCATGTCCTGGTGCGCGTATGCTCCCAAACATATGGCCCTCACCCTCTTCATCACTTCTTTGAAGCTTGGCTCTCCGCTTAGATCCGTCTTCATCGCCAACGTGTTTACGAAGAAACCAATCAGGCCTTCTATCTCTGCTCGGTTCCGATTCGCGATCGGCATCCCGATTATTACCTCCTCCTGCCCGCTGTACCTGCTCAGGAGTACCTTGAACCCCGCCAGAAGGCTCATAAACACGGTAACTCCTTCTTGCCTGCTGAGCCGCTTTACCTTTTGACTCAGTTCTTCGCTCAACACTAAGTCTTCTGTCGCACCCCTGAAGCTCTGCACCGGTGGCCTCGGCCGATCCGTCGGGAGCTCGAGCATCGGCGGCCTGTCTCCCAACTGCCGTTTCCAATACTGCACTTGCCTTTCGAGCACTTCCCCTTCAAGCCACTTCCTCTGCCACAACGCAAAATCCGCGTACTGTATCGGTAGCGATGGCAGTGGTGACTCGAGTCCGGCGCAATACGCCTTATATAGCGCCCCAATTTCCTTGACCATCACCCCCATGCTCCACCCGTCGCTGATGATGTGGTGCATGGTGAGTAATAAGACATGCGCTTCTTTCCCAAGCCTCAACAGTTTCGTTCTGAACAAGGGCCCTTGACTCAAATCGAACACCGTCAGCGCTTCGGCCGTCGCTAACTTCTCCGCCTCCCGTTCCCGCTGCTCATCTGCAAGCCCGCTCAGGTCCGCAATGCTCAGCTCCACCTCCAGGTGTTGTGCTATTACTTGCTGCGGATTTCGGCCGATGGTGGGGAAAGTTGTCCTCAAAGTCTCGTGGCGCATTACTATCTCGGCGAAGCTCCTTTCCAGAGCTCGCCGATTAATCTCTCCCGTCAACTCCATTGCGACCGGCACGTTATAAACAGCGCTGCCGGGCTGGAGTTGGTCGAGGAACCACAGCCTCTGCTGCGCGTACGACAGGGGCAGCGGTCCGTCCCTCTCCGCTTTCTCGATCGGCGGCGCTTCTACTCCTTCCGCCGTCCTCATCGACGCTTCTATCTTCTCCGCCAATGCCGCTACCGTCGGCGATTCAAACACCGCTGCCACCGGTATCTCTACCTTGAAGACCTCTCGTATAACCGATGTCAGTCTTGTAGCCAACAGCGAGTGCCCTCCGAGATCGAAGAAGTTGTCGTTCATTCCGACCGCTTCTATTTCCAATAGCTCTGCCCATACTCCAGCCAGCGTCTCTTCGATCGGCGTCCGCGCCGCTACGTATCCTTCCTCAAGCTGCGCTTTCACCTGATCAGGTATCGGCAGCTCCTTTCGATTCACTTTTCCATTCGCCGTCAGCGGGATTTCATTTATCAGCACAAAAGCTGCCGGAACCATGTACTCTGGCAACTTCTCCCTTAGTTGCCGTCTCAAAAACATTCCTGTCGGAGGATTGGTTTCGCTTCGCGGCACGACATACGCCACTAGCTTTTTCTCGCCTCGGCTTATCTTCCGCGTTAGCACCACGCTTTCCTTAACTTCGTCAATCTCATTCAACGCTGCTTCAATCTCTCCTGGCTCGATCCTGAACCCTCTTATCTTCACCTGCTCGTCCACTCGCCCGATAAACTCGATCCCTCCTCCTGTCGCGTACTTGCCTATGTCTCCCGTCCTGTACAATCTCTCTCCTCCTACCTCGCCGTACGGGTCCGGCACGAACTTCTCCGCCGTCAGCCTCGCATCCTTCCAGTATCCTCGTGCCAACCCTTCTCCCCCGATGTATATCTCCCCTGGTACCCCCTCTCCCATTGCCTCCATGTGTCGCCCTAAGATGTACACTTTCGTATTCCCTAGCGGCGTTCCTATTCCTACCGTATGCGCTCCTGCCTCTACTTCCTTCACCTCTCCCCACGTGCTGAACGTCGTCGTCTCCGTCGGTCCATACACGTGCAGCAACCTCTCCGGTCTCCCTTTCTCCAACACCTCTCTTACCGTTCTTACGTCTACTGCCTCTCCTCCAAACAACACCTCCTTCATCCCCTTGAACCCTTCTGGTGCTTCGTTAGCCATCTGATTGAATAATGCCGTCGTCAAAAACATCGTCCCTATCTGCTTTTCTTTTATCTCTCTGCTCAACTCTCCCGCCGCAATCGCTATTTCCTTCGTTACCAATATCGACTTCCCTCCATTCAGCAGCGCTCCCCAAATCTCAAACGTTGCCGCGTCGAATGACGGCGTCGATAGTTGCCCTATCCGATCTCTCTCTCCCAGCTCGACATAGTTCGTTTCTTTCACCAGCCGCGTTATCGCTCGGTGTGGAATCGCTATGCCTTTCGGTTTTCCCGTCGATCCCGATGTGTACATCACATACGCAAGGCTCTCCCCGCTCCCCTCCACCTCCAGGTCCTCTCCGCTCTCCTTCTCTATCTCCTCTCTCTTCTCATCTACCTTCACCACCTCCACTCCCGTTTCTTCCAGTTCGCCTCCCACCTCTCTCCGGCTCAACACAATCCCAATCTCTCCGTCCTCGATCATCTGCTTCAACCGCTCCAGCGGATAGCTAGGCTCCAATGGCACGTATGCTCCTCCCGCCTTCACTATCCCCAGCATCCCTTCCACCATCCCTATCCCTCTCTCCTCGCAGATCCCAACTCTCGTCTCTTCCACCACTCCCTTCTTCCTCAAATACCTCGCCACCTGGTTTGTCCTTCGGTTCAACTCCTCATAACTCACTCGCTCACCTTCCCACTCTATCGCCGTCTCTCCTCCTCTCCTCCTCGCCTGCTCATAGAACTGTTCCTGTATCGTGCTCTCCCTTTCGTATCTCCTGTCTGTCCGGTTCCACTCCACCAGCACCTGTTCCTTCTCTGCCTCGCTCAGCATCTCAAGTTCCCAGATCTTCCGGTCAGGTTCCCTCATCCCCGACTCCAGGAGATTCACGTAGTGCCTCATCATTCGCTGGATCGTCGTTGCGTCGAACAGGTCCGTGTTGTACTCGACCGCTCCTCCTATCACTCCTCCTTCTTCCACTAGTCCCAACGTCAATTCGAACTTCGCTGTCCCGGTTTCAATACTGAGGGGGTTCGTCGCCAGGTTTCCAAGCTTGAGCGGCTGAAGAGACACGTTCTGAACGGAGAACATGACCTGGAACAACGGCGATCGACTCGGGTCTCGCTCGGGCTCCAGCTCGTCAACAAGTTTCTCAAAAGGCATATCCTGGTGAGCATAAGCCCCCAGGCACACTTCCCTGACGCGCCTCATCAGCTCTTTGAAACTCGGCTCTCCATTCAAATCCGTCTTCATCACCAGCGTGTTCACGAAAAAGCCGATCAGCTCCTCGATCTCCGCTCGGTTACGGTTCGCTATCGGCGAACCTACTATCACCTCCTCCTGCCCACTGTACCGGCTCAGCAACACCTTGAACCCCGCCAACAGGCTCATAAACAGTGTCATCCCCTCCTGCCGGCTTATTCGCTTGATCCTTTGGCTCAGCTCCTCGCTCAGATGCAAGGTCTGAATCGCGCCCCTAAAACTCTTGACCAGCGGCCTGGGCCGATCCGTCGGCAACTCCAACACCGGCGGGTTCTCTCCCAACTGATCCTTCCAATACCCCAACTGCTTTTCGAGCACCTCTCCCTGAAGCCAATTCCTCTGCCACATCGCAAAGTCGGCGTACTGTATCGGCATCTCCGATAATGGTGATTTCTCCCCTTTGCAGAACGCCTGGTACAAGGCCTCGAGCTCCTTCACCATCACGCCCATACTCCAGCCGTCGCTGATGATGTGGTGCATGGTAACCAGCAGAACGTACCCTTCCTGACCAAGTGTGGCGAGCGTTACTCTAAACAACGGGCCTCGGCTCAAATCAAAATTCCTCTGTGCTTCGGAAGCGACCAGCCTGTCCACTTCCGAATTGCGCCGTTCCTCATCCAGCTCAGACAGATCCGCTATCCCGAGCGTGAACTCAATCTCATCGGCTATTACCTGCTCGGGATTCCTTCCGACTCTTGGGAAACTCGTTCT
>Ga0134127_10001286_pt1 | contig 18965 bp, 20 predicted proteins | sample KB31753_FD_96459 | JGI IMG/M metagenome (GOLD analysis project Ga0134127, IMG submission 96459) | Terrestrial soil microbial communities with excess Nitrogen fertilizer from Kellogg Biological Station, Michigan, USA - KB3-175-3 | ecosystem: Environmental > Terrestrial > Soil > Unclassified ... | reverse complement strand
TGGGAGACGGCGGAGATTCCCGCGGCGCGCCTCTAGAAGTCGGGGCCCGGCTTCTCCTTTTCCATCCCCGCGGCCATTGCGAGCTCCGGCGCGATCGTCACCTGGATTTTTCCGTACGGCGATGCCGGCACCGCCGTCTCGCCGTGGCGCTCGATCCAGGCAAGCGACGACAGCGAGAGCATGTCGCCCTCGCGGTCGCCCGGCGGCGGCTTGCCGAGAAGCGCCGCCGGCGTGAAGACGACGAGGTACTTGCCCTTCTGCTCGACCGGGTCGACGGCGAACGAAACGGCGAGGCCGGACTCGCCGCCCACCGTCGCAAGCGCCGGCTCGAGCCGGAGGCTCTCGAGGCCGGTCAGGTGCACGACGATGTAAGCGTCGTCCATCAATGCAACGACGGGATAGAAGATCGTGCTCTTGTCGCCGGCCTTCGGGTCGAAAATGCTCTTCACGCGGACGCGATACGGCGCCTTCGCATCGGGGAGTACGAAGGCGGCGAACGGCGAGACGCCGCTCTGGAAATCGAACACCGGACTCGACGCGTCGACGACGGCGTCCGCATTGCCCTGCTTCGGCAGCGAGGCGAACCGGAAGCCGGACGGGTCGTCGCAGCAGGGCGTCGCTTTGGCGTAGGCCGCGAGACGGGCATCCGCGGCCGCCGGGTAGGATGTTGCCGTCGGTGCTGCGCACCCCGCGAGCGCCGCCGCCGCGATCGACGCGAGGACTGCCGTTGACTTCCGCATCACGCCAAGAGGCTAGCACGAATTCCGACTCCGTCGCCGTGATCGGCGCGGGGCTCGCGGGCCTCGCCTGCGCGCAGCGCCTTGGCGACGCGGGCGTACACGCGCGCGTGTTCGAGGCGCAGCGCGCGCCGGGCGGGCGGCTCGCGACGCGCCGCTTCGCGGTCGCGAGTTTCGACCACGGCGCGCAGTACCTCACAGCAATCGACGCGGGCTTTCGCGAGCTCCTCGAGCGCGCGGCGGCCGCGGGCGCGGCCGCCCGCTGGCGGCCCGCCTGGCCGCAGTGCGACGCACGCGGCGAGCTGTGGGTCGGCGTGCCGGCGATGAATGCGCTGCCGCGCCAGCTCGCCGAGGGCCTCGAGGTCGAGTACGGCGCGCGCATCGTGCGCCTCGATCGCAATCGGCGCGGCTGGACGCTGCTCGACGACCGCGGGGCGGCGCACTCGGACTTCACGGCAGTGGCGCTCGCGCTGCCCGCGCCGCTCGCGGCGTCGCTCGCCGGTGCGCGCACGCCGCTCACGGCTCGCGTGAGGGCCGTGTCGATGGCGCCCTGCTGGGCGGCGCTCATCGCCTTCGACGCGCCGCTGCCCGGGCTTCCAGACGCCGGATTCGCCGGTGACCCGATCCTGCGCTGGTTCGCGCGGAACGGATCGAAACCGGGACGCGAGGCGCAGGATGCCTGGGTGCTGCACGCCTCGCCGGAATGGTCGCGCGTCGAGTTCGACCAGCCCGCGCACGAAGTACTGCGCGCGCTCCTCGATCGCTTTGCCGCGGTCGCCGGGCGTGCATTGCCGCACGCGCTCGTTTCCGACGCACATCGCTGGCGCCACGCGCGCGTGGAGGCGCCGCTCGGCGAGGCTTGCCTCTTCGACGCCGACGTGGGCCTCGGTTTCTGCGGCGACTGGTGCCTCGATGCGCGCGCCGAGGCGGCATGGCTCTCGGGCGTCGCACTTGGACAGGCACTCGCACAGGCGCGTGAGGCGATCGGCTCCGGTAAGATACGCGACAGTCGATGAACGCCATCCGTCGCGCATTGGTCCTGGCCGCCGGGCCCGCCGCACTGCTGCTCGCAGCATGCGCGGCCGATGCGCCCGCGAGGCCGGAGCCCGTCAGCATGCCGAAGCCAGAGCCGGTGCCGCCCGTCGCAGCCGTCCGGCCGCACCTCGTCGAATCCCCGAACGGCAATCGCGACGACGAGTACTACTGGCTGCGCGACGACTCGCGCTCGAACAAGGACGTGATTGGCTACCTCGAGGCCGAGAACGCCTACCGGGCGGCCAAGACCCAACACACCCAGGCGCTCGGCGACAGGGTCTACGGCGAGATCATCGGGCGCATCAAGCAGGACGACTCGACGGTGCCGTACCGGTTTCGCGGCTACTGGTACTACACGCGCTTCGAGACCGGCAAGGAATACCCGGTGTACGCGCGCAAGGCCGGCACGCTCGACGCGCCCGAGCAGGTCATGCTCAACGAGAACGAGATGGCGGAGGGCCACGGCTTCCACCACATCGGGGCAACGGCAATCGCGCCGGACAATCGGTTGCTCGTCTACGCCGAGGACACGGTCGGCCGCCGCCAGTACGCGCTCCGCTTCAAGGACCTCGCGAGCGGGGAGACCCTGCCGGACCGCGTCGACAATGCCGACCCGTACCTCGCCTGGTCCGCCGACAGCAAGAGTGTCCTCTACCTCGAGAAGGACCCCGAGACGCTGCTCTCGCGCCGCGTGAAGCGCCACGTGCTCGGCACGGACGCGACGCAGGACACGCTCGTCTATGAGCAGCCCGACGAGACCTTCTACACCTCCGTCACGACGACCAAAGACGAGAAGTACATCCTGATTTCCGTGCAGAGCACCGTCTCGAGCGAGTGGCTCTATGCGCGCGCGGACGACCAGGCGCTCGCGTTCAAGGTGTTCTACCCGCGCGAGCGCGACCTCGAGTACTACATCGACCACTTCGAGGGCCGCTGGATCATCCGCACGAACTGGCAGGCGCCGAACTACCGGCTGATGGAGGCGAAAGTCGGCGAGGAGGGCGACCGTGCGAAATGGCGCGAGCTCCTCGCGCACCGCGACGACGCCTTCATCCACGGCTTCGACGTGTTCAAGGACTTCCTCGCCATCGAGGAGCGGTCCGACGCGATGCGGAAGATCCGCATAAGGCCCTGGAGCGGCGGCAAGGACTTCTACATTGGCTCGGACGAGCCGTCCTCCACGACCAGCCTCGGCCAGAACGCGGAGATCGACACGCAGATCGTGCGCTACGACTACGACTCGCTGACGACGCCGACGACGGTCTACGACTACGACATCCGGACCGGCGAGCGGCAGCTCATGAAGCGCACGCCCGTGCTCGGCGGCTACGACCCGGCGAACTACCGGACCGAGCTCGTCTGGGCCGACGCCCGCGACGGCGCCAAGGTGCCGGTGTCGCTCGCCTACCGCGTCGGCGTGGCGAAGGACGGCTCGGCGCCGATGCTCCAGTACGCCTACGGCTCCTACGGCGCGACGATGGACCCGGCGTTCTCGGTCGCGCGCGTCTCGCTGCTCGACCGCGGCTTCGTGTACGCGCTCGCGCACATCCGCGGCGGCCAGGAGATGGGCCGCAAGTGGTACGACCAGGGGCGGCTCCTCAACAAGAGGAACACCTTCACCGACTTCATCGACGTCACGCGCTGGCTGGTCAAGGAAGGCTATGCGGACGGCAAGCGCGTCTCCGCGATGGGCGGCAGCGCCGGCGGGCTCCTGATGGGCGCCGTCGCAAACATGGCGCCGGGCGACTACCGCGCGATCGACGCGCAGGTGCCCTTCGTCGACGTCGTGACGACGATGCTCGACGACAGCATCCCGCTCACCACCAACGAGTACGACGAGTGGGGGGACCCGCGGAAGAAGGAATACTACGACTACATGCTGTCGTACTCGCCGTACGACAACGTGGCGCGCCAGGCATATCCCGCGATGTACGTGACCACGGGCCTGCACGACAGCCAGGTGCAGTACTGGGAACCGGCCAAGTGGGTCGCCCGCCTGCGCGCGCGCAAGACCGACGCAAACGTGCTGCTGATGCGCACGACGATGGAGGCCGGCCACGGCGGCAAGTCCGGCCGCTTCCAGCGCTTCCGCGACATCGCGGACGAGTACGCTTTCATCCTCGACCAGTCCGGGATCCGGGAGTAAGGTCGGGCGAATGAACCTGCGCCACATCGAGCAGGTCGCGATCCCGGTGCGCGACCTCGCGCGCGCGACGGCGTTCTACCGCGACACGCTCGGGATGAAATTCCTGTTCGAGGCGCCGCCGCACCTCGCCTTCTTCGACTGCGACGGCATCCGGCTCGCGCTCTCGATCTCCTCCGACCCGATGTACGACCCGCCCGGCTCGATCCTCTACTACCGCGTGCCGGACATCGAGGCGGCGCATGCCGAGCTCGGCGAGCGCGGCGTCGAGATCCTCCAGGGGCCGCACCGCGTCGCGGTGCTGGGCGACTTCGAGATCTGGATGGCCTTCTTCGAGGACACCGAGGGCAACACGCTCGCGGTGACTAGCGAGAAGCCGGTCGCTCCGGCCTCATGAGCGACGGCGTCGCGGCGCGAGCGCTGTCGCGCGCGGTGGACGTGCGACCCGCGGAAGTCGCGGGGCTTCTCGCCGCGTTCTGCTACCACTTCCTGCTGTTCACGGCGTACTACATCCTGCGGCCGATCCGGGACAGCATGGGCGTGGGCGGCGGGGCCGAGAATCTTCCCGATCTGTTCGGCTGGACACTGCTCTGCATGCTGGTTGCCGTTCCGGTCTTTGGCTGGATCAGCGGGCGCTTCCGCCGCGCCGTATTTCTGCCCTGGATCTATGTTTTCTTCGCCGCTCACCTGGTCGGTTTCTGGGCGTTCTTCAACCTGCATGACAGGGACGAGGCCACCGCGCGCGTGTTCTTCGTCTGGGCCAGCGTATTCAATTTGTTCGTGATCGCGGTGTTCTGGAGCTTCATGGCGGACCTGTTCGACAGGGACCAGGGCAAGCGCCTGTTCGCGTTCATCACGGCCGGTGCGAGCGTCGGCGGCATGCTGGGCTCGGCCATCACGGCCTTCCTCGCGACATCGGTGGGGGAAGTCAACCTGCTGCTCGTCTCGGCGGCGCTCCTCACCGCGACGCTCGCGCCGATGCGCTACCTCATCGGCTGGAGCGCGCGGCAGGAGGCGCGTGGCGAGCGCATCGCGGAGCGGCCGATCGGCGGCAACCCGTTCGCGGGCGTGAAGCTCGTGCTGTCCTCGCCCTACCTTGGCGGCATCGCGGTGTTCGTGTTCCTGATGTCGGGCGTCACGACCGTCCTGTACCTTCAGCAGGCGGGGCTGCTCAAGATCTATTACCCGGACGGGGACGCGCGCTCGAGCTTTCTCGGGAGCATCGAGCTCACGATGAACATCATCACGATCGCGCTGCAGTTCTTCGCCGTCGGGCGGCTGACGAAGCAGGTGGGTGTCGCGACCATGATCGTCGTGGTACCGATCTTCGTGGTCGCGGGCTTCCTCCTGATCGCGGCGCACCCGACCTTCGTGACGCTGGTCTGCGTCCTGGTGGCGCGGCGCGTCGGGCAGTACGCGATCGTGCGGCCCTGCCGCGAGATGCTCTACACGACCGTCGACCGGGAGTCGAAGTACAAGGCGAAGAACGTCAACGACACGCTCGTGTACCGCACGAGCGACTTCGTCGTCGCCAAGGTGCAGGAGTCCGTGCAGACGGCGCTCCAGGCGAGCCTCGCCGGCATGGCCCTGTTCGGAGCGGGCATCGCCGCGGCCTGGGCGGTGGTCGCGTGGTTCCTCGGCCGCGCGCACGAGCGCATGGCGCCCGCAAGCATTCAAGGGGACGCTCACCTTGAAATCGAACGTTCACCGCGGCGAGGCGGCGACGTTTCAAGGTGAGCGTCCCCTTGAATGCCCGGTGAACGAGGTTACTGCGAGAGGCGGAAGCGGAGGCGCGTCTCGACGCGCTGGTCGACGACCGAGCCTTCGATGACGCGCGGCTCGTAGCGCCAGCGCTTCACGGCGTCGAGCGCCGAGCGGTCGAAGACGCCCTGGGGTTCGGCGGCCTTCACGACCGCATCGCGGGTCACGCCGTCCTTGGTCACGGTGAACTCCAGGTCCACCCATCCCTCGGTCTCGTGCTCGCGCGCACGCGCCGGGTAGTTCGGCGGCATGAAATAGGTCCGCTTCAGGGTGTTTTCAGGCACCACCGCCGGCTCCGGCTTGGCGCTTGCAGCCGGTCGCGCCACGACGCGCAGGGTCATGACTTTGGCAGAGAGGTCCGCAATCTCGCCTGCCGGGCCGCCGGCGTCCGTCGCGAGGCGCAGGAAGGTGTCCGCGCGGTCTGCGTTGTTCGCGGCGATGGCGGCGCGGGTCTCGGCGAGCGCGCGCGCGGCCAGCAGCTGGCTGGTGTCGGCAAGCCCCTCGAATTTCGGGTCTTCGGCGCGCAGGAGGTCGAGGTAGTGCATGGCCGAGTCGCTCTTGGGCTCGTTCAGGCGACCCTGGGCGATGCGCTGGTTCGCGAGGACGAGCAGCCGCGCGCGGTCCTCGCGCTCGTTGCCGATACGGGCGGCGTCGATGTCGGCGCGCATGGTCGCGATCTGTGTGCGGTCGATGTCGAGCTCGATCGCGTTCTGGAGCCAGCGGTTCGCCTCATCGAGGTCGTTCGCCCGGATCGCCTTCTGGGCCTTGCTCTGGAACAGGATCCCGAGCTGGCCGATTAGGTCCACGACGGCCGGGTCTGAGGGCGCGAGCTTGCGGGCACTCGAGGCATAGCCCAGCGCGCCGTCCTTGCCGACGAGCTGGTTACTGCGTATGCGGTCGTTCGCGAGTTGGACGAAAGCCTGGACGCGGACCGAGGGCAACTCACCCGTGGCGGCCGCTTTCTCGATCGGCCGGCCCATCGTGTCGAAAGCCGGCACGGGCTTTCCGGTCTGGGCGGCGATCGCCCGCTCGCGTTCGAGCTGCGTGATGAAGAACTCGAGGCGCGGGTGGTCCGGCTTCACCGAGCGGACGGCATCGACCGCGCTCGCGAGGCGGGCGAGGTCCTGTTCCATGAGTGCGCGCTCGGCCTGCACGAGGAGCTCGTCCGCGACGCTGTCGAGCCCGCGCCGGGCGAGGTTGTTGCCAGGGTCGCGCGCCAGCACCGCGCGGTAGAGCTCGAGCGCGTTCTGCCCGGGCGGGTCGATGAGTGCGCCCTGCGAGAGCGCGAGGCCGGCGGAGTCCAGCATCTTCTGGATGCGTTCTTCCTCAGTCGCTTGCGCATGCGTGGAAGACGGCGTGGCGACCGGCGCCGGCGATTCCGCGGAGATGCGGTTCCACGGCTGCCACTGCACGAGGCCCCAGGCGACCAGCGCGATCGGAACCAGGAGCAGTAACCGGCGTCCCCACCGGCGCAAGAAGCCGTCGTCGAACTTGACCTTCAAAGGTGCCGTGAGAACCGGCAGCTCCGAGGTCGCCGAGCCGCCGAAGAGCTGGTTCTTTTGGCGTCCCGGCAGCGTCGCGGTGAGTTCCGTGCCATTCGCCCGGCGCTGGGTCGCATCCACGAAGTTACGGATGCGCTCGGCGGAAGCCGGCTTGTGCAGGAAGCGGAAGATGAGGCCCTCGGAGACGAGGGGGGCGAGCTCGTGCTCGTCGTCGCGGCGGCCCGCGACGATGATCGCGAGCTCCGGGAACTGCTTGTGCACCTGAGTGACCATCGACTTCGTGTCGTGATCGGCGAGCGCGGCGTCAATCAGCAGGACGGCGTTGCCCGACGCGACCATGAGATCGGCGGCATGGCTGACGTCGTCGGCGCGCCAGACGCGGTGATGGCCGGCGACGGCCTCCCGCAGGAGATCGATCAGCGTCGGATCGGCGGAGAGCACAACGACATTCGCGCCGCTCGTGCGGGGATGTGCCGCGTGTGTCCCGGTTGCGCTCGCGAGCGTAGCGTGTGTGCCCGTTGCGCCCGACAACGCGGCATGCGTGCCCGTTGCGCCCGTGTTTGACGAGCGGACGGTAGATTGTGCTGGCCGCAGCGGCGGTTCCTTGGCAGGCATGGCCAGGTCCACTGGGTCCGGTGCGTCGTCGCCAGGCAGGATATCCGAATAGTCGATGTTCACTGGGCTGTCCGGACCCGCGCAAAAAGGCGTCGTCACGGGCTGGCGTCGCCCATGACCGACAGGTGCGTCCATCCTTGACAAAATCGGTCGTGGCGAACGAGACACAGGTCGCGTTTCCGCACGCCTTCCCCGATCGGGGCTCCAAAACCCCCACGGACCCCGCCACTTGCGTAAAAGCATCCCCAGGGTGTCCACAGGCCCTCCTTGGCCGTTGCCGGCGCGCTACACCCACTGTGGATTTTTCGACTTTAACTGAATTATGTGAATCTCGACAGGAGTGCGAAAGCCCCGGTAAGGTGGTTGAACCCTGCGCCAGGCAGGGGCCCTGCAGGAGTGGCAGCAATTTCACGGCACATCGCCTTCGTATCAACCTTGCCGGCCGAGCACTACCACCAGCTCGAGGTCCTGTTGTTCTTCAACGGGCGCCAGCATCGCGTGCGCAAGGGCATCGAGACGGCGATCAGCCGTTACGGCGCACCGGAGATCGTGACCGAAGGGAAGTCGCTTCGCGTCCAGGTGGGTGGCGAGACGAGCGCGCAGTGCCTCTTCGCCGTCGAGCGCGAGGGGCAGCTGTCCCGACCGGTGGGCGTGATCCTCTACGTGCGTGACAGCTTCGAGCGCATCACCGTGCTGCACCTCGTAGTCGCCGAGCCCTATGCGGCCGGCGGCCCGCGGGCGGGCTACAGCCTGCTGCTGCGGCTGGTACAGGCGGTCAGGCGCGTCGCGCGCTGCACCTCCGGCATCCGTCACGTCGAATTGCTCTATTCCCAGGAAAGGCCTCGCGCCGCTTACGCCTGAGCCGCGCGCGCGCCGCTTCGAACGACAAGTAGCCTCACTCAGGCAGCTGCGCCCGACACGCCGCCGGTCAGCACCATGCGCATTGCGGCCTCGACCGGCAGGTCGAGTGGCGCGATGCGTGAGCGCGGCAGCAGCGCGGTGTAGCCGCCGATCTGGTAGCTCATCGGGAAATACACCGCGACGAGTGCGTCCTTCGTCTCGACGATGCCGAGTTCGGCAGCATCTTCCTGCGTCACGAAGCCGATCACCTGCGCCTCGCCGAAGCGGGCGAGCACGACGTGCCGCAGGTCCCGCCGCTTTCCGCCGGCCGGGATCAGCCGGACGAAGTCGCGCGTCGCCCCGTAGATCGTCTTCACGACCGGGATCCGCTCGAGGAAGCGTTCCCAGGCCGCGAGCGCGCTCTGCACCAGCAGTGCGTTGAACAGGGTTCCTGCGGCGAGGAGGACGACGAGAGCGGCAGCGATGCCCATGCCCGGGAGGTAGTGCTCGGGCGGGATCACGAGCAGGATGAGCTGCCGGAGCAGCGCCTCCGTCGAGCTGCCGATCCACCACAACAGCCAGGTCGTGATGCCGATCGGGAGCACGACGACGAGCCCGCGCAGGAGCGCGTTGCGGATCTTGCGGAACATGGGAGCCTCCTTTGGACGGCGCATGATAGCGGCCCCGCGCCGGACGCCCGTAGAGCTATCATTCGCGCGGGGGGCCGCAAGAACCAACCAAAGGAGTGGCCATGACCGTCGCCAAAGTCAGTGAGATCACGTCGACCTCGTCGAAGAGCTTCGCCGATGCGATCGACAAGGGAATCAAGCGCGCCAACAAGACGCTGAAGAACCTCTCGAGCGCGTGGATCGCCGACCAGGAGGTCGAGATCGAGAACGGCAAGATAAGCACCTACCGCGTGCGCATGCGCGTCACTTTCGTGCTCGAAGGCTGAGGCGTGCGGCGGCTGCCGGTCCTGCTCGCGATGACGGCCCTGGCCTTCGCGGCCGGGGCCGCGGGACCGGCGTCGATCGATCCGAAGGCACTCAACGACCGGATCGCCTGGGCCGACCGCTCTCTCGTCGTGCTCGACGTGCGCACGAGCGCCGAATATGCGGACGGCCACATCCCCGGTGCGGTCAACATCCCGCACGACGAGCTCGCGAAGCGCATCGAGGAGCTCGCGAACGCTCGCGACAGCGACGTCGTCGTGTATTGCAAGACGGGCCCGCGCGCGACGGAGGCGATCGGCGTCCTGCAGAAACAGGGCTTCAAGCGCGTCTACCACCTCGCCGGCGATTACACCCGCTGGAACGAGGAGAAGCGGCCCGTCGTCAAGCCGCAGTGATCTGGCGGATCCTCGCGGATGCTGTCCTCGTCCTGCACCTCGCGTTCATTGCGTTCGTGGTGCTGGGCGGATTCCTCGTCCTGCGCTGGCCCAAGCTCGCGTGGCTGCACGCGCCGGCAGTCGTCTGGGGCATCGTCATTACGTCCATCGGCGGCGCCTGCCCGCTGACCCCGCTCGAGAAGTACTTCATCCTCCAGGGCGGCGGCGAGGCCTACCAGGGCGGTTTCATCGCGCATTACCTGACGTCGGTCATCTACCCGGAAGGCATGACGCGCAACACGCAGGTCGTGCTGTCGCTCCTGCTCCTCGCGTTTACGGCTTTCGTCTACTGGCGGGTCTTGAAGCACTACCGGCGACGGACGGCATAAGCGGCTTCCTATCGGGCGTCGGTTGCCCGGACTACAGACGAACTTCCTGTCGCTTGGCGTAGTCACGCGGAGCGGATCAGGAGGGTGCAATGGCGAGGAGGTACGGCAAGAAAGCGCAGCGCAAGGTGAAACGCGCGATGCACGAGCGCAAGCGCGGCACGCTCCGGAGCGGCCGCTCCGGCAAGAAGGTCAGGAGCCGGAAGCAGGCGATCGCGATCGGCCTGTCGGAAGCCCGCCGCGCGGGCGCCAAGGTACCGCGCAAGCGCTCGTCCAGGACCAGGAAGAAGAAATAGGTTGCGAGCCGCGTCGGCGCCCCGATGAAACGCAAGCGCCTCACCCGGCGGGCCGGTTTCCATGTCGGGATCACGAACCGCAGCGCACAAGTCGCCACGATGGTGCTCACGCCCGGCGGCCAGGAAGGCGGGCCGGATAACCGGCATCGAGGGGCCGACCAATGGCTCTATGTGATCGAGGGCACCGGGCGTGCCACGGTGAACGGCCGAACCGTGCGCTTGTCGGCCGGATCGCTGTTACTGATCGAGCGCGGCGATACCCACGAAATCCGGAATACAGGCCGCGGGCAGCTGCAGACCGTCAACTTCTATGTGCCGCCCGCTTACGGGCCGCATGGCGAGCAGCTGGCCCGCGGCCGACCTTCCTAGGCGCCGGCATTTGAATGCGCGCGGATACTTTCACGTCGACACCCAGGACGTCCTGGAAATACCGTAGCGCAAGCTTCGCCGAGGCCTTCGATTCAGATGCCACGCAGTCCCGGGGAATCAGCAGCTCCATGTCGCGGACATGGGCGTCGTTCGCGGTGAAGAGCACGCACTGGTGCGCCGTGACGCCGGTCAGGATCAGCCGGCTGACGCCGAGGTGCTCGAGTAGCGTGCCCAACACCGTCGCGTAGAAGGCGGAGTGCTTTGGCTTGAGGATGCAATAGTCCACGGGACCCGGGGCCAGAAGCCGGGCGATAGCTGCCCCGCGGGAGCTTTCGGCCATGCTCTGCCGGACCTGCGCGGCGAAGTCGGACCGCCAGCGGCCGCGGTTGTCGTTCACATAGATCACCGGAACGCCCGCACGGGTGGCGCGCTGTTTCAGCTTCGAGATGGGTTTTGCGACCGAGAGTGCCGCCCTGCATATCCGGGTCCCATCCTCGAACTCGAAGTCCGAGATCATGTCCAGTATCAGGAGCGCGGTCTTCGAGCTGTCCGGCGCCGATCCGCTTAGCGAAGCATTGCGCGCAATAGGCATCCGGTGATTGTGGATCGGGACCTGCTGGAATGCCGTCGGCGGTATTCCTACCGGGAGTTCCGCTCCCGGACGACGAGGCCGCGCGCAATCCCGAACTACCCTCATTCGATCAAACCTGGAGGGACATATGGAAAGGTCAACGAGGGGCATGGAAGGCGTCAGGCGGCGGAGCCGGACCGCGTCTTCGAAGGACGCAATCGCGCTCTTGAAGGCGGATCACAAGCAGGTCACGGGATGGTTCGGGCAGTTCAAGAAGGCCCGCAGCAACGATCGAAAAGGCAAGCTGGCGATGCAGATCTGCCAGGCGCTCCGAGTGCACACCACGATCGAAGAGGAGATCTTCTATCCCGCCTTCCTGGCCGCCACGCGGGATGAAGACAAGCACCACGAAGCCGAAGTCGAGCACGCGGGCGCCAAGAAACTGATCGCGGAAATCGAAGGCATGAGCCCGGCCGACGAATACTACGGCGCCAAGGTCAAGGTGCTCTCGGAAATGATCAGGCACCACGTCAAGGAAGAGGAAAGGCCGGGTGGCATGTTCGCGGAAGCCCGCAAGTCCCATATGGACCTCGAACATCTCGGCCAGCGGATGAAGGCGCGCAAGGGCCAACTCGAGGCCGAAGGCAACAACGGCGGGATACGCGGCGTTGCGAAGACTACTTTGAACGCCTAGGACGTGCCGCCGCATTCCCACAGGAGCGCGGTTCAGTCCGTCGGACGCTGCGGCGGAAGAATCAGCGTTACTCCTGTCCAGAAGCGATTACCGGCTCGTTATCTTCGTGCCGCCCGAATATCTCCAAGGAGTGCAGAAATGGAAAATCCAAATCCCGATCGCGGCGGCCGCCCCGATCGCTCGCCCGGCAAAGACGACCAGGGTGACGTGAGCCCGGATCCCCGCAGGACCCGTGAGCCGGACGAGGAGGGTGACAACCAGCGTCAGAGCCCGCGCCGGGACCAGCGGCAGGACGATACGCCGAAGGCCGGCTGAGCAATCGGCTCACCGCTCGTGGAAGAGGCCGCCGCAAGGCGGCCTTTTCTTTCAGTCAACGAGTTCCTGTGCGGCGACGACGATGCAGCCGGGGCCGCCGTGCACGCCGAGCGCGGTGCCGAGCGGGATGACGGGCAGGATCTCCGCGCGCGGCAGGTCCGACAACCGGTCGCGCACGGCTGCCGCGCCCTCCGGAATGTTCGCGTGGGAAATGCCGATGCGCCAGCGCTTGGCGGGATCGAGGCGGCGGCGCAGCAACTTGCCGAAGCGCCGATACGGATTCGTCCGCCCGAACAGCACGCCGCCGAGGCCGAGGCTGCCGTTCGAACGGACCATGAGTACCGGCACGAGCCTGAGCGCGTCCGCGACCGGCTTGACCCAGGCCGGTACGCGTCCCCCGCGCACCGCGAACTCGAGCGTGACGAGGCAGCCCCAGGTGCGCGTCAGTCGGCCGGCCGCGACCGCAGCCGCCACCACGCCCTCGGCGTCGCCACCATCGGCGGCAACTTCCGCCGCGCGCATTGCGATGAGGCCCTGCCCGAGCGCCGCGGTGCCGGAGTCGAGCGTCAGGACCTGCGCGCGCGTGCGCACGCGCGTGGCCGCGGTTTCCGCGCTCTGAAAGGTTCCGCTCACTCTCGACATGAGGCCGACGTAAACGACCGCCTGGTAATGCGAGCCGAGGAACTCGAATGCGCGCCGGAAGTCGCCCGGCGGCGGCTGCGAAGTCTTCGGGTGAACCGGGCTCGACGCGAGCATGCGGAAGAATTCCTCCGAGGAGAGCCCGACCTTGTCGAGAAAGCTCTTCGTGCCGAAGTGCACGCGCACCGGCACGACGTGGATGTCGAGGGCTTCGAGCACGGATTCCGGCAGGTCGGCTGCTGAGTCGATGACGACGGCGACGTGCCGGCGCGTTGCGTGGTGCGCCATTTCCTGCTGGCGCTGCATGTCGTCGGCCTTCTCGCGGCCGACCGCGCCGAAGCGCGCGGCGAGCGTGAGTAGCCGCTGCGGTTCGTTCGTGTGCAGGTGCAGGCGCACTTTGCTCTGCGTCCCGGCGACGACGAGGCTCGAGCCGAGCGCGGTCGCCTCCTCGCGCAGCTTGCGCCGGTCGATGCCGCTCCCGGTGATCGTGCACTCGGTGCAGTAACGGTGCTCGAGGTTCACCTGCGAGCCAGCCGTTGCCTCGTCGTCGGAGAGAAGCTGGATCGACGCATCGTCCGCTGGCGCGATACCGGTGTCGAAATAGTCGGTCATGCCCGAGACCAGCTCGACGAAGCCGAGTGCGCCGGCGTCCACGACGTTCGCGCGGCGGAGCATCTCGAGAAGCGTCGGCGTCGCCTCGAGCGAGGTTCGCGCCACAGTAAGCGCCTCGCCGAACAAGGTACGGAAGTCCTCGACGCCGCGCGCGGCCGCGGCTCGCGCCGACTCGGCGAAGTCGCCGATGACCGTGAGGATCGTTCCTTCGCGCGGCTCCGCGAGCGACTCGCGCGCGTAGGCCGCGCCGGCCGCGAGCGCCTCGGCGAACTCGGACGTCGTCAGCGCGGGCGACGGCGCGGCGCGGTCGCCAACCCCCAGGAGGAACTGCGCGAGGATCGCACCGGAATTGCCGCGCGCGCCGTCGAGCGCGGCGTCGGCGACGCGAGTCAGGAGTTGCCCGGCGTGCGGTTCCGGCGCGGCACGGAGCGCCGCGAGCACTGCCTGCAGCGTCAGCGCGAGGTTCGTGCCCGTGTCCCCGTCCGGCACGGGAAACACGTTGATCTTGTTGATCACTTCCTCGCGCGAGATAAGCCGGTGGATCCCGCTGCGGAGCGCCGCCGAGAGCTCAATGCCGTCGAGCGCCCGGGCAGGCTGGACGGCGGCGTTCATGCAGCCGCGATTAAAGCCGCGGCAGCAGGAAACGCCGGCCGCGATAGGAGAGCATCGCGCCCTCGCGCGTGATCTGTTCGACGACCGGACCCTCGGCGATATGGTCGCCCTGCGCGTAGCGGCGGCCGTTGATGAAGACGGCGCGTTTTGCCGGGATCTCCGAGTAGATGTGGAGGTCGATCGTCAGCTCGGGCAGGCCCGTCGCGGCCGTCACGGCGGAGGCTTCCTCACTCGTGGGCGCCTGGCCGTAGACCACGCCCGGTTGCGCAGGCGCAGTCGGCTCGGGCAGCAGCGTCGGGTCCGGCGCGTCGGGCGGGAGGGTGGACGTCGTGCCATAGATCGGCGGCGCAGACTCCGAATAGTCGTCGACGCCCCCCGCCTCCGCCTCGAGTGGGCTCGCCTCGCTGGGCACCGCCGGCGCAAGCGTCGTCGTTGTCGCGGGCGGCGAGCCCGCAGCAGCCGCTCCCGTGGGCGGCGCGCTCGTCACTGACGCGGGTGCCGCGACCGCAACCTGCGTCGCCGCGGCGGCGGGCGCGGCCTTGTCGCGCAGCAGGAAGAACAGCAGGACGCCGACATTCACCGCGAGCAGCACGCCGATCGCGATCATCGCAACCGGCTGGCGCCGGTCCTCTCGAGCGATCGGGAACTCGGCCATGCTCGGCCCGCTCTGGCGCTGGCGCTCGATCTCGGACTTGCGGAGCGCGTCGAGGATGAAGCTCATGCGCCCGCCTGCATCGCGACGGCATGCGACAGCGTCGGCGTGCCCGGGGCGCCGAGCGCCGAATCCAGTACGAGCTGCGTCTGCAGGCCCGCGACCCCGTCGACGGTGAGCCGCCGGCTGCGCTGGAAGTTCTCGACGAGCTGTTGGAGGCCGGCGTCGAAGTAGTCGCCGGTCATCTCGGTGAGCGGCTGTCCGGCGAGCTGTTCGAGGCCCTGCCGCAGCCAGCGCACGTCATCGCCGCGCATGCCGGCGCGGAGCGGCCGGAGGAACGTGGATTGCGGCCGCCACAGCACCAGGAATTCGCCGAACCAGAAGTCGGCGAGCTCCGAGACCGGTACGCGCGCTTCGCCGCCCCCGATCAGGAGCCTTGCGCCGTCCGCGCCGAGCGCGGTCATTACGACCTGGTGCGGCGTGCCCTGTTCATCGACGAGCGAGAGGATCGCCGGGCGGTTGATGAGCTTCAGTTGCGCGAGCGAGCCGCGCTGCCAGACGCAGGAGAGCCCGCTCGCATCGGCCTGCTCGCAGGCGAGCCCGGCACCGGGCTGGAACTGCGCACCCCACATCGAGAAGAGCGTCGTGAATGCCGCATCCATCGTGTTCGTCGCTGCGTTCTTTACGAGCAGCGTCCCAAGCGGCTCGCGCGGCTGCTTCGCGGGTTTCGGCGCCTCGGCGGGCTTGTCGGGCACCGCGGCCGCGGCCTGGGCGGCAACATCCGGCCTTTCGGACACCGGCCAGGCGCGCCACAGCGCGAAGGCGAGGAGCGCCGCGCCCACGGACGAGCCGCCGATGGCGAGCCAGCGCAGCCACGGCGCGAGCACCGGCCGCCCGTAAACCTCGGAAGCGGCGCGGCGCACGAGCGCTCCGTTCACCTCGTGCACGTCGCGCGTGTATGCGCCGAGCAGTGCGCGGTCGGCGATGACGTTGATGATGCGCGGCACGCCGCCCGAAAGCCGGTGCAGCTCGCGCTGCGCGCCGGCGGTGAAGAGGTCGCGTGTCCCGCCGGCGACGCGCAGGCGATGGCGAATGTAGGCCAGCGTCTCGGGCTTGCGCAGCGCTTCGAGGTGGTAGCGGCCGGTGATGCGCTGCGCGAGCTGCCGGAGCTCTGGCCGGGCGAGCACTTCGCGGAGCTCCGGCTGACCGATCAGGATGATCTGCAGGAGCTTCTGCGTCGCGGTCTCGAGGTTCGTGAGGAGCCGCACTTGCTCGAGCACCTTGCCATCGAGGTTCTGCGCCTCGTCCACCATGAGCACGATGCGGCGGCTGCGGCCGTGTGCGTCGAGCAGGAAATGCGTGAGAAGGTCGACGAGCGCCTTGACGCTGCCCTCGGAGCCGGACGGCACCTGCACGTGCAGCTCGTCGCAGATCGCGAGCAGGAACTCCGCCGGCGTGACGCGCGGGTTCAGGATCAGCGCGACGTCGCAGTGCGGCGGCAGCTGCTGCAGGAGGCTCCGCAGCACCGTGGTCTTGCCGGTGCCGACCTCGCCCGTCAGCTGGATGAAGCCGCCGGCCTCGCTGATGCCGTAGGCGAGGTGCGCGAGCGCCTCCGTGTGCCGCTCGCTGAGATAGAGGTAGCGCGGGTCCGGCGTGATCGCGAACGGCTTTTCGTTCAGCCCGAAGAAGCTCGTGTACATCAGGCCGAAATGATGCCCCTGTGGACCACCCCATTAAAAGGGGACGGTCACATTTGGGGACTGTCCCCTTCAAACAGGGGGCCGCGGACGGCCCCCCTGTTTGAAGGTGGACTGTCCCCTCCCCGAATCCGCGCATCTAACGCTTCTAGCGGTCCGTCCCCCGATGAATGGCCTCGTCGCCGAAGCGGTCGTGGATGCGGTCCAGGGCGTCGTCGAGGCGCCGGGCGTCGCTGAAACCGGGTGTCGAGAAGAGGTCGAGCTGCTGCTCGGGCTCGAGGTCGCTGACGCCGACGCCGAGGAGCCGCACCGCCGCGCGCGGCTGTTCGGCGAGCCAGTGCTCGAGCAGGTCCGCGGCGACCTGGGCGATCAGCCGTGTCTCCTGCGTCGGCGGGTTGAAGCTGCGCTGGCGTATGAAGGTCTCGAAGTCGCGCCGGCGCACCTTGATGCTCACCATGCCGGCCTTGTACTGCCGCGCGCGCAGGCGCGCCGTCGTGCGATCCGCCAGCTGCGCGAGCCGTTCCTGCATCTCCTGGTGGTCGCGGATGTCGACGTCGAAGGTCTCTTCCGAGCTGATCTGCTTCTCCGGCGCATCGGAGACGACTGGCCGCTCGTCGATACCGGCGGCGCGATCCTGGAAGGTGCGAGTCTCCTTCCGCAGCATTGGCCACAGCGCCGATTCCGGCGCGCGCCGCAGCTGGCCGAGCGTGTAGATGCCTTCCTGCTCGAGCCGCGCTGCTGTCTTCGGCCCGATGCCGAACAGCCGGCCGACGGGCAGCGGATCGAGCATCGCATCGACGTCCTGCGGGCGGATCACGGTGAGCCCGTCGGGCTTGTGCATCTCGGAGCCGAGCTTCGCGAGCAGCTTGTTGTGCGAGACGCCGACCGAGGCGGTAAGGCCGGTTCGCTCGTGAATGCGCTTCTTGATCTCCCGCGCCATGGCCTCGCCGCTGCCGAACAAGCCGGTGCTGCCTGTCACGTCAAGGAAAGCCTCGTCGAGCGAGAGGCCTTCGACCTGGTCGGTGAACTCGCGGAAGATTTCGAAGACCTGCCCCGAGATCTCCCGGTAGCGCTTGAACCGCGGCGCGACGACTACCGCCTGCGGACAGCGCCGAAGCGCCTCGCGCATCGGCATGGCCGAGCGCACGCCGAAGCGCCGCACCTCGTAGCTCGCCGCGGCGACGACGCCGCGCCCACCGGAGCCGCCGACGACGACCGGCTGGCCCGCGAGCTCCGGCCGGTCGTGCTGCTCCACCGACGCGTAGAACGCGTCCATGTCCACGTGCAGGATGGTTCGGTGCGTATCGGTCACGAGAGCGACAGCATCGTGGCCACGAGGCCGAGCAGCATCGTGATCCCGAGCAGCAGGAAGTAGATCGTGGAAATCGAGAGGAACTTGAGCGTCGTCTTGATGCGCCCCTCGCCATAGACGACACGCATCGAGCGGAACACGTAGTAGGGCAGGTAGCACCAGAGCAGGAAGGCCGCGAAGTTCAGGATCCCGACGAGCGGAACCTTCAGCTCCGCGGCGGCCGTCATGAGGGCCGTAACGGCGAGCAGGAGGAACGTGAAGGCGTGGTTGTGCAGGAACAGCACGAGGTGCTCGGTGTAGAGGCGCCGCGGCTTCCAGTAAAAGAGGAGTGCGACGCCTGCCATCAGCGGCAGGAACAGGAACATGAGCTTGGGCGCGGTCGCCGCGAAACGCTCCGCGAAGCGCTTGCCTCCGTCCGCCTTCATCTGCCGGCAGGCGGCCGACAGCGACTGTTCGAACTTCGTCTTGCCCCCGCCGTCGAGGATGCGGATGTTGCAGTCCTCGCCGGAGAGGATCGAAGTGCCCTTGTCGCTTGTCTTCACATCTCCCTTGGGAGTCAGGACCCCTTCGGCCTCGAGCTCCTTGCGGAGGTCCTCGGGCACTGGTCCGGCCGCCGTCGCGACCTTTTTCTGGACGTCCTCGGGTTTATCGATATTGAGGCTGTCACCGTCCGGCAGCAGCGCCTGCAGCGCGAAGTAGACGATGCTGATCGCCAGGTAGAGCCGGAACGGCGGCAGGTAGAACTGATGCCGGCCGCCGATGAACTCGCGGGTCAGCTCGCCGGGCTTGCGCGCGAGCAGCTTGATCGTCTGCCAGACCCGGCTGTCGAGGTGCAGGAGCGAGTGCGCGA
>Ga0134127_10001285_pt1 | contig 18968 bp, 25 predicted proteins | sample KB31753_FD_96459 | JGI IMG/M metagenome (GOLD analysis project Ga0134127, IMG submission 96459) | Terrestrial soil microbial communities with excess Nitrogen fertilizer from Kellogg Biological Station, Michigan, USA - KB3-175-3 | ecosystem: Environmental > Terrestrial > Soil > Unclassified ... | reverse complement strand
GAGCACGAGCAGGGCGAGCTTGGCGGTGAAGCTCTTGGTGGACAGGACGCACTGCTCAGGTCCGGCCCCGAGCGGGATCGCGTCGTCGGCCAGGCGCCACAGCGACGAGCCCTCCACGTTGACGATCGCCACCACGCGGGCTCCGCGCGCCTTCGCCGCCTGGGCCGCCTCGATCACGTCGATGGTCTCCCCGCTCTGCGAGAACGCCAGCACGAGCGAGCCGGCCTCCACGAACTGGCCGAGGTGGCTGAACTCCGATCCGGCGACCGCCGACACGCGGCGCCCGGCGATCGACCCGAGCAGGTACTGGGCGGCCAGCGCCGCATAGCCGGCGGTGCCGCAGCCCACCGCGACCACGTCGCGCGCGGCAGCCAGGTGATCGGCGAGGCGACGCGCATGCTCGGCGCCCGGGCCCGCGAGCCGACGCAGGACGGCCGGCTGCTCGTACGTCTCCTTGGTCATGAAGTCCGGATGGCCCGCGCGGTCGCTGGCGCCGGCCTGGCCTTCGAGCTCGATGACTTGGGGGTCGAGCTCACGCCCGGTCGTCACGTCGAAGAGGCGATGCCCCTCGGCCGTCACGAGCGCGGCCTGACCGTCCTCGACGAAGGTCACCCGGCGCGTGCGCTCGAGAATCGCGCCCTGGTCGGAGGCCAGCAGATGCCCCCCGTCGCTCCAGCCCAGCACCAGCGGGGAGCCGTTCTTCGCGGCGGCGAGCTGACCCATCTCCCCATCGAGCACCGCGATCGCGTTCAGCCCCCGCAGGTCGCGGAATGCGGCCATGGTGGCGTGGGCGAGCTGCTCGGGCCCGGGCGGCGTGTCGGCCAGGCGCTCCTCGACGAGGTGCGCCACGACCTCGGTGTCGGTCTCGGACCGGAAGCGGTGGCCGGCCCGCTCCAGCCGCTGCCGGATCTCACCGTAGTTCGAGACGATTCCGTTGTGGATCAGCGCGAGGCGTCCGCTGCAGTCGAGGTGCGGGTGCGCATTGGTCACCGTGACCCCGCCGTGGGTCGCCCAGCGCGTGTGCCCGATGCCGATTCGGCTGCTCGGCAGCCCGGTTACCGCCTCGCCGATCTTGCCGACGCGCTTGTCGACGGCGACGGCGCGGTCAGTCGCGACCGCGATGCCCCACGAGTCGTAGCCCCGATACTCGAGCCGTCGCAGGCCCCGCAACACGATGCCCGCGGCCTCCCCGTCCTTGCCCACATAGCCGAAGATCCCGCACATAGGCGCCATGCCCCTGGAAGAGGCGGCGCGAGGCAATCCGGCGCCACCGCGGGCACCCTGCCCACGGCTCCCGAGCGCGCGCCGGCGCGACACCTCGGCTCCCGCCCGGGCGCGCGAAGACGCCCCGGGGCAGCCGCGTGACCACGGCGACGCAGAAAGAGGAGGGGTGACGTCAGTCACGTGGGCCAGAGCGACCCGCGCGCACGCTGGGTGGCGTTTGTCAGCGCGTCACCGCGCTGGTTTGCTCCACCCATCACGACCGTGCCAGCCGAGGGACCATCCGCCGAATCCTTCGATCGGTCCCTTCCTCGTCATCCGCCCGCGCGATCTCGCGCGGGACGGATCAGGCGCTATGCTTCACGACCCCTCTATCCCCTTCGGATCCGCTCCTCGACGCTCTCCTTTCCCTGATTCGACTCTAGCACGAGTGGTTGACCGTTGTCCGCGGCTGAGGGCGCATGTAGAATCGCGGCAGCCCGGGCCGCTCACGCGCCCGGGGATGATCCGGCACGCCGCGACCGCCGCACCGTGGAGGGCATTCATGGACCAGGACATCACGCGCCGCGCGTTCGTGATCCACGTGGGCGCCGCCGCCGCGCTGCTGGGAGGCGCGGTCCCGTCCTCCGCGCAGACCCCGCCCGCCCCCGTGGCCGGCAAGGAAAAGCTGATCGTGCGGAGTCCGCGTCCGATCAACCTCGAGACGCCGCTCCGTGACCTGAGTGCCGAGATCACTCCCACCGACCTCTTCTTCGTTCGAAACAACTACGACGGGCCGGAGATCGATGCCAGCCAGTACGTCCTCAAGGTGGATGGAGAGGTGGACAACCCGCTCACGCTCCGCCTCGACGACCTGAGGCGGATGGAGCAGATCACGCACACCATCACGCTCGAGTGCGCGGGCAACGGGCGCAGCTTCTACTCCCCCAAGGCCCCGGGCCTGCAGTGGGAAAACGGCGCGGTGGGGACCGCGGCCTGGAAAGGCGTGCGGCTGGCCGAGGTCCTGCGCCTGGCGCGTCCGCGTCCGAGCGCCTCCCATGTGGTGCCGGACGGAAACGACGCGCCCCCGACCGCTCAGGCGCCGGACTTCATCCGGAGCCATCCGATCTGGAAGGCGATGGAACCGCATACGATGATCGCAATCGAGATGAACGGGCGGCCGCTGCCCCACCTCCACGGCGGCCCCGCGCGACTGATCGTCCCCGGCTGGATTGGCTCGGCGTCGATCAAGTGGCTGGTGCAGCTCACGCTGGCGGACAAGGAATGGGGCGGCCCCTTCATGCAGCGGAGCTACCGCTCCCCGCGAGTCGAGGATCCGCAACAGACGTATTCCCTCCAGTCTCTCGAATGCAAGTCCCTGATCGTGAGCCCGCTCGACGGCGCCAGGGTGGCGCCGGGCGCGCAGATGATGCGGGGGTACGCGTGGGCCGGAGAAGGCTCAGTCACCGGCGTGGACGTTTCCCTCGACGGCGGCAAGGCGTGGGCGCCGGCCGCGCTGAGCGGTCCAGCACACCGGTACGCCTGGCGCGGGTGGGAATTTCCGTGGACGGCGGTGAGCGGCGCGCACACCTTCATGGCGCGGGCCAGCGACTCCTTGGGCCGCGTGCAGCCGGGTGGCAAGCCGCGCGATCCCCAGGGCTACCGCTGGAACGTGATCCACGCCGTCCGGATCGATGTGGCGTAGCCGGCTCTCACTGGCACTGGCCGCGCTGATCGTCGGAGCTCCCCTGGGATGGGGTTGGAGTTGGGCGGAGAGCCCGGGAAGTGGAGCGGCCCCATCTACCCTCTCGGCGCAGGTCGACAACCCCTTGCCGCGAGATCGTGACCAGCAGCTGGTGACGGGTCGATGCATCATCTGCCACAGCCTGGAGATGATCGCCCAGCAGCGACAGACTCGCGCCGAATGGGCCGTGATCGTGGATCGGATGATCACTTACGGAATGCCGATGCAGCCGGGCGACCGGGAGCAGATCCTCACCTACCTCGCGAAGCACCTCGGCCAGTGACCGATACCGCTCCGGTCACTTGCGGGCGGACGCCACGTGGGCCGGCTGGGGAAACGCCAGCCCGGTGTCGTCGAGGTGCGGCGCCAAGGTCTCGTTGATCTCGGAGATCAGCTCGCGCCGCTGAGGCTCCGTCAGCTGCGCGAGCAGCCCCAGCATGCCGGGGGCGCCGGCGGTGATGGTCCGGAAGAACGCCTCCGGCGAGGGAAAGCGCGTCATCTTCACCTCCGCCCGGATGACCAGGTCGCGAAAGCCGGCGCCGGCGATGACGCCGCGGAGGGCCGCGCGGTCGCCGAACGAGAAGGGCGGGAGCTTGGCCGCGTCCGCGCCCACGTACTTCGCCAGGGCACGCTCCATGGCGGCAAAGCCCGGGCAGTGCGCGCTCGACTTCCACACCGCAACGAAGAGCCGGCCGCCGGGCGCGAGCACACGGTGCATCTCACGGAGCGCGGCGGCCTTGTCGGGGAAGAACTGCAGTCCCTGCTGGCAGAAGACGAAGTCGAAGGCGCCGTCGGGGAGCGGCATCGCCTGGGCGCTGCCCTCGAGCCACTCGATGGGAACGCCCGCCGCCGACGCGCGGGCGGCCGCGAGCATGCCGGGGTTCAGGTCCAGGCCTACTATCCGCCCCGTGGGACCCACGCGGGGTGGCAGGAGGCGCGTGACCACGCCCGTGCCGCACGCCACGTCGAGCACGCGCGCGCCCGCCGCCGGGGCCGCGCGCTCGACGAGATCCGCCGCCCAGGGCCCGAACAGGCCGGGGACCATCTCGCGCTCGTAGACCTCGCCCGGGTTGGGGGCCGCCGGCGCCGCGGCAGCGGCATCCGCCACTATCTCAGCACTGCCCGGTAGGTGGCTTCGTCGAAGCCGACGAGGAGGGTGCGCCCCTTGCGCAAGGTGGGCGCGCGAAGATTGCCGGAGGGACCGAGGAGCAGCCCCAGCAGGGTGGCCCGATCCGGCCGGTCCTTCTTCAGATCGTGGTGAACCACCTTGGCGCCCTTGGCCACGTAGAGCTCGTCCACTTCCTTGAGCAGGGTCAGGGCCTGCTCGGGTCCCATCCGGATCTTCTTCGCGTCCACCTGCTCGGCGGTGTCGATCTTGGCCTTCGCAAGGAACCCTTGCGTCTTACCGCAAGTCATTCAGCCCTTCCGGTGATAGCTCCAGTCCACCCGCGCCATGTGCGCGCCCCTACCTGGCGTCGGGAAGCCCGGCCGCCTTGCGGATCTTGGCGAGCTGGCCGGCGTGATCGTTCCAGTGGTAGTCGAAAAGCGCGCCGACATACACGGGAATGGGCACTTCCTCGTTCCCCATCAGCTCCTTGAAGAGCGGAATACGCGCCTTGCGGTGGAGGTCGCTGTCGGAGAGCCCCTGGAGATAGCCATAGATGGCCTTGCGCTGGCTATCGAGCCCGTCCAGGAGCTGCTTGAGCGACGCGGTCGCCCGTGAGCCGCCGGTGTCGGCGAGGCCGCCCTTGATCTCGACCACCGGCAGATTCGAGGTCGAGAAGCTCTTGAGGACGGCCACCGGGTCCCAGCCCTGCTCGAAGAGAAGGTGGCAGATCACCTGCCGCGTGGTCCACTCGCCGGGAGCATCGGACTTGTCGAGGTACGGCTCCATGCCCTGGAGCTGCTTATTGATATTCGCCCATGCCGCGTCGGACTTGGCCTTGAGCGCGTTCACCGTCGCCGTCGCCATCGCCGGAGCCTCCCTGAGCAAGTGGTCCTGTCGGCGAGTATACCGGAACGCGCGGGCCCCGGCCGGAGTTGCTGGAAAAGGAACCGCGCCGGCGACGCCGGTCCGCAGCGCCGCCGACGCGCATCGAGCAGAACGAGCCCACACTCGCCCCACTCGACTTCGTGCGACCCGGATCAGCTTGGAATCATGAAAGCCGCGCCGGCCGAAACAACGGCCCGGATCAACCCGTCGCCCCGACCGACGCGGTCCACCGAGGGCCGGGCTATTGCCCGGTGACCTCGACGGAGCTGACGACCTTCTGGCCGTCCTTTTCCTCGAAAACCACCTCGACCCTGTCGCCCTCGTGAATCTTCGCCATGATCTCGCCGCTCATCACGCGCAGCTCGGTACCGTCCTCCAGCACCACCAGCCCCATCATGGTGTTGATCTCCTTGACGGTGCCCTTCACGTCCACGGCCTCGGCGGCCGGGCAGACGAGCGCGGTACTTGCGAGCAAAGCGACAAGCAGGATCAAACGTCGCATGCGAAGCCTCCCGGATCTGACGGGTGAACTAGTCTCGCGGGCCACGAGGCCGGCGAGGGCCGCGGGAACGCCGCGGCCGGCCCATCGGGAAGCTAGGCGAGAGGCGGGGCGCGGCTGGACGCGGTGCAGACGGCGCGACTGAGGATCGCTTCCGGGACGGGGAACTCGACGCGCGCCACCACGCGCGTGGACGCATCCACCCGCGGCGGCCCGGAAGCGCCCAGCGCCTTGAAGCTGGACAGCGCGAAGGTGTCGTCCAGGTCGCCGGCGTCGTAGATGCCGTGGATCCAGGTCTGCTCTATTCCGGCCGCGAGCACGAGGGGACGCAGCGAGAGCAAGCTCGCGACGAGCACGAAGCTGAGCAGGATCCGGCGGCTCATGCGCAGAACCATACTCCGCAGCCGCCACCTGCGCAAGCATCTCGTTTCGTCCGCTTGTCCCCTCTCCGGGGCTCCTGCTACTCTTTGGAAGCCGTGTCCGAGCCAGTCCCCCAGACCGAGGTCCCGCAGTCGCCGCCGCCGCCCGTGTTCCCGCCGGCGCGGACACCCACGGCTGCGCCCGGGACCAAGCTCAGCGGCATCGCCGCCTGGTTCCGCCATCCGTATCTCCCCCATGCGCAAGCCGTCGTGGGCCTCCTGGCCGGCATCCTGTCCATCGGGGGGTTCGCCTACTCCTATCTCTGGGCCACCACCCCCGTCGTGCCCACCCGCGGCGAGGTGGTCGCGGCGGCTCTGGACGCGCGCACCGAGAAGGTGATCCCCGACGCCACCCTGGAAGTGCTCACCTTGAAGGACGCGCTGGTGACCACCCTCACCCCGGACGCGGCCGGTCTCGCGCGGCAAACCATCAAGGAAGGCTCCTACCGCCTGCGCGCCACCCATCCGCGCTTCAGCAGCGAGGTGCGCACCATTCACGTGATTGCGGGGAATACCGCGAACATTCGCCTGCGGCTGACCCCGCGCGGCGCCAAGCCGTCCGCGTCCGCCACGCCGGGGGTGCTGACGCCACCGTCGGGAGCCACGGGCGCCGCCTCCGGGAGCGGCTCCTCGTCCAGCTCGGAGATCGGCAAGGCCGTGGACGGGGGCGTGAACGCGGTGAAGAGGATCTTCCGCTAGATCGCCTCCGCGATCGCTTTCACGCCGCCCGGATTGTCCAGCGAAGAGAGGTCGCCGGGCTCCTTGCCCAGATAGGTGGCGCGAATTACCCGGCGCATGATCTTGGCGCTCCGGGTCTTGGGCAGCTCGGCGGCGAAGAGCACGCGCTCGGGCTTGATGGCCTTGCCCATCGCCTGCACCACCATCTCGACGAGCGCGGCGCGCAGCGGCTCCGAGGCGGCGTGACCCGGGCGGAGCACCGCAAAACAGATGACGGTCTCGCCCTTGATCTCGTGCGGCACGCCGACGGCGGCCGCCTCCGCGACCGCCGGATGTCCGACCAGCACGGATTCCACTTCGGCCGGCCCCACGCGCTTGCCGGCGATCTTCAGCGTGTCATCCGAGCGGCCGTGGATGAACCAGAAGCCGTCCTCGTCCACGAAGGCCCAGTCGCCATGGGTCCACACGCCCGGCCAGCGCGACCAGTAGGTCTCCTCGTAGCGCGCGGCATCCTGCCAGAACCCGCGCGTCATGCCCGGCCAGGCACGCGTGATCACCAGCTCGCCCACCTCTTCGCGTACCGGTCGACCGTCGTCGCCGAAGACCTCGGCGGCTATGCCGGGAATCGGGCCCGCGAAGGAGCAGGGCTTGATGGGCGCGATGGGGAAGCAGGAGAGGATCCCGCCCGAGATCTCGGTGCCGCCCGTGTAGTTGATGATGGGGACACGGCCCGCGCCGATGGCCTCGAAGAGCCAGCGATACGGCTCGGGGTTCCAGGGCTCGCCGGTCGAGGCCACGATGCGGAGCGAGGAGCGATCGTGCTTCTTCCACCAGGCGTCGCCGTGCGGCATGAGCGCGCGCACCGCCGTGGGCGAGATGCCCATGTGGGTGATGCGATGCTTCGCCACCAGGGTCCAGAGCCGGTCCGGCTGCGGGTAGTCCGGCGTGCCCTCGAACAGCACGGCGGTGGCGCCCAGCAGCAGCGCGCCGCAGATGAGCATGGGGCCCATCAGCCAGCCGAGATCGGTGACCCAGAACACCCGGTCCCCCTCGCCGATGTCGAAGCAGTAGGCGAAGTCATGGGCGTTCTTCAGCGAGAAGCCGCCGTGGGTGAGCACGGTGCCCTTGGGCTTTCCGGTGGTGCCCGACGTGTAGATGATGAGCGCGGGGTGATCGGCGGGGACCTGAGCGGCCGGACACTCGGGTGACTCCGCGAGCACCAGCTCCTGCCACCAGTGATCGCGGCCGGTCGTCCACGGAGCCGGCTCGGGCGCCTTTCCGCCCAGCCGGCGCAGCACGATCACGTGCTTCACGGTGGGCGAGGCGGCCACCGCCTCGTCGGCGGTGCGCTTCATCGGCACCACCTGCCCGCGACGGTAGAAGCCATCGGCGGTGATGAGCACCTTGGCGTCGCAGCCCTGGAGCCGCGCCGCCACCGCGGCGCCGCCATAGCCCGAGAAGCACGGCGTGTAGATGGCCCCGATCCGGTTCACCGCCAGGATGGCGATCACCGCCTCGGGGCTCATGGGGAGAAAGATGCCCACGGTGTCCTGCTCGCGCAGCCCGAGCCGGCGCAGGGCGTTGGCGAGGCGGTTCACCTCGCGCGCCAGGGTGGCGTAGCTGAGCGTGACGACCTCGCCGTTCTCCGACTCCCAGACCACGGCGGGCTTGTCGCCTCGCCCCGCCTTGACGTGCCGGTCCACCGCGTTCACGGTCAGGTTCATGGCACCGCCGGGAAACCACGACGGCCACATGATGCCGCGCGAGTTGTCCAGCACCTTGGTGTAGGGCTTGCTCCACACGAAGCCGAGATCGCGCACCACCGCGTCCCAGTACCACTCGGGTTCTTCGACGGACCGGCGCTGCAGCGTGGCCAGCGAGTCGATGCCCTGCGCGGCCATGAAACGGGCGATCCGGGTGCGGGCGGCGGTGGCGGGATCGGGGCGCCAGACGATGTCGTCGCGGCTCATGGCCGCCATTTTACTGTAAGCTGCGCCGGGGAGGAGAGGGCCATGGCGATCCGGGTGGAGAAGCAGGGCGCGGTGACGACCGTGATCATGGACCGTCCCGAAGCACGGAATGCGGTGGATGGGCCGAGCGCGCGGGCGCTGGCGGAGGCGTTCCGCGCCTTCGATGCCGATCGAGACGCCCGCGCCGCCGTGCTCTGGGGTGCCGGCGGGACGTTCTGCGGAGGCGCGGATCTCAAGTCCTTCGGCACCGAGCGCGGGCTCCGCGTCGAGGCCACGGGAGACGGACCGATGGGCCCTACCCGCATGCTCCTGTCCAAGCCGGTGATCGCCGCCGTGGCGGGTTACGCGGTGGCGGGCGGGCTCGAGCTGGCCCTCTGGTGCGATCTCCGCGTGATGGAGGAGACGGCCACCTTCGGCGTCTTCTGCCGGCGCTGGGGCGTGCCGCTTCTCGACGGCGGGACGGTGCGCCTGCCCCGTCTCATCGGCACCAGCCGCGCGCTCGACCTCATCCTCACCGGACGAGCGGTGGACGCCGGCGAGGCGCTCCACATCGGGCTGGCGAATCGCGTGGTGCCGGCCGGACAGGCGCGCGTCGAGGCGGAGGCGCTGGCGCGCTCGCTGGCCGAGCTGCCGCCGCTGTGTCTGCGAAGCGACCGCCGCTCGGCCTACGAAAGCTGGGGCATGGATCTCGACGCCGCCCTCGCGCGCGAGTATGCGCTGGGCCGGGTCACGCGCGACTCCGGCGAGAGCCGCGAGGGCGCGGCGCGCTTCGCCGCCGGCGAGGGCCGGCACGGCGCCGCCGCCCCGCGGCGGTGATCAGCCGGCGCCCCCGCCGGGCGTGACGAGCTTCTCGACCACGCGGAGCTCGCCCACCAGCAGCCGCCCCACCTTCAGGTCCCCGATCTCGAGGCTCTGTAATCGCGCGTGACGGACCGACAGGCGGCCGATCACGAGGCGGCTGATGGTGAGCAGCCCCAGCGTGAGCGCGCCCACGGCCACCGCGCCCACGGCCACCGCGCCCGCCGCCAGCGCGCCCGACAGCTCCCCGCCCGTCGCGCTGGAGCCGATCTCCTGGTGGCCGACGCGCAGCTGACGGATCGCGCGTCTCGAGCCGCCGCGCGAATGCCGGTCCCGCGCCGGCGTCGGCGCTCCATTGTGCGTCACGTCTGATTCCATGGAAGTTGACCTCCCGTCGAGATGCGATGCGCTCCCATCCTCACATCACCAGGGAATCGACGACCTCGAAGCGCTCGGTGGTGACCTTGGCCCCGGTGGAGGCGGTGGTGGCGGCCTGCCGCTTCCGGCGCGCCTCCTCGCTGGCCCGCATGGCCTCCGCGCTTTCCCAGAGGGTGACGATCAGTCCCTTTCCGGCCTCCCGGTCCACCAGCCAGTAGGCCGCCGTCAGGCCCGGATCCTTTTCGATGCCGGGCTTGACCTCCTCCCGCGACCGCAGGATCCAGCGCTCGAGCTCCTCCCCCGATCCTTCCCACGTGCCGATCCGTGCGAACATCGCGCCTCCCTTCGCGCCGCCCCGGCGGAATTCAGCGCAGCGGCTTGAGCAGCTGGATCGTGTAGTCGTTGAAGCCGATCTTCCGGTACAGGCGTCCGGCGGCCTCGTTCTTCACCAGGACCCCGACCCGAAGGGCCCGGGCACCCATCTTGCGAGCATACGCTTCCGCCCGCTCGAGGAGCGCGCGGCCGATTCCGCGCCGCCGATAGGCAGGGAGAACGACGAGGTCCGACACGTAGGCGTAGGCCTGGCCCTCGTCGGGTGCGGGTACCACCCGCGCCAGCACCCCGACGAATCCCGCCACCGCGCCGTCCTCCTCGGCGACGAAGACCCGTCCCGCGGTCGCCGCGCACCGCTCCATGAGGTTGGCGAGGTAGCGGTCCGCCATGACCCCGCCCTCGGGCAAGCCGGGCTCGAGCCCTCGCTCGAAGTCCTGGAGCTCCACCATGCACGCCCGGAGCTGGCTCCGGTCCCGAGCCGGATCGTATTCGCGGATCATGCTTCGACCGGTTGGATGGGCACGCCGCCGATCAGATCCAGACGTCGTTGGGGGCGGTCCGCGCCCCCTCCGCATCGCCGGTATTGACCACGCCGCTCGGCTCGACCAGCAAGATCCGACACTCGTGGGGCGCGGACGGCTTGTGCTCGACGCCCTTGGGGACCACGAACATCTCCCCCGGCCCCAGGTCCACCGCGCCATCCCGCAGCTCGATCCGCATCCGGCCGTCCAGCACGATGAAGACCTCATCGGTGTCGGCGTGGCTATGCCAGACGAACTCCCCCTGGATCTTCACGAGCTTGAGCTGATAGTCGTTCATCTGGGCCACGACCTTCGGGGCCCAGTGGTCGGTGAACCGGGAGAGCTTGTCCTGGAAGTTGATGGCCTCGTGCACGCTCATCGCTCTACGCTCTCCATAAGGTCCAGACGCCCACGGCAACAAAGCCCGCTCCGGCCACCCGCCCGACCAGCCTGGCGTTGACGTGAGACCCGATCAGGCTCCCCACGAATACCGCAAGGGCGGACGATGTGACAAGCGCGATTGCCGCGCCCAGGAACACCGCCCACTTGCTGTTCTGCGCTCCGGACGCGTACAGCATGGTGCTGAGCTGGGTCTTGTCCCCGAGCTCCGCCAAGAGAACGGTGGCGAACACCGTGATCAGCAGCTTGAGATCCATCAGCGTCCCTCCGCGGGCCCGAGACCAAAATCTTTCGCCAGGATCACGAGAAGCGCGTCGGTCCGGCGGCGGGATTCGGCATAGAGCCACTGGTTGAATTCCGACCAGTTGGCCTTCCCGCCGCCACGCCTCCGCTTCATCAGCTCCATGTCGACCTCGTGGATGAGCCAGCCATCGACGAAATCGGTCAGGGCCCGATACGCGGATTCCGACGTGAACCAGCGGGCGCCGCCGACGATGGCGCGGATTCGCTTCAGATGGTGCCAGGACTGCTCATCATACGCGGCCAGCGCGGCCTGGAACCGCTCCGCGGAGTGGCTGTCGTAGGAGACTTGCAGGGCCAGCAGCTGAAACTGCCAGACCGGATCTACCAGGTCGCGCAGGAACTGGGCGCGGGCGCTCCCGATCTCCGCCTGCCTCGCGAGCTCGGCCTCAAACTTCTTCTGCTGCTCGAAACGGCTCTGATCCATCCGGAACTTGACCACCGGCACGATGATCCCGGTCAAGGCGGCCCCGACGAGGAGCAGGAGCACTTTCTCGAGGAAGCTGGTACTCGCCAACACTTCGAGCACGGTGTCCATTCGCCTCGGCGGCCTCCCCTTGGCCCAGAAGATACCCCACGAATCGCTAGGCGAATCGTGGTACCCGTGCGATACTCATCACGTTCTCGAAGCGACTCCTAGAGTCCGAACGGCGGCTTCCCCGGCAAATCCTCCCGTTCTTTCCGATCAAGCCGGACACACAGTAGCGCGGTTGCTTGCCCGGCGAGAAGCCCGCTCGACAGAGGTCGAATCTCCATGTCCTTCGCTGCCCTGAATCTCCACTCCGCATTCCTGCGCGCCGTCGAGGCCCTCGGCTTCACGACGCCCACCCCCATCCAGCGCGATGCCATTCCGCCGGTGCTGGCCGGCCGTGACGTGGTGGCCTGCGCCATGACCGGCAGCGGCAAGACCGCCGCCTTCCTCCTGCCCATCGCGCAGCGCCTGATGGACAAGCCGCGCGGGGCCGTGCGCGCGCTCGTGATCGCGCCCACGCGCGAGCTGGCCGCGCAGATCGAGGCCGATCTCCGCGACCTCGCCCGCTTCACGCCCGTCAAGGGCGCGGCGGTGTTCGGCGGCGTCGGCATGGGCCCGCAGGAGTCCGCCTTCCGCCGCGGCGTGGACATCATCGTCGCCACGCCGGGCCGGCTCCTGGACCACATGCAGCACTCCTATGTCCGGCTGGACGCCCTCGAGGTGCTGGTCCTCGACGAGGCCGACCGCATGCTGGACATGGGCTTCCTCCCCGATATCCGCCGCATCCTCGGCAAGCTGCCGAAGCAGCGCCAGACGCTCCTCTTCTCGGCCACCATGCCCGCGCCCATCGCCGCCCTCGCGCGCGAGTTCCTGCGGAACCCGGTGCCGATCAACCAGGAGCGGCAGGCGGCGCCGGCCACCGGCATCACGCATTCCGTCTACGCCGTGTCGCAGGACCTCAAGGGCGGGCTCCTCACCGCGCTCCTCCAGCGGGAAGACATGCGCAGCGTGCTCGTCTTCACGCGCACCAAGCATCGCGCCAACCGCCTCGCCGACCAGCTCGCCCGGCGGGGTATCTCCACGGATCGGATCCACGGCAACCGGAGCCAGGCCCAGCGCACGCATGCGCTGGAGGGCTTCAAGCGCGGCAAGTACCGCGTGCTGGTGGCCACCGACATCGCGGCGCGCGGCATCGACATCGACGAGCTGTCCCACGTGGTGAACTTCGACGTTCCCAACGTGGCGGATGACTATATCCACCGCGCCGGGCGCACCGCGCGCGCGGGCGCCGTGGGGGAAGCGATCACCTTCGTCGCGCCCGACGAGATGGGCGATCTCAAGGCCATCGAGCGCGCGGTCGGCAATCCCCTGCCCCGGCTCAAGCTCGAGGGCTTCGACTACTCGCAGCGGCCCGCCGAGCGTCTGGAGATACCGCTGGCGGAGCGCGTCGCCGCGATCCGGGCCCAGAAGTCCGCCGAGCGGGCCCGCGCCCGCGACAAGGCCTCTCGGCAGGGCCAGGCGCCGACGCAGGCGCCCGGCCAGGTACGGGGTCAGGGCCATGGGCGCCCGGCCACTCGATCCGGCCAGGGCGCTCGCGGTCGTGGGTATTGGGCCGGGATATCCGGGCGGAATCGGTAGATAGCCCCAGGCCCCCGCATTTGGAGGACCCAACACAGGTCCGGAGCGAATCTCCCTGAATTGTAGGACGGCAAAGCGGGTGAGGTCAAAATAGCTAGTGTAATCAGCATGTTATTGTCAGTGACCCCTGGCCCAGCGCTTGCAATGTACCTGGGCCAGGAGGTCAGTGACGATCATGTCCGGTGCGGGGACTCTGAATGCGAAGCGAATCCTGGTGGTCGACGATGAAGTGCCGCTGGCGAGCTTGATCGCCGAGATTCTGTCGGCAGAAGGGCACCGCGTCGACATCGCGCCGAACGGCCTGGCGGCGCTGGCGCGGGTAGAGCATAACGAGTACGACCTGATCCTCAGCGACCTCCGGATGCCGGAGCTGGACGGCCCGGGCCTCTACCGGGAGCTCGAGCGCCGCCGGCCCGACCTCCTTGCCCGCATTGCCTTCGTGACCGGCAGCGCCCAGACCCCCAACATGGAGCAGTTCCTGGAGCGCACGGGGGTCCCCATCCTCTACAAGCCGTTCCGCCTGGAAGAGCTCACCAAGCTCGCGACCTCGCTCCTCGACCGCCAGTCCTGATTCCGGCGCGCTGATCTCCGCTCGGCGGAGACGGAGCTACCGGGGCTCGGGCCCGAGCTTCACGACCATCTTCCCGACGTTGTCCCCCGAGAAGAGCCCGAGAAAGGCCTTCACCGCGTTGTCGATCCCCTCCACCACCGTCACCTCGTGCTTGATCCGGCCCGCTTTCACCGCGCTCCCGACCTCCGCGAGGAAGGCCGGATAGCGGTCGAAGTGGTCCGATATGATGAATCCCTGCATCCGCACGCGATTGCCGACCATGTTCATCATGTAGCGCGGGCCGGGCTCGGGGGTCTCCAGGTTGTACTGGGAGATCATTCCGCAGAGCGGGATGCGGGCGAACGGGTTCACCAGGCGGAGGACGGCGTCCAGCATCGCCCCGCCCACGTTCTCGAAGTAGATATCCACACCCTTGGGGCACGCGTCGCGCAATGCCTCGAAGAGATCCGGCACCCGGCGGTAGTTGACGGCCGCGTCCGCGCCCAGCTCATTCGTGAGCCACTTGCACTTGTCGTCCGTGCCCGCGGTGCCGACCACGCGGCAGCCGAGGAGCTTGCCGAGCTGGACGACGAGAGAGCCGGTGGCGCCCGCTGCGCCCGAGACCACCAGGGTCTCGCCCGCCGTGGGCTGGCCTATCTCCTTGAGGCCGTACCACCCGGTGAAGCCGGGCACACCCAGCACACCCAGATAGCTGACCAGCGGCAGCGAGCGATCCAGGGGCGTCAGGCCCTCGCCCGTGGACACGAAATACTCGCGCCAGCCCAGCATGCTGGAGACGATGGCGCCGGGCTTGAATCGGGGATCGTTGGACTTCATCACCTCGCCCACCGCGCGGCCGTCGGCGGGCTGGCCAACTTCCCAGGGCTTCGCGTAGGAGCGACGGTCGTTCATGCGGCCGCGCATGTACGGGTCCACCGACATGTAGATGTTGCGGACGAGCACTTCCGCCGGGCCGGGCTCGGGGAGGGTGGCCTCGACGAGCTTGAAGTCGCTCGGCCGGGGGGCGCCCACCGGACGGGCGGCGAGGAGGATCTGGCGATTGACGGTGCCGGGCATGGGGGGTCGTCCGCCTAGACGGTGGCGGCCATGCCGCCGTCGAAGTTGATGGCGGTGCCGGTGATGTAGGCGGCGCGATCGGAGACGAGGAAGGCGACGAGGTCGCCGAACTCGGACGCGTGCGCCACGCGGCCGAGCGGAATGCGCTTGGCCAGCTCGCGATAGTGGCCCTCGAGGTCTCCGTCCTTGGCGCGCCGATCGATCTGGGCGCTGCGCACGAGACCGATGCAGATGGTGTTGACCAGGATCTTGTCGGCGGCATACTCGTGAGCGAGCGACTTGGTGAGGTTGATCCCCGCCGCGCGGGACACGCTGGTCGGGAGGGAGCGCGGCGCCGGGGCCTTGCCGCCCACGGTGGTGACGTTGACGATGCGGCCGCCGCCGCGCTTCTTCATCTGCGGGATCGCGAGCCGGCAGAAGCGGATGGCCCCCATCACCTTCAGCTCGAAGTCCTCGTGCCAGGTGTCGTCATCCACCTTCTCGAAGGCGGCCGCCGCCGAGGTGCCCGCGTTGTTGAGGAGGATATCCACCCCGCCCCAGCGCTCCACGGTGGCGCGCACCACGTTCTCGATGTCCGCGGTCCTGGTCGCGTCCGCCGATACCGCCAGCACCTCGTTGCCGGTGGCCTCCTTGATCCCGGCCGCCGCCGCCTCGAGCACGTCCTTGCGCCGGGCGCAGATGGTGACCTTCGCGCCTTCCCGCGCCAGCCGCTCTGCCGCCGCGCGGCCCAGTCCCTCGCTGCCCCCGCTGATGATCGCGACCTTCCCGCCCAGCCCCAGATCGAGCGCCATGATTCCTCCCGGTGTCGTGTGTGACGTGGTTGCGTAGCGGTGACTACAGGTCGCTGCTGATCTCGCCGGTGGCGTTGTCCACCACCACCGGCGTGTCGAAATAGGTGATGCGCGGCTCCGCGCCGTATCGCTCGCGAATCATCCGCTTCCACTCGGCGGTGTAGGTGCGCTCCGCGTCCTCGCGGGACTTCCAGAGATAGATCCCGCCTCCGGTGGCGGCCTCCGCATTGAAGAGGTAATACTTCCGGACGAGGCCGGGCACGTCCCGATATTTCGGCGCGGAGCCCTTGAAGAGCTCGGCGGCCTTGTCCCGGGACACGGAGGCGGGCAGAGGGAACTGGACCAGCGCGGTGATCATGATCGCTCCTCCTCGGGGCGCGCGCTCAGCGGCCCTTGAACACCGGCTCGCGCTTCTCCACGAAGGCGCGGGTCGCCTCGCGCCAGTCCTCGGTCATGCCGCTGCGCGTGTGGCCCCACGCCTCGAGGTCGAAGACGTCCTTGAGGCTGCCGGTCTCCGCGGCATTGAGATTGCGCTTCATGTAGCGATAGGCCACCGAGGGGCCCCGGGCCAGCCGCGTGGCCAGCGCCATGGTCTCCGTCTCGAGCAGGGCGTCCGGGACGACACGATTGACCATGCCGAGCGCCAGCGCCTGGGCGGCGTCCACGAGGTCCGCGGTGAGGTAGAGCTCGCGCGCCTTCGCGGTGCCTACGAGCTGGGTGAGGAAGTAGCTCCCGCCGAAATCCCCCGAATAGCCCACGCGCGCGAAGGCGGTGCCGTACTTCGAGTTGTCGGAGGCGATTCGCATGTCGCAGGCCAGCGCGACGGACAGCCCCGCCCCCGCCGCCGCGCCCCGCACCATGGCGATGGTCGGTTTGGGCATCTCGTGAAGGAAGCGCGAGACTTCCATGCGGGACCGGAGCGCCTGGGCCTTGTCCTCGAGGCTGGCGCCGTCGCCTTCGCGTCCCTCGGCCATGGCCTTGACATCGCCGCCGGCGCAGAAGCCGCGGCCGGCGCCCGTGACGACGACCACGCCGACATCGGGGTCATTGGCCAGGCGCGGCAGGGCCTCGAGGAGGGCATCCAGCATGTCCCGCGACATGGCGTTGAGCCGGTCGGGGCGATTGAGCGTGAGGACGGCGACGCGGTCCTTGACGGCTTCGAGCAGATCCTGGGTCATCGAGGCTCCTCCGGGCAGCAGGGGTCGGTGCTGTCGAGTGCCGCGATGATCGCCGGGCGCGTGGCCCGGCGCAAGCCCCCTGCCGCCTGTCGAAGCCTAGTGCGAAAGCCAGCCGCTCATCATCCAGAAGGCGCCGGCGACTCCGCCCGCAACGGCGAGGAGTCCTGTCGAGAAGTCGCCCGAGACCGCCATAGTCACCGGCACTGCCATCGCCGCCATCCCGATAAAGGTCTTCATGGCTCCCGCCCTCCGTTGACGCAAGGACAGAGCAATGGGTATGCCAGCCCTTAACGACAGCAGATTCGCAGGGTTACTCACAGATGAGGAGGGCGGTGGGAAGCTTGTGCCCGGCAAGAGAGTAAGTTTGCCCGCCGGAGGACTGGTCAGGCGACCGGTTCGGGCGCGTCGAGTGGGACCATGAACGCGCCCACGGACACCAGGGACTCGTCATTCTCCGGCCGCCAGCGGCGATGGCCCTGCCGCCGCTCGTCTTCCAGATCCGCCCACCGGCGGCGGCGCTCCCCTTGCCGACGATCGAGGGTCACCAGCACGTCCTGCTCGTCGGAAAAATGGCGCACGAGGTAATCAGCCAGATCGGGCCTGGTCTTCGAAACGATGAACAGATAGCGCGCCATCTCCACCCCCGACGGAATAAGCAAGTTCGCTGCCTGTAGCGGAAGAGCAACCATTCCGACAGGATCGACACGAGGCTCTCATGTCCCGCGACGGAAGCGTAAGCTTTTCCGACGTCTATCGGTACTCCCTAGCATAGAGATCCTCGCGGGTGGTCGGCACGTCAAAGCGGGAGTCCCACTGCTTGCGCATGAGGACTTGATAGAGCCCGATATGGCCCTCCTGGAAGGCCACCGACGAGCACGTGAGGTAGAGGCGCCAGATGCGATAGATCCGCTCGCCCACGAGCGCGCGCGCCTCATCGGCCCGCGCCTCGAGCCGCTCCACCCACTCGCGGCAGGTCCGCGCATAGTGGAGCCGCAGGCCCTCGACATCCACGATCTCCCAGCCGGCGCGCTCCTGCTCGGTCATGGTCTCGGTGAGTCCTGCCAGCTCGCCGTTGGGGAAGACGTACTTGTAGAGGAAGTCGGTCTGGGTGGTGGGTTTCCAGTGGAACTCGTGAGTGATGCCGTGATTCAGGTAGTATCCCCCGTCATTGAGCATGGTCCGGACCCGGCCGAAAAAGGCCGGATAGTTGGCGATGCCCACGTGCTCGATGACGCCGACGGCCGCGATCTTGTCGTAGCGCGCGTCCGCGGGCAGGTCGCGGAAGTCCCGATACTCCACCAGGCAACGTCCGGTGAGCCCCTCTCGCTCGATCCGCGCGGCGGCGAACTCGGCCTGGGCGCGGGACAGTGTCACGCCGTGCGAGCGCACCCCGTAGTGCTGGGCAGCCCAGATCGCCAGGCTCCCCCACCCGCAGCCGATGTCGAGCAGGGTCTCGCCGGGCTGGAGCCGCAGCTTGCGGCAGACCAGGTCCAGCTTGTCGGCCTGCGCCTGTTCGAGCTTGCCGTCCGGATCCCGATAGTAGGCGCACGTGTAGACCATGAGCGGGTCGAGGAAGAGCGCGTAGAACTCGTTGGACTGGTCGTAGTGGTACGAGATGGCCTCGGCGTCCCGCTTCTTGCTCCGCCTCATGAGGTCGCCTCCTTCATGCCGAAGATCGAGTCGAACACCACGCGGCGCCGCGCGCGCTCGGACCCGAGCACCACGCGCACCGCCAGCCGCGCCATCACCTCCGGGAGCCGGCCGATCTGCCGGCCGATCCAGCTGGGCTCGCCGGGCCCGTAGAGCGCCACGACCTCGCGCGCATAGCGATCGAGGGAATCGCCCCCCCGGAGGACTCGATGCGCCGCCGCGGCGGCGAGGATGCCGCTGCGGATGGCGGGCCCGATGCCCTCGCCGGAAAGATCGCGGGCCAGCCCCGCCGCGTCGCCCACGAGACAGAAGCCGGGGCCGGCCCGACGACGCGGCGCCTGCCGGCGCACGACATATGCGTGCCCCTTGAAGGGATCGAG
>Ga0134127_10001284_pt1 | contig 18978 bp, 15 predicted proteins | sample KB31753_FD_96459 | JGI IMG/M metagenome (GOLD analysis project Ga0134127, IMG submission 96459) | Terrestrial soil microbial communities with excess Nitrogen fertilizer from Kellogg Biological Station, Michigan, USA - KB3-175-3 | ecosystem: Environmental > Terrestrial > Soil > Unclassified ... | reverse complement strand
GACCGCTACCTGCGCATCGCCACGATCAGCCGGCAGGTGACTTCCGAGATGATCGACGCGGTTCGCGGCCTCTGGCGCGGTCTCGGGCTCGAGCTGACGGTTCTGGCGTCGCCCGACGGCGCGGGCACCCCCGCGCTCTACGGCGAGCTTCCCGGCCCCGAGGGCGCGCCGACGCTCCTCCTGTACGGCCACTACGACGTCCAGCCGACCGGCGACCCGGCGCGCTGGCAGTGGCAGGGCGTGAAGTGCGAGCCGTTCGTTCCCGCGTACTTCGTGGACGGCCGGACGGTCGAGCCCCGCAGCCTCGACGACCGGGCCCTCGAGGACGTGGTCATGGTCGGTCGCGGCGGCGCCGACAACAAGGGCCAGCACCTCTCGAACATCCTGGGCGCGATGGACGCGGTGCGCGCCGGCACGGTCCAGTGGAAGGTCAAGATCATCCTCGACGGCGAGGAGGAGCACGGTAGCCCGAACCTCGAGGCGATCGCCCTCGCCCACCGCGACCGCCTCGCCGCGAGCGTCCTGATCGGCTCGGACGGACCCAAGCAGCGCAACGCCCCGACCCTGGTGATGGGCGTACGCGGTCTGCTCACGGTCGACATCGTGGCCGACAACGGACAGGCCACGTCGGTCCACTCCGGCAACTACGGCAACATCGTGCCGAACCCGGTCCTCCCGCTCGCCCGTCTCGTGGCCGACATCGAGGAGCGCACCCGCGGCTTCGCGGCGGCGCACGACGCGTTCCGGCGCGAGGCGAGCGAGGTCTTCGCGAAGTGGGAGGACAAGGCGGTCTGGACGCCTTTCCTTCGCCCCACCGTCAACGTCAACCACTTCATGACGGACGGCGCCTCACCCACGCTCCGCCGCACGATCATTCCGCGCTCGGCGCATGCGCGCCTGGATGTGAGGCTGACGCCGGACACACCGCTCGCCGCGATCCAGGCGCTCGTCGAGCGGGCGGTGGCGGACCATCAGGGCCGCACGCCGGGGATCACGTTCACGGTGAAGACGAGCGGCCAGCCGGCCAGCTACACCTCGCCGGCGCGCCCGGAGTTCGGGTGGCTGCTGCGGCTGCTGGAAGAGCACTGGGGCGAGGAGCCGGTGGCGCTGCCGGTCCTCGGCGGCACCCTGCCGCTCCACGTCTTCAGCGACGTCCTTGGCATTCCCTGCCTGTGGATCCCGGCGGCCAACAGCAACAACCAGCAGCACGACGTGAACGAGCACTACGTGCTGCGGCACTTCTACCGCCAGATCGAGGTCTACAGGGCGATCGTCTCCTCGCGCCCGATGTAGCCAGGCTGCTCAGGCTGCCGTTACGGGCTAGAGCTGGCCTTTTCGGTAGGAGCGCTTCGCCGAGATCTTTCCGTTGCGCAGGGCCAGGACGTCGCAGCCCTGGACCTCGTAGCGGGTGCCGGCGCGCGGGGTGCCGGTCGTCAGCCACTCGACCACCGCCAGCTCGGGGCAGGCGAAGTGCCGGATCTCGTCCCAGCGAACGTCGGGGATGCGCCGGAACATGTCCTCGAGGAACTCACGCACCGCCGCCTGTCCGACGACGCGCGCCCCCCACGGGTCCTTGCCGAAGGAAGCCTCGAACACGACGTCGTCGGTCATCATGGCGAGGATCCCGTCGAGGTCGTGCCCGTTCCACACCGTGTTGAATCGCGCCACGAACGCTTCGCCATCGAACGCCATGCGATGCCTCCTTCATAGGCTCGCCTCGGACGGCGGAGCCCCAGCCCCGCGACGTCCTGCGGCTCGCACTACCACTACCGGGCGATCAGCGCCCGGAGAACCGCCCGGCCCTTGTCGCCGGTCCACGCGCGGACGCCGACCGACTTGGCGACGAGCCGGCCGTCGCGATCGATGAGGAAGACGGTGGGAGTGTACGCGATCGCGTAGCTCCGGGCGACGTCGGCGTTGGGATCGAGCAGGATCGTGGTGGTGACCTTGCGGCGCTTCGCCCAGGCCACGAGGTCGTCTTTGTCCTCTCCGAGGTTGATCGCCAGGATCGTGAGCCCCTGGTCCTTGAACTCCTGGTGCACCTGCTCGATCGTCGAGGGCAACTCCCTCGAGCAGTACGGTCAGCCGCTCTCCCAGAAGTAGAGAAGGACGACCCGCCCGCGGACGTCGGCGAGCGAGACCGACTTGCCGTCGAGCGATTCCAGGGTAAACGGCGTCGGCTTCTGATCGCCCAGCACCGTCGCCTGAAACGCGGTGAGCAGATCGTCGAGCGCCTCGTCCCCCGCGGCGGGCGCCAGCAGAAGGCCGGCCGCGACGACGCCGAGAACGAGCCCGCAGAGCGTCGCCCGGCCCATCATGCGACCCGCACGCGCGCGCGGGGGATCAGCTTCACGCGCCGCACGCTCCGGAGGTAGTCGGCCACGACGTCCCACGCCGGCGGCCCGTCGGCCTCGCCGAGACTGGCCCAGCCGGTCGCCTTGTAGCGGCGGTCCGGCTCGAGCGCGCGCCCGGCGACGCGGATGTCGAAGATGCGCCGGCCCATGCGCCGGGACGGATCGATCGCGTAGGTGAGCCCGCCCAGCCGGACCATGTCGCCCCCCTGGCGGTAGTACGGATCGGGATGGAACAGGTTGTCGGCCACATCCTCCATGACCTGATGGATCTCCGTGCCGGTCATCTCCCGCACCCACGTGTTCGCGTAGGGCAGCGCGGTGTGCGTGTACACGTCCTCGAGCGTGATCTCCTGGCCCGGCAGGATCGTGATGCCCCAGCGGAAGCCGGGCGAGAAACCGATCTGCGCGTCGCCGCGCCGGATGAGCGCGTCGAGGATCAGCTCGTCGAACGTGCCGTTGAAGTTGCCGCGGCGATAGAGGAGCGTCTCCGAGATCGCGAGCGGCTCACCGAGCGTCATCTCGTGGGGGCTCCGGATCTCCTCGATCAGCTTGGCCATGTCGGGATCTTCGGGCAGGTCCTGGGCGAGCACCGGTATCAGCCGGTAGCGGTGGCCGACGACGCGCCCGCGCTGCACGTCGAGGTCGAGCCGGCTCAGGAACTTGCCGTGGGCGCCCGAGTTCACGACGAGCGTCTTGCCGACCACGAGGGGCTGCGGCAGCGCGTCGTGGGTGTGGCCGCCCAGCACGACGTCGAGGCCGTGCACGCGCGAGGCGAGCTTCAGGTCGACGGCGATCCCGTTGTGCGAGAGCAGCACGACCAGATCGACCTTCCTGGTATTCCGCAGCTCATTCACGAGCGCCTGGACGCCATCTTCCCGGATGCCGAACGTGAGGTCGGGCACGAACCGCCTTGGATGGGAGACCGGCGTGTAGGGAAATGCCTGGCCGATCACGCCCACGCGGACGCCGCCCACCTCGCGGATCGTGTAAGGACGAAAGACGTGGTCCCCCCACCCGGCGACGGTCACGTTGTGGGCGACGAAATCGCCGGTGAAGAGCCCGCGCTGGTCCTTGTCGCCGAAGAGCTCCTTGACGCGATCGAGGCCGTGCACGAACTCCCAGTGCGCGGTGGCGACTTCGACACCGAGCTGGTTCGCGACCCGGACCATGTCCTCGCCGCGGCTCCAGAGCGTGAGCGCCGAGCCCTGCAGCGCGTCGCCGCCGTCGAGCAGCAGCGTGCGCCCGCTCCGCTCCCGGCGAATCCGTGCAACGAGCGTCGCCAGGTGCGCGTAGCCGCCCATGCGCCCGTAGCGGGTGGCGAGCGCCGGGAAGTCGAGATAGCTGCAGGCGTACGCCTCGACGGAGCCCGGCGCGAGATGGTACGCGCGCAGGAGCTCCCCGCCGGTGAGAAACGGCGGACGGCCGCGCTCCGGGCCGACTCCGAGCAGCGTGTCGGGCTCGCGATAGAACACGGGCTTCAGCGTCGCGTGGGAATCGGTGATGTGCAGGAGCGTGACGTTGCCGAGCGGCTCGAAGGCCATCAGGCGCGCCGGGCCGTCGGCGGCCTCCAGCTCGCGCGGCGCCAGGCCGGCGCCTGCTGCGATGGCCAGGAGCTTGATCAGATCCCGGCGTGTGACGTTCATTGAACAGGGCACGGGCATCCGGGCTGTCGCCGCGCCCGTGCCCCGCCGCAATCGGACGCGACGCAACCCCGCGAGCGCGACGAGAGACGAATCAATGCCGGATGCCGGGCACGCTCAACGGCTTGCCGTTGTCAAAGGTCGTGAGATAGAGCTCCAGCTCGGCATACTCGATGGAGTCGGCGGCGAGCATGTTCATCCCGAGCGGGGTCATGCACCACTGCAAGCGCTTGCGCATGTCCCACACTTCGCTCCGGTCCGTGCGCCAGAGGGGAAAGTGCCGGGTCAGGCCGGACGTGACGTCGGCGAGCAAGCGCCCGCCCAGGAACTTGTTGGCGCCCCGTTCCACCGTGTGGCAGTCGGCGCACGCGTGATTGCGCTCGCCCACGCGCCGATCGAACGTCGCCTTGCCGCGCGCGATCGCCGCCCGCGCCTCGGGGCTCTCGGTATCGACGTTCACCGGCATCCCGTTCGAGGCGCGCCGGATGAGCATGCTCAGATTGATGTTGTCGGTCGACTCGGCCAGGAGCGGCCGGCCAGTCGTCTCGGGCCCGTGGACCGTCAGGAAATCCTCGATGCTCATCACGCGCCGATACGCCTTGACGAACTTCGGATATCGCGTGGCGACGCCCTTCATGGCCTTCGCCACCCCGCCCTCGTGGCAGTCGGCGCACGCCTTGCCGGCCGGTCCCTTAGCGGCCCACACGGCCTCGGCGCCGTCGGCCAGCAGCACGGCGGGATTGTTCGTCGGGTCGAGGTTGTCACCGAATCCCATCGGCTTGCGCCGCGTGAGCGGATTGCGGTCGGGATCCTTTTCCGGCGGCACGGGGCCCTTGAGCGTCTGCAGATAGGCGACGAGGTGCATGACTTCTTCCGGGCTCAGGACGCCGACCGTGCCCCACGGCGGCATCGACGTGTTGGGGAAGAACACACGCGGATCCCAGATGACCTGGTAGAGGTACTGGTCCGTCACGTTCCGGTCGCCGATAGTGGACTGGTCCGGACCGACGTTGCCCGCCGGCCACACGTCGTCTCCCGGAATCAGATGGCAGCCGGTGCACGGACCCTTGGCGCGACTGAGAAACAAGGCGAAGCCCAGCCGCGGGTTCCCCGTCAACCCTGCCGGCATCGTCACGGCCTGCACCGCCGGCTCCGGCCGCTTGTCGTCGTAGGCGTAGGTGCGGAAGTTGAAGTCACGCGTCGACCAGCCGCGATACCGGACCGCCTGGCGCTTGCCGTCGGGCATTACCTGAAATTCGCCGCGCGCCTCTGGGATGGCGCGCGACGTCCACGGCGGGAGGCCCGCGGTGTCGGGCGCGTTACCGGCCGGTCCGGCGCAAGCCGCGCAGAGCGCGACGAGCCCGGCCCAGCGCACCGCCCGCCGCGCTGCTCGGATCACGAGAACTTGATGTCGACTGTGCGTTCGAATCGACCGCCCGAGGTGTCGAGGAACTCGACCTTCAGTGGACCGGGAGCGGTCGCCCGGAACGTGAAGGAGAAGAACGGGTTCTCGGCCACGCCCTGCGAGGTGTCGAAGCTCAGGATGGTCTTGCCGAGGTAGGTCACGATCACCTTGTTGACGTAGTTGTAGTTCTTCTGGATGATCCGGCCCTGCGCGTCGCGCTCGACCCGCTCCATCGGATGGAGCACGAGCGCGCGCACCTGGACGACGTCACCAGCCTTGATGGTCGACGGCAGGCGGAGGCGTACCTTGTCGCTATCGGCCATCGCTAGCCTCCGCACCCGCCGACGGTCACCTTGACCTCGCGCTTGACCATGAGCAAGGTGCCGTCGCTCTGCTCGGCGATCGCGCGCAGATCGCCCGTCTCGCCGAGGCGGATGTTCGCGCCCATGAACGCGCGGCCCGCCTCCGGCGCCAGCGTCACGCGGGTGACGAACGGAATGCGGTTCTTGTCGGCCACGATGTAAATGTTCTTCACGTAGCTCGCCGGCGTCATCGGCGAGTCGACGGTGACCGAGATCGGCACCACCGAGCCGTTCTCGGCAATGGGCGGGAAGTCGACCTTGACGAGGGCCTCGCCGTCCTTGATCGGCCGGTCGCCGAAGAGGCGCTTCATGGTCTCCTGGACGCTCTCGTTCAGCCCGAGTACCTGAGCGCGTGCGGTCGCCGGCGCGCCCATTACGAACCCTCCGGCCGCGGCGACGCCGAGGGCGCCGAGCGCTCCCAGTGCAGCCCGCCGGGTCATCTGGCTTTCGTCAGTCATGCCGCTCATCTCTCCCTCTCCTGGAGCTCCGCGAACAGTCCGAGAAAACACTATGCGCTCGAAGGCCGCCGGCGACAACTTCTGGGCGGCTCACTGGCGCCTTCGAGGCGCTTGTCAGGCGCCGTCCAGCCGATAGGCGGACGCGTCGGGCTTGAACGCCCGCGGCAGCCATAGAGGGCGCCGAAGGTTGCCCGGGCCCGGCGCCGGGCGCGCGAGGCCCAGCCACTCGCGATAGACCTCGAACGAGCGGTTTGTGTCCACGAACACATCGCCGTAGCGATCGTCGGGACCGGGCCGCGACACGGTTACCTTCTGGTGCCAGCAGTGCTGGCCGCTCACCGGGTCGGGCTGGACCGGGAACGTGAGGTTCTGGTGAACGCCCCCGTCCTCCCACCACACGCGCTCCGAATCGGGATCGTCGCTGGTGAACGGCCGCGGTCCGTGAACCTGCCGCATGCGCCATTTCCCCGGCTCAGGCTGGGTGAGATCGACGAGCGACGTGGACCAGCGCTCGCCGCCCGCGTCCTCGTGTAGCCGCCACCGTCCAAGGTGGTGCGAGCACGCCACGACGCCCGGCCGGACCGCCTCGGTGACCCAGACCCGGTCGACGAAATGCCCGATGCGCGTGGCGACCTTGAGCAGATCGCCGGTCGCGACGCCCGTGCGCTCCGCGTCGGTCGGATGCATCCAGAGCGGATTCGTGTGGGAAATTTCGTAGAGCCACTTCGCGTTGCCCGAGCGCGTGTGGATGAGCGTCGGCAGCCTGAACGTGGGTAGGAGCACCATCTCGCCCCTGGCGCGATCGAGATTCGACCAGTGGACGTGGCTGCGGATGTAATTGGGCACCGCCTGCTCGGGCCACTTCCACGCCTTGAGCGTTCCCGAGAAGAACTCGAGCTTGCGCGACGGCGTCGGGAACCCGATGTGTCGCCGGCCGTCGATCTCCACGCCGATCGCCTGACCGCCCTTCTGCACCACGTGGGAGACCGGGTCGACGGTCGCGCCGTCGAGATCCTTCGCGCTGAGCGCCTGCTCGTGGGTGCGGTACACCTGGTCCTCGACCAGGAATGCGCCGTACTTGCGCATGTACTCGAGGGGGCTGAGCCGCTCGCGGGCCGCCGCCTCGGGAAGCCCGGGCACGCTGTTCTCGAAGATCCAGCGGTACAGCTCCTCGATGCGGAGCTTTTCGCCCGCGCGGTACGGCGACTCGAAGTACTTCCGCACGCCGAGCGCGCCGTCGGGATCGATCCGCCACGACAGCTCGATCCAGAACTCGTCCTCCTCCCACACCTGGCCGAGCCCCGCGGCCTCGTGCGCCTGCCAGGTGAGGTCGAAGCGCTTGCCCGCCTTCTCGAGCGCCACCCGCAGCACGGGCTGGCGGAAGCCGATCCACCGCGCCGCGTGCGTCTCCTGCGACATGAGGTCGTGGCGCTCGGAGGCGTGGCCCATCGGCAGGACGTAGTCGGCAAACCACGCCGTCTCGCTCCAGATCGGCGTCAGGCAGGCGTGGCGCTCGACCTTCCGCTCGTCGGTCAGCATCTCGATCCACGACATCCCGTCCGGGTTCGTCCACACGGGGTTGTAGACCCGCGTGAAGTACATCGCGAGCTTGCCGCGCCCTTCCTTCAGGAAGTGCGGGAGCAGGAAGCTCATCTCGAAGAACGCGAGTGGGTATTCGCGCGGCATCAGGAGCTCGCTCCAGATCTTGCCGGGCGGCGGCATCATCGGCGGCGCCGGGATCGCCTTGTTCCAGGCGTTGGGCGCCGTGCCGCCGGGCGTGCCGACCGCGCCCATGAGCACCACCACGAGCTCGAGCGCGCGCGCCACCTGCCAGCCGCCGAGGTTGCCGGCCGCGGTGTTGCGCCAGACGTGGGTCGCCAGCGCCGAGCCGGCCCGCCCGATCTCTCGGGCAACTTCAACTATGGTTGCGGCAGCGACACCGCTCTCGGCCTCGGCGAACTCCGGTGTGAAGCGTGCGTACAGCTCGTCGAGCGCCTGATCGAACGCCTCGAACGTGACTGGAAGCTCGGGCCGCTCCGCTCGTAGATATTCGTCCCAGTTGACCCACTTACGCACGAAGTCGCGGTCGTAGAGCTTTTCCCGCACCAGCACGTGGGCCATCGCCAGGAGCACGGCCGACTCGGAGCCGGGCCAGGGCGCGAGCCACCAGTCGGCCATCGACGCAGTGTTGCTCAGGCGCGTGTCGAGCACCGCGACCTTCGCGCCGCGCGCCTTCGCCTCCATGATGCGTTGGGCGTGCGGGTTGAAGTAGTGACCGGTCTCGAGGTGCGAGGACAGGAGCAGGATGAAGCGGGCATTCGCGTGATCGGGCGACGGCCGGTCCATCCCGTGCCAGAAGGCGTAGCCCGCGCGCGCGCTCGCCGAGCAGACGTTCGTGTGGCTGTTGTGACCGTCGATCCCCCAGGCGTGGAAGACGCGCTGCAGATAGACGAGCTCGTGGCCCGGCCGCCCGAGGTGGTACATGACCTCCTTCTGCCGGCCTTCCACGAGCGCTGCGCGGATGCGCCCGGCGATGTCGTCGAGCGCCTGATCCCACGTGACGCGCTCCCATTTGCCGCCGCCGCGCGGCCCGACGCGCCGCAACGGATAGAGGATCCGCTCCGGGTCGGTCACCTGGTTGAGCGTGGCGGGCCCCTTGGCACAGTTGCGGCCGCGGCTTCCAGGGTGAACCGGATTACCTTCGAACTTCTGGATCTTCAGCGTCGCCTGGTCGACGTAGGCCAGGAGACCGCAGCCGGCCTCGCAGTTGAAGCAGATCGTCGGGATCAGCGAGTAGCGACGCTTGACCTTCTGTGGCCACGCGACCGGGTCGTACTCTTCCCAGTCGTCCCAGCGCTCGACCGGCGGATACGACCGAAGCCCGCCCTCGGGCGGGCGCAGTTCGCGAGCGACGGGGTGCAACGGCTCGGTCAAACGATCGGTCATGCCTCTCTCCGTGCGGATGTGCGCGCTGCAGGCCGTCGCGGGGCTGGGGCCCCGCGAGCCGAGGCGCGCCTCTGGATCATGGACGTTCAGCTCAACGGCACGGACTGGCCCGCCCGGACCCACAGGTCTTCCCACAGCCAGAGCCCCGCCAGCGCGAGGACCGCGGCGAGGTGGCTCAGCGGCCACAGCGTGAGCGCGAAGTCGGCCATCACGAGCGCGATCGGTAGCGCGATGCCGCCGAACACGACGCCGCCCCAGAAGCGAGTCCGGTAGCCGCCGCGCGTGATGAGCCGGGCCGCCTTGGCCACATCGCGCACGGGGTGGCGAGTGCCGAGCTCGACCGCCAGGAGCCCGGCGTTCACGATGAGCGAGAGCACCATCAAGGCGCCGAGCGTGTCGCCCGCATTGGCGACATGGCGGCCCGCCACCATGACGCTGCCGGGCCAGACCAGGGTGGCGAGCAAGAGCGCGGCGCTGCCCGCGATCAGCGCGGCGACGATCAGGTGAGGCAGCACCACCGGGCTCTGCCAGAAGTCCCGCCCTTCGGCCTGGCCAAAGAGAAACGCGCTGTAGCCGGCGGTCGCGAGCGCCAGCAGAATCGCGGGCACGAAAGCGACACTCACGAGATCGGGGCGATCGGTGAGTCCGCCTAACAGCCACACGACGCCGACCACACCGAACGCCATCAGGATCCAGGCGCCGCGGACAAGCCACGAGCGCCAGTTCGGCTTGAGCAAGATGTAGGCGAAGCGGTCGGCGCGCTTGAGGTCGAAGATGAGGAGTGCGGTCGTAAGCGCCAGGAAAATCAGGCTGAGCGATGGAGCGGCGACCCCGAGGAGGCTTCCCCATCCGGACGAGCCGGCCAGTGCCGCGACGAGCAGGACGCCAGCGGCGATCGACTTTGTCCACAGGTACGCCGAGACCTTGGAGCCCCAGGGCCGCACCTGGTGCGGCACGTCGTACACGGGCTGGCTCAGCGTGTGAGTCCCGGGGCCGTCGCCGCGTTGAGCCTCGGCGACCAACTTCACCAGGTCGACCTCCTCGCGCGGCCGCTCCGCCCAGAGGTAGTGGCTCGCCGGCGCTTGCAGCTCGGGCGAGAGCGCCGAGGCGTCGGCGCCGACATAGAAGACCTTGGGCCGGGTCCCCTGCTCGGCCTTCCTCACCTGCACCGGCTCACGGTCGACGATGCGGGCGATGGTCGACCTCGGATCGTCCAGGTCGCCGGCGATGATCGCCTGCTCCGGGCACACGATCACGCACGCGGGCTCGAGCCCCACCTCGATGCGATGCGCGCAGTAGTTGCACTTCGCGGCGGTGCGCGTGTCCGGGTCGATGTAGAGCGCGTCGTACGGGCAGGCCTGCATGCAGCTCTTGCAGCCGATGCACCGGGCGCCATCGAAGTCGACGATACCGTCGGGGCGCCGGTAGAGCGCCACCGTCGGGCAGATCGTCACGCAGGGAGCGTCGTCGCAGTGGTTGCACCTGAGGACCGAGAAGTACCGGCGGGTCTGCGGGAATGTCCCGCGCTCCACGTACTTCACCCACGTGCGAAAGGCGCCCAGCGGAACCCGGTTCTCCTCCTTGCACGCCACCGTGCAGGCGTGGCAGCCGATGCAGCGGCGCTGATCGATCACGAACCCGTAGCGCACGTCCCCTCCCCGACTCTCGATGTGCGCGCTGCAGGCCGTCGCGGGGCTGGGGCCCCGCCGGCTGAGGCGCGCCTATGGATTAATAACCCAGCAGATCCGCCCACACCTTGATGGCCGTCAGCGTGACGAACGCGAAGAGCGCGACGCGCAGGCCGAAGGGCGGCAGGCGGCGGCTCATCGCGGCGCCGAAGCGGGCGCCCGGAATCGCGCCCGCCACCACGGCGAGCGTCGGCGCCAGTGGAATCTGACCGGTCACGAGCTTGCCGGTGAATCCCGAGATCGCCGCCAGTGCCGTGATGGCCAGCGAGCTGCCGATCGTCACGCGAATCGGAATGTCTGCGATGACGAGCAGCAGCGGGACCAGGAGAAATCCTCCGCCGGCGCCCACCAGCCCGGCGGCGAGCCCGACGGTGCCGGCGACCGCGCCGACGCTCAGCCGGCTGAACGTGAAGGGCACATCGCTCCGCGCCGCGTCCCGCCCGGCCCCGACGAAGGCGAGCGCCGCCGCCGTCGTCACCATGAGCGCGAAGACGAGGAGGAGGATGCGTCCGCTCACGTACTTGGAGGCGAGCGCGCCGACGAAGGAGGCCACGGCCATGGCGATGCCGCCCGCCCACACGACCGCGCGGCTCACCGCGCCGTGGCGCCGGTGGGCGAGCATCCCGGCCGAGGCGGCGACGAGCACCTGGGCCATCGTCACACCGGCGACCTCCTTGATGTCGAGCTGGCCGACGCCGAGCAGGGGCGGAACGTAGAGCAAGAGCGGGATCATGACGAAGGCGCCGCCGGCGCCGAGCAGTCCGGCCACGAAGGCGCCGGCGAACCCGAGGGCCAGGAGCGTGAGGACAAAGGCGAGGGTCACGCCACCCGCCGAGCCGGCGGCGGCAGCACTGCGGCCGCGGGACGGTCGATGGCAGCTATCTGACGCTCGACCAGTACGCCGCCAGATCGGCGAGCTGCTCGTCGGGTATCGACTGCATCAGCGTCTTCACCACCTTGAGCTGCGCGTCGCCCGGGCTCCGCTTGTCTGCCTTGAACAGCAGCATCTGGTTCTTGAGATAGCCGGGCGGCTGACCCGTCAGATCGGGCACACCCTTCGATGGGTCGCCCTTGCCCGAGGCGCCGTGGCAAAGCGTGCACTGCGCCGACGCCTGGCGCCCGCGCTCGATCGCCGCGGGATCGGACGTCAGCGGCGTCGTGGTGCGCTTCTGCGCGGCGAAGTATGCGGCGACGTCGTCGAGGCCGAACTGGACGACCTGCTTGGCGTAGGGCTCCATCTCCGGCGAGACCCGCTTGCCGGCCGCGAAGTCCTGGATCGCCTTCTTGAAGTACCAGGGCGGCATGCCCGCGAGGATCGGCATGGTGTTCGACTGGCTCTGGCCGGCAAATCCGTGGCAGGCGCTGCAGACCAGCGCGGAGGAGGCGCCCGGGCCGTCGAGCGGGCCGGCCGCGACCGGACCGGCGAGGGCGAGGAGCAGCAGGCTGATGAGTGCGATCGGCATCACGTTGGTGTCCCTTTCTTTGTAGGTACGCTAGCCGAGCATGTCCTGCCAGATGCTGTTCGCCCATCCGACCGCGTTCTGCGCCCACATCTCCGACTGGCCCGGCGTGAGCTTCTGCTCGATCTGCACGACCTTGCCGCCCTCGATCTTGTAAGCGTTCACGACCGCGATGGCCTCGCGGTCACTGACCCAGCTGTAGCAGGTGTTGCCGGGCGCCATCGGGGGCACGGGCTTGTCGTTGAGCAGGCTCACCACCGCGAGCGCGGAGATCTTGCCCATCGCGTTGGCGACGTTGCCCGATTTCGGCACCGGCAGCCCGATGGTCGAGTCGCCGATGACGTGGATGTTCTTGTGCTTCACCGACTCGTACGTCAGGTGATTGACCTCGCACCAGCGCTTGTCGGCGCCGACGAGATCGGCCGTCACGGCGATCGTGCCCGCACGCTGCGGCGGGATCAGGTTCAGGACGTCGTACTTCACCTTGTCGCCGAGCTCGGTCGTCACCTCGCGCGTGCCCGGGTCGACCTTCACGACCTTGTTGGAGCCGCGGTAGTCGATGTTCGGGTAATTCGCCCAGGCCGCGCGGAAGAGCGCGGTCTTCGAGATGATGTTCGGGTTGGCGTCGAGCACGATGAGCTTCGACTTCGGCTTGTTGTTCTTCAGGTACCACGCGACCTGGCACGTACGCTCGTAGGGGCCGGGCGGGCAGCGATAAGCGGCCGGCGGAATCGTCAGGACGAACACGCCGCCGTCGGGCATCGCCTGGAGCTGCCGGGCCAGCTCGACGGTCTGCGGTCCGGCCTTCCATGCGTGCAGGACCTTGTCCTGGTTCGCCTCGAGCCCTTCCACCTGCTCCCACTGGAACTCGACGCCCGGCGACACGATGAGCCTGTCGTACGGAAGCGAGTCGTTGCCCACCCGAACCCGTTTTGCGTCGGGCTCGATGGCCGAGGCCGACTCGTGCAGCACGCGGACGCCCTGGGCGCGCAGCCGATCATAGCCGAAGGTGATGCTGTCGATCGTGCGCACGCCGCTCAGGACGAGGTTCGAGAACGGGCACGAGACGAACTGCTTGTTCGGCTCGAGCAGGACGACCTCGATCGAGGGATCGGCGAGCCGCACGTACTTCGCGGCCGTGGCGCCGCCCCAGCCTCCGCCGATCACGACGACCCGGCGCCCGCTCTTCTGAGCGTAGTCCTTGACCGTGGGCGCGCAGCCGGCGGCGAGCAGGCCGAGCCCGGACGTCCAGAGGAATTCCCTTCGCGTGGAATCCTTCATCCCATCCTCCGCTGACTGCGTTCGAGCCGTCCCTAAGAGCCGCGCCTCGGCCGGCGGGGCCCCAGCCCCGCGACGGCCTGCGGCGCGCACTTCAGGCCGCGCTGAGCCGGCCGGTAGCCTCGTTCCAGGTCGCCAGCATAGCCCAGGCGAGCGCGACCGCAACGATCAGCACGATGGCGCCGGCCCAGCCGAGCGACGCCGGCAGGAACACGGCGGCGCCCAGCTTCCTGAGAAGGCCCGTCTGGGTCGCGGCCAGGCGCACAAGCGAGGCGCCGAGCGCAAAGCACGAGACGGCGACCCAGAGCTTCACCTGCCCCTCGCCGGCGCGCCAGAGCGAGCCGGCGCCGCAACCGCCCGCGAGCGTCATACCGATACCGAAGGCGAGCCCGCCGGCAAGCGCGCCGACGCCGGCCGCCGGGAAGACCCACTCGGTCTTGTCCTTGAGATCGGTGAATTTCAGAATGGCAAAGCCGAGCGTCGACACGACCAGGGCCAGCGCCGCCGCCCGCGTGTGCTCGGCGTCGCCGGTCAGGAACGGCTCGCGGAAGGCGCGGACCAGGCAGAAGCGCGAGCGCTGGAAGATCACCCCGAATCCGGCGCCGAAGAGCAGGAAGACGCCCTGCGTACCGTAGCCCGTCCGCGTGTACACGAACAGCGCCAGGGCGATCAGGGCGAGGACGAGCGCACCGGCCACGGGCTGGCGTCCGGCGGGCGCGCGCGATTGCAGGAAAATGCGCCCGCCGCCGCGCGACCAGCCCGGGCGGTGGGCGACTTCCCAGAGCAGGTAGCGCAGGCCGAGGTAGGCGCCCGCACCGAGCCCCAGCATCATCCCGAGGCCGGAGAGCGAGAGCGCGCTGGTCGCCGAGAAGAAGCCGCCGATGTTGCAGCCGAACGCGAGCACCGCGCCGACGCCCATCAGGAGCCCGCCGGCGGCGCCCTTGGCGAGCTCGGGAGCGGGCGGCACGCGAATCGCGAACTCACGCGAGAGCAGCGCCGCCAGCGTGCCGCCCACGATCACGCCGATGTTGAGGATCGATCCCGAGTAGAGCCAGGGCGGCAGGAGGTCGGCGCGGCGCGCGAGACCCGCGCCGGTCAGGACCCAGTCGCCCCAGTTGCGGAGCCCGTCCGAGGCGGTCCACGGGCGATCAAAAGCGAAGAGGAAGACGTTCAGGGTGGCCATGAGGACGGCCGCGCCCCACACCACCCACGGACGCGCGAAGAGCGCCGCGTACTGCGGGGCGAACGAGCTCGCCATCAGGCGATCACGGGCGAGATGCTGAGCCGGGATCCGATGACGACCGGACGACGGGATAGCCGGAGCGCTTCCACGCGGTCATGCCGCCGGTGACGTTGTAGAAGCCCGTGAGGCCGTGGCGCTTGAGCGCGCTGATCGCGGTGCTCGAGCGAAGACCGCCCGCGCAGAGCACCGCCTTCGGCCGGTCGGCGGGCACCTCGCCGTGGCGGGCCGACGCCTCCAGCATCGGCAGGTGCGTGGCGCCCTTGATGTGGCCGTCGAGCCACTCGGAGTGCTCGCGGACGTCGATCACGGTGACCTCGCGGCCCTGCTCGAGCCACTCGGCCAGCTCGTTGACCGTGATCTGCGGGACCGACTCGGCGGCGAAGCCCTCGCTGCGCCACTCGATCATGCCCCACTGGAGAAAGCCGGTGACCTCGTCGACGCCGACGCGGGACAGGGCCGGAATGGCGCGATCGAGATCCGACGGCCCCTGCGCCAGGAGGAGCAGCGGGACGCCCGCGGGGACCATGCCGGCGACGCGCTCGGCGAACTGCGGGCTCTCGATCCACACGTTGATCGCGCCGGGAATATGCGCCTCGCCGTAAGTCGCCGGGTCGCGCAGGTCCAGAACGATCTCGCCGCGGCGCAGCGCGTCCGACGCCTCGCGCGCGCTGTACGGGCGCGGCTTGGCCGCGGTGAGGGAGACGAGCCCCTTGTTCTTGCTGACGATCTTCTCGAACGACGGCGGCTTCGGCGGCAGGTCGCGCATCAGGAAGTCGACGAACGCGCCCCGCTCGCGGAACTGGAGCGCCGGGTTGAAGCGGCGCTCGAAGCCGATCGTCGACCCCGACTTGGAGGACATGGCCTTCCCGCACGACGAGCCCGCGCCATGGGCCGGATAGACCTCGACGCTGTCGTCGAGCGGCAGGAGCACGCGCCGCAGGCTCTCCCAGGCGTCTTCCGCCGCGCGCGCGCCGCCGAGATCGGGGCGCCCCACCGCGCCGACGAAGAGCATGTCGCCGGTCAGGACGAACCACGGCAGATCGCCGCGCGAGAGATCGGTGACCAGGAGACAGATCGAGTCCGGGGTGTGGCCGGGCGTGTGCGCGACCTTGAAGCGCACCGTGCCGATCACAATCTCGTCGCCGTCCTGCACTTCCTCGTGCTCGAAGACCACGCCCGAGGTGCGGTGCACCAGGATCGGCGCCCTCACCGCCTCGGCCAGGTCGCGATTGCCGGAGATGTGGTCGGCGTGGGTGTGCGTCTCGAGGATGTGGCTGATCGTGAGGCCCTTCTTGGCGGCAAGACGGAGGTACTCGGGAACACGGTCACGGCCGGGGTCGACGACGAGCGCCTTCCCGGCCTCGCTACAGCCGATCAGATACGACAGACAGCCGGATTCCTCGTTGAGGATCTGCTGGAAGATCATTGCGGGCCTATTCTACCAAGGACCCTGCCGGCGCTAGTGCTTCTCGGCGCTCTCCTTCTCAGCTTTCGCCTCCTTGATGACCTTGTCGGCGAGGAAGGATGGGACCTCCTCGTAGTGGGAGAACTCCATCGAGTAGCCGCCGCGGCCGCCGGTCATCGAGCGCAGGCTCGACTCGTAGGTCAGCATCTCGGACATCGGCACCACCGCGCGCACCGCCGCCGTCTCGCCCGCCGGTTCCATGCCCACGATGCGCCCCCGGCGGGAGTTCAGGTCGCCGATGACGTCGCCGGCGTGGTCGGCGGGCGTGTTGACCTCGACGTTCATGATGGGCTCGAGCAGGATCGGCCGGGCGTCCATGAACACCTTCTGCAGGCCCATCGACGCCGCGATCTGGAACGCCATGTCGGAGGAGTCCACGTCGTGGGAGGAGCCGTCGTACAGGGTGACCTTCATGTCCACGACCGGGTAGCCGGCGAGGATCCCCTTCTTCATGCACTCGCGCACGCCCTTCTCGACCGAGGGGATGAAGTTGCGCGGCACGGCGCCGCCGAAAACGTCGTCGACGAACTCGAAGCCGCCGCCGCGCGTCATCGGCTCCACCCGGAGCCAGGTGTCGCCGTACTGGCCGCGCCCGCCCGTCTGCTTCTTGTACTTCCCCTGCCCTTCGGCGCGCCCCTTGACCGTCTCCTTGTAGGGGATGCGCGGCGGCAGGAGGCTCACGTCGACGTTGTACTTCCGCTTCATGCGCTCCACCACCATCTCGACGTGCATACTGCCCACGCCCGAGACCAGGAGCTGCTTCGTCTCGGGATCGAAGTGGTAGTGAACGGTCGGATCCTCCTCGGCGATCCGCTGAAGGGCGGTCGAGATCTTGTCCTCGTCGCCCCGCGTCTTGGGCTGGATGGCGAACGAGATGGCCGCTTCCGGGAAGGTGATCTTCGGCAGCTCGAACGGCTGCGCTTCCTCGGTCAGCGTGTCGCCGGTCTGCGTCTCCTTGAGCTTCTGGGCGACCCCGATCTCGCCCGGCCCGAGCGCCTCGACGTTCTTCTGGGTCTTGCCCTGGAGCCACGAGACGTGGCCCATCCGCTCCCGGGCGCCATGCGCCGGGTTCAGGAGCGTCGAGTCGGCCTTGAGCGTGCCGCTCATCACGCGGAAGAGCGAGAGCTTGCCGATGTGCGGGTCGCTGAGCGTCTTGAACACGAGCGCGGTCACCGGGGCCTTCGCGTCGGCAGCTCGGTTCGCCGCCTGTTTGGTCTTGAGATCGGTGCCGGCGACCTCCGTGCGGGCGGCCGGCGACGGAAGCGAATCGACGATGAGGTCGAGCAGCGCGATGACCCCGATCGACTTGGTCGCGGCCGCGCACATGATTGGAACGAGCTTGCCCTGCGCGATGCCGGCCTTCAGGGCCTTCAGCATCTCGGCTTCGCCGAGGGTGCCTTCCTCCAGGTACTTGGCGAGCAGGTCGTCGTCGGTTTCAGCGGCCGCCTCGACCAGCTTCTCGCGGTACTCCTTCGCCCGGTCCCCAGCCTCGCCTGGAATCTCGCCCTCGGTCGGCTTGCCGCCCGCGAACGTGACCGCCTTCATCTTGACGAGATCGACGAACCCCCGGAAGCCCGACTCTTCCCCGAGCGGGATGTGCAGCGCGACCATCCGCCCCTTGAGCCGCCGGCCAAGCGAGTCGAAGGTGCGGAAGAAGTCGGCGCGCTCGCGGTCGAGTCGGTTGACCACCACGACGCACGGCAGTGTGTACTCCGTCGCGAATTTCCAGACCTTCTCGGTCTGCACCTGGACACCGGCCACCGCGTCGACGACCACGACCGCGGCCTCGACGACCCGGAGCCCGGCCCGCGCGTCGGCGATAAAATCGCCGTACCCGGGAGTATCGACCAGGTTGATCCGGTGGCCCTTCCAGTCGCAATAGGCCACGGAGGTGTTGATCGAGATCTTGCGCTTGATCTCGTCGGGGTCGAAGTCAGTGGTGGTCGAGCCGTCGTCGACCCGGCCCAGGCGCGTCACGGCACCGGCGGCGAACAGCATGGCCTCGACCAGCGACGTCTTGCCTACGCCGCCGTGACCGACGATGCCGACGTTCCGGATTTTCCCGATATCGATCGCCATCAGCAGGCCTCCTGGAACGCGATGCGGTGGCCCGCATGCTACCACTGAATGACGAACGCGTTAAGCCCCGACCGCCCGGCGAACCTGGGCGAGGACCTCCTCTTCAGAGCCGGCCAGATCGGTCGGCGGCGCGAGGGGCGGCGGCGCGTACTTGAGCCCGGCGCCGGTGAGAATCAGCATGACCTCGGCGTCGCGGGCGACCACGCCGCCGTCCTTGAGCCGCGCGAGCGCCGCGACGAGGGCCGCGGACTCTGGCGCCGTCCAGATACCCTCGGTGCGCGCCACCAGGCGCTGCGCATCCTGGATCTCCATCTCGCTCACCGCCACTGCGCCGCCGCGCGTCTCGCGCAGGATCCGCAGCATCTGGCGTCCGGCGAAGGGCGAGGGCACGCGGAGCCCGGCCGCGTGCGTGGTGGGATTCTCCCAGGCGCTCGTCGTTTCAGCACCCGAATCGAACGCCTTCACCACGGGCGCGCAGCCGTCGGCCTGGATGGCGAAGAAGCGCGGCAGTGAGCCCGACAGCCAGCCCATCGCGCGAAGCTCCTCGTAGCCCTTGGGAATGCCCACGAGCCCGGTGCCGCCGCCCGTCGGATAGAGCAG
>Ga0134127_10001281_pt1 | contig 19002 bp, 15 predicted proteins | sample KB31753_FD_96459 | JGI IMG/M metagenome (GOLD analysis project Ga0134127, IMG submission 96459) | Terrestrial soil microbial communities with excess Nitrogen fertilizer from Kellogg Biological Station, Michigan, USA - KB3-175-3 | ecosystem: Environmental > Terrestrial > Soil > Unclassified ... | reverse complement strand
GGAGAGACAGTTCAATACAACGGGCTCACTTTCAAAATAGAACGTGTGGAGCGTCGCCGCGTCGTAAGGGTCCAACTGGTGCTGCCGCAGGAACCGGTTGAAGCTGATTCTGTCCCGACGGTTGAAGGCGCCCGCGCAGCAGGTTGAAGCAGAGTTTTGGGGCATCACTCGTGGTGACCCAGGTTTTTCAAACCTTTAGGGCGGCCACCGAGTGCCGCCCTTACAGTTCAGGAGCAAACCAAACATGAGCTGGATTGATCAGATCCAAGCGAGAGAGATCCTTGACTCGCGCGGGAACCCTACCGTGGAAGCCGAAGTGACACTCGTGGGCGGCGAAGTGGGCCGCGCGGCTGTTCCCTCCGGAGCTTCGACAGGAGAACACGAAGCAGTGGAACTTCGTGATGGCGACAAGAAACGTTATTTGGGCAAAGGTGTGCTGAAGGCAGTTCGAAATGTGAATGACATCATTGCCGCCGAGCTTGAAGGAATGGACGCGCTCGATCAGGCAGAAGTTGATGCGGCGCTGCTCGCCCTTGATGGCACAAGAACAAAATCGAAGTTAGGCGCCAACGCACTGCTCGCAGTCTCGCTCGCCACCGCAAGGGCAGCAGCGGAGTATCTCGAAGTTCCTTTGTACAAATATCTGGGCGGCCCAAACGCGCGAACACTTCCCGTGCCGATGATGAACATCATTAACGGCGGGGCCCACGCCGACAACAATGTGGATTTTCAGGAGTTCATGATCGTACCGGTGGGCGCGACCACTTTTCGCGACGCGTTGAGAATGGGTGCTGAAATCTTTCATTCCTTGAAATCCGTTTTGAAGAAGAAGGGCTACGCGACGAGCGTCGGCGACGAAGGTGGTTTCGCTCCGAACCTTCGTTCCAATGAAGAAGCGATTGAAACGATTCTCGAGTCGATTCCACTCGCCGGTTACGCCGCGGGAACAGATTGCCTGCTGGCGCTCGATCCGGCGGCAAGCGAGTTTTTCGACGGCAAGTCGTACGTTTTCAAAAAGAGTGACAAACGGAAGTTGTCGAGCGACGAGATGGTTGCTTACTGGAAGAGCTGGTCCGAACAATACCCGATCATTTCCATTGAAGATGGAATGGGGGAGAACGATTGGAAAGGTTGGAAAACGTTGACTGACGAGATTGGTAAAAACGTACAACTCGTCGGCGATGACCTCTTCGTCACCAACACCGAGTTTCTGCGCAAAGGCATTGAGCTCGGTGTTGCGAATTCAATTCTGATCAAGGTCAATCAGATTGGCACTCTTACCGAAACCCTTGACTGCATCGAGTTGGCGAAGACACATGGTCGAACCGCCGTGATTTCTCATCGCTCCGGTGAGACTGAGGATCCTTTCATCGCAGACCTGGCTGTTGCAACGAATGCGGGTCAGATCAAAACGGGTTCACTTTCACGAACTGACCGCATCGCAAAGTACAATCAGTTACTCAGGATCGAAGAGGACTTGCGCTCTGCGGCCCGTTACCCCGGGCGCGATGCCTTCCATCAGATTGCACAGCTTCCCGAAACCGCGCGCGCTAAAAAGACGCGCGCCGCGAGACGATGACTCGATCGATATCTGATCAGTGGCAAAAGGGCGAGTTCCAGATCAGTACTGACAAACGACGCCTTGATTTGGATGTCATTCACGACTTCCTGAGCAACCGTTCGTACTGGGCACAGGGTCGCAGCGTCGAAGTTATCAAACGCGGGATTGATAACTCACTCAACTTCGGTGTCTATAAGGGCGATCAACAGATTGGGTTTGCGCGGGTGGTCACCGACTACGCAACCTTCGCCTGGCTGGCCGACGTTTTTCTTCTCGAAGATTATCGCGGGCAAGGCATTGGCAAGTGGTTGGTCGAAGTGATTCTGGCTCATCCTCAATTGCAGGGGTTTCGTCGCTGGGCGCTCGCGACAAAAGATGCGCACGAACTCTATCGCAGTTTTGGTTTTGATGAACTGAGACGCCCCGAGCGATGGATGGAACGTCCCGACCCTAACATGCAGGAGAGTCCAGACTACTGGCACAAACCCTCCCAATAGATCTTCCCGTCTTTACTGAACCAATCAATGGCCACTTCGAAAAAACCCGCTGGACCGCTCGCGCTGATCATCATCGACGGTTGGGGGTATTCACCGCAGCGCGAAGGAAACGCGATCGCACTTGCCGCTACTCCCTATTACGACGAACTGGTGGCGAAGTATCCGCATACACTGCTTGAAGCGTCAGGAACGCGAGTCGGCCTTCCGCCAAACATCATGGGCAATTCAGAGGTGGGTCACTTGAATATTGGATCGGGTCGCGTGATCCGCATGGACGTGTCTCGAGTCGACTACGACATTGCTACAGGCGAGTTTTCCCGGAACGCGGTTCTGGTAGCTGCGATGGATGCAGTTAAGTCGAGCGGAAAAGCACTACACCTAATGGGGCTTGTTTCCGACGGTCAAGTCCACTCATCTCTGGAACATCTCTACGCGTTGCTGCGGATGGCGAAGGCGAAGGGCCTCGAAAAAGTCTTCATTCATTGCTTCCTTGACGGGCGAGACACGCCTCCTGCTTCCGCTACTCACTACCTCGCCGAGTTAGAAAAGAAAATTGATGAGGTTGGCTGTGGCCGGATAGCTTCAGTCGTTGGGCGCTATTACGCAATGGATCGCGACAAACGGTGGGAACGAACACAGCGAGCGTATGACCTGCTGGTTAAAGCGGAGGGAGAAAGGACTGCCGATCCTGTTGCTGCTGTAAGGGCTTCTTACGAACGCGGCATCACTGATGAATTTGTTGAGCCGATCGTTGTTGTCGATGGTTCTGGCGCGCCAACGGCAAAGATCCTGGATGGAGACGCTATAATCTTTTTCAACTTCCGTCCCGACCGCGCAAGACAACTTACTCGCGCACTCGCAGTAACGCCTTTCAACGAGTTCCCAGTTGAGCATCGGCCGACGATCGAGTTTGTATGTTTCACATTGTATGACCGGACGTTTGGCCTGCCGATCGCCTTCGCGCCGCATGATCATCAGAATGTGCTGGCCGAGGTTTGGGGCGGAAGGAGCGTGCGCAATTTCCGGCTTGCTGAGACGGAGAAGTATGCTCACGTTACTTACTTCTTTAATGGCGGTGTGGAGAAGGAGTATCCCTGCGAACGAAGATTGCTCGTACCGTCACCGAAGATCGCTACCTACGATCTGCAACCGGAAATGTCGGCTTTCAAAGTGACGAAGGAACTGCTCGGCGCAATCCAGGAAAACACAACCGATATCTTCGTAATCAACTTTGCAAACCCTGACATGGTTGGCCACACAGGCAAACTCGAAAAGACGATTGAAGCCTGCCAGTATGTCGATACGTGTTTGGGCTGGATCACTAAAGCTATGCGAAACGCCAGCGGTATCACCATGATTACAGCCGATCATGGCAACGCTGAGCAGATGGTCGATCCACACACCGGGCAACCACACACTGCCCACACGTCAAACCCAGTCCCCTTTCATTTGATCGATGACGCTTCGCGCGGAGTTAAACTACGCGAGGGCGGCGCACTCGAAGACGTGGCGCCAACCATTCTTGGTTTCCTCGGAATCGAACTGCCTGCTGAAATGACCGGGCGCGATTTACGCGAGCTTTAAAGCCTCTCATCTTTTTGTTAACGGCGTGAGTTTCGATCCACAAAACATTCTCGTCATCGATTTTGGTCAGCTAGGTGATGTTGTCCTGAGTCTGCCGGCACTGCGATCTATTCGGGAAAGGTTTCCCAGCGCACATATCACCATCGCTGTGGGTAAGCCGGGAGCTGAGGTGATCAACCTGTCGGGTTATGCCAACGACACGCTCGTTGTCGATCGGGTGGCACTACGCGATGGTTTCAAGCCTCTATCGCTGCTGCGCGTTTTTGAATTAGTGAAAGCTGTGCGCCGCAGGAAATTCGATTTCGTCATAGACCTGCACAGTCTGTCGGAAACTAACCTGCTCGGTTTTCTGTCAGGTGCGCCAAAACGACTTTACTCTCGCCGCCATGGGCGTTCGCTCGACTTCCTCTCAAACTTTCAACCACGTCCGCCAGCCGAAGCTGAAAGCTCGGAAAGACATTTGATCGATCGCTACCTGGACGTTTTGATCCCCCTCGGGGTGAAGAGCGCGGATCGAATTCCACGACTGCGAACAGGCAAGACAGAGAATGAGTTTGTGGAACAAATTCTTTCCACGGCCAAAGTTGCACCTGGCGCACCACTTGTGGGGCTTTTTCCGGGCGCGGGTCATCCCGGACGTCGCTGGCCTCTCGATAAGTTTGCGGACCTGGCAGACTACCTGATGAGAAACGACGGCGTGCGGGTGCTGGTTTTTGCGGGCCCTGAGGAGCAGGCGCTCGTCAAGGAAATGCGCAAAGTATTCCCGCCGACAACGTTGATTCTCGACCGTCTAACCATTCCTCAATTAGCAGCAACCCAGGCGCGCCTCGCCGTCTTTATCTCCAACGATACCGGCCCGATGCATATTGCGGTCGCCGTCGGAACACCCGTAGTTGCCCTGCTTGACCGTCCGACTCCCAACAGCTTTGTTCCCATCGAAGATCACCACCGCGTCATGTACGGCCAAACGATAAAGGAGATCACAACAGACGACGTGTACGCAGTCGCTCGGGAGTTGCTGACCCTCAATCGGATGTCCAAGATTCTCGCCGGGTCTAAACAGTAATGCTTGACAAATTGAGTAGTTTCTCAGTGGGCAGAATAACGCCGAGCAAAACTCGACCTCTGGTTCTAATTACTATTTTGGCGCTGCTGTTTCCAGGTTGCGGCGCAACGGCTCCAACACTCAACAATGAACCCGCCTCACAGCCGACGGTCGAAGCCAGTAATGAGGTAACTGACTCAAAACCCGCAACACCTGCTTCACCAGACGAAGCCCGGCTGACTCGCGAAATTGATGGATTGTTCGAACAGGATGAATTCAAGTCTGGACGTTGGGGTATCACAGTGCTTTCGCTTAAGGATGGTCACAAGGTCTACGCGAGAAACGACGATCGTCTTTTTACACCCGCTTCGAACATGAAACTTTTTCCCACGGCGGTCGGGCTCGAACTGTTGGGCGCTGACTATCGCTGGCGAACGTCAGCATACGCCCCTTCGCCACTTGCGGCTGATGGAACCCTAAACGGAGACTTGATTCTCTATGGACGAGGTGCGCCCGATCTGACGGCCGGTACCAAAGCCACCGACGACAATTCGCTCGCCCGACTGGCAAACGATCTCTATGACCGCGGGCTGCGTCGGGTTAAGGGGAACGTAATTGGTGATGAGAGCTACTTTCGCGGCGAGACAACAGGAGATGGTTGGCAATGGAACGACGTCCAGTGGTATTTCGGAGCCGAAGCGAGCGCGCTTTCAGTAAACAACAACGAAGTGTCCGTAAACATTCTGCCTCCGGACAAATCAGGAACGCCTGTTGTGCTCGCCAACGATCTAAACGGCTATGTGACCATCGAAAACAAGATGGCCGTCGTATCGAGTACGGAACGGATGACGGTTGGAATTCATCGCGGGCTCTCAGACAACATCGTGCGAGTCTGGGGTACGTTCCCTTCCGGCAGTAAGGGCTTCGGCGCTCGCATCTCTGTGTACAAACCGGCTCTGTGGGCCGCACGAATTTTTGTCGGCAAGTTGAATGAACGTGGAATCACCGTTGAAGGAAGAGCTGAATCGAGAGACGCGCGTCAGCCACCTGCCGAACGATTTGATCCTTCGCGCTCGAACGAGCTCGCATCCGTTTTCAGCAAACCCTTAGGCGAGATCATTAGGGCGACAAACAAGGGAAGCATCAATCTTTACGCCGAGCTGATCTTGAGAACGATTGGTCGTGAACGAGGCAGCTTGCTTCCAGCGGTAGAGCCAGGGGGCCGGGAACGTGGCGATGATGAAAACGGACTCGCAATAATCAAACTTTGGCTCAATCGGTCCGGGATCTCGACTACCGGCTTGGCACTGCATGATGGTTCCGGACTATCGCGCCTCAACCTCGTTACGCCAAGGTCACTCGCAAGCCTGCTAGCCGCCGTCTCCAGGACAGCCGCCGGTCCGACTTTCCGCCAATCACTTCCGCTCTCAGGCGTCGATGGAACCTTGGGCAGCCGGCTGAAAGAGCACTCGGAAAAGGTCGCCGCGAAGACTGGCTACCTGACCTATGACACGTCGCTATCAGGCTATGTAATAAACGCAGCAGATGAGGTTTTCGCGTTTTCCATCATCTGCAACGACGAAACGGGCAGAGGCAATAGTGGGCGGTTAATCGACAAAATTGTGTCACTCCTCGCTACATATCCCCAAGCCACCCCCCAAAAAGCCAAGTAATTCTCCTCGGCCGTCCCTGTTGCCTATAGACAAACATAGTTTAACTGGCTATTATTAGCCGTGCCCTAAACCCGGGCACGGTTCGGTGCTCATCACTCGACACCCGCCTCACCTCAAAACAATCAAACTTGTCCGACATCCTCAGCGATCCAGGAGCGAAATATGTTCAATAGAATTAGCGCGGCCACTCTGGTTGCCCTCGCCATATTGGCAGGCAGCGCCAGCAGTTTCGCCCAAGCAAATCTCAACGCCAAGAGTAACTTTCGGCCCCCGGCTACCGTTGAGACCGACCGAATCAAAGACGGACTTGTGGGGCCCGTCCGCCGCGTGCGCACAGAGGTCGTAAAGTTGTCCGGTCTGGAGGGTCGCTTCACCGAGGGTAAACGCTCCCTTCTGGAAATGGTCGCCTACGACATCAAGGGCAACAAGATCGAAAACCAGTATTTTCCGGTCACCGGCGCGACGCTGACGGGAAAAGAAACTTATAAGTACGACGAAAAGGGCAACATCAGTGAGATGACGTTGGCCAACGACGACGGTTCCCTGCTCAGCAAAGAGACCTACAAATACGAATTCGACTTTGCCGGCAACTGGAACAAGATGACGACGTTCGTTGCCGTCGTTGACTCCGGCAAGATGAGCTTCGAGCCGACTGAAATCACCTACCGCTCAATCATGTACTACCTTGATGAGAATATGGTGAAGATGTCGCAACCAGCTCCTCAGCCATCGGCCCAGCCAAGCCCTGCAGCGTCTGTGCCGGCAAACAGTGCGAGCAATACGGCCGGTCCGGTGAAGCTGAATCCTGAACCGAAGTCGGAACCGACAGTTGAGTCGGCTGCCAACAAACAGCCGGCGCCTAACAAGCCTGCACCGTCTCTCCCAACTTCATCCATAGCAACCGACAAGTTGACCGCGACGAATACCGCCGAGGTCAAGAACGTTGCTGCTAACAACAGCAATACCAAAGTTGTCCTCGAATCGGAGCCTCCGCCGAGTGCCGCTCCCCGTCCTATCCTGCGTCCAGTATCTGGTGGCGTATTGAACGGTGCTGCCATTTACCTTCCGCCGCCCATGTATCCAGAAACGGCGAAACGAATGCGCACGTCTGGTTTGGTGACTGTGGAAGTAGTAATCGACGAAAACGGTAAGGTGATTTCAGCAACGGCAGCTAATGGTCCGTCAACTCTCAGAGAGTCGGCCATTCAAGCAGCACTGAGAGCGCGTTTCTCTCCGACCAAGCTCTCTGGCCAACCCGTCAAGGTGTTTGGCACGATCAGTTACAAGTTCTCCCTCTCCCAGTAACCTAGGTTGCGGCGCTCGAGAGTTCGGGCGCCGCACCTAATTCCCCCAACACATCTCTCTCTTCCCGACTAGGAGTTACTTTCATGGCATTGACGGGACACCTCAGCGACCTCTCACTCTCAGAGCTCATCGAGTTCTTTTGCAACCAACGCAAGTCCGGCCAACTTAAGGTTCTTTATCCACAGGGTTCCGGCTTCTTTTATCTACAGGCTGGCTCCGTCGTTGACGCGCGCATTGGTGTCTTGCGCGGCATAGACGCGGTCTACTACGCGTTGACACTGGCGAATGCCAAGTTTGAATTCAGCGGCTCGGCGGAAGCCCCTGAGCGCACTATCAATCAGCCGTGGACACAGGTCGTGCTCGAAGGCTTGCGCCGCCTGGACGAGGGGATTACTCCTGCCGACGCTTTTCCTGAAGGCTATGCGGCTGACTCTGAAGATGTGCCGGTGATTACCCAGGTCGCGAAATCTGATTCAGACGCTCCATCGCCCGCTTTTCTTTCGTTCATGGGGAACGAAGCAAGGAATCGCAAACCCTTGTTCGCGGGAGCCATTGCTGTAGCCTTGCTTGCGAGCATCGCAGCGATCGGAGTTCCTGCTGGTTGGTATAGTCGCGCGAAGGTAACTGCTGTTGCAGCGCCAGCGCCAGCGCCTGCTCCTGTGGAAACACAGGCCGTAGCGACCGCAACGCCCGGGCCTGTTGCAAGCGAATCTCCAAGCAGCAATGCGCAAGCGGAAGACCCGGCAGCTTTGGCAGCAAGGCGACAACGCGAAAAGGATCGCGCAAAGGCTCGTGAGGAAAAGGCGGCTCTCAACGCGGCTGCAGGATCTGTTCCCGGAGTGAGTCCTGGTGGAAGCTCTGGACCGAAGAGGGTTGCCGTAACTGTAACCTATGATGAATCGGGTCGAGTGGTGCAAGCTTCCGGTGGCGACGCCTCAGCATTGCGCATTGCGCGTCAGAAGCGCTTCCCTCCTGGCAAGGCTGGCTCAGCGACCGTGACAATTCCGATCAACTAGGTCAATCAATCAAGGTCAACAGCAAAACAGGGGAAGAGGGGAAATGGTCCTCTGTTCCCCTGTTCCACTTTTCCCACCTATTTCGTTCTCAGTATTCCTACCATCGCGAGGATCACCAGCAAGCCCCTCTTCAAACCGATGTGACGATGGCTTGGGTCGTACCATTCATCGAGAGTGTGAGGATTGCCGGCTGACCCGCCGCCACCAAGCGTCACTGCGGGAATGCCAAGAGCGATCGGTATATTGGAGTCGGTCGAAGCAACTTCCAGAACAGGCGTAACGTTGAGTGCGCGAGTGGCATTCGTCGCGACTTCCACAATGTGGGCGCTTGGAGGCGTTTCACCCCCAGGGCGATCTCCGATTAGGTTCAAGGTGAGCTTGAGCGGTTGAGTTTCTTTGCGACGGCTAGAGTTTTCCTCTTCCACGGCTTCACGAACAGCACGCCGGAAAAAGGCATCTATTCTGAGCAATTCGCTCTTGCTGACCGACCGGAGATCCACGTCCATCGACGCTTCGCTCGGAATCGCGTTAATGCTTGCGCCGCCCTCAATCCGACCAACGTTGAAGGTTGTTCGCGGTTCCAGAGGCGCAGGATACGAAGCCAAGCTGGATATCGCACGTCCAAGGCCATGTACCGGATTCGGCACCCCGAAATCCCCCCATGAATGCCCTCCGGTTCCCGTGAGTTCGACGCGATAGCGGCGTGAACCCAGCGCGCCGTTCGTAATCGGTTCTACGTCGGCGCCATCAAAGCTTATGAATGCGTCGATTTCTTTTGCCCATTTGCCTGCAGTCAATAGATGTCGCGCGCCACGCAGATTTCCGGAGCCTTCCTCGCCAACCGTTCCCACAAACAAAACCGAACCTTCTGTATTGATCTCGGCTGACTGCATCGCCCGAGCGAGGGCCAGAAGCGCGACCAGGCCGCAGCAGTCGTCAGATATTCCCGGCGCCATCAAACGACGTCCATTTCGTTTCAACGTCAAATCCGTTTCAGCGGGGAAGACAGTATCCAGATGGGCACTGACAACCAGAAGAGGAGATGACGAACGACCCTGTCGCAGCGCGACGCAATTCCCTTCTTCGTCAATTTCGGCGTTCGGCAAGCCCACCTGGATCAGGTTCTGGCGAAAGTACTCGGCGCGCTTTGCCTCGCCAAAGGGAGGAGCCGGCACGGAACAAAGATTGATCTGCTCAGCCGTTATTTCGTCTGCTTGCGATTCAAAGAACTGAAACGCCTCCTGGACCTCGGAGAAGCCAAGCAGGTCTTCCATGGAGATTGTTTTGGCTTCAGACATACGTTTATCCGTTGGTCGATGCCGCTCAAAGTCGTTCGCCGCATCAAAAGGAGCGATTATGTTGTCAGCATCTCTTTCGGCTGCTAGGATCGATATCGGGTTGCCTGTAGAATTGATTGCTCCGCAAACAACTTCCACTAAACTTTTAAGGCATCCGGACTCTCGCGCACGAACTCGAATACTCTTTAGTCATGGCCCTTCTGAAGATCACTGATGCCAGCGGCCGCCAATGGCAGTATAGCTTTCCCGCACAGGGCGTGTGCAAGATTGGACGCGCGCCTGACAATGCGGTCGTAATAGACGATCCCCGCGCCTCTCGTTACCACGCGCACATAAAGTCCGAAGACGGTCAGTTCACCATCGTCGATGGCGCCGTAATCAACGGACAACTCCGTCGCAGCGCCAACAAGGTCTTTATCAACGGCGAGCCACAACCGGAATGGGAACTGAAGAATGGCGACCGGATAACGATCGGCGCGAGCACGCTGCGTTTTGAGCAGACTGTCGAGGAACGCACCAGTGAGGTTCGTTACGACGATAAACCATTGGGACACACCCAACTTTTGGTTTCCGCTAACGACGTAATCAGTAGCGTACTGCCCGAGAAAACCAGCGTCGCGACACCCGCACCGGCTCGCGACAAAATGCTGGACACATTGCAGCGGAAAGCGAACATCCTGAGCGCGCTTTACGAGATGAGCAAGACGCTCGGATCGGAGTTCAATCTCGATGCCATCTTCGCCAAGGCTACGGACGTGATATTCCGCGCCACGCCGGCCGACCGCGTTGTCGCCTTACTCGCCGAAGACAGCGTGAATGGCGACTTGGAAGATGTGAGGCTGACTCCAATCGCAATGCGAGCGCGCGACGAACGCTTAGACGATCATGCACGGAAGCTGAGCATCGGCCGAACAATTACCAGAAAGTGTATGCGCGATCGCGTGGCGCTCCTTTCGCAGGACGCGGCGTCGGATGCGGAGTTTGCGGGAGTCGACTCGATTGTTTCGCAAGGTGTGCGCTCAACAATTTGCGCTCCCCTCGTAGCAGAGTCACGGGTCCACGGTGCGCTTTACGCGGATCGACTCGATCCGTTTGCGGCTTTCAAACCAGACGACCTCGAGTTGATCAGCGCAGTCGCCGCGCAAACAGCGATCGCAGTGGAAAACGCCAGGGCTCACGAGCGCCTCGCACGTGAGGAAGTTGCGCGTGCGAACTACAGCCGGTTCCTTCCGGAGTATGTCGTCAAACAAATGCTGGACAACCCCGAGTCGTTCAAGCTCGGCGGCGTCAACCAAACGATCACCGTCCTGTTCGCAGACATCCGCGGCTTCACGCGTATCTCCGAACATGCACCGCCGGAAAAAATTGTCGGTCTACTCAACAGATACTTTTCGGCAATGACAGACATAATCTTCGCCCATGGAGGAACGCTCGATAAGTATCTCGGTGATGGATTGATGGCACTCTTTGGGGCGCCCACGACAACACCCGAAGATGCTTCAAACGCCCTGAACGCTGCAGTGGCAATGCAGCGTCGCATTATCGGCATCAATCAGGAACTCAAGAGCGAGGGCTTGGCTGAAATCGGCGTCGGCATCGGACTACATACTGGCGAAGTCACTGTCGGTTACATTGGTTCTGAGCGACGTTCCGAATACACAGCCATCGGCGACGCGGTTAATACCGCATCACGTCTTGAGTCAAACGCCAGAGGTGGCGAAATCCTGATCAGCGAGGTCACCGCAACCTCTGCCGGAAATCGCTACAAACTGAAGAAGCGTGAACCAATTACCGTTAAGAATCGTGAACAACCTGTTGTTTTGTTTGAAGTCGACTGGCAACGCGCAAGCGGCTCGCTCTAAATGGCGAACTCGGGATTTGTGCAGTAACCCAAGCAAGGAGGAGGAACTGAACGGTGAATAGCGATTGGACAGTTTGAGCAGTCCATTGCGTTCACCATTTGTGTTTGTACCTTTATGTCTTTCATGAGCAAGACCAGTTCGTTCATGGGCCTCACCGCCCTGCGCAATCTCGTATCGGATTCGATGGCTATAGATATGGGATCTGCCAGCACAATCGTTTCTGTGCGGGGACGCGGGGTAGTAATCGACGAGCCTTCACTTGTCGCCGTGGACAAAATGTCGGGTGACGTTCTGGCGGTCGGACTTGAAGCCCAGAAGATGCAGGGGCGTGAAGCGCGTGATGTGACCGTGATTGCCCCGCTGATTGACGGAGTTGTCGCAGACTTCGAGACGACGCGCGCAATGCTGGATCATTTCGTCCAGGAGGCACGCAGCGGCATATCCCATTTCAGCCGACGAGCCATCATGAGTGTCCTGTCGGGAGTAACACAGGTTGAACAACGCGCGCTCCTCAGTGCGGCCGAAGCGGCGCACATCGGTCGTGTGTATATGGTCGAGGAAGGGTTGGCAGCTGCGATTGGTGCTGGTGTGGCCGTTGACGACCCTCACGCCTCGGCAGTCGTTGATGTCGGCGCGGGCACTACGAATGTGGCGGCAATCGTAAATGGCGCCATCATCGCCGCACGTGCGGAAAGAGTCGGCAGCTCAGATATCGACGCAGCCATCATGGATCGTTTGCGCCGGCATCGCGGTTTGACCATTGGCATTCCGACGGCCGAACGAATCAAACTCGAACTAAGTTCAGCGCTCGAGCCAAAAGATTCAACGCGGAAGATGGAAGTGCGCGGACGCGACGTGCAAACCGGAAGTCCGGGAGCAGTAAATGTGACTGTCGCAGAAGTTTACTCCGTTACTATTCCGATCATTAGGCGCATCGCAGAAGAAGTTCGCAGCACGCTCACCGAACTGCCTGCGGAAGTTGCCGGCGATATCTACGATCGCGGAATAATCCTGACTGGCGGGGGAGCGCTGCTCGAAGGGTTGGCACCGTATCTTCAAAGGGAAGTTGGACTCGCTGTGACGGTGGCAGATGACCCACGGCTGGCCATCGTTCGGGGACTCTCGCAGATGTATGACGAGCCAATGTTGCTGCGGCGCGTGGCCCGCACAGAGCCCCATCCGCTGATAGATTTGCAGGACACCGTCCTGGAGACTTTTGACTAACGTCGAGCGAGTCGTCGCATGAGTCTTGGTGCGTTTTACAAGAAGCAGATCACAGTCGCCCGGGTGTATGGCATTCCGGTGCGAATTGATTATCGCTGGTTCATCGTCGTCGGTCTCAGCGTCTGGCTCATCGCCCGCAATCTACAAACCGACATAATTCAACTCGGAGGTTTTCAGCTTCATCCGCTTGCGCCAGCCACCGCATGGCTGCTGGGCATAATCACCACTGCCGGGCTGTTCATCTCAGTGTTTGGTCACGAGCTATCGCACGCCTTGATGGCGCGTTTTGAAGGAATCGAAATCGAAGAGATTGTTCTTCATCCGTTTGGCGGCCTCGCACGGTTGCGCACTGAACCTGAAAACCCACGCGCAGAGTTTCGCATCGCGGTTGCAGGTCCCGCCGCAAGTTTTGTTTTTGCGATTCTGGCATTTGGTGGCGCCAAGGTTGCGGCACTCGGCGACTACGTGGCGACGGTTGTAGTCTTCTTCTTTCTCGCCTGGGGAAATCTACTGCTGGCAGTTTTCAATCTCATGCCCGGTTACCCGCTGGATGGCGGCAGGGTTTTGCGCGCGATCCTTTGGCGCAATAGCGGCAACATCGCACAGGCGACCCGCATGGCTGGTCTTTGTGGAGTTCTGATCGCCGCGACTGTAATCCTGTTCGGCGTCTACATCATGATTGCTCCGAACTGGCGTCCGGCCCAACCTTACTTCATGGGAGTGTGGTCGATCGTGGTCGGCTTGTTCCTGCTAGACACTGCGGCGAAAGTTGTGAAGAGCGCCCATGGTGCACGCGTTGTGACGGTGGGTGATGCAATGTCGGCGCCGGTTGCGATCGAACCCGAGCTGACTATTACGCAATTGATTGACGACTTCCTTCCGCTCCATCGCCAAACGAGTTTCCCAGTAGCGCTGAAACACCAACTCCACGGCATCCTGGCACTGGAGGATCTGAAAACGTTACCGCGTGAGCGCTGGCGCCTGACGCACGCGCGAGAAGTGATGCGCCCGATCGCGCCGCGCTTTTTCGTCGAACCTTCAGCAACGCTCGAATACGCCCGTCAGCTAATGAAGAGCAATGGCGTCGGTTCGCTGGCGGTGGTTAACAACAAGGGCGAGCTGGTTGGATTTCTGCAGAATGGAAGATTGAAGTCACGAGGGCGCCCACCAAAATAGATATCCCGCAATATCCTTTCCTCTACAACGAACAATCCTGTCAAAGCTGACGAATATCTAAACTGACGCCGTGTTATTACTTCGTCGATCAGATTCTTCTACAGCGGTCAGATCTGCCTCCAATCTCAGCATTGCCACAGGCTCTGATTTCCGCGATAATCCACACGGAGCAACAATTCTTCGCAGAGGACTTTCTCTATGCTGGCGGTGCTCGGCGCGCTCTTTGCAAACGGGCTAATTACGGTTCTGAAGTTTATCGCGGCGGCCATGACCGGCTCTTCCGGGATGATGGCCGAGGCGCTTCATTCGCTCGCTGACACGACGAATCAGATTTTCCTGCTTCTGGGATTGCGTTTTTACAAGCGACCAGCGTCGGAAAAACATCCTTTTGGTTACGGCAAAGAGCGGTTCTTCTGGTCTTTCATCGCTGCGATTTTCATTTTCGGCGTGGGTGCGACATACGCGATTTACGAAGGCGTCGCGAAACTGCGACACCCTCATCCACCCGAGAACCTGCAGTGGGCTTACTGGGTGCTAGCGATCTCGTTTGTGCTGGAAGCCGGTTCGATTTGCCTGGCGATCTACCAGGAAGTAAAAGAGGCCCATCACGAGGGCCAGACGTTCTTTGCATACCTACGCGATTCAAAAGATCCGACTGCGAAAACAGTCATCTTTGAAGACTCCGCAGCGTTGCTCGGTATCATCATCGCCGGGATCGGTATCTACCTTACTGACCATCATACGGGACCTGGAGATGGTGCTTACTGGGATGGGGTATCGTCGATTGCGATCGGCCTAGTGTTGGCAGTTGTAGCGTTTGTGCTCGGCCGGATATCGCGCGGTTTGCTGTTGGGAGAAGCAGCCACCAAGAAAGGCGTTGACGCGATCAAACAAGCAATCGAGAGTCATCCAAACGTAGTTAGAGTTGTAGAACTATTGACGATGCACCTGGCGCCGAAACAGATTTTGATAAATGCGCACGTCAACCTGCGTGATGATCTGGTGACCGGTGACATCGTGCAAACGATCGAAGAAATTGAAGACCTTATAAAGCGCACAGAGCCAAAGGTGAAGAAGATCTTCCTGGAAGTTGCGCGCGCAAGCGAAAGCAGTGAACCCGACGTTGTGCTGGAGCACATGGGCTGAGCAGCAGGGATTTCGATTGTTCTGGTGAAACCAAATTGTCTTTTCTAAGTCGCAAATCCCCGATTCTAAGTTTGAAAACAAGAGATGCTACTAATACTGCCATACACGGAGTACCTCAGAAGACTCACTGAGCCGCGAAACATCGCGGACGTGGTGATCGTCTTCTTGCTCGTGTATGCAGTCTTAAAGCTCGTAAGGGGAACTCGCGCCGCCCCGATGGCAGCTGGAATTGGCGCTTTCGCCCTCCTCTACTGGTTAGCAGTCAAACAAGATCTCGCAACTCTCGAATTCATCCTGCGCGGCGGTCTGCTCTATATTGGAGTAGCGATCATTGTTTTGTTCCAGTCTGAGATCCGTCAGGCGCTAATCACCTTCGGAAATCGCTTTCGCATGCCTTTTACGCGTCGCTTCAGCGGCCAATTTGGCGAAGGTGCGTACGATGAGATTGTGCTCGCCGCTACCACCCTGGCATCTACTAAAACTGGCGCTCTGATTGTGATTGAACGAAACGTAGGTCTCAAGAACGTTACCGACGGCGGCGTGAAGTTGGACGCCGAGTTAAGTTATGACCTGGTTATCAGCATTTTCAATCCGGCGTCGCCGCTGCATGATGGCGCGGTAGTGGTTAGACGTCATCGAATCGCCGCGGCCTCCTGCTTCCTGCCGCTGACGCTGAACCCAAGGCTCTCGCGCGATCTCGGAACGCGGCATCGCGCGGCGATTGGCGTTACTGAAGATACTGATGCAGTGGCCGTTGTTGTCTCGGAAGAGACTGGGTTGATTTCATTTGTACAGGGCGGACAGATCAAGCGTGGTCTCGACGCCACAAAGCTGCGAGCGGCAATCTTTCAAGCACTCGAAGTCCCGGAGCGTCGGGCAAAAGAGAAAGGAACGACGCAACTGAACGACGGTGAGGCGGACACCGAAGAGGTGGCGCCAATTTGAGTGCGGAGTGCGGAGTTCGGAGTGCGGAGTTTGGGGTTCCGAGTTACAGCAGGCACTAGGCAGTAGGCAGTAGGCAAAGATATCGGAAGTGGGGTTTCTGCCCAGTTCAAGGGTAGCGTTAGCCTTATAGCAAATCGTCAATCGCCAATCGTCAATCGCAAATCGAAACATGCCTTACCAGGATATAGAGGACATTGCAGTTGTTGAGCCGACGCGCTCACCAGGGCTCCCGGCCCGCTGGCTGCGCAAGCTCTTTGTTGAAGACTGGGGAATTAAACTTCTTGCTCTAACAATCACGTTCGTCCTCTGGCTCGCCGTCTCCGACCTAAACAAACCGCGTACGATTCGCACGGCAGTTCAACTCAACTTTCTGCTTCCAAACAATCTTGAGATCAGCAACGAAACTCCCAAGACCGTTGAAGTGGAACTTACTGGAAGTCGTGAAAGGCTCAACAGCATGAAGCTGCTGGACCTGGTCGCTACGGCTGACATCAGCGACTCCCAGGCGGGCGAACGAATGATCCGCCTCCTGCCCGATCGCGTTCAGATGGACCTTCCGCCAGGCGTCAAGATTGATTCGTTCAGACCGACGACAATCCCGGTCCTGCTCGAGCCGAATGTCGAGCGTCAGATTCCAGTCGAGATCAAACTGGTAGGACAGCCGGCCGATGGCTATGAGGTCGTTCGTTCCAGTGCGCAACCCGGCCTTGTGACCGTTCGTGGACCCTTAAGTCTGGTCGAGAAGCTGAGACAAGCATCTACTGAATCCATCTCAATCACGGGCCGAAAGGAAAGTTTCACCGCTTACCGTGTTGTCATCGACATTTCTGATCAGAAGGTCGACTTGCTGACCCCGATTGTGGACGCGACCATCGAGATAGCCGAAAAGAAGAGTACGGCCGTTCCCGTGAGTTCAGCAGATCTGGCAACCAGCCTTGTGGCCAGCGCTGCGCTGGACTCAAATCGATTACACCTGCCGGATCCCCATTGACGCCCTAAGTCTCCGCTCAGATGACCACTCCAAAACCAAGACGACTATTTGGCACCGATGGTGTGCGAGGTGCCGCAGGCCACTTTCCGCTTGACGCCGCCACCGTAAGAATCATCGGCGCTTCGCTAGCAGCTCATCTCGAGGAGCGAACCGGACAGGCTCCTCTGATTATTGTCGGACGCGACACTCGTGAGTCGGGGCCATGGCTCGAAGCTGCTCTAATAGAGGGAGCTGTTACCGCAGGCGCTCAATGTCAATCTGCGGGCGTGATCACGACACCCGGTGTTGCGTTCCTTGCTCGCGAGCTTGAAGCCGCTGCGGGGGTTGTGATCAGCGCTTCCCATAATCCCTATGAAGACAACGGCGTCAAGATATTCGCGCCGTCAGGACGAAAACTAGACGACGAAACTGAACGCTTGATCGAGAGAGATATCTTCAACGAATCAACTTCACAGCAGAGTTCATCGCAGTCGCCCCTTCCAGCTCGCGCAGACCAAAGTCAGGAGTTACAGAAGCGCTACCTCAAGTTTCTCGAAACTGAGATTGGAGCGGGTTTAGATCTAACTGGACAGACATTGGTCGTTGATACAGCGAACGGCGCCGCATCGCAGTTCGCTCCTCAATTGTTTGCAGATCTCGGTGCTCGGGTGATCGCAATCAACGATCAACCCGACGGTAAGAACATAAATTTGAACTGCGGCTCGCTTCACATTGAGAGCTTGCAACAAGAAGTGACTGCTGCGGGCGCCACATTGGGCGTCGCATTCGACGGTGACGCCGACCGCGCTTTGTTCGTTGACGCAAATGGACAGTTTGTCGACGGTGATGCAACGCTGTGGGTGCTGGCAAATTATCTGGACGCCCGCAGGGAGTTGAATGAGAAACTCGTCGTCGCGACGGTGATGAGCAATATCGGACTGGAGCTTGCCCTACGCTCGCGAGGGTTGAAGTTGCTGCGTACCGACGTGGGCGATAAATACGTGCTTGAAGAACTGCTACGCACAGGAGCGAGTCTCGGTGGCGAGCAGTCCGGTCACATCATTTTTCCCAGTGTGAGCCTGGCCGGAGACGGAATGATCACAACGCTCTCGCTGCTGCGCGCTATGGCGAGTGAGGGAAGATCTCTGGATTCGCTGACCAAAGGTTTTCAGCGTTATCCACAGATCCTGGTGAACGTGAAAGTAAGAGAAAAACGTCCGTTCGCTGAAGTCGCCGAGATTCAGGATCTCGCGATGACGACTGAATCGCAGTTGGGCGACAAGGGCAGACTACTGCTCCGTTATTCGGGGACCGAACCTCTGGCCCGCATTATGATTGAGGGTGAAAGCCAGACCGAAATCGAAGGGTATGCTGCGAGTCTAGCGACTGTAATTCGGGAGACTTTGGCCTAAGCAAGGTTTGTTGGATGCAATTTCTACATTCACCACTCTGAAAATTTTTCATGATTTTTCTTCGCGAGGAACCGCATTTAGCTGGTCTAAAAAGTGCTCTCTGAGAAAGTTCTAATGAAAGGTTTAGTGACCGAGTAAAACTTTTGACTCTATTGCACGGCACAGCCGTTGCGATGTATATTGTGGGGCAAGAGAGACGGTTGGTGAATCCTCCGTCTCAAGTGGTTGCTGGGGTGAGGACAGTGACCACAAAAATGAATGGGCGCGACGCACTCCCACGTATGTCGC
>Ga0134127_10001277_pt1 | contig 19029 bp, 16 predicted proteins | sample KB31753_FD_96459 | JGI IMG/M metagenome (GOLD analysis project Ga0134127, IMG submission 96459) | Terrestrial soil microbial communities with excess Nitrogen fertilizer from Kellogg Biological Station, Michigan, USA - KB3-175-3 | ecosystem: Environmental > Terrestrial > Soil > Unclassified ... | reverse complement strand
CCGCGCCCGGCGGCCCTCCAGATCGAGCACCGTCCCGTCGGGCGCGGGCATGATGTCGTAGAGCCGGTAGGTGCCGGGCGCCGGCGGCACGAAGTCCATTACCGCAGGTGGGTCCGGCGCGACCGGCGGCTCGTGCGCCGGCGCGCGGCCGGCGAGGGACATCAGGGCGAGCGCGGCGGCCGCGCTCGCCCTGGCCAAGCTTCTTGTCACCGCGCGGGCACGAGGCTCGCCGTCCGCGCCGGGGTGAAGGCCGCCCGCGTGGCCTTGGAGCCGAACTTCATGTGATGCGCGCGCCCCAGCTTTTCCTTGTTGAAGTCCACCTCGAAGCTGGGCGTCAGCTCCTTGCCGTCCCACTTGAAGGCGCGGACGAACTGCTCGTTGTCGTCGCCGCCCTTGTCCCAGTTGGCCAGGAGGGAGGAGGCGATGTACACGCGCTTGCCGTCCCAGCTCTGCGAGATCATGTTCACCTGCTTGCCGGTGACCTTCTCGTAGGTCTGCTTGGGCTGCTCGGGATTGGTGAGGTCGAAGTAGCGGGTCTTGCCGTCCATGAAGGTGTTGACCCAGAGCCCGGTGCCGTCGCGGCTGATGCTGATGTCCACCGGGAGCGGGATCTTGGCGGGATCGCCGATGGTGGCGACCTCCTTGGCCTGCCACTCTCCCGCCGCGTCCTCCTTGACCAGCCAGAGCTTGGAGGTGAGCGCGGAGGCGGTGATGGCCCAGTTGTCGCCCTGGCGCAGTGACCAGCGGATCTCCAGCGGCGCCCCGGGCACGCTCAGCACCTTCTTCGGAGTGAGCGATTTGAGGTCCCAGACCACCATGGTGTTCCCGAACTTCTTCATGGCCTCGCCGTCCGCCACCAGCTTGCCCAGCTCGCGCATGTAGTTGGCGCGCCCGGTGAAGCTCGAGGAGAGCATCACGTTCTTCTGGGGATTGATGGCGAGATCATAACCGTAGCCGTCCCCGCCCTTCTCGGAGAGCATGGGCTGCACGTTGATGAGCTCGCCGCGGTTGCTGTAGACGGCGAAGCCCGTGGACCCGCCGTTGTCCTTGGTATTGGAGAGCCCCTGCACCAGCATGCGTCCCGGCATGGCGTAGAAGGTGTGGGGGCCGATGAAACCGGTCTTGGCGGGAAAGTCGGTGATGCGCTTCACGATCTTCGGCCGAGCCGGGTCCGTGCCCACGTCGAAGACGAAGATCTTGCTGTCGTCGAGTCCGCCCGCCCAGAGGAATCGGCGGTCATCGGTGAAGCCCATGTGATGCGCCTCGCCCCGCCCGCCCACCGAGATCTTGTGGATCACCTTGCCGTATTGCTTGGAGGTGGGGTTGGCGTCGATGGTGACGAGCTTGTCGAAGCCGTCCCCCATCCCCTTCACCCCGAGGGTCCAGACGTAGACGTAGTCCTCCTGCCCCTTGATGAGATTGCCCATGTAGGGCGAGTTGCAGGTTTCGTCGGCGGATGCGATGAGGGGCAGGATCGAGAAGGTTGCGAGGACCAAGAGCGTGAAGCACCAGTTCGCACGATTCATGAGAGGCCTCCCTGTCGGCGCGTCCTCGCGCCGCCGAACCGAGTATAGCAAGGGCGCCGAGGTGATTCGCGGCGCCACCGGGCAACGGACAACCTGCCTCCGCGCGCCACGCCTCAGCGCAGCGGACGGAAGAAGGCGCGGATCTCGGCCGCCAGCGCCTCCGGCTCTTCCATGGCGGCGAAGTGGCCGCCCGCCGGCATCACCGTCCAGCGCTGGATATTGAAGACTTTTTCCGCCCAGGCCCGCGGCGGGCGCACGATCTCCTTGGGGAAGGCGGCATAGCCGGAGGGGACCTCCACCCGGGCGCCGTCCGGCAGCGGCCACCGGCTGTGCAGGCGCGCGTAGTACGGCCAGAACGAGGAGCCGATGGCGCCGGTGGCCCAGTAGATGGTGATGTTGGTCAGCAGCTCGTCCTTGCTGAAGCGCCGCTCGACGTCGCCGCCGCAGTCGCTCCAGGTCCGGAATTTCTCCACGATCCAGGCCGCCAGCCCCACCGGCGAATCCGTGAGGCCATAGGCCAGCGTCTGCGGCTTGGTGCCCTGGATGACCTGATAGCCCGTCTCCTCACGAAGGAAGACTCCCAGCTCCTCGAGATACTTCTTCTCGTCCTCGGTGGGCGCGTCGGGACGCGCGAGGTCGCGGCGGAGGGGCAACAGGTTCATGTGGATGCCGGTGAGGTGCTTGGCCTGCCGGAAGCCCAGCACCGCGGTGATGAAGCCCCCCCAGTCGCCGCCCTGGGCGCCGTAGCGGGCGTAGCCCAGCACGTCGCTCATGAGCGCGGCGAAGGCATCCGCCATCTCGGGCACGCCGAAGCGCGGCTGGCCGGGCGCGAAGGAGAATCCATAGCCGGGCAATGACGGCGCCACCACGGTGAAGGAATCCGCGGGATCGGCGCCGAAGCGCGCCGGGTCCGTGAGCATGGGCAGGATCTTGTGGAACTCCCACACCGAGCCCGGCCAGCCGTGAGAGAGGAGGAGCGGCATCGGTCGGGGGCCCCGCCCTTCTTCATGGATGAAGTGGAGGTCGATGCCCGCCACCGGGGCGGTGAACTGGCGGAAGCGGTTGAGCTCGCCCTCCCAGCGCCGCCAGTCATACGTCTCGCGCCAGTAGGCGGCGAGCGCCTTCACGTAGGCGAGCTCGGAGCCGTGGCTCCACCCCGCGCCCGGCGGCTCGTCGGGGAAGCGGGCGCGGGCGAGGCGCTCGCGCAGATCGGTGAGAACAGCTTCGGGAACCGCGACGGTGAAGGGGCGGGGGGCGGGCATGGCGGGGCTCCTCAGAAGACGGGCGACTCGACGTAGCGGCCGAACACCTCGCGCAGGCAGGCGGTGATCTCGCCCATGCTCGCGCGCGCCTTCACCAGCTCGATGGTCACGGGCATGAGGTTGACGGCGGGGTCGCGCGCCTCGGCGGCCAGCCGCTCGAGCAGCGCGGCGACGCGGGCGCCGTCGCGGCGGGCGCGCACCGCCTTGACCGAGGCGACCTGGCGGGTCTCCACGTCGGCGGCCACCTTGTGGATGGGCACCGGCACCGGGGCCGGCGGCTCCGTGAACATGTTCACGCCGATGAGCGGCTGCTCGCCCGAAGCGCGGCGCCGCGCCGTCTCGTAGGCGGAATCCGCGATCTCCCGCTGGAACCAGCCTTCCTCGATGGCCTTGATGGTGCCGCCCATCGCGTCCACCTTGGCGAGGATCTCGAACACCTTGGTCTCGATCTGGTTGGTGAGGGACTCCACGTACCAGGACCCGCCCAGCGGATCGATCACCTGGGGCACGCGCGTCTCGTAGGCGATGATTTGCTGGGTGCGCAGCGACAGCTTCATCGCCTCCTCGGAGGGGATGGCATAGGCTTCGTCCAGGCCATTGGTGTGGAGCGACTGGGCGCCGCCCAGCACCGCCGACAGCGCCTGGAGCGCGGTGCGCACGACGTTGTTCATGGGCTGGGCCTTGGTGAGGGTGGCGGCCGCGGTCTGGCAGTGGAAGCGGAGCCGCATGGACTCGGCGCGGGTGGCGCCGAAGCGGTGCTTCATGATCTTGGCCCAGATGCGGCGGGCGGCGCGGTACTTCGCCACCTCCTCGAAGAAGTCGGCCTGGGCCACGAAGTAGAAGGCCAGCCGCGGCGCGAACTCGTCCACGGACACGCCCGCCCGCGTGACCTCCTCCACGTAGGCCACCGCATTGGCCATGGTGAAGGCGACCTCCTGCACGCTGGTCGCCCCCGCCTCGGAGATGTGATACCCGCTGATATTGATGGGGTTGTAGCGCGCCATGTTGCGCGCGCAGTAGACGATCATGTCGCGCATGATCCGCATGGAGGGGCGGATGGGGAAGATCCACTCCTTCTGCGCGATGTACTCCTTGAGGATGTCCGCCTGCACGGTGCCGGAGAGGCGGTTGAGGTCGAGGCCGCGGCTCTGCGCCAGCGCCACGTACATGGCGAGGAGAATCCACGCCGACGGATTGATGGTCATGGACACCGAGATGCGCTCGAGGTCGATGCCGTCGAAGAGCGCCTCCACGTCGTCGAGGGTGTCCACCGCCACGCCTTCGCGTCCCACCTCGCCGAGACACTTGGGGTCGTCGGAGTCGAGCCCCATCAGGGTCGGCATGTCGAAGTCCACGCTGAGCCCGGTCTGGCCCTGCTCGATGAGGTAGCGGAAGCGCCCGTTGGTGTCCTCGCCGGTGCCGAAGCCCGCGATCTGCCGCATGGTCCAGAGCCGTCCGCGGTACATGGTGGGATAGGGCCCGCGCGTGTAGGGGAACTGCCCCGGCAAACCGATCTCCTCGAAGGGTGTCTCGGCAATGTCGGCCGGCGTGTAGACGCGGTTCACCGGCAGCCCGGACAGGGTCTCGTAACCGGGCCGGGTCTCCGGCTGTCGCTCGATGAAGCTGCGCAGCTCGTTCCCCTCCCAGGCGGCGGCGAGCCGGCGGGCACGCTCGATGGCATCACGGTCGAACATGGCGGCGTCTCCTATCTGGTGGCGGCGGGCAAGGTGGCGAGCAGCGCCCGGGCGGCGGCATGCGGCGACAGCTCGCGGCGGGCCACGCGGGCCAGCAGCGGCCCGGTGTCGCCGCGGGCGGGGTCGGCCACCGCGCGGGCGAGCACCTCGTGCGCGATGCCCAGCACACGCTTGTGGGCGATGCGCGCGCGGCGCCGCTCCAGCTCGCCGGTGGCCTTGAGCTCGTCGAGGTGGGCGGCCAGCGCGTCCCAGAGCGCGTCGATGCCTTCCTCACGGGCGGCCACGCAGGCCAGCACCGGCGGCATCCGGGCGCCCTCGCGCATGGGGGCCAGCATGAGCATGTTGCGGAGGTCGGCGATGGTGCGATCGGCGCCCTCGCGGTCGGCCTTGTTCACCACGTGCACGTCCGCGATCTCGAGCACGCCCGCCTTGATGGCCTGCACGTCGTCGCCCAGGCCGGGCACGCTCACCACCACCACCGAATGCGCGGCGCTGGCGATCTCCACCTCGTCCTGGCCCACCCCCACCGTCTCCACGAAGATGGGGTCGCGCCCGGCGGCGTCCATGAGGTCGATGGCGTCGGCGGCCGCGCGCGACAGCCCGCCCAGCGCGCCGCGCGTGGCCATGCTGCGGATGAAGACGCCGGGATCCAGCGCGAGATCGTTCATGCGGATGCGGTCGCCGAGGATGGCGCCGCCCGAGTAGGGCGAGGTCGGATCCACGGCGATCACGCCGACCGTCTTGCCGCGCGCCCGCGCCGCGCGGGCCAGCGCGCGCACGAGCGTGCTCTTGCCGCTGCCGGGAGAACCGGTGATGCCGATCACGTGCGCGCGCCCGGTCTGGGGGTAGACGCGCTCGATCAGATTCTCCGCGCGCGGCCCGCCGTCCTCGATCCAGGTGAGGCCGCGGGCGAGCGCGCGCACGGAGCCGCCGGCCAGCTCGGTGACGAGGGCGCCGGGATCGGGAACCGGAGTCATTGGATGGGGGGCTTGGGGATGGGGGGCTTGGGGATGGGCGGCTGGGGGTTGGAGGGCTGGAGAATGGGCGGCCGGGTGACCGTGTGGCGGTAGAGGTCGCGGTCGTCCACCACGCGGCGGGCCTTGAACTCGGTGCGCTCCAGCGTGCCCTCGGGCACCAGCTCCACCACCGGATGTACCCCCAGCCGCGCGCGCAGCCGGCTGCGCAGCTCGGCGCGGAGCGCGTCGAGCTGCTCGGCCCCGCCCTGGCCGGCCGCGTACTCCACCCGCACCAATAGCTCGTCCATGGTCTCCCGCCGCGACACGATGATGCGGAACTCGCCGCCGAAGCCCGGCACCGCGCGTAGCGTGTCCTCCACCGCGCTCGGGTAGATGTTCTCGCCGCGCACCACGATCATGTCGTCGAAGCGGCCGTAGAGGCCGGCGGGCAGCCGCGGGTAGGTGCGCCCGCACGGGCAGGGCTCGTCGGTCCAGCGCGCGCGGTCCCCCGACACCAGGCGGATCATCGGCTGCGAGGTCCGCTCGAGATGAGTGTAGACGGGCGTGCCCTCGGCGCCATAGGGCAGCGGCGCATAGGTCTCCGGATCGCACACCTGCGTGTAGACCAGGTCCTGCCAGAGGTGCATGCCGGTGCGGTGGCGGCACTCGCCGTTGGTCATCCACGGCGTCATCTCCGCCATGCTCCCCAGATCCACGCAGAGCCCGCCGAAGGTGGACTCGATGAGCGCCTTGGTGGCGGGAATGCCCGCGCCCGGCTCCCCCGAGAAGAAGAGAAGGCGGATGCCGAGGGCGTGCGGATCGATGCCCTCGCGCCGCGCCGTCTCCGCGAAGTGCAGCGCATAGGACGGCGTCCCGTAGAACGCGCGCGGCCGCAGATCCCGCGCCCACTGCACGGCGGAGAGGGTCTGGCCGGCGGCGCCGGCGCCGAAAGGGAAGACGGTGGCGCCCAGCCGCTCGGCGCCCACCAGCGCGCCCCAGGAGCCGAGATACAAGCTGAAGAAGGAGCAGATGAGCATGGTGTCGCCGGGCCGGAGCCCCGCGCCCCAGAGGACCCGCGCATGCGCCTCGCCGATGCGCTCCCAGTCGTCGGCGCCGATGCCGAACACGGTGGGGCGGCCGGTGGTGCCGCTGGTGCCGTGGATGCGCGCCACCGCCGACGGCTCGATGCAGAGATAGTCTCCGAAGGGCGGATGCGCCGCCTGCGCCGCGCGCAGCTCGGCCTTCTGCACCACCGGAAACCGCGCGAGGTCCGCCAGGGTACGGAGGGACTCCGGCGTGACGCCGGCCGCCTCCCACTTGCGGCGGTAGAAAGGGCTGCGTTCCCACGCCCAGCGGAGCTGGTGGCGCAGCTTGTCCAGGATGTAGCGATCGCGCTCCGCCGGCACGGCGCGCTCCAGCTCCGGACGCCAGCACTCGGCGTCCGCGGCGGGTTGATAGGACGCGTCGTAGCGCGGCGGCCAGCCCGAAAGCGGCGGAAGACCCACGGCTAGCGGGGGGTGCGCTCGGCGACGAGCTGGCGAAGCCGTTCGACGATGGTGTCGGGCGGCGTGTCCTGCAGGATGACCTCGGCCACGCCGAGCTCCTTGAGCGCGGCCACGTCCTCGTCCGGAATGACGCCGCCGCCCACGAGGATGATGTCGTCCGCGCCGGCGGCCCGCATCAGGTCCCGCACGCGCGGGAAGAGCGTCATGTGCGCGCCGGAGAGGATGCTGATCCCGAGCACGTCCACATCCTCCTGGACGGCTGCCGCCACCACTTCCTCCGGCGAGCGGTGCAGGCCGGTGTAGATCACGTCCATGCCCGCGTCGCGCAGCGCGCGCGCCACCACCTTGGCTCCCCGGTCGTGACCGTCGAGGCCGACCTTCGCGATGAGGACGCGGATGGGCGTCATGTCAGTGGCGGGTGGGCGTGGAGCGCGCGCCGCCGAGATGAGTGGTGGGCCGTGCCGCGGGGGCGGCCGGGCTGCCGCCGCCCGGGCTGCCGCCGGGCCGGGGCGTGTCCAGCACCTCGCGCACCTTGGCCGCGAGCGCGTCCGGCGTGAAGGGTTTGGAGATGAAGGCGGTGCCCGGGTCCAGCACCCCGTGGCGCACGATGGCGCTGTCCGTGTAGCCCGACATGAAGAGCACGCGCACGTCCGGCCGCAGGCTCGCCATCTGCACCGCCAGCTCGCGGCCGCTCATCTGCGGCATCACCACGTCGGTGACCATCAGGTGGATGCGGCCCGGGTGGCGCTCGCTGATCTCGAGGGCCTCGGCGCCGTCCCGGGCCTCCAGCACCGCGTACCCGCTCATCTCCAGGATCTCGCGCACGACCTCACGGACGCGCGGGGCGTCCTCCACGAGCAGCACCACCTCCGCGCCCCGCGCGGCGTCCCCCGCCGGCTCCGGCCTCGCCACCTCGCGCTCCGGCTCGTCGGCCACCAGCGGCAGGCAGATCTTGAACGAGCTGCCCTGGCCCGGCTCGGAATAGACCCAGATGTGGCCGCCGCTCTGGCGCACGATGCCATACGCGGTGCTGAGCCCCAGCCCGGTGCCCTTGCCGGGCTCCTTGGTGGTGAAGAAGGGCTCGAAGAGCCGCGCGCGGGTGGCCTCGTCCATGCCATGTCCGGTATCGCTGACGGCGAGCACCACATAGGTTCCCGGCGTCGCCTCGCCGTGGCCACGCACGGCGATCTCGTCCAGCTCCTGCCGGCTCGTCTCCATGGTGAGCCGACCGCCCTCGGGCATGGCGTCGCGTGCGTTCACCACCAGGTTCATGATCACCTGCTCGAGCTGGCCCGGGTCCGCCTTCACGTAACCCACGTCGCGCGTGGGCACGAAGACGAGCTCCACGGTCTCCGTGAGCAGTCGCTGCAGCATGGCCTGCATCCCGGCCACCACGCGGTTGAGGTCGATGACCTTGGGGGCCATCACCTGCTTGCGGCTGAAGGCGAGGAGCTGGCGCGTGAGGGTGGCGGCCTGCTGGGCCGCCTCGCGGATCCCGTCCACGTTGCGGCGGAGCGGATCGCCCTCGGGCACCTTGCGCCGGATGAGTTCGCTGTCCCCCTGGATCACCATGAGCAGGTTGTTGAAATCGTGCGCGATGCCGCCCGCGAGCTGGCCCACCGCCTCCATCTTCTGCGCCTGGCGGAGCTGGTCCTCGCTGGCGCGCAGCGCCATCTCCGCGCCCTTGCGCTCGGTGAGGTCCACGGTGAGGCCGCGGAGCTGGCGCGGCCTCCCCTCGCTGTCGCGCAGCACGTGGACGATGTCGCGCAGCCACACCACATGCCCGTCTGCGGTCACCGAGCGGTACTCGAACTCGTGGTCGGTGCCCGCCGCCACCGCGGTGCGGCAGATGTCCAGCGCGCGCTCGCGGTCCTCGCGGTGGATGCGGAGGGCGAAGAAGTCGGATTCGCGGAGCCAGTGCTCGGGGGGAAATCCCAGCAGGCCTTCCGCCCGCTGGCTGACGAAGGTGAAGCGGAGGTTGCGCGCCTCCGCCTCCCACACGATGGCGTCCAGCCCCTGCACGAGGTCGCGGAAACGCTGCTCGGACGCGCGCCGGGCGGCATGCAGCCGCTCCTCCTCGGACAGATCCTGGATGGTGAGGAGGAGCCGCGCCTCCTCCTCCTCCGCGATGCGGATCCCGGTCACGGTGATGCGCGCCGGGCGCGCGTCACGCCGCGACGTCACGTGCAGGTCGAACAGCACGTCGTGCTGCGCCACGCCGGACTGGAGCACCTCGCGGATGCGGACGAGGAGGCCGTCCGCCTGGATGACCTCGTCGAAGCGGCGCCCCACCACCTCGTTGTTCTGGAGCGCGAACGACTCGAGGAAGGAGCGGTTGGCGGACAGGATGCGCAGGTCGGAGGCCAGGACCAGGAGCCCCGAGGGCACGCTGGCCACGATCTTCTCGGCGTAGCTCTTGAGGTTGAAGATCGCCCGCTCCTGGCGGATCTGCGCGCGCAGGAGCCGCGAGCCGCGCCGCTGATACCAGACGCCCGCGAGGAGGAGGCCGCCCGCCACGATGAGGAGGGTCGCCGCGAGCCCCGCGAGCCGGCCCGACTGATGGAAGTCCTCCAGGGCCTCGTCCCGGTCGATCTTGAGCACCAGGCCCCAGCCGGGGCCGGGAAGCCAGCGCGTGGCCGCGAACACCCGCGCCGCCCGGTAGTCGGTGAGCTCGGCAAAGGTGGCCTTGCCCTCCACCGTCGCCGGCACCTTCGCCGCCAGCTCGCTCAGCGAGCGATTCTGCGCCGCCCAGCCCGCGGGCGCGCCCCGGAACGGCGAGAGATAGGTGAGCTCGGCCCCAACCCGCCTGAAGAGGAGCGCCTCGCCGGTCCGGGTCGGCACCGTCTCCTCGGTGAGCAGGGAATAGAAGCTCCGCTCGGGCGCCATGTTGAGCACCACCGCGCCGAGCGGCTTGCCTCCGCGCCCCGCGCTTCCGGGCACCGGCGCCGCGAAGACGAGCCGTCGCGGCCCCTTGGCGTCGCCGCTGATGTCGGCGCGGAACGCCCCCGCGCGCATGGCCGCCGCTGCAGCCTCGCCCACCCGCGCGGGCACCTCGCTGGCGCGAGACGAGGCCACCACCTGGCCGGCCGGATTCACGACGGCAATGGCGAGATAGCCGTAGGCCCCGGCCACGCGCTCGAGCTGCGCTCCCACGCTGCGGTCACCCTCGCCCGACAGCGTCGCGCGCACGGCGGGCGAGCCCGCCAGCACTTCCGCGTCCGCCCGCCGCGCGTCCAGCCAGCTCGATACCAGCCGCGCGCGGTCGTCGGCGAAGGTGGACAGCCGCGCGCGCCACTGGTCGAGGGCGACGCGGCGCTCGTTGCCGATGTGATACCACATGAAGCCCACCACGATGACCGTGCCCACGAGGAAGGCCACGAGGTAGACCCAGGGCACCACATCCGCTCGGGATCCGCCGGGGCGCTTGTCGCCGAGGACCTTGGGCATCCCGCTCATTGTCCTCCGAAGAGCCCCCCGGGCGCTAGATGTGGTTGCGGAGCATCAGCTCGCGGGGGTGGGGGCGCAGGTAGATCTGGTCCGCGATATAGGTCAATTGATGGCGCGCGACGAGGTGGTTGATGAGGGTGATGGGAACGACCAGCGGGACGAGGCCGGCGGCGAAGTCGGCGATGAGCCCGCCCAGCTCGCGCTTCTCGGCGGCGTCGAGCCGGTCCTTGAAGAAGCCGGCGATGTGCTGGAGCACGTTGACGTGACGCTTGGTGGTCGCGGGCAGGGCCAGCGCGGCCATGAGCTCCGCGGCGTAGCGCGCGAGGAAATCCGCGCGGGGCGTCGACTTCACCGCGGCGGTGAGGCGTCCTAGCCGCGCATAGGCCTCGGCGCTGTGCGCGAGAATCAGGTACTTGTGCGCGGTGTGGAAAGCCACGATGTCGCCGCGTCCCGGCCGCGACTCGCGCAGCGCGGTGAGCCGGCGGTAGGTGAAGACACGCGTGATGAAGCCCTCGCGGAGACGCGGGTCGGTGAGCCGGCCCTCCTCCTCCACGGGCAATGACGGATAGGCCGCGAGCAGGACGCGCGCGAAGAGGCCGCGTCCTGCGGCCGCCGGCGCGCGGCCCGGCGCCGCGGGATAGACCTTGACGCGCTCCATGCCACAGGAGGGCGAGGCGCGCTTGAGGATGTAACCCGATAGCCCCAGAGTCCCCAGCTCCTCCACGCGCCGTCGCGCGTATTCATCCATGGCGGCGGTGAGGTCGGTGCCCGACCGGGTCGCGATCATGCGCGGCGCCGCGGGATCGCCCAGCAGCCGCAGCGTCTCGCGCGGCGTGCCCAGCCCCAGCTCCATCTCCGGACAGACCGGCACCCAGTCGAAGTGCCGGGCCAGAGTGCCGGTGATGTAGCCGTCCTTCTTGTGCCCGCCGTCGTAGCGCACGGGCTCGCCGAGGAGACAGGCGGAGATGCCGATCCGGATGGACAGCGAGGGAGAGCGCCACGCGGGCGCGGGGCGGTCGGAGGCCGTCACGTCAGCGCGCCCGGTAGCGCACCTCGAAGTTCACGCAGCCGCCGGAGGAGCGGAAGGGGCCGTGCGGCATGCCGGGCGGGCGCACCGCGACCATTCCCGCGCGGTAGACGGTACCGCCGACCTCGCAGGCGCCCGAGACGATGTAGATCTCCTCCCAGAAGTCGTGGGTGACGACGGCGTCATTGCCCGCGCCGGCCTCGAAGCGGAGAAAGCGCGTGGTCACGCCCTCGTCTTCGCCGCCCGCGAGCACCTGCTCCCAGACACCGGCCGGGTAGCCGGCGGCCGGACGCCAGGGGAGAGACGTCGGGTCGAAGAACTCGCGCTCCTGCTTCATTTTTCGGTCATTCTACAGTACCTTTGCGCGAGCGCCCCACCCACAGGAGGCAGCCATGATGCGCATCGCGGCGATCATTGTCCTCGCGCTCACCACCCTCGTCACCGGCGCGGCGGCCCAGGAGCCATATCCGAGCCGCCCCATCTCCATCGTGAACCCGTTCCCGCCCGGCGGCATCGCCGACCTCACCGGTCGGCCCCTGGCGGCCAGCCTCGAGCGACTGCTCAAGCAGCCGGTGGTCATCGTTAACAAGGCGGGAGCGGCGGGCGCCGTCGGCGCGCAGTTCGCGTCCGTGGCCAAGCCCGACGGCTATACCTTGCTCATCGCGCTGGTGAGCATCTCCTCCACGCCGGAGGTGGACAAGCTCTTCGGCCGCCCGGCCACCTATACGCGCGATCAGTTCGTGGGCATCGCGCGGCTCAACGCCGATCCGCCCATCCTGGCCGTGAACGGGCCGTGGAAGACGCTCAAGGAGCTGGTGGACGACGCGAAGAAGCGCCCCGGCGAGATCACCTTCGCGTCGTCGGGGCCCTACGGCGCGTCGCATCTGCCGCTGGAGATGTTCCTCCAGGCCGCGGGGCTCAAGATGCGTCACCTGCCCACCACCGGCGGCGCGCCCGCCACCACCGCGGTGCTCGGCGGCCACGCCCAGCTCTGGGCCTCGCCACCCGCGCTCGCCGCGCCGCATATCGAGGCCGGCAAGATGCGCGCGCTCGCCACCTGGGGCGCCACGCGGCTGGCTGCCTTCCCCGACGTGCCCACGCTCAAGGAGCTGGGCTATGACGTCGAGTACTACATCTGGACCGGGCTCTTCGCGCCGCGGGGGGTTTCCGCCTCGGTCATCCAGACCCTGCGCGACGCCACGCGGAAGGCGGTGGAGGACCCCGAGTTCAAGTCGGCGATGGAGAAGGCCAAGACGCCCATGGCCTATCAGGACGCCGAGGAGTTCAAGGCCTTCTGGGATCGCGACGCCCAGCGCATCGCCGCCACCATCCAGTTCATCGGCAAGACGGACGCGAAGTAGTGCGCATCGACCTCCACACGCATCTGGTCCCCCCGCGCTGGGAGGACTTTGCCGCGCGCTACGGCGGCGGCAAGTGGCCCCGGCTCGACCCGCGCGACGCCTGCCGCGCCACCATCATGACGGGCGATCAGTTCTTCCGCGACATCGACGACCGCTCGTGGAGCCCGGAGCGGCGCATCGAGGACATGGACCGCCTCGGCATCGACCATCAGGCGCTCTCGCCGCCGCCCATCATGTTCTGCTACTGGGCGGAGCCCAAGGCCGCCCAGGCCTTCGCCCGCATGCAGAACGAGAACGTGGCCGCGCTCGTGGCGCGGCATCCGGCGCGCTTCAGCGGGATGGCGGCGGTGCCGCTCCAGGACCCGGCGCTGGCCATCGCGGAGCTGCGCTACTGCCGCGAGAGGCTTCGCCTCGGCGCCGTCGAGATCGGCACCTGCCCGGGCGGGCGCGACTTCGACGACCCCGCGCTGTTCCCGTTCTTCGCCGCCTGCCGTGACCTCGGCATGGCGGTGTTCGTGCACCCGGCCACCCCGCTCGTGGGCCAGGAGCGGCTCACGCAATACTATTTCCCCTTGATCGTGGGGAATCCGCTGGAGACGGCGCTCTGCGTCTCCAAGCTGATCTTCGGCGGCGTGCTCGAGCGCCTGCCCGATCTCCGCATCGCGTTCGCGCATGGCGGCGGCGCCTTTCCCTTCACGCTGGCCCGCCTCAACCACGGCTGGCACGTGCGGAAGGAAGGGCCGGCGGCCATTCCCAGGGAGCCGCGCGAGTACGCGCGGAAGATCTTCGTGGACTCGCTCACGCTCTCGCCGCGCAACCTGCGCTTCATCATCGACGAGCTGGGCGCCGACCGCGTGATGATCGGCAGCGACTACCCCTTCGACATGGGCGATGCGGATCCACTCGCCTCGCTCGGCGCCGCCGGGCTGGATCCGGGCACGCGGCGCCTCATCGAGGGCGAAACCGCGGCGAAGTTCCTCCGTCTTCCGGTATCCTGACGCCATGCCAAACATTCAGGCCGACAAGCTCGAAGCGCTCGCCACCCGCATCTTCGCCGGCATGGGCACGCCCGAGGCTGACGCGCGCCTCGTCGCCACCTTGCTCGTGCGCGCCAACCTGCGCGGACACGACTCGCACGGCGCCATCCGCATCCCGCAGTACGCGGGCTCCATCCGCACCGGCCACGTGAACCCGAAGAGCCCCATCACCGTGCTCGCGGACACGCCGGTGATCGCGCGGCTCGATGGCGGCCGCGGCTTCGGTCAGGTGGTGGCCCGGCGCGGCATGGAGATGGCGATCGCGAAGGCGAAGGCCAATGGGCTCTCCGCGGTGACGCTGGCCAACACGACGCACGTGGGCCGGCTCGCGGACTACGCGGAGATGGCGGCGGCGCAGGGCCTGGTCGGCATGCTCTGGGTGAACGCGGTGTTCGGCCTCAACGTGGCGCCCTGGGGCGGGGCCGCCCGTCGCCTCGGCACCAATCCCCACGCCATCGCCGTCCCCGGCGACGGCGGCCCCGCCATGGTGCTCGACTTCGCGACCAGCGTGGTGGCCGAGGGCAAGATGCGCGTGAAGAAGAACCGCAAGCAGCAGGCCCCGCCCGGCTGGTTCATCGACGCCGAGGGCAAGCCCGGCACCGACCCCGAGATGTTCTACGGTACGCCGCCCGGCTCGCTCCTCACCGCCGGCGAGCACAAGGGCTACGGCATGTCCCTGGCGGTGGAGCTTCTGGGCGGCATCCTCTCCGGCACCGGCGCGGCCAGCCCCGGGACCGGCGTCTTCGCCAACGGCACGCTGATGATCTGCCTCGACGTGGAGCGCTTCATGCCGCTCCCCGAGTTCCGGAAGCAGGTCGCGACCTTCTTCGCCTGGGTGAAGACGGCGCCCCACGTGCCCGGCGGGGGCGAGATCCTCATTCCCGGTGAGCCGGAGGCGCGCCTCGAAGCCGAGCGCCGGCGCGACGGCATCCCCATCGAGGATGAGACCTGGCGGCAGATCGAGACGCTGGCCGCCGAGCTCGGGGTGGGGTAGGGGTTGAAACCACCGGCGCGAAGGCCCTGAGCGGGCCTCCTTCCTTGCCGGTAGGCCAAGGCTTGTATTGAGACGTCGCCGGGAGGATAGTTGATGCCTCTTGGACAAACGATCGCGGCAGCCTAGATCCACGCGTCGGCAAGCGGCCGCACGGCGGCCAGTGGCGGCTCCCGCACGTCACGCGGTATTGACGAAAGCCCCGACGGGTATCACGGGACTGGACGAGATCACTGGAGGTGGGCTGCCGAGGGGGCGGCCGACCTTGGTATGTGGCGCCTCTGGGTCCGGGAAGACTCTCCTGGCCACGGAGTTCCTCGTCCGCGGCGCCACCGACTTTGGAGAGCGCGGCGTATTCATGACCTTCGAGGAAAGCGTCGAGGACCTGAGCGTCGATGTCGCCTCGCTCGGCTTCGATCTGGCGGCGCTCATCGCTCAACGCAAGATCGTCATCGATCACGTCCGCGTCAATCGGCATGAGATCGAGGAGACGGGTGAATACGATCTCGAAGGCCTCTTCATCCGGCTGGATCAGGCGATCAAGTCGATCAGGGCCAAAAGGGTCGTCCTGGACACCATCGAGGCGCTGTTCGCGGGATTCTCCAATCTCGGCATCTTGCGTATGGAGCTGGCGCGCCTCTTCCGGTGGCTGAAGGACAAGGGCGTGACCGCAGTCATTACCGGCGAGCGGGGTGAGGGAACGCTCACCCGTCACGGGCTCGAAGAGTACGTGTCCGACGCCGTCATTGTGCTCGACCACCGAATCGACGACCAGGTCTCCACGCGGCGGCTCCGGATCGCCAAGTATCGCGGTTCCAGCCACGGGACCAACGAGTACCCCTTCTTGATCGGCCAGAGTGGCCTCAGCGTGCTCCCGATCACGTCGCTGGGCCTGCAGCATGAGGCTCCGCTAGATCGGGTCTCCACCGGCCTGAGTGCCCTCGATGCCATGCTCGGGGGCCAGGGCTTCTATCGCGGAAGCAGTATTATCCTCTCCGGGGGCGCGGGCACGGGCAAGTCCAGCCTGGCGGCGCACTTCGTCGACGCAGCCTGTCGTCGCGGCGAACGCTGTGTGTTTTTCCTCTTCGAGGAATCGCCCAGCCAATATATGCGCAACATGCGTTCCATCGGGATCGATCTCGAGGGGTGGGTGAAGGGCGGTTTCCTGCATTTCCATGCGGCCCGCCCAGCGCTCCTCGGCCTCGAGCAGCATCTCGTGGCCATGCACCGCGAGATCGAAGAGGTGAGACCCGCGGTGGTCGTCGTGGATCCCATCAATGACCTCATGGCCGTTGGCAACATGACCGCGGTGAAGGCCACACTTCTGCGATTGATCGACTATCTCAAGACGAGCCAGATCACCGCGCTCTTCTCGAGCCTCACCGCCGGCGATGCGCACGAGCAGACGACGGATCTAGGTATCTCGTCCCTCATGGACACCTGGATCCTGTTGCGGGCCGTCGAGGAGAGGGGGCAACGGCATCGAGGCCTGTACGTGCTCAAGTCGCGCGGAATGCCGCACTCCAACACGGTTTCCCGCTACACTCTTAGCGATCATGGAGTGCAGCTCGGCCGGCCTTCTCGACCGCGCACCGTGAAGAGGACGCCCCGATGACCCGGGCCGCGCGGAAGGGGCCCACGCAGTGGAACCTGCGTCTGTACGTGGCGGGTCAGACCCCCAAAGGCATCACGGCCTTCGCGAATCTCAAGAAGCTGTGTGAAGAGCACCTCGGCGGGAACTACAGCATCGAGGTCATCGATCTGCTCAAGAAACCTCAGCTGGCGAGTGGAGATCAGATCCTGGCCATTCCGACCCTGGTACGGCGGCTTCCTTCCCCCATGAAAAAGATAATCGGCGATCTCTCGAATACGGAGCGCGTGCTCGTTGGCTTGGACCTCGTGCGCAAGAGATAAGAAGGCCACGGAACCTGCCGGACGAGGCGGGATTGGGAGCGGCGTTGAGTGAGTCTGCGGCGGACCCGGGACGGAAGGGGTAAGCATGAGTGCAATTGAAGGGCAAAGTCAGGGGCGTGATGAGGTCGAGGAGTTACGTCCTCGGCTTCGCGCCGCGCAACAGGCTCTCGACAATGCGCGCGTCGACGTGGACGCGATTGTTGTCGAGGGACCCGCCGGCCCACAGGTGTACACCGTCACCAATGCGGACCAGCCGTATCGGACAATCGTCGAGGAGATGCAGCAGGGCGCGGTCGTGCTCACGCCCCGCGGGGACATCTTTTACTGCAATCGGGGCTTCGAAGAGATGGTCCGGGCGCCACTGGAAGAGATCATCGGCCATTCGATGGCGGAGTTCGTTGCCGCCATGGACGGATCGAGACTTGAAGAGGTAGGCGCGGGGGCCCGACGTTTTGAAACCGTCCTGCGAGCGTACGACGGGACTGAGGTGCCGGCCTATGTCACCGCCAGCCTCCTGGGCGGGACGCCCGCACCCATTTGTCTGGTAGTGACCGACCTGACCGAACAGAAGCGCCAAGCGGCACGGGAAGCCATGTTCGCGAGGGAGGAGGCCGCGCGCGCCGAAGCGGAAGCGGCCAACCGGGCGAAGGACCAGTTCCTGAGCATGCTGTCGCACGAGCTCCGCAATCCAGTCGGCGTCATCCTCAACGGGATTGAGGTGCTGGAGCAGACGGACTCTTCCGAGCCGGAGCCGGTAAAGATTCGGGAGATCATTCGGCGCCAGGCGCATCATCTCGGCAGGCTTCTCGACGACCTGCTCGATCTGGCGCGCGTTGGGCAGGGGAAGGTCGACTTCGAGCCGCGACCTCTCGATCTTGTCGACGTCGTGTCCACCGCGGTCGAGGACCATCGCTCCAAGATAGAGCGTGCCGGGATATCGCTCACCGTGTCGATCCCCCAGGGGAAAATCCCCGTCGAGGGGGATCGCACGCGACTCGTGCAGGCGATCGGCAACCTCCTTGACAACGCCAGAAAATGGACGGCCACGGGGGGTCGCATCTCCGTTAGCCTTCAGCAGGTTGGAGAAACCGCGGAGATGCGCGTGCGTGACACCGGGATCGGCATCGAACCTCAGATGCGTGAGCGCATCTTTGATCTGTTCTGGCAGGTTCAGTCATCACCGGATCGCTCCTTCGGAGGCCTGGGTATTGGCCTGACATTGGTGCGCCGCCTGGTGGAATTGCACGGCGGTACCGTCGAAGCAAGCAGCGATGGGCCAGGATGCGGGAGCGAGTTCAATGTTCGCCTCCCGGTGACGAAGGCGCCCGTCTACGAGGAGCCGAGAACGCAGGCGCCACTGTCCGTGGCATCCTTCCGTATTCTCCTCATCGAGGACAATGCCGACGCGCGGGACATGGCCCGTCTCGGCCTCGAGCTCCTCGGACAAACCGTCTTCGAGGCCGTGGACGGGGAGACGGGCATCCAGATGGCCTTGGCGGATCCTCCAGATGCCGTCATCGTAGACATTGGCCTACCGGGGCTGGATGGGTACGAGGTGGGCCGGCGCCTTCGCGAGGCTTTGGGCGGCCGTACCCGCTTGGTGGCATTGACGGGCTACGGTCAACGCGAGGATCGTCGCCGGGTACGCGACGCGGGGTATGACGTGCACCTCCTCAAACCGGCCGGCCCGGCGGACATCTTGAGAGCGGTGACCACAGAGGAGACGAAGACGCGGGAGGATGGTGGCCTAGCGGACTAGCGGTGATACGCACGGCGGAATCTACGGGAACAGTCGCTCCGCGTTCTTGTAGGCGATCTTCTCGGCGTCGTCCAGCGGCAGCTGATACAGATAGGTCCGCACTTCGGCTACCGATCCCGGCAGCGCTTCCGACCGTGACGTGAACCAGGTGTCGGTGCCGGCGAGGAAGCGGTCCGGAGTCTTCGCCAACGGCACGCTGACGATCTGCCTCGACTTGGAGCGCTTCATGCCACTCCCCGAGTTCCGGAAGCAGGTCGCGACCTTCTTCGCCTGGGTGAAGACGGCGCCCCACGCAGGGAGGCCTGCCTTCCGAGGTCGCCTCCCCCAGTGTTCCACGATCCGCGGCGTCACCACCGTGATCGTCACGTCGCCGTCGTCTCCGCTCAGCCGGAACGATGATCCGTCGCGTTTCATTCCGCTCTTCTACTCCGATGGGACACGTCTGACGGGACACGCGGAGCAAGCGCGGCGACACGTGTGCTAGCATGAGCCCGCTCGAGCGCATCCCCGCCCGGCCGAGAGGAGGAACATGGCGGACATCGTCCTCGGG
>Ga0134127_10001275_pt1 | contig 19039 bp, 32 predicted proteins | sample KB31753_FD_96459 | JGI IMG/M metagenome (GOLD analysis project Ga0134127, IMG submission 96459) | Terrestrial soil microbial communities with excess Nitrogen fertilizer from Kellogg Biological Station, Michigan, USA - KB3-175-3 | ecosystem: Environmental > Terrestrial > Soil > Unclassified ... | reverse complement strand
GCTGATCGATCGCCTGCGTGGCGTGTTTATCGAGAACCGCGACGCGCTGCTCTGCATGCAGGAGCACGACGGCCCTGACACGCTGCACTACGTCGATCCGCCCTACGTTCACGCCACGCGCGGATTCTCCTGCGGCGGGACCAAGGGCGGTGGGTCGCACCGCGGGTACCGCTTTGAGATGAGCGACGACGACCACCGCGTCATGGCGGCGGTGCTCCGGTCCCTGAGCGGATATGTGGTTCTCTCGGGGTACGCACACCCCCTCTACGACGAGGAGTTGTTCGCCGATTGGCATCGGGTCGAGCGAAAGCACGTCGCGGATGGAGCGCGGGCGCGAACCGAAGTCTTGTGGCTGAACCCCCGCTGCGCGACCGCGCTCGACTCGCGCGCTCCGTCGCTTCCGCTCGGCGGTGCCGCGTGGAGCGCCCCGGCGTGATCGCCCGCAAGCCGTTCCGCGCCAAGCCGGGCTCGGGCTCGCTCTCCCGCTCTGGGCGCCCGACGCGGCAGGTGTCGATGAAGAAGCGGAATCCGAAACGGCGCGTGTCGGAATGGGCGCGCGCGTATGGGTCTGCGGAACGCGTGGCGTGGGTGCGCTCGCTGCCGTGCCTCGTGTGCGGCCCGCTCAGCTTCGGCGCCTCACAGAACGCGCACGTCGGCACCGGCGGCGTGTCACGCAAGGCAGACGCGCGCAATGTCGTCCCGCTCTGCGCCCCCCATCATCGCTCGTTGCACACCCGCGGCGTGCGGTCGTTCGAGGATCGCTACGGGATCAACCTAGAAACCGCAGCCGAGCGCATCAACGCGCTGTGGCTCGCGCGTTCCACCCCCAGCACGGCAGGAGCCAGCAAGAATGAGTGAGCGCAAGATCGTGCGATTCCATGTTGTGACGAACCAGTTCCGGAGCGACGGGGACTTGTGGGAGCCGTTTCAGGAAGATCGTCTCTACGCGCTTGCCGACGACGGCACCATGTGGACGCGGAGCATTGTGCGTCACGAACGCATGGCAGAGAGCGAAACGCGGGTGGGAACGTGGGTCGCGGTATCCGCGCTCCCGCAACCCGAGCCGGAAACGGAGGACGACGACGACCTATGGGAACTAGCCGATGACCGCGCTCAGATAGACGAGCAGCTCGCGGCGTCTCGGGTCGCTGGGGTGTCTCCGGGGAGCCCGACGTGAGCGTTTACGTGGACGACATGAAGCGCCGTTATGGCCGGATGTTCATGTGCCATATGATCGCCGATTCGACGGCCGAGTTGCATGCGATGGCGGACCGAATCGGCGTTGCGCGCCGCTGGCTACAAAAGGCCGGTACGCCCCGCGAGCACTACGACGTGTGCTTGGCCATGCGCGCGGTGGCCATTGAGTACGGAGCGATCCCAATCACGCAGCGCGAGCTCGCGGTAAAGACCCGCGCACGCCGCCCGTTGTCACCCCCTATCGAGGCACCGAACGACCGATGAGTTGCGCTGATACCTGCATCTCCATGGAGCCCGACGGCTCCGCAGAGTTCTATAGCGAAGCCACGCGAAAGGCGCGCAAGCCGTACCGCTGCTGCGAGTGCCGGCGCGATATCGCCATTGGCGACCTGTACGTCTCCGCGAGCGGTAAGTGGGAAGGCGATTTCTTCACCGAGCGCACGTGCGTTGAGTGTGACGAAATCCGCTCGGCGCTCTGCTGCGGCTGGGTTTTCGGCCAGCTCTGGGAGTCGATCCGAGACCAGGTATTCCCATACTGGAACGAAATGACCGCCATCGACTGCCTCGCAAAGCTCAAGACCGACGCCGCCATCGCGAAGATGCGAGCCGAGTACGCCCGATATCGCGAAGGCTTTGACTTTTGACCGCCCCGTTGTCACCCCCTATCGAGGCACCGAACGACCGTGGATGAAAACGACGAATTAGAACTCGCGATCGGCTTCGCTGCCGAGGCTCACTTCGGCCAGCGAGACAAGCAGGGTGCGCCCTACATCCTGCACGTGCTCCGGGTAGCGCTGTCGCTGCCGGACCGTGACGCGCAGATCGTCGGCGCGCTGCACGATGTGGTCGAGGACACTGGCAACGACCTCGACGACCTGCGCGACGCAGGATTCAGCGAGTACCTCGTCAGGGCTGTGGACACCCTCACGCACCGCAAGGACGAGGGCGAGTCCTACGAGAACTACATCGAGCGTGTTGCTCAGAGTCCACTCGCCTCGCGCGTGAAGCTCGCCGACCTCCGCGACAACCTCGCGCGCGTTTCTGACCTCGTGCCGAACGCGCGAGCGCACCTGGAACCGCGCTATAACGCCGCGTTACTGAAGCTCGCCAGTTCGCAGCTTCGCCCCGCGCCCCTTCCTGTGTTGGAGGCACCGAACGACCGATGAGCCATAACACCGAAGCACCGAGACACGAATCCGAGATGTTGGCGGTGGCCGTGGAAGCCTACCTCGCGCATCGCTACCCCGAGCGCACGCTGTTCCACATCTGCCGGGGCGACGTGCAGGAGCACGACAGCCAGCTCGCGCGCACGCTGCTCAACTGGCGCGATGCGGCAGGCTACCCGCTGCCGGACATCATCGGCACTCGCCGCTGCGCCGACTGCAAGGAGATCATGGACGACGCGCCGAGTGCGTGCGAAGACGAGGACGTATGCGCGAAGTGCGCCGGGGCCGCCCATGTCGCCTGATCCATCCGCTCCCGCCGTGCTGGATGTCCCGCGACTCGTGGACATGTGCGAGCACGAGGCGCGTGCGTGTCGGACCAGGGCGAATGCCTGCCGCAACTCGGAAGGCGAGCCAGCCGAATCCCTCGCCTGCGCCGCGAAGTGCGAATCAGACGCACTCGCATGGGACGCCCTCGCCGCCGCGTTGCCCGCCCTGGTAGAAGCCGGGGCGCTGCTGGACCGCACGCAAGAGTGGCTTGACGAGCACCCGCTGTTCGCCGTGATCCTCGATGCGCCGACGCAGGAGGAAGCGAATCTGCCGTATCTCGCGGTCGGCTTCCGCGCCGACACCGACGAGATGTTCAGCGCTCGCGGTGGCCACTCACTCAGAGAAGCTCTGGCCGCGCTGCTCCCCGCCGCTCCGGCGCTCCGAGAGGAGGCCAGCCGTGAGTGAGCCAGTGTGGTTCGAGCCGATCAGAATGACGCGTCCGGCGGTGTTTGAGTGGCAGGGCCGCCAGTGCGCGCTCGATCTCGACACCAAGACCATGAATTGTCCGCGCTGCGGGCTGCGGATTTTCCTAAATCACACTGTTTCGCAGGACACCAGCGGCGCGCTGAATGTCTCGCCGTCCATCGTCTGTCCACCGGCGCATGGCGGGTGCTCGTGGCACGTCACGATCTCAAACGGGAGGGCCGCGTGAATGACGGCTGGCGTGTCGACAGTTTCGCGGCGCTCGATGGGCTGTCGAACAAAGAACAGCGCGACCCGGAAGCTGTACTCGCAATCCTCCGTCGTGCGAAGCGCTTCTCTGTGTGGGATATGGAGAGTCGCGCATTACGCAACACCGTTCGTGATCTCCAAGGCGCCGGGCGCATCACGACCGATTCGACCGTGCCGTATCCGTGGGTCGGAGTGACCGTCAACGATTCGCCCACCCCTCACCAGGAGCCACAGTGAGCACCATGAAACAGTTCCGAAAGAAGCCGGTCGTGATCGATGCCGTGCAGATAGCCGACTCCACGTTCGACGCGCCGCACCCGAACGAGGAGCACATCCCCGGCATCCTGTATGACACGGCCGCCCGTTGCGCGTACATCGAGACACTTGAGGGACGCATGCGCGCCGACCTGGGCGACTGGATCATTCGCGGCGTGAAGGGCGAGTACTACCCGTGCAAGCCCGGCATCTTCGCGGCCACTTACGAGCCGGTGGAATCGTGAGCACCCCTGACCCGACCCCCTTCGCCGCCGCCCTCTCGCCCGAGCGCCGCAAGACTGCGGTCGTGGAACTGGAGCCCTTCTGCCAGACGTGCGACGGTAACGGTTCGAGCGAGAAGCCCTTTGACCGCAACTGCCCCGCCGAGTGGGCGCACAAGTACGTCAACTCGTCACGCTGGAGTCGCTATGTCTGACTCATCGGCCCTCTCGCCCGAGCGGATCGCGGAGATACACCACCTCATCGAACGCATGCGTCCGATTCGCCATGGCATGTGTCGGGCGCTCGGCCCGTGCGCGGAGTGTGGGAAGCAGATGCCGTGCTTCGACGCGGCATTGTGCGATCGGTGTGTGCGCGGCATGGCGATGGACGCCGTCCTCGCACTCGATGAATTCTCGACCGACCGGGAGCGCTTGGAGCGGCGCGTCGCGGAGCTGACGGAGCTGACGCGGATCGAGGCAAGCGGGGGCTTCCGCCCGGCGCGTGTCGCGTGCCCGAACTGCGGCGGCAACGGCTCAGAGTTCAAGCCCTTCGACGGTTTCTGCCCGTCAGGCTGGGCGCATCACCTCATCCGCAAACCCACGCGCGCCACCCCGGAGCCCTCCAATGGCTGACACTCGACTCGCGGCAGGTATCGAGGCGGTCGCGGCGCTCTGCCTCATGCTGTGGGGCGTCGGCGCATGGCGTCGGCGGCACCCCGAAGATCCAGGGGAATGGGTAGCTGTCTGCTACGAGTGGGAATGCACCGAGACGCTCCCGAGCGGCTACAAGCGTTGGCGGCTCGTCGAGCTCCAGCAGAACGTCTTGGCCGAGAGTGAATTCCGCACCAACAAGGTCCGCCGTGGCGACACAGACTATCCGACGATTTCGCGGTTGTGCAACCGCAAACCGTCTGAGGTCTCGGACCACTACCGACTGAGGATTGCCCGTGGCTGACCCTCTCCAGACCCCAGAAGGCGGAACGACGGACCGCTACGATATCTGCGCTCAGTGCTTCCATCCGCGCTGGTGTCACGAGACGAGCGATCGCCGTAAATGTGTCGCGCCGGTCCGCGAACGGTACGAGGTAGTGCTGTGCGGCTGCGCCGCGTTCATCGCGGCCGAGCCGCCCGCTCCCGCCTCCACCGGGGAGCCGACAGCCCCGACCGAGCCGATCTCCCATGACCTGAAGGCGTGGCCGGAATACTTCGAGGCGTTACTGAGCGGGGAAAAGACCTTCGAGTTTCGGAAGGATGACCGCGAGCCTCGCTTTGCGGTCGGTGACGCCCTCGTGTTGCATGAGTACGTCCCGCCATATCGCGTCGAGACCGAACAGGAATGGTCGAAGCGGGTCGCCGGGGACTATACCGGCCGCGAAGTCGTTCGCCGGGTCACCTACGTCGCGCGCGGCGGGCTGATTCCAGAGGGCTACTGCGTCATGGCGATTGTGCCGTTGGCCCCCGACCCACGAGACGCGGAGATCGCCCGACTCAACGACGATTGCGCTGATCTACGCGAAGAACTCGACTCAGAGCTGGCGCGAAGTTCGTCGATGGCGAGCGCGAAGGACTTCAAGATCAACGAGTTGTCCGCCGAGATCGCCCGTCTCCGGGCAGAGGTAGAACGGTTGCGGGAAGCGCTGGAGGAAATCGCCGAACGCACCAGCTACGGCATTGACGACCACCAGGCGTTCGGTGAGGCGCTGTCGCGAGCGCGCCTCGCCATCGCCGCCACCCCCTCACCAGCCGGAGACGCCCGTGGATCCTGAACGGAAGAAGACTTGTCCGGAGTGCCACGGCACCTGCACTCCGTACAGCGTCGCGTGGCCAAATGGCGCCCGGTCTATCACGGTTGGGTCGACCATCGTTTGCGTGAGGTGCGGCGGGTTCGGCGCGATCAGCGTCGGGCGGCCGGCGACTACGGATTGAACGCGGCTTGGATCTCGTCCGCGAGTTCGGGATGTTGCGCCAGCACCCACGCGAGGCGCACCACGGGCGGCCAGCACGGCTCCCCAGCCAGCCAGCCCCGGAACGAGCGGTCGTTCACGCCCAGCACGTCCACGGCGAGGCGGACCTGTGAGCGGTCCGTGGCGCCCAGCGCGGCTTTGAGCACGGCACGGGCCTCGGGCATCCCCGCGCGGCGGGGAACAGTGGCCATCGGACTACTCCGCGGCGAGGCCGGCGCGATTCGCGAACGCCTCGGCGTCCGCCACGGAATCGAACGTCGCGTACTGGTTCCCGTCCGTCGGCTGGCCGTCCTCGCGCACCAGCGCAATCTCGGCACCGCCGCCGTACTCGACCTGCCGGAAAAACACCCGCGCGCCCGCCTCGATCGTGCCGTTCGAGTGGTCGCTGTTCCGCACGTCACGGCTCGCGACGAACACCTGGCTCTCACCGCTCGCGTCGAACTGAATCGTCTGCGCCATATCCGTACCCTCCGTTCGGGGCGGGCTCTATTGCCCAGCCGCGTGAACAGGAATATAGGCGGGATATTCCTAGGTGTCAAGGGCCTAGTTCTAGAGGGGTCCCGCTGTCGCTCTCGCGCCCAGAGGGACGCCGCCAATGGGTAAGGTCATTCAAGTGATCTTCACGGACTGCCTGCGCGGAAGCGGTGTTGAGGGCAACCCGTTCCGCAACATCGTCCAGTACTGGTCGCTCGACGGGGAGTTGCTCGCGGAGCGAGACCAGTGGCAGGAGGACGAGGACCGCAAACGCCGAGACGGCGCCCCGCGGGCCGCTCGCGGAGACGCCTCCCGTGGCTAGCCCGAGCCCCCTGCTATTCGTCGTCCCGATGCCGCCCAACGTCACGAACCGTGGCGCGCGCGCCTCCAATAACTGGCGTCAAGTCTACTGCGACAAGAAAGCGTACTGCGCCTCGCTCGACCTGATCGCGACCTGCCGTCGCTTCGCCACCAACAGCGGCATCGCGTACACCATCCCGCCCGTGCCATCCGCCCCGTTCGACCGCGCGACGATCCACTCCACGATGTACCTCGGCAACGCCATGGACGATGACAACGCCATGGCGCGACACAAGCACGTGCTGGATTGGATTCGCCGCGCCGGCTACCTCGTGGACGACAAGAAGAAACACCTCCGCTGGCTCGACCTGCCCCAGCAAGTCGTGAAGCGCGGCCAGACCTACCGGATCGAGCTGATTCTGACCCCGGAATTGTCCGGGCGGCCCCGCTGTGCGGTGGACGTCCGACCCCTCAACACGCCATGACGCCCCTCTCCGCTCGAGAGCGCGACGTTGCGCAACTCGTCGCCGCGGGCCTGACGAACAAGCGGCTCGCGGCCCGACTCGGGCTCTCGGTGTCTCGCGTCGAGGGAATCGTGAACGCCATCGCGGCCAAGTGGCGGCTAGATCGGTCGATGAACCTCCGCGTGCAGATCGCCAACCGAATGCGCGAGGTCGCATAGGGGTTTTCCACGCATTGGCGGACTCAGGGCTTGACAGCATCATAGGTCAGATTCGCGAGTAGTGGGTCTTACTTCCCTCCTTCCCACCCGCCGCTGACCGCTCCCGCCGTAGTGCCTCTGCCCCCGCTCCACGCAGAAGGCGAGCTCGACTGTCCGTATTGCGCGCTCCCGGCCTCGCAGGGCCTTTGTCGTCGTGAGGACTGCCGCCGGCAAGTGCTCCCGCAAGAAGCCAAGCCATTCGGCCTGCTCCGGCTGATTGGCGAAGCGCATGTCGAGCAGACGAAGCGCCAGGAACCCGAGCCGTCCGAGCGCCGCGCCATTGAGAAGATCAAGCGTCGGCGTGCGAACCGCATCGCGCGCTCGCAGCGCCGCGGCTACTTCGGACTCGCCAAGGCCATCATGGACCACAAGGACGTTCAGTAGCGTGGCCAAGAAGAAGCCGGCGAAGTCCCGAGCGAAGGGTGGTCGTCCGTCGCTCTACAAAGACGAATTCGCGACACAAGCGCACCGCCTCTGCCTCTTGGGCGCTACTGACGTGCAAGTGGCTGAATTCTTTGGGGTTAGCATCTCGACTGTGGATAAATGGAAACAGTCGAAGCCCGTGTTTTTACAGGCGATAAAAGATGGCAAGGAGCAGGCGGACGCACAGGTAGCTCATAGCCTTTACCGCCGAGCGCTGGGCTACTCCCACAAGGCCGTCAAGATCCTGACCGTGCCGCGCGGCGGCAATCAGGGATCGGATATCGAAGAGGTCCCGTACATCGAGCGGTACCCGCCCGATACGACCGCCGCAATCTTCTGGCTCAAGAACCGTCGCCCCGACGAGTGGCGCGACCGCCAGCAGCATGAGTTGACCGGCAAAGATGGCGGCCCGATCGAGCATCGCGGCTCCATTACGTGGGGCACGACGGAGATCCCGCTCTGATGGGGTTCGTCGCGTTGCCAGTGCAGGAACGGTTGTTCGAGACCGTCCGATCCGGGGAGCGCCGCATCGTCGGCTTTGGCGGCGGCATCCGTGGCACCAAGACGTGGGGCTCGCTGGCGTTGCTCGCGACGCTGTGCCGCATTTTCCCGCGGTCGCGCTGGGCCGTCGTCCGCAAGGACCTGCCGACGCTCAAGCGCAACACGTTCCCAAGCTTCGAGAAGTTGCGCGAGCAGCTGGGCGGCTTCATCGGGCCCATCAACCAGGCCGATAGCTGGACGGCAACCTGCGCCAACGGCTCGCAGATCATCTTCTTCCCGGAATCACTTGATATCGACCCCGACCTATCTCGCTGGAAGGGGCTTGAGGTCAACGGGTTCTTGCTCGAGGAATCGGACGAGCTCGCGGAGCGGAGCTACCACAAGGCCATCGAGCGGGCCGGCGCGTGGATCGTCCCGGACGGGCGCCAGCCGCCCCCGTATGTGATCTGCACGTTCAACCCGTGCGCGAACTGGCCCAAGCGGGTGTTCTACGAGCCGTGGAAGAACGGGACGATAGCGGCGCCGTTCGCGTTCGTGCCGGCGACGGCGGCGGACAACCCCTACGTGTCCGAGCAGCAGCGCCAAGCCTGGCGGTCGATGCCGGAGCAGGAATACCGCCGCTTCGTTGAAGGCGACTGGAATGTCCTGACGGGTCGCTACTACGGGGAACTCGACGGGTCGGTCCATATCATCAAGCCGGATCGCATTCCAAACCCGCCTCCGCTCTGGTGGCCGGCGTTCGGTTCCTATGATTGGGGTTACGCGCACTGGATGACGTTCGGGCTCTGGGTGAAGGACCCCAACTCGGCGTCAATCCTCGTGGATACGCTGTGGCTCCGGCGTCACCAGGACCCCGACCAGGCGCGCGAGATCGTGCGTTTCGCGGCCGATCGCAACCTGTCGCATGCACTCAGCGCCGTGTTTGCTGGCCGGGACGCGTTCAACCGCGTGACCGCGCACGGTGCGTCGGGCGAGTCCACTGCCGACGTATTTGCGAAGCACGGCATCTACTTGGGCCGCGCGGACGACGACAAGGTGAACGGCGGGCGCGCGGTGCGCCGGGCGCTCGCCATCCAGACCGCCGAGGATGGCACCAAGACGGCCGGCGCGTACCTCTGCGATACGCCAGGCAACCGCCGCGTCTACGACCAACTCGCCGAGATCATGCCGGACGAGAACGATGTGAACAAGCCCGCCAAGGTCGATGCGGACGCGGAAGGCCGCGGCGGCGACGACGGGGCAGACATGTTCCGCAACGGGCTCTCGCACAGTGGCATGGAGCCGATCCCGCCCGCTCCGCGCACCGACCCGTGGAACGCCGAGCGCGACGTGAACCAGTGGCAGACCTACGTGCAGCAGGACGAGACCGAGACCGTGGGCGGCTTCGCCCGCAGCTGGTAGGCGTTCGACAATCCTATGGAGATCCGCTGATGGCTCGACAGATGGTAGGACAGCGCAAAGGCGCGGCACCGAAACCCGGCGTGGTTGTCGCGATCCAGGCCGGCAAGCCGGGCGGGCCGAGTGGCGACAGTGACGACGCGCTGGCTGATATCGACACCTGCCCTAACTGCGGCTGTGAGTTCGACGACGACTCGGGCAAGATCGTGAAGCCGGGCGCCAAGGTCGTGGGCGGCCCGAAAGACTACGAGGGCGCGGACCTCGACGTGGGCGATTCCGCCGAACCCACGCCCGGTAAGCTCGGCACCGCGCACGACGCCGCGCTGGGCGACCAGGTGATGGGCAACCTGCTGGCGAACCTCAAAGGGGGTATCCGATGAGCGTCGTGCATAGCCGCGAAGAGCGCACCTACGGCGCCGTCACGGGCTGGCAGGAGCGGATCCGCGGCACCTGTGTTTCACTAGGCGCGACAGCGCCGACGCTCAACGACGTGTCGGGCAGCGCGGTCGCGTCGATGGTGGATCTCGTGGGCCGGACGCTCGCAGCGGGGACGTACTACTTCTTCCTCGCGTGCTCGGGTGCGGCAGCGGTTGACGTGACGCTCCGGGCGTCCGCCAACGCCACGAACATCGACGCGACGAACACGAAGGTGTACCGGACGTTGTCGGACAACGTGACCGAGAAGATGAACGCCACGGGGTCCAGCTCGGCCGTCACGTTCGCGACGTTCGCCAACGGGACGCAGCAGACCGCGAGTATCACGACGCTCCGCGGCGAGCGCGGGGCGCTGCTCAAGCTGGTCACGACCGGATCGGTCACGATCGACCAAGCGGACTACTCGGCGCTCTGATGGCCTTGCTGCTCAAGCGGCGCCGGGCGACGGCGCTGTCTCGGTTGCGTGGCGCGTTCGGCGATGCCGCGTTGGCGCAAGTCAACATCGGCAGCATCGGCGTCACGTCCGGCTCCGGCACCGCCTCCGCGTGGGCCGATGCCCGAGGCGCAGGGTTTGGCTCCGCGTGGACGTTCACCGGGACCGCACAGCCGCAGTATGTCCAAAACGCGCAAGGGATCTGGGTGCTGCGGTCGGATGGCGTCAACGATACGTCGAATCACAACGCCGGACTCGCCTCAGCGTTGCAAAACGTCGGGGCCGGGTTCGTGTTCGTGGTGGCGGCGACGAATACCCGGGCGACGAACGGCACCCTGGTGCAGTTCTCGAACGCAACGTCGGCGACCGGGACGCGGTTGCTCGCGCTCCGAGACAACTCCGCCGGGACGATCGGCGGGTTTGCAACTCGCCTCGATACGGACACCTCCATTCACGTCAATGGCGGGACGTCCGACGCCGTGCTCCGCGACGATCTGGTCGTGGCGGATTGGACGGGCAACAAGCTCCACGTCTATCAAGCGGGCGTTGAAGTGGCCGGCTCGCCTGCGACGCCGTTCAGTTCGGGGGCCGGTAGCACGTCGAACACCGCGAGCCAGTCGGTCCGCCTGTTCTCGGTGGGTGGCACCACCCAGTTCGCGGCGGTCGATATAGCGGCTGTCGTCGTGGGTCTCGTCGTACCCAACGCGGCGCAGCTCGCCGCCTTGCACACCTTCGCGATTGCGATGGGAGCGGCGGCATGAGCGACCCGACGATGCTCTTGGTGCTCGGACCGGCGGCGCAACGGTCCGCGATTGAAGCGGTCGCGATCCCCGGCGGATGGGGAGCGCCGGCGCTGTCGGCGAACGGCTTGTGCGCGTGGGGCGTGCCGGCAACGACGCTCGACGACGCGACCCAAGCCACGCTCCGCGCGATCACCGGCGTGACCGTGGAACCGCTCGCGGACAACTGGAAGGCGACGGCAGGCTGGATCGATCCGGTGACGGAGCTCTGATGGAATCGCACGAGCGGCTGTCGATGCTGGTCCAGACCATGTCGCACACCCACGACGCCAAACAGTGGGAGCGCTGCGTCGAAATCGGAGATGCCTGGCTCCGCGAAGAGAACGGCCGAATGCCGGCCCTCGTCTGTATCTGGTACGCGCAAAGCCTGATGGGTGTCGGGCGCTTCGATGACGCCGTGCCGTGGGCCAAAGTCGCGGCGGAAGCCATCACCCCCGAAACGACCGAGGAAGCGATCGGCCTCTGTGCGGCCCGCTCGACGTATGCCCAAGCCTTGGCCCGCGTCGGCAAGTTCGCCGCGAGCAAGCGCGTGCTGAAGCAGATGGTCGAAACGCCGATCCAACATCCCGAGACGCTAGAGAAGCAGGGCCATATCCTGCTCGCCATCAGCGACCGCTGGCGGGACGCGTGGGCGATGCACGAACACCGCGCGTCGAACGCCGCGTTACCCGATGGACTGGCGCGCTGGGATGGTGTCACGCAACAGCGCGTCGGTGTCCTGCACGAGCAGGGCATCGGGGACGCGGTGCTCTTCGCGCGCTGGTTGCCGTATGTGGCTGAACGGACCGGCCATCCCGTGACGTGGTTTGGCCCCGAGAAGGTGCTGGGCCGCTGGATGGCGGACCTGCCGGGCGTCGTCGTCGGAGACCGCACCGTCGATCCCAAGACGCTGGTAGACGCGGCCTGCTTCGCGATGAGCCTTCCGCACCTGATCGGGTGCGACCGCTCCAAGTTCGTGCCAGCACCCGTGGCGCCCGCGAAGTTGCTCCAGCATCGCGCCCATCATCGCATCAGCCGCGAGTCCATCAAGGTCGGCGTCTGCTGGCAGGGCTCGAAGGACGGCTGGCACGACTTCGAGCGCAGCTTCCGGCCGGTGGACTTCGCGCCCATCGTGGACGAGCTCGCGGGCGTGGAATTCGTCAATCTCACCCACGATGCCGACGTGCCGCTTGATGCGCCGTTCGCGCCGCGCGTGTTCACCGATATCGCGGACACCGCCGAAGTCCTGCTGTCGCTCGACCTGGTTGTCACCGTGGATACGAGCGTCGCACACATCGCGGGCTCGCTCGGCATCCCGACGCTCGTGATCGCCCCCACCGTGCCGGACTGGCGCTATGCCTGGCCCAAGGGCGTGCGCGAGCCGGGCTCGTCGCCGTTCTATCCCAGCGTGACGGTGCTGCGTCGTCCGCGCGCCGATGATCTGTCGGTGATCGCGGCGGCGCGGTGGCATGTCGAAGCCTATGCGAAGGCGCTCAAACGGAGGGTCGCGTGATTCCTGCTGACACGCTACGTTGCCCTGGCGCGGTGTATCAAGGCGGCACGGGCGACTGCGATGAGACAGACGCGGGGTTCTGGTACGATCTCCGCAGCAAGGACCGAGGGATTGGTAAACCGGGTTCGATTCCCGGCGATGCTCGCAAGAGCGGGTGGGCCTCGGCGTCCCTTTATTGTGGGGCCGGTACGACAACCCGGCAACCGCGCCGCTCGTGACCGCCTTCGGCCTCGTCGCCTCCCTCGCATGGACCGCTACGGCGGTCCTTTTTGTTGCCCGCCTGTCCGCGTTCGCGCACCGCTGGCTCTCCATGGTCGAGAAGCGCAGCGCATCGAAGCAGCCGGAGCCGCCGGTCGAGATCCCCAACGACCTGACCGCGCTGGCGTTGAGCGAAACAGAGAAATGGGCGCAGGATTCCGTGCTCGAAGCGATTCGCGAGCGCTACGCTGCGCTCCACGACTGGAATAAGGTGCGCGCCGCGATGGGCATTGGAGCGATCGACACATGACGGCCCCGCCGATGCAAGGCTCGCCGTTCGGTCCCGATGTGATCGTCCCGCCCGAGCCGCAAGGCGTCTACGACCCGCAGTCCAACGCCGGACCCGCCGGCACGCAGCCGCCCATGACGGACCCGGTGATCGGGGCCATTCAGGCAACGATGCGTGAGACGTTGCCGCCGATGCACCAGGACGCGGCGCCCTCGGAAGCGAACAGCATCGTCGCGCCGAACCCGCCCGACCAACTCGCGGACATCCCGAAAGACGAGCAGAAGAAGCTTTTGGCGGCGGCCCTCTACGGCTCCGACTTCCCCGCCATCGAAGAGGACCCGCAGCCCGAGGATTGGGCCTCGTGGGTTCGGGGGCGCTGGGACGCGCATCGCTCCGCCGTCGAAAAGCATCTCTGGCTCACCGAACGCAATCGCCTGTTCCGGTCGGGGGTCCAGTGGATCAGCTCGAGCGCACGCGGTCGAGGGCCGTGGCGCGAGCCGCAGAAGCCTGTGGACTCGACGCGCGCCGTCTACAATATGATCGACAAGGCGCTCGATCAGCGTTTGCAGATCGCGAACGATCAGCGGCCAGGGTTCCACGTCGAGCCCACGACCTACGACCCCGAGGACAAGCGGAAGGCCGAGGCGCGGCAGTTGGGCCTCGAATACCAGTACGATCAGCAGGACATGGACGAACATCGGCAGGTGGCCGACTTCTGGTCACAGACCGATGGCGTCGCATTCTGGCAGACGTTCTGGGACCCCGACGCCGGCCCGTGGGACGAGCGCATGGGCAATGCGCCGGACGAGAAGAAACCGCTGGGCGATCTGAGAACGCGGACACTGCGAGTCGAGCAGGTCCGCGTTTCTGCAAATGCGAGCCGCACCGACGCGCCCTACTACGTGATCATCCGCGAAGTGATCCCCGCGACGGAAGCCGCCTACCGGCACGGCATCGCGGGCGTTAACCCGACCGCCTCGACCAACCCCGGCATCGGCACCACGCAATCGGGCGCCGACACCGGCATGAACCGCTGGGTGCTGGATCAGACGACCGTGGGCGAGGGCGAACGGCTCAACAACCAGGACACCGTTGAGCGGTTCACGATCTACGTCGAGCGCCAGCCGGACGTGCTGCCCGATGGGCTCGAAATGATCATCATCGGCGACGCGGTGGTATGGGGACCGGGCCCGTTGCTCTTCAAGATGATCCCGGTCGTGGACGTGCGGGACGGCTCGACCGACCCCAGCTACTACCCGCGCCCCGTCATGGAGCAGTGGGTCGATACGCAGATGCGCATCAACGCGCTCATCTCATCGATCTATGACTGCCTGCGCGCGAACAAGGGCGGCCGGTTCATCAGCCGGCCCGGTGCGGTCGTGCAGGAGACGTTCGTGGGCGGCGGCACGAGCGTCATCGAAGTGAACGGCGCCATCGGGTCACTGGACGACGTGATCAAGCCAGTTCAAGGCTTCTCTATCGGCGACGACACGAAAAACGCGCTGGAGCTGGAGATCAAAGCCTTCGAGAACGCCAGCGGCTACAACGATCAGAGCCGCGGCCAGATCTCGGGCGATGCGTCCGGGCGCGCCATTCTTGCCGCGCGGGAACAGCTCGAGCGGGTCTTTGCGCCGGGCGTGAAAGCCAAGGCACGCGCGTTCACCAAGTGGGCGAAGATCCAGATCGCCGGCATGGCATTCGGCTATGACGTGCCCCGCGACTTAGGTCCGGTCGGCAACGACCGCCCCGATCTCGCGCGGCAGTTGAGCCGCGAAGCCTTCGATGGGCCGGCGGATGTGAAGTGCGAAGAGGAAACGCTGATGCCGATGCCGCGCGTCTATCGGCAGTTCCTCCTCGACAACCTGCTCGACCGCGGCCTCATCACGCCCCAGCAGTACATGCGGCGCCAGTCGTCCGCGATGATCGGGGACTTGGACACGCCGGATGAGGACCAGCACGCCCGCGCGATGCGGATCGCGGAAGCCATTCGCCTCCGCCAGCCTGTGCCGGAAATGCGCTGGCAGGACAATGAGGCGATCCACCAAGACGTGCTCGAGCGCGAGATCATCCTCCAGGACGACTTGCAGCCCGACATCATCGCGGCCGCGCAGCAGCGCTGGAGCGATCTCGCGAACCAAGCGACAGCCAAGCAAGGCGGTGGGCCGCCGCCGATGCTCGCCGCACCGTCCGGCGGTTCAGGCCCCGGACTTTCGGCCCCGTCACCCCAAACTCAGCCCCTAGCGACGGGCAGCCCGTCTGCCGGATCAGCTCCCCCGCTCGGCGGCCCGATGGCCCCCGGCATGGGCGCGACCCAGCAGCAGGACGCCGCGCAGCAATTCGAGGGCGTGAGTCCACAGTAAACGGATCACCAGACTATGCCTGCCCCTGTGCAACAGCCCGAAGTCGCAACCGCTCCCGTGACCCAAGAAGGCACCTACGGCGTCGAGGACGCCATTGCGTCCATCACCCGTGATGCCGTCTCGCAGACGATCGCGGAGCGCGAACCCGCTGCCGAGACGCCAACCCGCGACGCCAACGGCCGCTTCGTCAAGCAGGGCGAGCCGGCGGCGGAAGCTGGCGAGCCAGCGGCGGATGAAGGAGCCGAAGCGCTTCCCGAGCAGCCCGCCCCCGCCGCGCCTCCGGCAGAAGTGCCCGTCGAAACCGGCGAGCCGGAAGCGCCGGTTGTCCTGCCCGACGGCATGGTCGCGGTCCCCACAATCAGTCGCGAGCTCGCGCACCCCTTCAAGGTGCTCGATGCCGAAGGCGAGATCGAAGCGCCGGATCTCCTGATCGAATTCACCGCCAACGGCAAGGCGCGGAAGGAACCGCTCGACAAGGTCGTGAAACTCGCCTCGGTGGGCGTCTACAACCACGAGCGCGAGCAATCGATCCAGACCGCGCGCACGGAAGCACAGCAGGCGCAGGCGCAGCTCCAGCAGGTCGCGGCCTACGCCAAGCAGCTCGAGCAGGAGCGCGAAGCCCTGCTCTCGAACGACGAGCAGTATCTGACGGCCCGTGCACAGTACGAACAGCAGCACACGCCCGAAGCGCGGCTCGCGCGGGCGCAGCAGGAGTTGGAGCAGCAAGCGATGCGACAGGGGTTCACCACCGCCGCCACCCAAGGCCAGCAGTTCTACGCGACCGAACTGGAGCCGGCGGTACAGACGATCACGAAGGCGCTGCCAACCGTGAGCGTGGACGAGATCGGAGCGAAGCTGCTCCTCGTCTCGGACCGCTACAAGGTGCATACGCCGTTCGGCACGATCATCAACCCCGACGCCTACGGCGCGATCCGCCAGGCCATCGTGAACGAAATCGTCCCGTGGGCCCAGCAGCTCCACGAGGCGCGCGACACCGAGCGCCGCACCAGCGCGACCCAGACCCAAGCCGAGCAGCAAGCCTTGAAGAAGGCCGCCGCGGACGCGAAGGCCGAGGCGCAGAAGGCGCGGAACCTCGGGACCAAAGCCGCCAAACCGGGCGCGGGACGGCCCGGCACGAACGCCCCCACGCCGAAACCCATCAAGACCGTGGACGACGCCGAGCAGGCGGCGCTCGCGGAAACGATGGCCGCGATGGGGTTCGCCAAAGCCAGTTAGCGAACACTCAATCCCACTTCCCACTGAACACGACCGCGGCGCCCTCTGGGCGCCGTTCGCGTTTCTAGGAGTCTCATCATGCCCGCCCCTACCGTGATCACCGATGCGGACCTCTCGGGTCTGCTCAAGAACCTCTACAACAACTACCGCCAGAAGGTGCAGAACCTGGTAACGCCGCTCTTCGCCCAGCTCCAGACGGCGAAGGCCGGCGGTCCCAAGAACCTGCGCTGGGGCGGCAACGGCGCCTTCTGGGACGTCGTGACCGGCCGCCCGGCCGGCGGCACCATCTCGGCGTCCGGCTACTTCCCGCCCGACACGTTCGCGCAGGAGAAGCAGGCGTCGGTCGGCGTGGCCCGCGCCTACGTCACGCGCCAGATCGACGGCCTCGCATTCCTCGGCACCAAGTCCAAGGAAGCCGCGTTCGAGACAATCGCACAGAAGACCATGCAGGAAATCCGTGAGGCGTCCTCGCTCCTCATGGAAGGCGCGCTGAACGGCGCCGGCCAGGGCGTGCTGGCGACCGTCGGCACCGTGACCGATACGGTGACGATCATCGTCTCCAACCCCTACGGCGTCACGGGCGCTGGGCAGGGCTCGCTCCTGATCTCGGGCGGCGACTACATCGCCGTCCGCAACTCGACGGGCGCCACGCTCCGCGGCAAGTCCAACGTCGCGAGCATCGCGGTCTCGGGCACCAACTCCACTCTCTCGCTCACGACCTCGATCGCGGGTATGGTGGCGGCCGACATCATCGTCAAGGCGACGACCACCGACGATGCGTTCGCGGCGACGGCCGGCGTGAGCCAGATCAACGGCCTGATCAACATCACCGACCGCGGCGGCGCCTACGGCACGCTGCACGGGCTGGCCGCGTCCACGTACCCGATCTGGGATGCCGTGCAGTTGACGAGCCCCCCGGACCCCACGCAGCCGACGGAGTCGGACGTGTGGACGCTGATGCAGCGCGTGAAGGGCCTCTCGGGCAAGGACCCGTTCACCCGCCCGAACGAATTCCTGCTCATGATGACGCCGGGCATGTCGAAGGTGCTGATGGAGTCGATGGTGGGTCAGCGTCGCTTCGACTCGGCGGACTTCGCGAAGGAGATCAAGGGCGGCTACCGCGCCGTCAACATCGCGGGCATCGCGGCGTTCGAGAACTACTACTGCCCCGCGAACACGATCTACCTCCTGCACCTGCCGTCCCTCGCATGGGTGGACGCCAAGGACTGGGGCTTCGTGGAGTTCGATGGCTCGGGGCAGTGGCGGTGGATCGCCGGGCGCGATGCCTTCGAGACCACCTACGGCTACTACGGCAACCTGGCGGCCCTCGCCCGGAACGCTCACGGGTCGTACACCGGCTACACCTGCGACACGACGTTCTACTCGCACGTCGCGTAAGCGGCGGCGTTCGCTCACCCTCTCACTGAACGATCACGGCGCTCCGTCTGGAGCGCCGTGGTTGTTTGGAGACTTTTCATGCCCGCATTCACCAGCTTTTTCCGACCCGGCGCGAGCCGGTCGGGTGTGCAGCTCGTCACGGGCGCGGCGGCCATCGGCACGGGCGGTCTGGCGCTCACGCCTACCGCGACCGTCTCGGTCCATGTCGGCATCCCGCGACGGAAGTGCAAGCTGCTGTCGCTCAACCTCGTGGCGAAAACCGCCGCGGCTGGATCGGCCGCCATCACGGCGCAGACCATCCGGCGCAACAACGTCGGCACCCCGGCCGACGTGACCCTCTCGGCCGCGCAGGATCTGACGGCGACCGCGATTACGACGGCCGACAAGGCGTACAACATTCCCATCACGGCCACCGACAGTCAGACGATCTTCCAGTCGGGCGACACGTTGCGGATCGACGTGGCGGCGGCCGGCACCGTCACGACGGCCCCGCAGGTCGTGATCGTGGCGGAGTGGGCGGTGCTCGCGTAAGATGGCGAGCCCGCTGATCGTCCCGAGCTCCAGCACGTTCACGAGCGGCACGGTCGCGACCCCGGCCCCGCGTCTCATGATGAATGAGCGCGGTGGCCCGGTGCCGCCGTCCGATGTGCTGGCGCGGATCCAGGCGTACTCGCCGCAGTTGGGCCTTCGGTTCATGCCCGACTTTGACCGTTCCCGCTGGGCCTTCACGTGGGAATGGCCCGCGCATGACCGGCGCTGGGCGCGCATCCAGACGGGCG
>Ga0134127_10001273_pt1 | contig 19051 bp, 25 predicted proteins | sample KB31753_FD_96459 | JGI IMG/M metagenome (GOLD analysis project Ga0134127, IMG submission 96459) | Terrestrial soil microbial communities with excess Nitrogen fertilizer from Kellogg Biological Station, Michigan, USA - KB3-175-3 | ecosystem: Environmental > Terrestrial > Soil > Unclassified ... | reverse complement strand
AGCACCTTCTGGAAGCGGCGCTCCAGCGCCGCGTCCTTCTCGATGTACTTGCGGTATTCGTCCAGCGTGGTCGCGCCCACGCAGTGCAGTTCGCCGCGCGCGAGCGCGGGCTTGAGCATGTTGCCGGCGTCGATCGCGCCTTCGGCCTTGCCCGCGCCGACCATGGTGTGCAGCTCGTCGATGAAGACGATGGTGCTGCCTTCGTCCTGCGCCAGCTCCTTGAGCACGGATTTCAGGCGCTCCTCGAATTCGCCGCGGTACTTGGCGCCGGCGAGCAGCGACGCCATGTCGAGCACCAGCACCCGCTTGCCCTTCAGGCTCTCGGGCACCTCGTCGTTGACGATGCGCTGCGCGAGGCCCTCGACGATCGCGGTCTTGCCGACTCCGGGCTCGCCGATCAGCACCGGGTTGTTCTTGGTGCGCCGCTGCAGGATCTGGATGCAGCGCCGGATTTCCTCGTCGCGGCCGATCACCGGGTCGAGCTTGCCCTGCCGGGCGCGCTCGGTCAGGTCGAGCGTGTATTTCTTCAGCGCCTGGCGCTGGCCTTCGTCAGCCTGCGAAGCGACATTTTCGCCGCCGCGAACCTGATCCACTGCCTTTTCAAGAGAAGATTTTGAAATTCCAGAAGACTTCAAAAGCCTGCCAACCTCTCCCTTGTCCGAAGCACAAGCGAGCAGGAACAGTTCCGAGGCGATGTACTGGTCGCCACGTTTCTGCGCATCCTTGTCGGCGACGTTCAGCAGGTTGCCGAGGTCGCGCGATACGTGCACCTCTCCGGGCGTGCCCTCGACCTTGGGCAGCCTCCCGATCGCCTGGGTCAGGGCCTGCTTGAGGGAATTCGGGTTGCCTCCGGCCTGCGCGACCAGTGGGGCGACCCCGCCCCCCTCCTGGTTCAGGAGGGCGAGCAGCAGGTGCTGGGGTTCGATCTGCTGGTGGTCCTGGCCAAGCGCAAGGCTCTGGGCCTCGGCAAAAGCCTCCTGCAGCTTGGTGGTGAATTTGTCGTATCGCATGTGTAATTCCTACACGTCAGATGGGGCCTTTTCGAGCGAATTCAAGCGCCGCCAAGGGCAGGCGTTTCCGCCGCGTATAGTAGTACCGGAGTCAGGAGGGGACTACCCGCATGCAAGCCGACAGCGGCAGGATCGAGCAGGCCGATCTCGCAGTGCGCTATGCGCAGATTCGGGGCGCCACCGTGGCCCTGGCACAGGGGCTTTCGGCCGAGGACTGTGCACTGCAGTCGATGCCCGACGCGAGTCCGGTCAAATGGCATATGGCGCATACCACGTGGTTTTTCGAAACCTTCGTGCTCGAGCGCCACGCCGCACGGCACGAGCCCTTCCACCCCGCTTTCCGCTACCTCTTCAATTCCTACTACAACTCGCTTGGCGAGCAGTTCTCCCGCCCGCGGCGCGGCATGCTTTCGCGGCCTGGTCTTGACGACATCCTGCGCTACCGCTCGCACGTGGACGCGCGCCTGCTGTCTCTGCTGCAAGACGGAGCCCTGCCGGCCGAGGTGAGAGCGCTCGTGTCTCTCGGCCTCAATCACGAGCAGCAACATCAGGAACTCATCCTCACTGACCTGAAGCATCTGCTGTCGTTGAACCCGCTTGCCCCCGCGTATCGCAAGGGAGACCTCGAGCCCAGCGCGCCGGCCGCGCCCCTGGAATTCAGGCGTTTCGAAGCCGGAAACGTGGAAATCGGCCACGATGGAACCGGCTTTGCGTTTGACAACGAGCTACCCCGCCACCGCCAGCACGTCGCGCCGTTCGAGCTCGCGAGCCGGCCCGTGACCAATGGCGAGTTTCTGGCGTTCATCGAGGATGGCGGCTATCGCCGCCCTGAATTCTGGCTCTCCGAGGGCTGGAACATGGTCACCACGCAGCGCTGGGAGCACCCGGTCTACTGGCACAAACTTGACGGGGCCTGGTACGAATTCACGCTGCGCGGGCTGCAACCGCTCGATCGACACCGTCCTCTGACGCACATCAGCCATTTTGCCGCCGACGCGTACGCGCACTGGGCCAGCGCGCGGCTGCCGACCGAGTTCGAGTGGGAAATCGCCGCCGCCGACGCTTCGCTCGACGGCAACTTCGTTGAGTCCGGGGAACTGCATCCGCGCCCGACCGCGGCGGGCGCGCTCGCCGCGATGCACGGCGACGTATGGGAATGGACGCACAGTTCCTACGCGCCCTATCCGGGCTACAAGCCGGCGCCCGGGGCGGTCGGCGAATACAACGGCAAGTTCATGTCCAACCAGTATGTGCTGCGCGGTGGATCCTGCGCCACGCCTGCCTCGCACATCCGCCGCAGCTACCGGAACTTCTTTCCGTCGTCGGCGCGCTGGCAGTTCAGCGGCCTGCGCCTGGCGAGGGACGCAAGCTAGGCGAGCGAGCGGACCAGGTGAAGGGCCGCGACCAGGGCGGCGATCGACAATACGGCGGATCCCACGATATAGCCTGCCGCGAGCCACCACTCGCCGCGCTCCATCAATAGATACGCATCCAGCGAGAACGTCGAGAACGTCGTAAACCCGCCGCAGATCCCCACGGTAAGGAATACCCGCGCTTCCTGGGGCAGGTTCCACTTGAGGGCGAACAATTCCACGAAGACGCCGATCAGGAATGAGCCGGCAATGTTGATGATCAGGGTGCCCCAGGGAAATGCCAGGCCGAACATCCGCGTCGAACCGATGCCGGCCAGGTATCGCGCAACCGACCCGACGGCGCCGCCGGCCGCGACCGCGAGAATCATCTTGAGTTCGGTCACTTCCAGCGCTCCGCAGCCTTGTCGTCGTCCGCCTTTGCTTCCACCCAGCGCGTACCCTCGGGCGTCTGCTCCTTTTTCCAGAACGGCGCCTGCGTCTTGAGGAAGTCCATGATGAATTCGCAGGCTGCGAAAGCGTCGCCGCGATGCCCGCTCGCCACGGCCACCATCACGATCTGGTCGTTCGGCTGCAGCGCGCCGTAGCGGTGGATCACGGCGCAGTCGATCACCTGCCAGCGCGCCTTCGCCTCTTCGACGATTTTCGTGATCGCCCGCTCGGTCATGCCGGGGTAATGCTCGAGGGTCATTGCCACGTCGCGCACCAGGCCGACGAAGCTTGCGACTGCGCCGATCTTGCTGTTTTTTGAAATATTTCGAATTTCAAACCCGAGATCAAAATCGCCCGGCTGAACGGAGATCTTCAAGTCATCCCCCCGTCACCGGAGGAAAGAAAGCCACCTCGTCGCCCGCCTTGATCGCGGCGGACGGCTGGACCATGTCCTGATTGACCGCGGCGCGCAGCAGCTTGCCCTCGGCCATCGCATCGGCCCAGGCGCCGCCGCGCGAGCGCAGGTGAGTCCTGAGCGCGGCAATCGTGCCGACCCCCGCGGGAAGCTCGATCTCCTCGGCATCCTTGCCAAGCTTCTCGCGCACGCTCGCGAAATAGAGGATTTTCACTTTCATTAACGGTAAAGCTCCGAGTACGGCAGGAAGCGGACACGATCGCCCATCCGGATCGCGCTGCCTGCCGGGTTGTCGACCAGTCCATCCGCCCAGGCGGTGGACGTCAGCACCGCCGAATCCTGCGTCGGATACAGTTCCAGGCCGCCCTGCGCGTTCCATTTTACGCGCAGGAACTCGCGCCTCGCGTCGGGCTCAGGCCAGTCGAAATCCGCGCGCGCATCGATGGCGCGCGGCGCCACGTCCGTGTGCCCCTGGGTCCTCAGCAGGAACGGCCTTACGAATATCAGGAACGTCACGAAGCTCGATACCGGATTTCCGGGTAAGCCGATGAATGCGGCATTGCCGACTTTTCCGAAAGCCAGCGGCCTGCCCGGTTTCATGGCGATCTTCCACATCAGCAGTGAACCTTCCGCTTCGACCGCGGGCTTGACATGGTCCTCATCCCCCACTGACACGCCGCCCGAGGTAACGATGATGTCGTTCTCGCTTGCCGCCCGGCGCAGTACTTCGCGTGTCGCGTCCAGTTTGTCGGGCACGATGCCGTAGTCGCGCACCTTGCAGCCAAAGGCCGCCGCAAGGCCGTTCAGCGTGAAGCGGTTCGAGTTGTAGATGCGCCCCGGCGGCAGCGGATCCCCCGGCATCACCAGTTCGTCGCCGGTGAAAAAGAGTCCCAGGCGCACCTTGCGATAAACCGGGAGCGTCTTGATCCCTACGGACGCCGCCAACCCCGTGTCCTGCGGGAGAAGGCGCTTGCCGGCCGCGAGGACGGTGCCGCCCTTGCGAATATCGCTGGCGGTCAGCCTTATCCATTCGCCCTTCTTCGGGGATTTCTTGATTAGGACAAGATCAGCCGCAACGGAAGTGTGTTCCTGCATCACGATCGCATCCGCCCCCGGCGGCACCGGCGCGCCCGTGAATATTCTCGCCGCCGTGCCCGGCTCGAGCGGCTTGCCGACGGCACCGGCGGGAATGCGTTGCGCGACCCGCAGCTTTTGCTCCGGTGATTTCAAATCCGACAGGCGAACGGCATAGCCATCCATGGCGCTGTTGTCCATGGGCGGCACGTCCATGGTCGACGTCTGCGCTCGCGCCAGGACGCGGTCCACTGCGTCCATGGTCGGCACCTGCTCGACTTCCGCGACCGGCTGCGCGCCCGCGAGCAGCGTCGTGAGGGCTTCATCGACCGAGAGCATTCCCTTGTTCATGCCAGTTTCTGGTGCGTCATGATGAAGGCCGCGATTCCCTGGTGGTCGTTCAGGTCGAGCTGCGGCAACCCGGTTTCCAGGGGCGTGTCGGTCGCGATGGCGACGATGTGCGGATCCTTCGGGTGCAGCAGCCCCTCGCCGGTTTCAGCGCGCCACACTTCCAGCTTCGGGATGGGCGCGAATTTGTAGCCTTCCACGATGAGCAGGTCGCAAGGCGACAGGTGCTTCACCTGATCCTCGAACGACGGCTCCTTTTCGCCTCGCAACTCGTTCATCAGGACCCAGCGCCGAGACGATGTCACTAGCACTTCTGCCGCGCCCGCATGGCGGTGGCGGTAGGAATCCTTGCCCGGCACGTCGACGTCGAAGGTATGGTGCGCGTGCTTGATCAGCGAAACGCGCAGGCCGCGCTTGACGAACAGTGGGATCAGCTTTTCGATGAGCGTGGTCTTGCCGCTGCCGGACCAGCCCGCAAAACCGAAAGTTTTCATGTTCAGGCGGTTGCGCCGCCGCAGGAACTGCCTGCCCCCGCGGTGCAACCGAAGCAGTGGTCGCCGAATTGTATCGGGCGCCCCAGCGTCCTCCCGAAATCGAAATCGAAGATGCTGAGCTTTTTGCGCTTCGCGTCCAGTGCCTCCATCTCCAGCATCTGGTTGAAGTCGCAATCGTAGATCCGGCCCTGGTGGTCGACGCTGATCAGGCTTCGGCACATGACGCCCGCGGCGGCCGATGGATTGAACGCCGCCAGCAGCTTCTCCATGTAGGATTCCAGCTGCCCCGTCTTGTTCAGGTGCAGCTTGAAGCGGTTGATCGGCATGTTGGTGATGGTGTACAGGTTGTTGAACACCAGCCCGAATTTGCTCTTGAGTTCGCGCTTGTAGTCCGCCTCCAGGCCGGCCTGCGCCGCGGGCAGATAGGGACCGACCGGGTTGTAGACGAGGTTGAGCAGCAGGCCGCTGCCCTCGACGCCGTAACCTTCCCGGTTGAGGCGCTGCATCGCCTCCATGCTCTTCCTGAACACGCCCGAGCCGCGTTGCGCGTCCGTGAAGTACTCCTGGTAGTACGGCAGGGAGGAAATCACCTCGACGCGGTTCCTGGCGAAGAACTGCGGCAGGTATTCCTTGCTCGTACCTGCCTGCGGATGGCCGTCCAGCTGCACTGTCAGGTTGTGGCGCACCATCACGTGCTTGCCGAGCACGACCGCCTTCTCGACAAAATTGTCGAATCCCGGGTGCAACTCGGGCGCCCCGCCCGTGATGTCGAGCTTCGTGATCTGCGGATGCCGCTCGAGAATCTCCAGGCACTTTGCGATGCCTTCGGGAGAAAGCATTTCCCTGCGTTGGGGCGAGGCGTCCACATGGCAGTGTCGGCACACCTGGTTGCAGAGCTTGGTGACGTTGACCTGAAGCGTGTCGATCGACAGCGGCGGCAGGTCGATGCCGCTCTTGCGAAGCTGGGCCTCGAAGTCGAATCTCGACAACCCCGTCGACGGCGGCGCCGCGACCTTCAGGTGGACGACAGCGCTCAAAGCACCAGCTTCCTGAGGTGGTTCTGCATCTGCACGGAGTGCACCAGCGTGATGCCGGCCTGCATCACCGCCGCCACGTGCACCGCCTCCATCATCTGCTCGGGGTTGGCGCCGGTCTCCAGGCACTGCGTGGTGTAGGCGTCGATGCAGTAGGGGCATTTCTGCGCGTGCGACACGGCCAGCGCGATCAGCGCTTTCTCCCGCTTCGTGAGCGCACCATCGGTGCCGGTCACGTTGCCGTAATACCTGAAGAAATCGTCCGCCAGCGCCTTCGCGTGCTGGCCGATGTCGCCGAATTTCTTCAGATCTTCCGATTCGTAGTAGTTGCTCATGGGATTCCTTTGAGGAAGCCGGAATCTACACTAGTACCATCTTGGCGCCGGCGATTCCCAGCACCGCGGCCAGCAGCTGGCGAATCAGGGGATTGGCGAAGCGCCGGCTGCCATACTCAGCGCCCGCCCAGCCGCCAACCAGTACCGCCGCCATCAGCCACCATGCATAGTCGGGCGGCGGGGTCGGATTCCTTACAAACCCGGCCGCAAGAGCCGCGATCGAATTGACGAGTATGAAAGGTGCGGCCACCGCGGAGGTCTGCTTGGTTCCCGCCCATCCGGATAGCAAAAGGATCGGGCTGAGGAAAATACCGCCACCAACGCCGGTCAAACCGGAAAGCACGCCGAGAACCAGCCCGATCGCCATCGCGAGCGGCACCGGCAATCGCCGCGGTGGCCGAAATTCCTCACCAGCGCGCGCGCTCCACCACAGTTGCCAGGCCGCATATAGCAGCACCAGCCCTACCAGAACCTTGTAGGCGGTTCCGGGCAGCGTAATGGCGCCGCCGAGATACGCGGCTGGAATGGAGACTGCCGCGAACGGCCAGAACAGGCCCCACCGGAAGTGTCCGGCGCGCCAGAACTTGTAGGTCGCGAGCGACGACACCAGGACATTGAGGAGCAGCGCGATCGGGCGCATCTCGGCGGGGGCGATGCCCGCGATCGCCATGGCCGCGATATACGCCGACGCCCCGCCGTGGCCGACCGAGGCATAGAGAAAAGCGGCCCCCAGCATCCCCGCGGCAAGCAGGGCTATGAGCGTCGGGTCGGGAATCTGCACCCACGCTATATACCATGGAATATAGCGAGGTCAGGCCCGCTTTCGGGACCTGCGCAGGTGGACCGCGTAGCGCCGCAGGTCGCCGGCAATGGCAGCCGAAGCCTTGCTTTCCATGGCACGGAAGCGGGCCACCAGGCGCTCGCCAAAGGGCGTCACCCTGGCGCCGCCGCCCCGCATGCCGCCGATCGCGGTGCTCACGACAGGCTCGCGGAAGGTCGCGTTGAGCGACTCCACCAGTTGCCAGGCACGCCGGTAAGACATGCCCATGTCGCGCGCGGCGGCCGAAATCGAGCCTGTGCGCCCGATGCGCTCGATCAGCTCCGCCTTCCCTGGTCCCATTGCGGGAGCGGAGGCGCCTAACACGCGCAACGTCAGCCCTTTGTAGCGAGGCATCTCATTTATCAGCGTTGGGGAAGAACAACTGCTCTCCGCCGATCCTATATGCCGCAATGGCTCTCTGCCCATCAGCGGAAACGATCCAGTCGATGAACGCCTGACCCATCTCCCTCTTGACGTGCGGGTGCTTCGCGGGATTGACCAGGATCACGCCGTACTGGTTGAACAGACGCTTGTCGCCCTCCACGACGATCACCAGCTCGCCGCGATTCTTGAACGACAGCCACGTGCCGCGATCGGTCAGCGTATACGCGTTCATCCCTGACGCGGTATTGAGCGTCGGCCCCATTCCTGACCCGGTATCCCGGTACCAGGGCCCCCTGTCCTTTGCGATGTCGATGCCGGCCGCCTTCCAGAGCTCGAGTTCGGCGAAATGCGTGCCGCTCCTGTCCCCTCGCGAGGCGAACGGCGCCTGCGCCGCCTTGATTTTCTGCAGTGCCGCGACGGTATCCTTGCCGCCGCCGATTTTGGCGGGATCGGATTTCGGGCCGACCAGGACGAAATCGTTGTACATGACCTCGAAGCGCTGCACGCCGAATCCCTCGGCCACGAACTTCTCTTCCAGAGGCCTGGCATGCACGAAAACCACATCTGCGTCGCCGCGCCTGCCCATGTCGAGCGCCTGTCCGGTGCCGAGCGCCACCACCCGCACCTGGATTCCGGTCTTTTTCTCGAACAGCGGCAGCAGGTCCTTGAACAGGCCGGACTGTTCGGTGGACGTCGTCGAGGCCACGGTGATGAATCTCTGCTGCGCCTGTACCGTGGTGCAAACCAGGAACGCCAGAATGACTCTCGCGATCAAACCCATGGAAGCTCTCCTTTGAGGAACGCCGCCGCCTCGGTGGAAGCGGGCTGCTGGAAAAACCTGTCCACCGCGGCGCGCTCCGCCAGCCGTCCCTGGTGGATGAAAAGCACCTCGTCCCCGAGCCGTCTCGCCTGGCCCAGGTTGTGCGTCGACATGACGATCTTGGTGCCCGAAGCGTCGAAAGCCTTGATGACATTCTCGATTTCGCGCGTCGCGCCAGGGTCGAGATTGGCGGTCGGTTCATCCAGGAACAGAACTTCCGGGTGAAGCGCCCAGGCGCGTGCCAGCGCGAGGCGCTGCTGCTCGCCGCCCGAGAGCACGCGCGCGGGACGGTGGGCCACGTCGACCAGACCTACTTCACGCAGGGCATCCATGGCCTGCGATTCCCGCTCCGCAGCGGGCACGCGCGCAAGCTCGAGCGCATACAGGATGTTGGCAAGCGCCGAGCGCCGCAGCAGCACGGGACGCTGGAATACCATCGCCTGCCCTCGCCGCACGCGCTCTGCATCGCGGTTTTGCCAGGCAATCTGACCCGATGTGGGTCGCAGCAGGCCGTGCACCAGCCGCATCAGCACGCTCTTCCCCGCGCCGTTCGCACCGAGGATGATGGTCGCCGGACCCGCGTCGATCGTCGCCGAGATCCCGTCGATGATTCGTTTTCCCCCTGCGGCAAAGCAAACGTCGCGCAGCGCGAGCGGCAAGATGCGCCCCGAATCCGCCATCAGCCGTAGCGCCGCTGCGCGGCTTCCTTGATGAGGTGCGCCGCCGCGTTCAAGGCGATCACGAGCGCGATCAGGATGAAACCCAGCGACAGCGCGAGCGGCAAGTCGCCCTTCGAGGTCTCGAGCGCAATGGTAGTGGTCATGACGCGGGTAACGCCATCGATGTTGCCGCCGACGATGATCACCGCGCCCACTTCGGCAAGCGCGCGTCCCAGTCCGGCAAGCACGGCAGTCACCAGCGAGAACCGGATGTCCCAGACCAGCGTCAACGCCGCGCGCAGGCCGTCAGCCCCGAGAGAACGCAGCTGCTCCTCGTATTCGACCCAGGCGTCTTCCACCGCCTGGCGGCAGAGGGCGGCAATGATCGGCAGCACCAGGATGGTCTGGGCGACGACCATCGCCGGTGGCGTGACAGCAATCCCAGTTCGCCCAGCGGCCCGGCGCGTGACAGCAGCAGGTAGACCAGCAAACCCACCACCACTGGCGGCAGCCCCATCAGTGCATTCAGGAGCACGATCAGCGTGCGCCGGCCCGGGAAACGCCCTACCGCTATCGCTGCACCGAGCGGCAGCCCGAGCAGCGAAGCGAGCGCCACGGCCGACAGGCTTACCCCCAGGCTGAGCGCAACAATCTCGCCGAGCGTGGAAATCATTATGTTTGCTTTTGCATATCCACAGGTTCAATATCACTGTATTCGAGCACAAGCCGGCGCATAAATAGGCATGACGCTGCATATAGGTCCGGAAATTGACCTGAAGACGCGCTGGCTCGCGGGCGACGGCTTGTCGCCTCGCCACGGGCAGGCGCTGCTCGGCCTGCTGTCCGCGCTCTCGCGGGCGGCGTCGTTGCGCGAAGCGGCGCACGCGGCAGGCCTCTCCTACCGTCACGCGTGGGGGCTGCTGGGCGCCGGCGCGCGCGCCCTGGGCTCGCCGCTGGTGAACATGCAACGCGGCCGCGGGGCGCGTCTCACCGCCTATGGGCAGAAGCTGCTCGAGGCAGATGCCCATGTCCGCAATGTCCTCGACGCACAACTCGAACGGCTGCGCCGGGAAGTCGCCGAAATGCTGGCGGCGGCGCCGGGCCAGCAGCCATGCCTGTCGCTGCATGCGAGCCACGACCTCGCCCTGCCCCTGCTGGCGAAAGTATGCGCGCCGCGCCTGCGCCTGGACGTCGTCTTTCGCGGGGCCGACGAGTGCCTCGCGGCGCTGGCACGGGGCGAATGCGATCTCGCCGGATTTCATGTCGCGGACGCCTTGCCGCGTGCCGCAGCCGCCGCGGCCGCGCTCGGACGCTGGCTTGATCCGAACAAGCACCAGTTGCTGCATTTCGTCTCCCGCGAGCAGGGAATTATCGTGCGCCCCGGCGTACGGGTGCGCGGCGTTGGCGACCTGGCGCGACCCGGCCTGCGCTTCCTCAACCGGCCGCCCGGCGCCGGAGCGCACGACAACGTGGATCTGGCCGTCGCCGCAGCGGTGGCCGACGGGCGGGCCGAGGCCGGCTTCGGGCTGCGCGCCGCTGCCGCGCGCTATGGCCTCGAGTTCGTGCCGCTTGCGACTGAGCGCTACTACCTCGCATTGCAGCGGCGAACGTTTCGCGAGGCCCCTTTGCAACTGCTGCTCGCCGGCATGCGCAGCCGGGAATTCACGCAGGGGGCCGCGCAACTTCCGGGCTACGACGCATCGAATGCCGGAAGCCGCGAAGCACTCACTGCGGCGCTGGCCTGGCTCAAGCAGCCGCGACCGCGAAAGCGCGCTGCCTAATAGATCAGCGTCACCCAATCCTCGTCCATGCAGCGGCCTATCCAGGCTGCCGCGCCGGCCTGGCCCGAGACGCCGTCGATCAGCATCTCCGCGCGCACGTCATGGGCAATCATCGACTGGCTGCAGGCATAGAACTTCGCGCCATGCTCGAGGGCGTGCGCCATGTACTCGCCGACAGTGCGGTCGCGCGCCGGCCCGGGGTATAGCCTTTCCGCGACCCCCTGCTCCAGAAGGCGCACGGACTTGCTGGTGAAGTACATTTCGACCTCGGTGTCCATGGCGCCCGCAGCGGCGGCGTGAAAAAACGGCGTTCCACACAGATGCGGCGTGCCGGGGTCCGTGGCCCACAGCAGGATCGCGAGCCTTTTTTTCATGGCTGATCGCTCACGCCGCGGATCCACTTACGCTGGTGGTCAGCATGGACTATTGTGAAGGCAGTATTCGCGCTGATCAAGACTGTTACGGCGGGCCTCGAAAGCGTCGGCGACCCCTGATATACTATTTGCGCGGGGATTGCAGGCTCCCCACACATCCAAGACGCCGGTGCGTCCAAGCTCTGCAGGACTCTTAAGGAGAGAGCCGTGGGCGCACCCGCAATTTCAGCCGAATCCCTTCGCCATTCCCTGGCATCCGCACGGCCGCCGCTCGTCATCGACGTGCGCAAGGGCCCGACTTTTCTTGGCGCAGCCGACCTGATCAGGGGCGCGCTGCGGCGCGACCCGCTGCGCGCCGCCGAGTGGGGCAGGAGCCTGCCCGGCGAGGCCGAGGTCGTCGTCTACTGCGTCCACGGCCACGAAGTCAGCCAGAACGCGGCCACTGCACTTGGCGCGAAGTATCTGGAAGGCGGCCTGGAGGCCTGGCGCGCGGCAGGTGGAGAATTGTTCGGCAAACCCAAGGGAGCGAGTTCCCGCTGGGTGACGCGCGAACGTCCCAAGATCGACCGCATCGCCTGCCCGTGGCTGGTGAAACGGTTCATCGATCCCGACGCCGAGTTTCTGTACGTACCGTCGCCGGAAGTCAAGAAAGTGGCGGGCGAAAAGGAAGCCGTTCCCTATGACGTTCCCGACGTCGATTTCACGCACGAGGGTGAACTCTGCAGCTTCGATGCCTTCATCAAGCGCTTCCGCCTGCGCGATCCGGCACTGGATGAACTCGCGTTGATCGTGCGCGGCGCCGACACCAACCGGCTGGATCTGGCGCCGCAGTCGGCTGGGCTGGTAGCGATCTCCCTCGGGTTATCTCTCAACTTCAAGAACGATCATGAAATGCTGGAGGCAGGCATGACCATGTACGACGCTCTGTATCGCTGGTGCAAGGAAGGCAAATCCGAAATCCACACCTGGAAGCCGGAGGCCTACAAATGAACCCGGCGATCATTCCCCTGCCCTTTGATCCCGCGAAGCTTCGAGGCCTCTCGGAGCGTCTGCTGGTATCCCATCACCAGAACAACTACAGCGGGGCCGTCAAGCGGCTGCATGCGATCCGCGCAGAACTCGCCGCGCTCGACTGGACCGCGGCGTCGGGCTTTCGCATCAACGGGCTCAAGCGCGAAGAGCTGATCGCGGCCAATTCCATGGCATTGCACGAACTCTATTTCGCGAGCCTCGGCGGCGATGGCAAACTCAAAACTGCCGGCAAGCCGGCCGGCTTCCGCGTGGGACTGAATCGGGATTTTGGTTCGTTCGAGCGCTGGAGCGCGGAATTCACCAGCCTCGCCACGGCGCTCGGTGGCGGGTCCGGCTGGGCCCTGCTTTCGTGGTCGGCGCGCGAGAACCGCCTCGTCAACCACTGGGCCGCCGATCACACGCACCTGCTGGCCGGCGCAAACCCGATCCTCGCGCTCGACATGTACGAGCATTCGTACCACATGGATTTCGGCGCCAACGCCAGGGCCTATGTCGCCGCGTTCATGGAAAACATCGATTGGGATGGCGTGGCGCTGCGCTACGCCGCCGCGGTCGACGGCTCCACGGCAATGCTCGCGGTTGGCGCGGAGGAACTGCAGAAGACGGCCTCCACGAAGCGCATCGACGTCCGGCGCAAAGGCGCATACGAGGCCGCGCCGGAAGTGATCGAAGGCGCGATCTGGCGAGATCCGGAAAAAGTCGACGAATGGGCGGGCGAAGTGGCGGGTTCCGAGGTCGTCGTGTACTGCGTCTTCGGACACGAAGTCGGCCAGTCCACCGCCGCGCGGCTGCGCGACGCCGGGGTTGCGGCGCGCTTTCTGTCCGGCGGGATCGAGGACTGGAAAAAGGCCGGCCGGCCGCTCATTTCGAAACCGAAACCATGAGCGCTGCCGGCCAACCCGGGATTTCCTTCGGCGAAGCACTCCGCGTCTGGTTCAAGATCGGCTGCATCAATTTCGGCGGACCAGCGGGCCAGATCGCTCTGATGCACCGCATCCTGGTCGACGAGAAAAAATGGGTCGAGGAGCAGCGATACTTGCACGCGCTCAACTTCTGCGTGCTCCTGCCCGGGCCGGAAGCGCAGAAACTCGCGACCTATGTCGGCTGGCTGCTGCACGGCGTGCGGGGCGGGCTCGCTGCCGGAATCCTGTTCGTGGTGCCCGGGGCTCTCGTCATCCTCGGGCTTAGCCTGCTTTACGCGCTGGGACAGGGCGTTCCTGCCGTGGAAGGGGCGCTGTTCGGAATCAAGGCCGCGGTGCTCGTGATCGTGGTCGAGGCGCTGATCCGAATCGGCCGTCGTTCGCTCAAGACCGGGCTTCTCATCGCCCTGGCGGGCGCGGCGTTCGTCGGCATCTTCTTTCTCGCGCTGCCGTTTCCGCTGATCGTGATCGGCGCCGCGCTGACCGGGTTTCTGGTCGCGCGCACGTCGCCGGGCCTGCTCGGTCTGAAGGCCGGCGGGACGGTCGCCACCGCGCCAGCACCGGGTCGCTGGCGTCAGGCCGCGACCGCCCTGCTGGTCGGCCTCCTGCTCTGGTGGGCACCCGTCGCGCTGGTCGCCGTGATGCTCGGCGGCGGCCACGTGCTGGTCGATGTCGCCGTATTTTTCTCAAAGCTCGCGGTCGTCAGCTTCGGTGGCGCCTACGCGCTCCTCGCCTACATGGCGCAGCAGGCCGTGGAGAACTATCACTGGATGCGCGCCCCCGAGATGGTCGACGGACTCGGCCTCGCGGAGACCACGCCGGGGCCGCTTATCCTCGTGACGCAGTTCGTCGGCTTTCTTGCGGCCTACCGCGACGCGGCGCCGTTCTCGCCCGTCGTCGCGGGCATCGTCGCGTCAATACTGACCACGTGGGTCACGTTCGTGCCACCCATGATGCTGATTTTCGCCGGGGCACCCTTCGTCGAGCAACTGCGCTCGAACGAGCGCCTCTCCGGGGCGCTTGCTGCGATCACCGCGGCCGTGGTCGGCGTGATCCTCAACCTCACAGTCTGGTTCGCGCTCAATGTCCTGTTCGGCCATGTCGAGGAAGCACGCGCCGGGCCGCTGCGCTGGTACGCGTTTGATCCGCGGGCGCTCGATCTCGCGACCGCTGGACTCGCGCTGCTCGCGACGTATTTCGCCTTCGGCCTGAAGCGCGGGCTCGTTGAACTGGTCCTTGTAATGGCGGTGCTGGGCATCGCGGTACGATTGCTACTCGGTACAACCTGAGCGAGGAACACAGTGGCAGCCTACGTCGTCGTCGAAGTGAACGTCACCGACCCGCAGCTGTATGCCGAGTACGGCAAGGGCGTGTCCGCGACCATCGCCGCCTATGGCGGGAAATTCCTGGTGCGCGGCGGCGCGGTTGAAGCAAAAGAAGGCAGCTGGAACCCCAAACGCGTGGTGGTCCTCGAGTTTGCGTCGATGGACCAGGCGCGCAAGTGGTACCACTCGCCGGAATACAAGCCGCTGCTCGACATGCGGTTGAAAGCCGCGAATGCAAAGCTGATCCTTGTCGAAGGCGTCTAACCCGGCGACGTACGTTTTCCTTGCCCGGGCGATCCGGGACTTCGGCGACGGCTTTGTCGCCATCCTGCTGCCGGTCTACCTCATCGGTCTCGGCATGTCCGCCTTCGAAGTCGGGATCGTGGCGACGCTGGCGCTCTTTGGCTCCGCCCTGCTCACGCTGGCGATCGGCTTCCTGGGCGCGCGCCACGACCAGCGCGCCCTGCTGCTCGCGGCCTCCGGCCTCATGGCGGCGACCGGGCTTGCGTATGCCGCGGCAAGCGATTACTCGGTGCTCCTGCTCGTCGCCTTCGTCGGCACCATCAATCCGTCCGGCGGCAGCACGAGTATTTTCGTGCCGCTCGAGCATGCCGTGCTGTCGGGAGCTGCCTCACCCGCCGGGCGGACGCATGCCTTTGCACGCTACAGCCTGATCGGCGCGCTTGCAGGCGCGCTTGGCGCGCTCGCCGCCGCGCTGCCGGACAGCCACGACGCACTCGGCCTTGGCAGGCAGGATGCCATCAGGGTGATGTTCCTCGCCTACGCGGTCCTCGGCGGACTCGGCGGGATCGCTTACGCGCGCATTCCACGCCGCGCGCATACTGAAGCGCGTCCAGTCGCCGCGCTCGGCCCGTCGCGCGGCATCGTCTACAAGCTCGCGGCGCTGTTCAGCATCGATTCGTTCGCTGGCGGGTTCGTCGTGCAGTCGCTGCTTGCGCTCTGGCTGTTCGAGCGCTTCGACATGTCGCTCGCGGCGGCGAGCCTGTTCTTCTTCTGGACCGGCGTGCTGTCGGCCTTCTCCTTCCCGGTTGCCGCCTGGATTGGCTCGCGCATTGGCCTGATCAACACCATGGTATTCACGCACATCCCTTCGAGCCTGTGCCTCATCGCTGCGGCATTTGCGCCTTCGGTCGAATGGGCGCTCGGCCTGCTGCTGGTACGCGCGGCGCTTTCGCAGATGGACGTGCCGACGCGCTCTTCCTACGTCATGGCGGTCGTTACGGAGGCGGAGCGGCCCGCGGCGGCGAGCGTCACGGCGGTGCCGCGCAGTCTCGCTTCCGCCGCGAGCCCGGCCCTCGCGGGCGCGCTGTTCGCGGCGGGCTATCAGGTATGGCCGCTACTGCTATGCGGCGGGCTGAAGATCCTATACGACTTGCTGCTGCTGGCGGCTTTTCGTCACATCAAGCCGCCAGAGGAGAAAGCCTAACTGCGCTGGAGCAGGCGCAGGCGCGATCAACTGCGCTGTATTACAGCGCAGGCACTCCTGGCGCCGGCGTTGCCCGTGGGCTGGGTTTTGTAGTCGTCCGGTTGCGCATGGACGATCAGCCCGCGCCCGACGATGCTCGCGGGTCCCGGTGACACCGTGATGATATCGAGCTCCGTTGACAGGCTGGCGTTGCCGCCGCCGTCCGATTTGAGGCTGGTCAGGTCGCCCGCGTGGCGCTCTGGCGTGCCCGCGTGCGCGTGCGGCTTGCCGTAGGGATTGAAGTGGCCCTTGGTGCTCATGCCGTCGCCGGAACTGCAGTCGCCGGCCTCGTGGATATGGAAGCCGAATTCGCGGTTGGGCGCAAGACCGCTGACCCTGGCGTTGACGCGCACCTTGTCGCCGACCTGCACGAAACTTACGCTGCCGCGCACCGTGCTGCCCTTGGTCGGCTGGAGTTCCGCGGCGGCTTTGGGTCCATCGGAGGACATGCTCTGGCAGGCACCGAGCAATGCCACGGTCGCGATGCCTGCTGCGATTCTGATTGCGTTCATTGAGGTCTACGCTCCTAGCTATTGGTTGCCATCCCCAATGAAACTTTACTACTACTTTTTGCCGGAGGTACTGGCAGCAGTTGTCTTGGCCGCCTTGGGCTCGACCACGCCCTTGCCTTTCTTGTAATTGGCCACCGCCTTGTCCTGGGCCTTGGCGAGATCCGCTGCATCCTTTGCCTTTGCCGCGGCGGCCTTCTCTGCTTCGGCCGCCTTTTCGGCGTCGCTTTTCGGCGGCGCGGGCGGCAGCTTCGCCTGGACGCCGGCAAATGAACCGATCCCGAGCCCTGCGGCGAGCGTGATGGCAATCACGAGTTTCTTCATGGTCTCCTCACTCCTCCTCAATGCTGCGTCTGTGCCTGCGGCGCGGGCCCGGATTTCGCGGCCACCTTGCCGGATTTGACGTCCTCATACCAGTACTGGTGGTGCTCTTTCGCCCAGGTTTCGTCGGTGTAGCCGTCGCGCATGTTGCGGTAGGCGCCTTCCATGCCGATCGTGCCCAGGTAGATGTGGCCCAGCCCGGCGCCGATCACCAGCACCGCGCAGACGGCGTGCACTACGCTTGCCTGCTGCATGGTGGCGCGCACCTGGTCGAAGTTCGGAAACAGGAGCACCAGCCCGGAGGCGCAGATCATCAGGCTGAGCACCACCACGCCGCCCCAGAACCACGCCTTCTCGCCTGCGTTGAAGCGCCCGGACGGCATGTGCTCGCCCTTGAAGAGCTTCCAGGCATTGAGCAGCCACTTGAGGTCGCCCTTCTCCGGCAGGTTGTCCTTGACGTACATGACGATGAACACCAGCAGGCCGGCCATGAACAGCGGCGCGACGAAGTTGTGCAGGTTCTTGGCGAGCGACGTGAGCCACGCGAAGAGGGTGTAGCCGATCACCGGCAGCAGGACGTACTTGCCAAACAGGATGATGAGGCCCGAGACCCCGAGCACGCAGAAACTGATCGCCACGATCCAGTGCGTCCAGCGCTCGGTGAGCGTGAAGCGCTCGATCATGCGGCCGGTGGGTGGTTCGTGCAGCTTGATCGGCCCCAAAGTGAAGTAGATGGCGGCGATGATCGCGATCACCAGGACCACCAGCCACCCACCGTAGAACGTGATCGGGCCGTTCCTGAATTTGCGCCAGGCCTCGCCCGCCGTCGTCATGCTGTCCTGCCCCGGAAAGCGCGCCTGCTGCTGAACCAGCACGCCCACCTCACGGCCAGGGATGCTGGCGTAATTGGGCTGGCCGGACTTCACCTCGCGCCACACCTCCGAATTGTTGCCCGGTTGGTTGACGGAACGCTTCTGCTGTTCCTTGGCCAGATCCAGCTTTGCTGGCGGTGTCTGGACGACGGGCGTTTGAGCCGCCGCCTGGAATGAAAATACCAAGGCGAGAACCAACCAGCCCGTCACGCGGGAAATTATGTGCATGGACACCTCCTGGCGGCCGTTACTGGTAAATACGCCGGTCTTCGTGCTGGGCGAGCTGGCGCTTCTTGATCTGCTCTTCCCAGCTCGTGCGATCACCCTTGCTCCATTTCGGGCCGCCGGCAAGCGGCTCATTGTTCCACGCCGCCGTGTCGCGCCTGACCGTCTGGCCGGCCTGGCGCTCCGGAGTGCTGGCCTGCTCGACTTCCATGCAGCCTCCCAGCACCAGGATGCCGGCCGCCAGCAACAGGCGGCGCATCATGACTTGGCTCCGGTCGGCGCCGGCGCCGACGGGGCAACCCCGGGCGCCGCGCCCCCGGCGCCCTTCGGCGGCTGTCCATACGCGCTGCCCCAGCCCCAGGCCTCGGCGCCCTTGTTGCCGCGCCGTGCCACGCGTTCGCGATAGATGTCGGCGATCACGTCGCCGTCGCCTCCGAGCAGCGCCTTGGTCGAGCACATCTCGGCGCAGGCCGGCAGCTTGCCTTCGGCCAGCCGGTTGCGGCCGTACTTCTTGAACTCGGCCTCACTCCTGTCCTCTTCCGGGCCGCCGGCGCAGAACGTGCACTTGTCCATCTTGCCGCGCAGGCCGAAGGCGCCCGCCTGCGGAAACTGCGGCGCGCCGAACGGGCAGGCGTAGAAGCAGTAGCCGCAGCCGATGCACAGGTCCTTGTCATGGAGCACGACGCCGTCCGCAGTACGGTAGAAGCAGTCCACCGGGCATACCGCCATGCACGGCGCATCCGAGCAGTGCATGCAGGCGACCGAGATGGATTTCTCCGCGCCCACCACGCCGTCATTGATCGTGACCACGCGGCGGCGGTTCACCCCCCAGGGCACTTCGTTTTCGTTCTTGCATGCGGTGACACAGCCGTTGCACTCGATGCAGCGCTCGGCGTCGCACAGGAATTTCATTCTGGCCATGGCTCTCTCTCCTTAAGCCTGGAACTTCGCCACTTGGCAAAGCGTGGTCTTGGTTTCCTGCATCATGGTGATCCGGTCGTAGCCATACGT
>Ga0134127_10001272_pt1 | contig 19063 bp, 20 predicted proteins | sample KB31753_FD_96459 | JGI IMG/M metagenome (GOLD analysis project Ga0134127, IMG submission 96459) | Terrestrial soil microbial communities with excess Nitrogen fertilizer from Kellogg Biological Station, Michigan, USA - KB3-175-3 | ecosystem: Environmental > Terrestrial > Soil > Unclassified ... | reverse complement strand
GCAAAGAGCGGGCCTACCTCAACCGGTCAGATCAGGCCGAGGCGCCGCCCCACTTTCTGGAAGGCAGCCAAAGCGCGGTCCAAGTGGTCTTTGGTGTGGGCTGCAGACACCTGACAGCGGACCCGCGCCTGGCCTTGAGGGACCACGGGGAAACCGAATCCCGTGACGAACACCCCTTCGTCCAGCAACTCGTCGCTTAGGCGAATCGCGAATGCCGTTTCGCCGACGATGACTGGTACAATAGGGGTTTCACCGGGGAGGGGTTTGAACCCAACCGCTGCGAGTTGGTCCCGAAAATAGCGCGCGTTCTCCCGCAGGGTCCGGACTCGTTCGGGATGGGCTTCGAGGTACTCCACCGCTGCCAGGGCGCTGGCAGCGACGGTGGGTGGCAGGGCATTGGAGAAGAGCTGTGGCCGGGCGCGCTGGGTGAGGTAATCGCAAACGGCGTCAGAGCCGGCAGCGAACCCGCCGGCCGCTCCGCCCAGCGCCTTTCCCAGCGTGGAGGTGATGATGTCGACCTCGCCCAGCATGTTGAAGTGCTCGGCGGTCCCGCGCCCGGTGGTGCCGAGAACACCGGTCGCATGCGAGTCGTCTACTACCAGGACGGCGTCGTGCTTGCGGCAGAGCTCTGCCAGATCGGGAAGCTTGGCGATCGCACCTTCCATCGAAAAGACGCCATCGGTGATCACCATGCGGACTCGGCGGTCACGGGCGGCGCTCAACTTTTCCGCCAGGTCGGCCAGATCGCCGTGCCGGTACACTCCGGTCTGACACTTCGTGATGGCCTTGGCGAGACGGAGGCCATCGATGATCGAGGCGTGATTCAGCTGGTCGCTCAGGACGATGTCGTCTTCGCCCAGAAGCGTGCCGGGGACTGCTTCGTTCGCGTTCCAGCAACTGACGAAGCTGAGCGAGGCCTCGGTTCCGACCAGCCGGGCGCACGCCTCTTCCAGTGCGCGGTGGATGGTGTAGGTCCCACAAATGAAGCGTACGGATGCGGTGCCGGCACCGAAGCGGTCGAGGGCGGCCTTGCCGGCGGCCACGACTTCCCGCTGTGCGCTCAAGCCGAGGTAGTTGTTGGACGAGAGGATAATGACCTCGCCGCGGCCCTCCATTCGAACGACCGGACCCTGCGGGCTTTCGAGGTAGTTCAGCCGCTTGTACACCCCGGTACGGCGGAACTCCTCCAACTCGGTAACAAGTCGGCGATCGATGGGACTCGAGTCGAGAGAGCGGCTCATGGGCCGATCTCCAGAATCACTTTGCCCGCTTCGCCCTCCTTGATCACCTGGATCGCGTCGGCTATCCGCTCGAGCGGAAAGCGGTGGGTCAGCACGGGCCGGGGGTCGAGCTGTCCGGCGCGGAGAAAGCGGAGCATCTGGTCCCACGTCCCGTACATCTTGCGGCCGGTTACGCCGTAGAGGGTCAAGCCCTTGAAGATGATCTCCCGAGCGAAGTGGACTTCCGTGGGCCGACTTGGCGTCCCCAGCAGATTCACCCTGCCGCCGAGCCGTGCTGCTGCGAATGCCTGAGCGTGTCCGGCGGGATGGCCGCTCATCTCGCAGACCAGGTCCACGCCGTTTCCGTTGGTCAGCTCGTAGGCACGCGCGACGACGTCGTCTTTGGCAGGGTTGAGCAAGACATGAGCGCCCATGCAGCGGGCGATATCGAGGCGGCGCGCATTGTAGTCGCTGGCAATCACGAGCGAGGCCCCGGCGGCCCGCGCCACGCCGACACCGAAGCAGCCGATGGGCCCGCAGCCAATCACCAGAACGGTGCTGCCGGCGACCGCCCCCTCGAGCACGGTATGCACCGCGTTTCCGAGGGGATCCATGATCGCGCCGATCTCGGTGGAAATTCCGTCCAGCCGCATGACATTTGAGGCCGGCATAGCGATGTAATCAGCGAACGCACCGTCGCGATCGACACCGATGACCTGGGTTCGCTGGCAGAGGTGGGCATTACCGGTGCGGCACTGGAGGCAATGGCCGCAGACGATGTGCCCCTCGGCGGTCACCAAATCCCCGACCTCGAGCAGTCCACCCGCCTGCGCTTCGGCGCCGAGCGCCGCGATCTCGCCGGCGAATTCGTGGCCGACGATCACCGGTGGGCGCATCCGGGTGCTAGCCCAGCTGTCCCACTCCCAGATATGGAGATCGGTGCCGCAGACGCCTGCGTGACGAACCTGGATGAGCACATCGCTCGGCCCGCAGACGGGCCGAGGAACTTCTCGCAGGCTCATGCCCGGGCCGGGCGAGTCTTTCACGAGTGCGCGCATGCTGGACGGCAGTGAGCGCGGGTCAGAGGGTTGGACGGCGTTCCTCCGCTTCGCGCTCGATCGAAAGCGTGGCCATGTTAGTCCAGAAGTGTAGCGCGGGTCAGCGCCGAGAGGGAGCGGTCAGCAGACGGCGGCGTCGTTCGCTCGTAGAGCGGTTGGCTCGGCTGGGGCCCGGGTGAGGACGATGCCGGCGGACCGAGCCCCTCGCCGACGCGGCTTCCCTGCCTCCTCACGAATCCAGCCATCGTAGTGATGCAAGAGGGCCTCCGGCGCCATTCGGCCACGGCCGGGGAGAAGCACGTGAACCCCCGCGTCGCAGGTGCGGCTCTGCAATGCGCTGATGAGTCCCGCCCGTATCATGGGGTCCAGCTCTCCCAGCTCGCCGGCATCCACGACAGTAATGGCGATCACGTCGGGCAGCGGGGGACACCAGAGCTCGAAGTCGACGACCGTCGCGATGACGGGCACGGCGAGCGATTCGTCTTCTACCCGCGATTCGACGCGGTCCACGCTGCCTAGATCGCCGGCCAGAAACGTGACCGGAATCTCGTGCGCGGCGAGCAGAAAGGCAGCACTGTCGGCCGCACCGCCGACGACGACAGCCTCGTCCTGTGGCTCGACCCGTCGAACCAGAGCAGCCACCGGACATTCCGGCTCCAACCCCCAATGGGTCGGCGCTCTCTGCGCGTCTCGAAGGTCCTTGATCCAGGCCTTCCACTTCTTGTACGGCTTGAGCTTGAGCCGTCGCTTAATCAGATCGTCCACGCTGTCGAGCATCAGGATTTCCGTCAGCACGAACTGACCTTCAGTGGCGGCATGAAGCTCCTGATTGGCCTCGTCGCCCAGCAGCAACAGCTGATCCCGTGAGAGCGAGTTCTTGTAAGCTTCGATTTTCTGGAGGATGTACTCGTCGTACTGCTGCTTGGTGGACGGCCGAGGGCGCCGCCGCCGGTCAAGACGGAGGGCCTGGGCAGCGGTCAGCATGGATTGGGGTCCGGCGCGCGGCACGCGCCAGCTGGTGCCAATGTGCAGTGGTCCAAAACGGTTCTCGGGTCGTTGAGAATATCAGGCCCCCGCAAGCTGTTACGACGCCCGGTTCATGTCAACACTGAAGCCGGGTCAGCCACCCGCGGGCGGTCTAGCCACCCGCCCGGAGGACCGCGCCCTTCAGGTAACCGGTTTCGGGAATGGTGAGAATCTCCGGGTGGTCTTCGCCCTGACCGAGGAGGGTCTGCAGGGTAATGCTCCGCCCGCTGTCGGCCGCGGCCGATGCCAGCATGGCGAGAAATTCCGCTCGGTGCACATGGAAGGAACAGGACGCGGTCACCAGATGTCCGCCGGGCGCCATCAGGCGCATGGCGCGCAGGTTGATCTCGTGGTAGCCGCGCAAGGCTTGCGACACGGCGGAACGAGTCTTGGCAAACGCAGGAGGATCAAGGACGATGGTGTCGAACCGCTCACGGGCGCGCTCGAAGGCCCGGAGGGTCTGGAATGCGTCGCCTTCGCGCCAGGTGATATTGGTGAAGCCATTGAGCTCCGCGTTGACCGCGCCCCGTCCAAGCGCCTCGGCGCTCGAATCCAACGCGACCACTTCCTTCGACTTGGTGGCAAGGTGAAGCGCAAAGGACCCGTGGTAGGCGAAGCAGTCTAGGGCACGCGCGCCCTCTGGTGTGAGCGCCCCAGCGAGTAAACGATTCGGCCGCTGATCCAGAAAGGCGCCGGTCTTCTGCCCCGTCCACGGCGCGGCAAGGTAGCGGACGGTTCCCTCACGCACCTCGATCCATTCCGGTACTGTTCCGTGTACAACCAGCGTTTCCTCAGGCAGGCGCTCGCGGCGGCGGGCCGGCGCGTCGTGACGCAGCAGCACGCCTTCCGGGCGGAGCAGGTCCACCAAGGCGGCGATGACCTCGTCGCGGCGGGAGTCGAGTCCTGCCGAGAGGAGCTGTGCCACCAGCCAGCGGTCGTATCGGTCTACGATCAGTGAAGGCAGGCCATCTGCTTCGGCGTGAACGATCCGGTATGCGGTGGCGTCGATCCCGGCGCGTTGGGCGTGCGCAGTCGCTATCCGTTCGCGCCACCAGGCCGCGTTCACCGGCCGCTCAGTCGGCTCCAGCAGGCGCAAGCGGATTTCGGAGCGGGGCGAATAGAGCGCCTGGCCGATAAACTTGCCTCGCGGATCGCGCACGCGCACGAGTCCGGGCTCGCCCGGCTCGTCGCGCAGCTCGGTCCGGTGGATCCAGGGATGGCCCCGCCTCCACCGCTCGGCTCCCCGGGCGGTGACGCGGATGTCGGTCACGCGCGGTCGGGTCGGAGGATGATGGCCCGGCGCAGGTAGCAATGTTTGATTTCCGCGCGGGAGCGGGTCGTGTAGGCGTGCACCAGGAGTCTGATGCACTTGGGAAGAGAGCCGGGAACGGGGATCTCAGTCGCGTGGAGCAGGGCGACGATGTTCCAACCGAAGTCTTCGGCCGCACGGGCGGGGAACGCGGCGTCGATGTCGTTCGTCACGGTGAAGAATGCACTGACGATGTCGTCCGGCTGGAGGTCGTTCGCGGAAATGAGCGCCCGCAACAGCTCGTCGGTCGCATCCAGAATCTCCTCGGCATCGTTTTGCTCTACCGTGGTGGCGCCGCGGATGCCGTGAATGCGGGGGGCCGGAATGTCTGGCATGGCGCCTAATCTAGCTTCGCTCCTGCGACTCATGCTCGTTACGGACGACGCGCTTCTGGCTGGGCGCGACCTGGTCGAGGTCGCTCGCTCGGCGGAGCGGGGTGGGGTGACGGCGGTTCAACTTCGGCTCAAGCGGGCGACGGCACGCGATCTGGTGAGCGCCACCAACGCCCTCGTCGCGACCCTACGGATTCCCGTGTTGGTGAACGATCGGCTGGACGCGGCACTCGCCGGAGGCGCCGCAGGGGTTCACCTTGGCCCCGACGATATGGCGATTTCCCTCGCACGTCGCATCGCACCCCCCGGGTTCATCGTCGGTGCCTCGGCGGGAACCGCCGACGAGGCCGAGGCGGGACGCGCGGCGGACTACTGGGGTGTGGGCCCGTGGAGCGCCAGCGGTACCAAGCCCGACGCGGGTGGTGCGCTGGGTGCGGAGGGGTTCCGCCGACTCGTTCTGGCCGGCCGGGGAATCCCCTGCGTCGCCATCGGTGGCATAAGGCCGGAGGACATGGGCGCGGTAATCGCTGCGGGTGGGGCGGGGGTCGCGGTGGTGTCGGGGATTCTAGGAGCACCGGATGTCGAAGCAGCGGCCAGGGAGTACTGGAACCGCGTTCACGCTTTTTGAATCTCACTGCTCACCGTTCACTGCCCTCATCAACCTCCGCATCTTCGCCACGTTTCGCAGGTGCTCGTCATAGGTGCGGCTGAAGACGTGACGGCCGTCGGGGCCGGCGACAAAGTAGAGGAAATGGTTGTCGGCCGGATACAGCGCCGCCTCGATGCTCCGGCGGCCTGGGGAATTGACCGGTCCGGGCGGAAGGCCGGGGTGGAGATAGGTGTTATATGGTGAGGGCACCAGATAGTCCTTCTGATACAGACGCGGCTTGCGAACTCCGGTCGCGAGCAGGATGGCGTACTGTACGGTCGGGTCCGCCTGCAAGGCCATGTGTATCCGAAGCCGGTTGCGGTACACGCCGGCGATGGTTTCGCGTTCGTCGTCCGCCCGCGCCTCTCCCTCCACGATCGAGGCGAGCGCCAGCAGCTCGATTCGGGTCAGGTGTAGAGTATCGAGCCGTGCCGTCCATTCCGGCCGCCAGGCGGCCTCGAAGCTCTGCACCATCGTGCGAGCCAGGTCTTGGGCGGAGACGCCGAGGGGTACAGCGTAGGTATCGGGCCAGAGGAAGCCTTCGAGTGATGCGCCGGTACCCAGCTCACGTGCGAGCCCCGTGTTGTGGGCTGCGGCGACGAATGAGTCCGCGGGGATCCCTACGCGCTCCGCGACGAGCGTCGCGACTTCGGGGATCGTCAGCCCTTCGGGTATTGTGAGTCGGGCCGTGGCGGTGCGTCCTTCCGCAAGGGCCTTGAGCACCGAGCCGAGGGGATCGCCCCGGCGGAACTCGTACACGCCGGCCTTGGTGTTTCGGTCCACCCCCCGGAATCGCGCGACCACCTTGAACAGCAGGGCGCTGCGGATGATGCCGTGGGCCTTCAGCGAGTCGGCCACGGCGGAGAAGCTGGCCCGCGGCGGCACTGTCACCCGCTCGAGGGATCCCGACGGTGCGGTGCAAGCCGCGAGCAGGAGGGTCGCTGCCAGCAGCGCTGGCCGCGGGCTAACTAAGTACCGCGTCACCCGGCGCCACTCGCCTTTCGCGAGTCCAGGAAGTGCTGCAACAGGATCGCAGCGGCCAGGGCATCCACGTCTCCCTTGCGGCCACGGGTCGAGCCGCCCTGCTCCCTTACGGCGCGGAGCGCCCGTGCCGTCGAGAGGCGCTCGTCCCAAAGCTCGACCGGAAGCGAGGTCCGGGCTGCGACCGCGTCGGCCGTCTCCCGCGCAGCCGCCGCGCTCTCACCTTCCTCGCCTTCGCCGGTGAGTGGCAGGCCAACCACGACAGCAACGGGCCGATGCGCTTGGATCAACTCGAGCAGCCCGGGCATGGGGAATCGCTTTCCCTTTCGCCGCACCAGGGTCTCGAGCGGCGAGGCGAGCGTCTGGGATTCGTCGCTCAGCGCGAGTCCGATGCGGACTTCGCCCCAGTCCACGCCAAGAATTCGACCAGCAGGAGGAATGCGCATAACAGCGTGAACGGTAAACGGTAAACGGTAAACGGGGGACTCCGATGCACCCGGAGCCCCCCGTTCACTGTTTACTGTTCACCGTTCACGCAGTTTCGTTACTGCGCCATCGTCGCGAAGAATTCCTTGTTGTTCTTGGTGCGTTTCATCCTCTCGAGCAGGAACTCGAGCGCTTCGACCGGCGGCATGTCGGCCAGGAAATTCCGCAGCAAGTAGACCCGGTTGAGCTCGTCCTTGTCCATCAGGAGCTCTTCCTTACGGGTCGAGGTCCGCTGGATATCGATCGCGGGATAGATCCGGCGGTCCGCGAGCCGCCGATCGAGCACCAGTTCCGAGTTCCCGGTGCCCTTGAACTCCTCGAAGATCACCTCGTCCATTCGACTCCCGGTGTCGATCAGGGCCGTGGCGATGATGCTCAGGCTGCCGCCTTTGTCGATGTTGCGGGCGGCCCCGAAGAACCGTTTGGGCTTCTGCAACGCGTTGGCATCCACACCGCCGGAGAGAATCTTGCCCGAGTGTGGTACGACGACATTGTGGGCCCGGGCAAGCCGGGTGATCGAGTCGAGCAGGATGACCACGTCCCGTCCGTGCTCTACCAGCCGCTTGGACTTCTCGATCACCATGTCGGCGACCTGGACGTGGCGGTCGGCCGGCTCATCGAAGGTGGAAGAGATGACCTCTGCCTTCACGTTCTCTTCCATGTCGGTGACTTCTTCGGGCCGCTCGTCGATGAGCAGCACGATCAGCACGATCTCGGGGTGGTTCTCGCTGATAGCGTTGGCCAGCTTCTGCATCAGGATGGTCTTGCCGGCTTTAGGCGGCGCCACGATCAGGGCCCGCTGGCCCCTGCCGAGGGGGGAGAGCAGATCGACCACTCGCATCGAAAGGTCGCCGTTCTTCCGCTCGAGGTGGATGCGGGAATCGGGGTAGCGGGGCCGGAGGTTGTCGAATGCGATCCGGTGCTTGGTCTTTTCCGGCTCCTCGAAATTGACGCTTTCGACTTTGAGCAACGCCAGGTACCGCTCCCCCTCTTTGGGGGGGCGCACCTGACCCATGACCGTGTCGCCGGTACGGAGGTCGAATCGCTTGATCTGGCTGGGGGAGACGTAGATATCATCCGGCCCGTACAGGTAGTTCCAGTCCTGACTTCGGAGAAACCCGTAGCCCTCGGGCAGGATTTCCAGCACGCCTTCGCCGCGGATGACCGTGTCCTGGTCCAGCAGCGATTGCTCGATACGAAAGATGAGGTCTTGCTTGCGGAGGCCCGAGTAGTTCGAGATGTTGAGTTGCTCGGCCAGCTGATGCAGCTCCGCGACGGATTTCTGCTTTAGCTCAGCGATATCCACGGACGGGACTCCACGCAGGGGTGCCCGATCGGCGGACCGACGGGCTCGACGGAATGAGACAATGCAAGGGACGGTATCGGTTAGGTGACGAGCTCCGCCGCGGCGAAGCGTGTAGATCGAGATGGTCTGGGGAGATGGTGATCGGCCGCAGAAGCAATTCAACTTAGAGCGCGTTGCAAGAAGCGTCAAGAGGCACCACGGACTCTCTCACTGCGACTTTCGAGGCGTGGCGGAGCCACGCGCTCGGGCGGCGAGAATATATAGAAGCGCTGGTCGCCCTGGAGCACCGAGGGCCATCTCCGACGCTCGCGGCCGCGCTCGCCGCCTGGCCCGGCAGTCACTACTGGGCAGACGCCGACCATTCACATCTGGTCCTGATACGGTCGCTCGGCACGGAGCGGGGCGAGCGCTGGCTGCTCCACGCCTTCCTGTTCGGCGTGACGGTGATTTGCGCCCTCGGCGCGGGCGCCGCCCTGGCGGGCACCTGGACGCCAACGGAGCCGCCCGGGCTGGTGGGGGTGGTGATCGGGGGCGGTCGCTTTTTCCAGCGACTGGCGGGTCCGGGCTGGCGGGACCTCGTCGCGGGCTGGTCGTTCGCCGTGCCGCTCCTCGGCATTCTGTTGGTTCACGAACTGGGTCATTACTTCGCTGCTCGCCGTTACGGGATCGATGCATCGCCGCCCTACTTCCTCCCGGTTCCCCCCAATCTTTCGCCCATCGGAAGCCTGGGTGCATACATCCGGCTCCGTTCACCGGTGCTGGATCGGCGGCAGCTGCTCGACGTCGGGGCAGCCGGCCCGCTGGCGGGCTTTGCGCTGACGCTCGTGGTTCTCGTGTGGGGCCTCCACATCTCGGAGCCGATGGAACCGGGCCTCCAACCGGCCGGCAGCTTCGTCCTGCTCGCGGGCGAGCGCATCGGACTGGGTGATTCGCTGCTCATGATCGCGTGTCGAGAGCTCGTGCTGCCGGGGGCCAAGGCAGTTCATCTCAGCCTACCTGCATTCGCCGGATGGGTGGGCGCCTTCATTACGGGCCTCAACCTGCTGCCGCTAAGCCAGCTTGATGGCGGGCACGTGCTCTATGGTCTTCTGGGACGTCGGCAATCTGCGGTGGGCTTGGTCACGCTGCTTTGTCTGATCGGGCTCGCGCAGCTTTCGTGGAACTGGTATGTCTGGGTGGCCGTGGCGCTGTTTGTCGGTGGGGGCGGGTGGGCCCATCCGTCGGTACTCGCGCCGGCCCGGCCGGTGCCGCCGAGCCGCCGCTGGATCGGGTGGCTGGCGGTAGGGGTATTCGTGCTGACCTTCGTGCCGGTCCCGTTTGTTTGAGGGGCCGGCAGCTATTGTCTAACTCCGCCCGCCATGTATATTTAGCTAAACCTGCCGGGACCTGCCCCCTGATGGCCTTACAAACCACGGTGCGGCCGCCCAGCCGTGACCCTCGGGAGCCCGTTCAACACGAGCTCGATGCAATTCGCTTTGCCGGGCAAGTAGTCCTTCTCAGCCTCATCCTGCGCCACGCCGATGACGGCGCCTGGCGGGCTCGCCTTCGCTTTCTCGACTCGGATTCCGGGCGCGAGCGCGAAACGGCCGAGATTTTCTGCGCCGAGTCTGAAGCCGATCTCTGGGAATCGGTGCGCGAGTTGCGCGACCATCATGTGCGCGACTTGTATCGGTCGCTCGACTGAGCTGGCAGGATGACGGAGGCGGAACGGCTCAGCAGGCTGCGACACGATCTTTCCAATCCGCTTTCGGCGCTGCTCGCAGAAATTCAGCTGCTCCTGCTCGAAGAACAACGCTACGATCCGGAGACGCTCTCGGGGCTACGAGAGATTGAAGCGCTCGCCATCCGGATGCGCACCATGCTGCGCGAGCTCTAGCCGTCGCTGCCACATCGCCCCACGGGCGAGATATGCAGCCAGGAACGCAATGCTGGCGCCGCTCGCCGTCACCCGGGCCGCAAGACCCCTTCCACTGACCGACAGAAACCCCTCGATCGTCCCTGCAATCACCAGCAACACCACAACCGCCCCCATCATTCTGATCGCGATGTGGCCGCTCGCCACAACCGCATCGGCGCGAGACCGGTCGCCGGGCACAAGGAGCGACTTGCCCAGCAGAAATCCGGCAGCGCCCGCCACCCAGATGGCAAATAGCTCCAGCACTCCGTGTCCTATCACGAACTCCATCAGGTAACCCAACAGCCCCTGGTTCGCAAAGTGGCCGGCGAATGTGCCGATGGCGAGGCCGTTGAAGGCGAGCAGCACGAGTGATCCGACCCCGAAGAAGACGCCACCGGCGAAGCACGCGATGGCGACCCGGATGTTGTTGGTGATGATGAATGATGCGATGACCGGCCGCCCGGTCGGCGCAACCGAGCCATAGGTTCGTCCGGAGGCGGACCGCTCCCGCCCCGCCTCGGCTCGGCGCAGCATGACCTCGGGAAGGATTTGGCTCGCGAGCCCGGGCCGCTCGCGCATCAGGGCATAACCGCCGAGCGCAGGGGCTGTGAACAGCGCCCAGGCGAGGAGCACCAGCCAGCGGGCTTGCACCACCGCAGCCGGGCATTCGCGGGTGACCGCAGTCCAGACGCGGGACCAGGAGTGCTGTTCGTCCCGATAGAGCACGTTATGACCGGCCGCGACCAGGCGCTCGAGTCTGGCAATGACTGCTCCGTCGGCGTGGTAGGTGCGGGCGCGAGCAAGGTCGGCGGCCAGCTCCCGATAACGCGACGCGAAGTCGGGAAGCTCTTCGGGTGCGAAGCTGTCGAGCCCTGCGGAAGCTGCTCGTTCTGCCAATGCATGAAAGGCATCCCACCGATCGCCTTGGCGGGCAGCAAGGCGGTCACCCACTCCCTGACGCCCGCCCAGCCTTCCCCGGCGCCTGGCAATCTCGCGGGCGTAAAGCTCGAGCAGGAACTCAGCGGGTGTGAGGCCCGGTGGTGCATGCTGGTCCGCGAACCGGGTCGCCAGGCTCGCCGCGATTCGGTCGCGCGCGTCCGCCGGCAGGTCGGCGGCGCGGTTGGCGTAGCTGGCAAGCAGACGAAACCGGTTCTCGTCGAGGGGAACGCCGTCCGGCGACCGGCCGGGCTGAGGCGCAACCGTGCCTTGGCCGGCCAGGGATGCCGCGAGCGGACTCGGGCGGTCTCGCACGACGACCGTCCCGGCGACCAGGTCGCCCAGGCGCTTGGCACGCGGATGAAAAGCAATGAGGCCGAGGCCGAGCAGGTAGGGCGGGGGAAGGAAGTCGGCGACTCGGAGCAGATTACGAAGCGCGGCGGCTCCCAGCGTCACCGGATGCCCGGTGTCCCGCACGACGCGAATCCCAACCGTGCGTTTGCCGGGCGTCTGCCCGCCCCGGAGCCCTTCGAACAGGATGAAGTACCCGTTGCCCAGCGCGAATGCCAGCCCCACGGCGACGGCTGCGAGCCAGGCTCCTCCATGCCGGGGTATGAGGCCGAGGCCGGCGAGCACAGCGGCCAGCAGGCCACCGGCCACCATGATGGTCGTGACGATGGCGCTGTCGATGACCGCCGCGAGCAGCCGTGAGCCGACGCCGGCGATCTCCAGGTCGAGCACGACGTGCTCGGGCGTCTCGACTTCGAGATGCTGGCGAAGGTCGAACGGGGCTTTGGTCGCCACGAGTCGCCGGCCGTTGGTGGATGCTGATAGCTAATCGCTCATAGCCAATAACCAATCCCTTTCGTAACTTCCTCTCGACCACCGACACCGCGCGCCTAACCCCATGAGGAGTCTTTATGGCTTCCCTTGCGCTGCGCCCGCTGTCCATCGGCGAGGTGATCGACGCCTCCTTCCAGGTGTACCGGCGGCACTTCAGCGCTCTCGCCACGATCGTGCTGGTGTGCAACGGGCTTCCGGTGCTGCTCCAGATCTACGGCCGGAGTGGGGGCGGGATCCACCTCGCGCTCACCCTGGTGTATGCGGTGCTGGTGGTGGTCCTCAGTCTGGTTGCCACCGGGGCAACCGTGTTCGTCGTGTCGGAGAGCTACCTCGGGCGCGCCATCACGGCGCGGGAGGCGCTCAGCCGAGCGCTGCCCTTCGTGGTCCCGCTCATCGTGGTGTCTCTGTCGGTTGGACTCGTGGCGTTCGTGGGTTTCCTGCTGCTGGTCGTTCCGGGCGTCATCGCGGTGTGCGGGCTCGCCGTCTCAGTGCCCGCACTGGTCGTCGAGTCCACGTCGCCCACTGATGCAATGGGCCGGTCGTGGGACCTCACGCGAGGCTATCGCTTGCGCATGTTCGGATTGTTCGTGCTCATCTTTCTGCTGATTCTAATTCCGTACGTCGCTATCATGGGAGCAGTGGGAGTGGCCGCAGCGGTGTTGGGCGCGACCGGGGCCAAGGGTCTCACTACCGTCCTTATCCTGCTGGGTACTGTGATCGCAGCGATCGTGCAGCTCCTGCTCTCTCCGCTCTACCAGGCAGCCCTGGTAATCGCATACTACGATCTCCGGGTTCGCAAGGAGGGGTTCGACCTCGAGCTCCTTGCGTCCGTCCTGCAACCAGCCTGAACCACCCGAACCAGCCTCATCTTCCGCCGGATGCAGCTTCCCACCGATTCGCTTCGCGCGGTCCTGGACTCGGTGTTTTCCGCACCGGCGTATCGCTGGGTCGAGGAGCCCCGCCCCCTGGCAACGTTGCGGACCTGGTGGGGCCGGCTGGCAGACTGGGTCAGCTCGGTCCGGTCGCTGCATCCAGTGCTGTTCCAGCTTCTGGCGCTGGTGCTCGCCGCGATCCTGGTCGCCATTCTGGTTCACGCCGGCTACGTCTTCCAGCAAACTGTTCGGGCCGCCGCGCGCCGCGACCCGAAGACCGCGCTCCCATCCTCCCCGCGTCGACGGGACGCGACGTGGTATCTCGCTGCGGCCGATCAAGCCGCCGCCGCCGGACGTTACCGCGATGCCCTCCGACTTGCATTTGAGGCGCTCGTCCTTCGCCTCGATGCGATGGGCTTGCTGCGCTGGGGGCCCGGCAAGACTGCGCGAGACTACTCCAGGGAAGCCCGGTTGCTGCCGGGAGACCGGGAGCGCCTTGTTGGCATCGTGGGAGTACTCTACCGGCACGTGTACAGCGGAGCTCCTTGCGGCGCACCTGAGTATGCCGTCCTGCGAGGTGCAGCCGCCGGGGACTGGCATGCGGCCGCGGGTTGAGTTCGCCGTCGGACTGGGGATCTTCGCCATCCTCGCCGTTGGCGCTGCTGCGCTCGGCAGCCGCCGGCGAGGACAGCCCGATTTCGATCCCCGCCGCTCGACGTTCCTGACCGGCCCGGACGGCGCGCGGGGCTACGCTGAGGCGCTCGAGCGCCTGCGGGTGCGGGTCGAGCGATTTCGCCGTCGTCCAATGGAGCTCCGCCGCGTGAGAGACGTCGGCAACGCAACGGTGCTGGCCGTGATCGGCCCCACCGAGGAGATCGATCCGCTCGAGGCAGCCGCCATTGCGGCGTTCGGCAAGCGGCATGGTCTGCTCCTCGCCGGGGAGGGTGCGGAGGCCGCCATGCGTTGCTACGGCTACGCAGTCGAAACCCGGGTGCATCCGATGCTCGCGGTGACGCCCGGCGAGCGGATGGCGGCGAGCGACTTGCGGGTGTGGGCGGTGCTCGCGCGCGCACAACCCAGAGCGCGACGCGCTCCCGCCGCCTGGGATGACCAGGGCTACGCGGGATGCGACGTTCCACCGGTGTTACGTGCGGACACGCTGCTACGCACTGTCGGCGGCCGCGTCGTGGCGCTTCGGCTCGAGATGTCGGGAGGCCAGGCCGTCACGTTGGTCGCTGACGACCTTCTCTTCGCCAACCGCGCGGTGCGCTCGTCGAGTGCCGGGCCTTTTACCCTTCGGCTGGTGGCAGGACGTTACGACCGCATCCTCTTTGACGAGTACCACAACGGCTACGGTCCGTCAGGTTCGCTCGCGGGATCGGTTCTGGACTGGAGCGCGCGGTCTCCGTGGGGGTGGGTGGGCTGGCAGTTGGCCGGCATCGGGTTGCTGGCGCTCGCGGCCGCAAGCGTTCGATTCGGGCCGGTGCGGCCTTCACCTGAACGGCGACGCCGTTCCTCGCTCGAGCACGTTCGGGCGCTCGCGACGGTGCTGTCGGCGGCGAGGGGGCACGACCTTGCCATCCGGTTGATGCTACAAGGCCTGCGCCGTCGGTTGTCGCGACACCCTCACGCCGGACCCGAAGCCGGGCTTCGGGCGGACCCGCTGCCCTGGTTGGGCAACCTCGCCCGTCGCACCCGATCGGCCTCAGCGCGAGCGGCACTGGAATCGTTGAGTGGGCTCACGGCGCAGCACCAGAACGGTGATGGCGTGCTGCGAGCAGCCAATGTGGTGGAGGATGTATGGGAGGATCTGAAACCGTAGTGCCTTCGGGCGGGATCGGACGCCAGGCCGAGGCCGCGAACGATCTGGTCGGGGCACTGGGCCGCGTCGTGCTGGGGCAGGAGCCGGCGATACGCGAGACGGTCGCCGCCCTCCTGGCGCGCGGCCACGTCCTGCTCGAAGGGGTTCCGGGGACTGCCAAGACCCTCCTGGTCCGGACCCTCAGTCTCGCCCTGGCCCTCGAGTTCCGTCGGATTCAGTTCACCCCCGATTTGATGCCCTCCGACATCACCGGAGTGAATCTGCTCACCCCCAGGGAGCCTTCTCGTTTCGCCCGGGTCCCATCTTCGGCGACCTCGTCCTGGGGGACGAGATCAATCGCGCTCCCGCCAAGACGCAGGCAGCGCTGCTCGAGGCGATGCAGGAGCGGAGCGTGACCGTGGATGGCGTCTCCCACCCGCTGTCATCGGCATTCACCGTGTTTGCCACCCAGAATCCGGTTGAGTTCGAAGGCACCTATCCGCTCCCCGAGGCCGAGCTGGACCGATTCCTGGTCAAGATCGTCCTTAGCTATCCCGCTGCGGAGACGGAGCAGGCGGTCCTCCATCGGGTGCTCGATGGATTCGAGGCGGACGACCCTACCAGCTACGGCATCGACACAAAGGTCGGCGGTGTTGGCCTGGAAGAACTGCGTCGGGCGGCCCGCCAGATCCGGGTCGAGGCCTCCCTGGTCCGGTACGTCACCGCGATCGTCCGCGCCACCCGGACCACGCCGTCGCTCACCCTCGGCGCATCGCCCCGGGGGAGCGTCTCCCTACTCAAGCTGGCCCAGGCGACGGCGTTGCTGGACGGGCGTGATTATGTGATCCCGGACGACGTGAAGAACGTCGCGACCGCCGTGCTTCGGCACCGAATCAGTGTGGCGCCGGAGCTCGAGCTCGAGGGCGTCACGCCCGACGCCGCTCTCGGCGCGATCCTGGAGCAAGTCGAAGCACCCCGGTGATACCGCTCCCTTCGCGACGGTGGCTCGCAGCGGGAGCCGGCCTCGCTCTGCTGGGACTCGCCGGACTGGCTTGGCCTGGCGCGCTCGGACTGTTGTTGGCGCTCGACGCACTCTGGGTTGCTGCGCTCGCGGTCGATGCGGCTGCCGCGGCCGATACCTTCCCCATACAGGTCGAGCGCAGCGCGCCTCCGGCGTTCTCGGTGGGACGGGCCTTTCCAGTGCGCTACCGCTGGCGACACGGGAAGCGTCGGCGGCTCACGGTTCTGGTGCAGGAGGCGTTGCCGGCGCCGCTCGGCCTCGCGACCGGCGTCCGTCGGCTCATTCTACGGCCGGGTGTGGCAACGGACGAGGAGCTGTCCATGCGTCCGGTCGCTCGGGGACGCGGCGCCGGTGGACGCATGACGCTTCGCGTGCTGGGGCCGCTGGGCCTGGCCTGGTGGCAGCGTCGTTTGGAGCTTCCTTGGGAAGTGGTGGTCTTCCCCAGCCTGGTAGGCGCATCGTTGCGAGCGCTCCCCCCGCAGGCACGCCGTCGCCGGCAAGCCGGCCTCCGAAATGTCCGGCGGCGGGGCGAAGGCAGGCTGTTCGAGGGGCTCCGTGAGTGGGTACCGGGCGACGACACCCGGATCATCGACTGGAAGGCAACGGCCCGCCGCGGCAAGCCGATCGCTCGTCAGTACGAGGATGAGCGACGAGAGCACGTGATCATCGTGATCGACGCGGGCCGCCAGCTCACGGCTGAGGTGGACGGGCTGCCTCGGCTCGACGCGGTGATCGACGCGGCGGTGCGCCTTGCACACGCGGCAGTGGAGCACGATGACAACGTGGGCGTGATGGTATTCGCCGATGAGATCGAGAGCTTCGTGCCACCGGCGCGGGGGCGGCGCGGCCTCCGTGGCGTGCTGGAAGCGCTCGCCGCCGCGGAAGCCCGACTGGTCGAGCCGGACTATCCAGCGGCGTTCCGCTATCTGGCGATCCGCAACCGACGCCGGGCGCTCACCGTCTTCTTCACCGACGTGATCGATCGTACCGCGAGCGAGTCGGTGGTTGGGCAGGTCGCAACGCTGCGAGGCCGTCATGTCCCGCTGGCTGTGACGCTGCGGGATCCCGCGCTCGAGCGACTGGCCTCGGAGCGACCGGTGAACGAGCAACGAGCGTTCGAGCGTGCGGCCGCGGAGGAGTTGCTTCTGGCCCGGGAGGAGGCGCTGGGCGAGATGCGTCGCCGGGGGATTCTGGTGCTGGACGTGCTGCCTCGTGCTGCGGCCGACGCAGTGGTTGAGCGTTATCACCAACTCAAGCGGCGGGGCGTGCTGTAGTCGGGTGCTACGGATTGGTGGGCCGTGATCCCAGATCGCGGAATGCCGCGCTGAAGGCTTCGACCGCATCCGGATCGAGCTGGCTGCCCGCGACCCGCTGGAGCTCTCGCAGCGCTTCGTCAGGCGCGCGGGGATCGCGGTAGGGCCGCTCGGAGGTCATCGCGTCGAATGAATCGGCCACCGCGACGATGCGGGCCTCAAGCGGGATATCGTTCCCGCGAAGTCCATCGGGGAATCCGCTTCCGTCCAGCCGCTCGTGATGGGAGCGGATGATGCGCAGAACCACCGGCGACTCCCGGGCGAGCGGAGCCAGCATCCGTTCGCCCAGTTCCGGGTGCTCGCTGATCTGGTGCCGCTCCTCGTCGGTGAGCGATCCGGGTTTCTGCAGCAGCGCCTCACGCGTGCCGATCTTGCCGATGTCGTGGAGCTCTCCACCGATCCGGATCTGATCGAGCTCGGTCTCGTGCAGGCCGAGCAGCCTCCCGGTCTCGACCGCATATCGGCTGACCCGGACCGAATGCCCTCGCAGGTAGGCGTCCTTGGCCTCCATGGCCCGCGCGAGCATCTGGACACCTTCCAGGAAGAGTTCCCGGATGCGCTGGGCCTGTTCCTGGATCCGTCGCTCCAGGTGCGCCTGGTAGTAACGATTCTGCATGACCAACGACCGCTTTTCGAGCGCGCGGGCGACGCGGGCATGCATCTCGCTCACCGAGACCGGCTTGACCAGGAAATCCGCCGCGCCCAAGTGGAGGCACTCGACAGCGACGTTGGTCTCGGCCATGCCGCTCAGCATGAGGACCGCGGTATCAGGGAACCGGCGGCGCACTTCGGTGAGAAAGGCCATGCCATCGAGCTCGGGCATCCGCAAGTCGCAGATGACCAGCGGTAGCTCGCCGTCGCTGGCGAGCAGCTCCAGGCCCTCGCGTCCGCTGGCGGCCTCCAGGCAGCTGAAGCCCTGGGCCTCGAGCATGCGCACGACAGATCGGCGGACGATCGCTTCGTCGTCCACCACCAGACAGCGCATCACGAGGCGGCTACCGGTTCGCTGCGCCGCGCGCGCGCTGCGTCGAGCACCTCGCGAACTTTGGTAGCCAGGTCCTCCGGCGAAAACGGCTTCTGCAGGAAGGGGACACCGGGACTCACTAGGCCCCGGCGAATGATTTCGTCGTTGGTGTAGCCGGACATGAACAGCACCGGCAGCCCGGGCCGGATTCGCGCTATCTCGTCCGCCAGCTCCCGTCCACCCATGCCTGGCATCACTGCGTCGGTGATGACCAGATCGACCGCATTGGCCTCCGACGCGAGCAACTCCAAAGCCCGGTGACCGTCGGTGCTCTCACGGGTGACGTACCCTTCGTTCCTGAGATAGCGGCAGGCGAAGCCACGGACCAGGTCTTCGTCCTCGACCACCAGGATGGTTTCCCCGGTGCCCCGGGGCGGCGCCTTCGCGGGCTCCCAGACGGCCGGCTGGCCACTCTCTGCCACCTGCGGCAAGTAGATCTTGAACACGGTGCCTTCGCCCGGCTCGCTGTACACCCAGATGTAGCCCCCGCTCTGCTTCACGATTCCGTATGCCATCGAAAGGCCTAACCCCGTGCCGTGGCCCACCGGCTTGGTGGTGAAAAACGGATCGAACACCTGGGCCTGCGTGTCCAGATCCATACCGCGGCCCGTGTCGCTCACGGTCAGCCTGACATACGGCCCCGCGCGGACGAGGGTGGCCGGGTGGCGATGGGCGTACTCGTTGTCGAGCATGACGGAGCTCGTCTCCATCGCTAGGCGGCCTCCCTGTGGCATCGCGTCGCGCGCATTGAGGGCCAGGTTCAGAATCACCTGCTCGAGCTGTGTCCGATCAGTCTTGATCCAGTTTCGATCGACGCCAAGACGCAACACCACTTCCCGGTCTTCGCCCATCAGGCGGCGCAGCACCGATTCCATGTCCCCCAGCACGGCGTTGAGGTCGAGCACCCGCGGCTGGAGCAGCTGCCGCCGACTGTAGGCGAGCAGCTGCCGGCTGACCTCGGCAGACCGCTCGGCCGCGCGGGCGATCTG
>Ga0134127_10001266_pt1 | contig 19106 bp, 21 predicted proteins | sample KB31753_FD_96459 | JGI IMG/M metagenome (GOLD analysis project Ga0134127, IMG submission 96459) | Terrestrial soil microbial communities with excess Nitrogen fertilizer from Kellogg Biological Station, Michigan, USA - KB3-175-3 | ecosystem: Environmental > Terrestrial > Soil > Unclassified ... | reverse complement strand
TTCCGAATCGGGAATGACTTCAATGTTGGCGCCGTGCAAACTTTTAACGCCGCTGATGACAATATTAGTAGTGCCGTATCCGGAAATATCTGCGCCCATCAATTTTAAAAATGCGCCGAGCTGTTGAATGTGCGGTTCCATGGCCGCCAGTTTGATAATGGTTGGGCCTTCGGCGAGCACTGCGGCCAGCATGGCGTTCTCGGTGGCGGTTACCGATGATTATTCCAAAACAATTTTATGGCCCAATAATTTTTTGGCTGTGACTTTCACGTGTTCTCGATCGTTGACGCTGGCGCCTAAAGCTTTGAAGGCTTCAAGGTGCGCGGTGATCGAGCGGTGGCCAATTTTGTCGCCGCCGGGAAATGGCATCTCGGCACTGCCGGTACGCGCCAATAGCGGCCCCAAACACAAAATCGAAGCGCGCAAGGCCGAGACTAATTCCGGATCAGGATTAGATTTGATAATCTCTTTAGCCTGGATTTTCAGAGTCCCGTGGGCGTATTCAACGCTGACGCCCAAATCTCGCAAAATCTTAATCATGCTTTCGACATCTTGAATTTCAGGAACGTTGGTAATGGTGCAGGCTTCGTCTGTAAGCAAACAAGCTGCCATCAAAGGCAGCACGGCATTTTTTGCGCCCCCCACTTGAATTTCGCCCGAAAGCGGCTTACCGCCAGTGATAACAAATTTTTCCATAAAAATTATTCCAATCTTCGAATCTTAACTAATCTACGAATACCTACGAATGGAAACTTTTTATTCGTAGCCATTCGTGCTATTAGTCGTAATTCGTAGATTAGAACGTTATTCTAGCTTATTATAACAAAAGCGCGGTGGTTGTGGAAACGCGCGATTTGTCCTAAAATTAAGGCTATATGAAGTCTCGCACTCGCTACGGTATCCTGATTTTCGGTTTTCTACTATTTCTGATTTTGGCCCCACTGGTAGCCCTTTACACCAGTGGTTTTCGGATTGATTTTTCCGATGGCAGTATCGCCCAAACCGGAATTTTATCGGCCACGACCAGCCCCGATAACGCAACTATTTCTGTTGATGGCCAGCCGCGCGATACCACTCCGGCTAGCATCCGCTTTTTGAAACCCGGCGACTACACGGTTGGCATTAGCAAAGAAGGATATTTTTCCTGGCAAAAACGGTTGAGCATAAAAGACGGCGTTGTGACCTGGGTCAATCAAGATTCGGAAGATCTCTACTTGCTGTTGCAAGACGGCCAAGAAACTACTGTGGCCAACAACGCCAACGACATGGCTGTGGTAGATGACAGGTTGTTGGTGCTAAGCGATAAAACTCTTTCGCTTTCGAACGCGCCAAAATTTGATTCCTGGGACACCATCACCTTACCAGTACCGATCAGTTCAATTATAACGACAAGCCGCACCGACGTGGTTCTACTCGTCGGAGGAAAATCGGTTTTGATGCTAAGTCTCGGCAACCAACAAATTACGGACATCACCAATTTGATTGTTCCGGGCAGCCGCCTGACTGTGTTGTCGCCAACCCACTTTGTTGTCCAGGAAGCCGCGCAAGCGTTTTTAGTTAACGCGAGCACCGGCGTCAAAACTTTGCTGGAAAAAGACGTGCTAACAATCACGAATTTTAACAACGATGTCTACTTCTTAAAAACCGAAGGTGCTGCGATGACTCTGACTCTGCGCACGATTTCCGGAGACAGTGTCGGTGAATCGCGAATACTCGCGCGAGACTTGCCGAAAGTCAACGCCAGCCAACTTATTGTCACTCCGCAAAAACATATCTATATTCTTGCCAACCAGACGCTCTATGTCATAAACGACAAACTTGATTCCTTGTACAGTGGCATCGTATCTTTGCAATATGACCCGCTCCATGGCAACATCTCCTTCCAAACAGGAAACGAACTATTCGAGGTGCGAGATGAAATAGAGCGGCCGCAATTAATCACCCGCTACGGCGGCAGTATCAGCAATCCCGTGTTTCTCGACCTAATTGGTTACGCGATTTTCGTGCAAGATGACCAGGTCGTGGCTTTAGAGCTCGATTCACGCGACAGCCAAAACCGCTATTCATTGATGCAAATCAAAAAACCACGTAAGCTTTACGTGATTTCCGATGGACAACAATTGATAGCCTTGGATGATTTGGCGGTTAAAGTTCGCAAGTTGCGGGACTAGCTTAAAGCCTGATCGATGGCTTGATTCACAAGTTTATCCGCTTCGGTATTGAACTCGCGGCGCACATGCGTGAACATGACGTTAGAAAAATGTTTTTGCAAAATAATCACTTGTTTGGCCAACTCCTGCAGAGTTGGTTCTTTTATTTTGTACTTGCCCTGCATTTGTTTGACGACAAGCTCCGAATCCATATTAATGTGCAAGTCGGTGGCTTTATGTTTTTTGGCTGCTTCCAAAGCCGCAATAAGCGCCGTGTACTCGGCCACGTTGTTGGTATTTTCTCCGATGTAGCGTTTGATGGAATCGATAATCAAGCCTTGATCGTTTTTGATGACTACGCCGATGCCGGCTGGTCCGGGATTACCACGCGCTCCCCCATCTGTGTTTATAGTTAGTTTTTTCATGTATTTTAATTTGTTGATCAGTTATTTATATATTGTGACTTTGGATAGTAGTAAGTTGTAAGCATGTAAGTGGTAAGTTACTTACAACTCTACAACTTACTACTTACTACTTCGGTGGGCCGTATATCAACAACGCGCAATTTTAATTTTTCAAATCCCTGCCAAACATCTACGAGCAATTCACAAGCCACATCTACCATCGAGCTCTCAAGCAACCTATCCACGCCGGCTTTCCAATTAAAGGCAATTGCATCTACGATGGTTGAACCGAGCCGTAATTTTAACTGCAGATGCTTGGCGCCGTTACCCACCAGTCGAGTCGACACAACCGCGGCATCGCTTAATAAAAATTGCGGTTTTTTGTTGCCGACCCCAAATGGCGCAGCGGCCGTAATTACGTAAGCAGTTTCAGCAGTCAAATCACTCTCTGATAACGCAGCATCTAATTCCAGGTTAATTGATAAGCCTTCTTCCGGCCAATTATTTTCGGCATACTGCAAAATTTGTGAATAAAAAGTGTCGATGTGTTCGCTTTTAACGGTTAGTCCGGCCGCTTGTTTGTGGCCGCCGAATTTAATTAGGTGTTCTTGGGCAGACTTTAAACATTCTACAATATTGAAATCCCCGCCGGATCTCGCAGAGCCCGTACTTTCCAGTTCGCCGCGCTCCAGCACAATGACTGGTTTTTGATAAACTTCGGCCAACCGCCCCGCGGCCAACCCCACCACCCCTTTGTGCCACGACGGGTGCGCTACCAGCAAAATTTTTCGGTCAGAGATGAATGTCGCTTGTTCTTGCGCTTCCGACACCACGCGCATGGTAATATCTTGTCGGCGCTTGTTGATTTTTTCCAGTTCCGCGGCTTTAAGTGCTGCGGCCATAGGATCGGTTTCCAAAAGTAGAGCAAGAGCGATGTCGGCGTGTTCCAGGCGGCCCGCGGCATTAATTCGCGGCGCTACGGAAAAACCGAGCGTGGTCGCATCGATAGGATTTTTATCTGCGCCAATGGCAGACAATAAAGTTTTTAACCCCACCCATTTTGTTTTGGGCATGACTTTTAATCCCAGTGCTACCAAAATCCGATTCTCCCCAAGCAAAGAATGGCAATCCGCAACCGTGCCAATCGCCACCAAATCAAGCAACCACTTATCCCAACCTACAATCAACTTTTCACTTTCGACATTAGACTTTCGACTTAGCAAGGCGCTCGCTAACTTATACGCCACACCAACTCCGGTTATCTGATCATCCGGATATTTGTCGTTAGGATTTTTTGGATTGATTAAAGCAAAACTTTTCGGAACTCCTGCTGTAATCTCATGATGGTCTGTAATAATCAAATCGATGTTGTTGGCAGAACAAAATTCGGCGATATCAACCGAGTTGGTACCGCAATCAACCGTAATGACAACCGCCACACCCTCGGCCGCAAATTTTTGAAACGCTTCAATGTTCAAACCATAACCTTCGCTGAACCGATCCGGCACATAACTTTGAACATCAACGCCAAGATAGCGAAAAGTTTGCTGCATAACCGCATTAGCCGTCACTGCATCGGCATCATAATCTCCATAAATCAAAATCTTTTCTTTTTTCTCTATGGCCTGCCAAATCCGGCTGACGGCCTTTTCCATATCCTCAAATAAAAAAGGACTGTGCAGGCGCGCATAGTCCGGCTGCAAAAAGTCCGCAATATTAGATTGCTCCACTATTCCCCGATTGTACAAAACTTGAGCCAAAATCGGGTGCAATCCCTCGAAATTACTCTTTAGCTTCTCTGGAATAGCCGACTTTACGATCCAGTTTTTTCCCATACACTCATTCTATCACACCTCTGTAAGCGCGCATTAAAGATATCCCGTATCGCTGCATCACGGGCTTAACCTGCGTTGATAAATTAAAAACCCTCTAGGATAAGAGGGTTAAGAGATGTTGAGTAAATTGATAGCGGTCATTTCCGGAGGTTTCGGCAGGCCCATAAGGTCGAGGATGGTTGGCGCGATATCAGAGACCACACCAGAAGGGATCGATGCCGACAGCGCCACATAATCTTTGTGCGCACCTTTGCCTGCCCATTCCTTGCCAACCAGCAAAAACGGCACGGGGTTGGTGGTATGATCTTTATCGATTTCGCCGGTGCGGCTATCTATCATCTGTTCGGAATTGCCGTGGTCTCCAGTGACAATTAAAGCCGCGTCAGCCAATAGCACCGCATCCATAATTTTTTTGACTTGTTCGTTGACGCATTGCACGGCTTTTATGGTTGCGTCCAAATCGCCGGTGTGGCCAACCATATCAGGATTGGCAAAATTAGCAACGTAAAGAGAATATTCGGCGTGCAAAATTTTGTCTATCAAGATGCTAGCTAATTGCGGTGCCGACATTTCCGGATGGTCGAGATAATTTTTGGTGTTGTTCGGGCTGGTAATAATTTCCCGTTCTTCGCCCGGCAAAGCCGTGCTCACGCCGCCGTTAAAGAACGACGTCACGTGCGGATATTTTTCGCTTTCGGCAATATGAAATTGTTTCAGCCCGGCTTTAGAAACCAAATCCGCAAGATTATTTTTTAGATCTTGCAAAGGATAAGCAATGTGCACGGGCAAATCGGTTTGATATTGCGTCATTGTAGCCAAGTAGACATTTGCCAAAGGCCGGTGTTGGCTCTGCAGCTGCATACGATCGGGGTTGGTAAAGGCTTCAACTAGCTGGATAACGCGGTCTGGACGAAAATTAAAGAAGATGACTGCATCGTTATCCTGAATGGTGGCCACTGGGGTTTTGCTCCCCGTGGCCGGATCGCTATCCATAATCACAGTCGGCTTGATCATTTCGTCGGTTACTCCTTTCGCGTAGTTTTCTTCAATGCAGGCTTTGGGGGTTGGGGCTTCTGCGCCGATGCCGTTGACCAGAGCCTGGAAAGTCATTTCGGTCTGGTCCCAGTGCTGGCCACGATCCATGGCAAAAAATCTTCCGGAGATCGTTGCAATGCGCGCCATGATGCCAATGCGATGAATGCGATCATTAAACTTGTCAATATCGCCGGCCGCCACTTTTGGCGCGGTGTCGCGGCCGTCCGTAAACATATGCAAGTACGCTTCTGTCACGCCCTCTTCAAAAGCCAGCCCCAATAAAGCGTACATATGCTCGTTTAAACTGTGCACGCCGCCATCGCTGACCAAGCCCACCAAATGCAGGCGCGAAGCATTCTTTTTAACATGATCCATGGCTTCCAAAAACACTTTATTCTTAAAAAATGATCCGTCTTGAATAGATTGGGTAATGCGCGGCAAACTTTGGCCGACAATGCGCCCGGCGCCCATATTTAAGTGGCCGACTTCCGAATTGCCCATTTCACCCCACGGCAAGCCGACCAGCGGCCCCGAAGCCTGCAAAGTCAGGCTGGGATAATTTTGCACAATCTCGTCAAAAGTTTTTGGATCCGACAAAGCAATAGCATTGCCGTGGCTGTAAGAGGCCACCCCAAAACCGTCCAAGATCACCAACACCACTTTTTTGTAAATTTTATGTGCGAGCATATGTTAAATTCAAAACGTAAAGATCAAAATGCAAAATTATAACTCAAAATCCAACCCTAATCTTTTTAAAATTTTCGACGAGTGGCGGAAGCCAATGGGCGCGACTAGCCACCTCATCAACATTTACCCATTCAAAGCTAGTATGCTCCTCTGATAATTTTATTTTCTGCTGTCCTGATAATTTACAGGCGTACGATATCATAATAATAAACTGTCCATCATCTCTCGTAAAAGTATGCGCTTCGAAAGGAACCGATATTTCCACATTCAACCCAGTCTCTTCCATAATCTCTCGCTTGAGCGCCGCTTCTAGTTGTTCCGATAAATCAATCCTGCCGCCTGGAATATCCCAGCTACCGGGATTGTGTGGATCATTATCGCGCCGCTTCAGCAATAAAATTTTATCGCCATCAACAACGAATGCGTTGACGCCAATGCCAATCGAGTTCATAACTCGTCTCCGATAAACGTAAACCGCGGGCCTTTGTAGCCGTCGCGATCAACATCTTCTAAAAACATCTTAATTGGTCTGGCCCAATATTTAGATTTATCGTTAGGCCCAATGTGTTCATAGACGACCAAATCTTCTTCTGTTTCTGTGTGCTTCGCCACAAAAAAGACTTTTACATCGTGCCCTTTAAAATGTCGATAGATTCCGGGTTTGATAGAATTTGTCATAAAATAAGCTTTTGATTATACTGCTGACAAAGGAGGGTAACGCAATGAGCCAAAAGATAGAGCCAGTAATTACCATAAATCCAGATCTGGACCATTTGGACGACCCGGCTGTTTTAGCTCGAGTTCGGCAATCGCTTAGCGACCAAAATGAGGGCCTCGATGAGATGCTCAAAAGCATCGACGACTCTAAAAAGGTTACCTGGCAAGACTTGCAAATGGAGTTTACTGTTTAAAGGAGGTTACTGTGAAAAAAAGGAAATCTGAACGATCGAAGCAGAAACAAGGAGAAGATCTAAAACTCGCACGCTTGGAAAAAAGAGTCATGGCCATCAATCAAACTATATCAGATCTGCGTGCTAGTCAGATACTTACCAGTGAGGTGATGCACAGGAAGATCACCTGCTAGATGCATCGATTGTTCAAATAAAGCTTTGGCTTGGGATTTTGTCCCAGGCCTCGTTTTTTTATAACATCTGTTCTATCTCCAATAATCTATTGTATTTAGCCACGCGCTCGCCTCGAGCGGGCGCGCCGGTTTTAATGTAATCCGCGCCAACGGCCACGGCCAAGTCTGCAATAAAAGTATCAACTGTTTCGCCACTTCTGTGCGACACCACAACTTTGTAGCCGTGCTTTTGCGCTAGCCTGATAGTCGCAATAGTTTGAGAGAGCGTCCCAATTTGGTTTGGTTTAATTACTATGGCGTTGGCCGCGCCGGCGGCAATACCCATGGCCAAACGTTTTGCGTTTGTCACAAATAAATCGTCGCCAACAATCGCAAGTTTGTTTTGATATTTTTTAGTCATCAACTGCCAGGCTTCCATATCATCTTCGGCAAACGGGTCCTCCACAACTTCCAAACTATATTTAGTAATCCAGTGCGCGTAAGTTCCTATCATGCCGTCTAAATCCAACGTTTGTTTATCGAGAGAAAGATTATAGGTACGCAATTTTTTTGAATAAAATTCGGTGGCGGCCGCGTCGATGCCGAAACTAATATCGCGCTTGGGTTTCAAGCCGCATTTAGCCGCGACCCGGCTCAATAACTCAAAAGGAAGTTCGTTGGAACTAAAACGCGATGAAAATCCGCCTTCATCCCCCACGCCCGTGCTCATGCCAAGCTTGTGCTCTTCGGCTTTAAGCGCCTGATAAACCATCACGGCTTTTTCCAATCGCTCGCTGAACTTGCCGCGCTTCGGGATGACAAAATATTCTTGGATATCCAAACCTGAATCGGCGTGCACCCCGCCGTTGATGACGTTAAATAATGGAGCCGGCATGGACGGATTTTTGAAACCGAAGCGCTTGCCTAAATAGCGATAAAGTTCCTGGCCGGAAAGTTTGGCCGCAAGTTTCGCCACAGCCAAAGAAACGCCTACTACGGCATTGGCTCCGAGCACGGATTTATTTTCCGTCCCGTCCAACCGCACCATCGCTTCATCAATTTTTTCTTGTTTGCCGGGATCAAGGCCAACAACGACTTTCGCGATATCAAGATTAACATGGGCTACGGCTTTGCGAACGCCCAAACCCCCATAGCGTTTTTTGTCGCCGTCGCGCAGTTCCAAAGCTTCGTAAGTGCCAGTCGAGGCGCCGCTGGCAACACCTGCAGTCGCCGAAATATCCCCCGACCACACAGTAGTTTCCAGGGTCGGATTTCCGCGGCTATCCAGTATCTCGCGCGCTTTAATTTTTGTGATTTTGTTTCCGAACATGGTTTGTCTTTGGCTTTATTATAACACGTTTATCGATATTATGAGAGCGCTATTAATTACAAATTACTCCGCGCAAATATGAGAAATCATTCATTTTATGTTCATACTTATGCGGTATTCTCTTTATGGAGAAAAAATTGTCGGCTTCTGACAGAAATGCCTTCAACCGGACGAATCGCGTCTGGAAGGCTAGATTGTTGCCAATTTTTATCCAAAAATTCGTTTTGTGATCACACAAACAAAACCTCCCTTGCGTTGAAATGCAAAGGAGGTTTTGGTTTTATTGATATTAAGATTCGAGTGCGGCGATCCCCGGCAAAGTTTTGCCGGCTAAAAATTCCAGCATGGCACCGCCGCCCGTTGACAGATGGTCTATGTAGTCGCCCTGGCCTGCTTGCCGAATCGCATCGACGGTTTCCCCACCGCCGACTGCGGCATAACATTGGCCTGTAGCCACCCCGCCTATAACTCTCGCCAAAGCCAGCGTGCTGGTAGCAAACGGTTTGACTTCAAACTTGCCGAGCGGCCCATTCCAAACCAAAGTTTTCGCTTGCTTAATTATGCCTGCGTATTCCAAAATTGATTTCGGACCAATGTCGTAAATAATTTCGTCGGCGCGCACATCGGTAATTTCGGAAACGCGAATTGAAGTCGGCTCCATGCTTGCATTAGCGACGACCAAATCTTTTGGTAATTTAATTTTATCTTTATAGTTCCGATAAAGTTCTTTGGCGACCGGCAAACCTTCCTCTTGCACAGGAGTTTTGCCCACCGACATGCCTTGAGAAAGCAAAAGTAAGTTAGCTAAGCCGCCGGCCAACAATATATCATCGGCACTTTTACCCAAAAAAGCCAGGGTCTGTTCCTTTTCAGTAATTTTCATGCCCCCCATCATTAACACGAATGGTGATTTCGGCTTATCTAAAATTATTCCCAAAGCTTTGACCTCGCGCTCTAAAATAAATCCGCCGTAATGTTCCATGCGCTTAGCCACCGCCACAATGGAAGCGGCGGGATGATGGCAAACCGAAAAGGCGTCGTTGATATAAACATCAGCAAGCTCGGATAGTTGCTGGCCGAAAAAATCGCTATTGTCCAGCTCGCCTTTATAAAATCTTAAGTTTTCCAAAAAGACCACTTCTTTAGCAGGAATGTCGCGGATCTTTTGGCGCGTTTGGGCATCTTGAATATTGCCCGTCATAAAAATCAAATGTCCCACCGGATAATCCGGCAATTGGATTTCTGTTTCAATAAATTTTCTGCCCAAAAGATCGGCGATGCGTTCAGCCACCGGCTGCATCGATAGCGCCTTATCAAACTTGCCGTCAGGCCGTCCCAAATGCGCGGCAATAATGACTTTGCATCCGTGATTGATAAGATGTTGGATAGTCGGAATAATTTGCTGGATGCGAAAATCGTCGCTGACTTTGCAATCGGCTATGGGTTCGTTGACATCGACTCGCAACAACACTGATTTGTTATCGATGTTCGCATTTTTTAGATACTTGATCATTGAAAAACATTTGACATTTAACATATGACCTTTTACCGTCACATGTCGAAAGTCAAAGGTCAAATGTTCCTATACTTTAATTTTTCCCCACCATTATCACTTCCTCCACTAATCTATTCGAATACCCAAACTCGTTGTCATACCAAACCACAACTTTCAAAAAGTTGCCGTCCATGACTTGAGTCAAAGTTAAATCGACAATCGCTGAATGCGGATTTCCGACGATATCGGAAGAGACCAACGGATCGGTCGTAACATCGACAAACCGCGAGTAGGCCGGATTTTTGGAAGCGTCAATAAAAACCTGGTTGACTTCTTCCACGGTGGCATTCTTTTTCAGTAAGATCACAAAATCGGACAAACTGCCCACCGGTGTTGGTACGCGCATGGCCAATCCGTGAAAAACGCCTTTGAGTTCGGGAATGGCTTGCGTGGCCGAAATCGCAGCTCCCGTTGAAGTTGGAATGATGTTGATAGCGGCGGCGCGAGCGCGGCGCATGTCAGTTGATTTCAAGCCGGGCGGCGGGCCATCGACCAAATTCTGTTCAGCGGTGTAGCTGTGGATGGTGGTCATCATGGCTTTCTCGATGCCGAATTTCAAATGCAGCAATTCAATAATCGGAGCAATGCAATTGGTAGTACAAGAGGCGTTGCTAATAATTGGCTTGCCGTCATAGTCAGCTTCATTGACTCCCAAAATAATTGTTGGGGTGACGCCTTCGTCTTTGGCCGGAGCCGAGATAATAACTTTTTTTGCGCCGGCGGTTAAATGTGCACCGGCTTTTTCGCTGTCGGTAAAACGGCCAGTTGATTCAATAACCACGTCCACGCCCAAATCTTTCCAAGGCAAAGTGGCCGGATCTTTTTCTGCATAAATCCTATAGGCCTTGCCTTCCACTAAAATATTTTGCTCGTCGAAACCGACTTCCTTATAATATTTTCCGTAGTTGCTGTCGTAGCGAAGCAGTTGCGCCAACACTTCCGGCACGGTCAAATCATTAATAGCCACGACTTCGATTTCCGGTTTTTCCAAAGCCAGTTTAAAGGCTTGTCGGCCGATGCGGCCAAAACCATTTATTGCTAACTTGATTTTATTTTCTGATGTCATATTTTTATTTCGATGAGATAGTAAATTTTGTAAAATTTTATTTCTTCAATTGCTCCTCTAATTCCCGCTTTTGTTTCTCCACACCCGTTTCGGGTCTAATAATGTCCTGCTTTTTTTCGATATGCGACTTCGGCAACTCTTGATATTGAGCGTTAACCAAAGTTTGCGCCCGCCACGAGACAAGCACGGCGAAAGCCGCTAAACCTGCCACACTCACCAAAAGTAAGCGGAACATTAAGTTGGAATCCCTTATGCCAGACCCTGAAATGTTCATGCGTTTATTTTACTAGTCTTTTTTGTGTTTGACCATCTTTTTAATGCGTTGCTTGACCTTTTGATTGGTAATTGCAATAGCTTTATACGAAGGCATTTTTGCCAACCGCGCCTCGATTTGATGCTTGGACAGTAGGCCGTCGATAGGACCAACTTTCAAAACTACGCTGCCTGCGTTAACCGGACCCCAGCGCAGAGCTTCCTTGTGAGGCTTCCCATAAGAAAGAGCGGCGATGTAAGCGGTGGTAAAGCTGTCCCCTGCTCCGGTGGCTTCAACGCGCGGTCCGGGAAATTCAGGAATGTAAAAAAATCCTTCACTGCTGTAACTGTAAGCGCCTTTGCGGCCGTCGGTAAGCGCAATGGCTTTTGGGCCAAGCTTGCTCAACCTGCGGCAGAGCTCTTCGGCATCATCGGTGTTGCCCACCCAGCTCTGCGCCTCTTGGACGTTAACGGACAAAACCGAAGTCCGATCGAGCATTGATTGGTTGGCTTTAATTCCTTTTCGCAATTGGTACGTGCCGGGATTGAAACCGAGTTTTGCGCCGGTCTTGTCTAAATATTTAGCTAAATCAGGATAAATTTTTTCGAAGCCTTGCGGCATGCTGGTCAAATAAACCCAGCGGCTCGGCGCAAGCTTCGGCACTGTGTATTTGCGATGCTCATGAAAAACAAAAATTGTGCGTTCGCCTTTGTGCGATAACACAGTATGATAATTGGTGCCGTGCTTGTCATCAATCAAAATATATTCAGTCGCCACTCCTTCTTTTTTCATTTTGTGGATTATTTCGCGGCCGCCGGAATCGTTGGCCACCACACAAAGGTAAGCGGTCTTGAGTCCTAACCGGCTCGAGCCCACAGCGTTATTGGTCGCGTTGCCAGCAACTGACTTGAAAAACTTTTGGACCGGCAATTTATCTCCCCAGCTGATAATCGCTTTCTGATGTCCTTTAACTTTTTTGATCTCGACATCATCAACAAACAAAAAAGAATCAATAACCGGATCCCCCATCGAAATCATGTCGTACTTGAATTTCATGCTTGTTTTCTTTTTAATACTCTTTTTACCGCCTCCTTGATGCTATCTTTACCCATGCCGTACTTTTCGATTAATTCATTAGGTTCGCCGGATTCGCCGAAGTGGTTATCAACGCCGATCATTTCTATTGGTACTGGTTGATTGAGAGCTAACACTTCCGCAACCGCACTTCCGCAACCGCCCATAATTTGATGCTCTTCAACAGTCACTACCGCGCCGCAAATTTTGGCCGCGTTAGTAATAGTCTCAACGTCAATTGGTTTGATAGTGTGATTGTTTACAACCATACAGCTAATGCCTTCTTTTTCTAATTCGATAGCGGCTAATAATCCATTATACAGAACCGGGCCGGAGCCGATGATGGCTACATCCTTGCCTTCGCGAAAAATTTCGGCTTTGCCGATTTGAAACGGCATTTCCGCCGTGGTGAAGACAGGAGTTTTTTCCCGTGCGAAACGAAAATAGGCCGGGCCATCCATTTGTCCCAGCGCGATGGCAGCTTTTTTGGTTTCCAAATAATCGCACGGGACTATGACGGTTAAGTTCGGGAGTACGCGCGTAATGGCGATATCTTCCAAGGCTTGATGGGTGGCGCCGTCGGGACCAACAGAAATGCCGGCGTGCGCGCCCGCGACTTTGACGTTGTTCTTGCTGTACGCGACCGATACACGCAACTGGTCCCAGTTGCGGCCCGGCGAAAACACCGCATACGATGACACAAACGGCACTTTGCCTTCCATGGCCAAACCCGCCGCGATGCCCATCATATTCTGCTCGGCAATTCCTACTTCTATAAACTGTTCGGGAAATTGTTTTTGAAAATCGCTAACCTTCGTTGAACCGGCCAAATCCGCAGTCAAGACCACGACGTTGGGATTGGATTTGGCTAATTCAACCACGCCCTCGCCATAACCGTTGCGCGTGGGAACTTGTTCAATATCTTCTTGTCCGATTTTTGGATTTAAACTTATCATCACTCATGCTCTCCTTTAATCTGCCCACGCAAAGACCTGATCTCATCCAGCGCGATTTTGCCCTGCTCGCCTTTCTTGGGCGCGCCGGGAACATCCTGTGCATCCGGCGGAATACCGTGCCATTCGAATTTCTCTTCCATAAATTCAACGCCTTTGCCGGCAATAGTGTGCGCAATAATCACGGTCGGCCGTTCGTAAATTGCTTTAGCTTCGTTTGTTGCATCGATGATGGCTCTCATGTTGTGCCCATCAACTTCCAACACGTGCCAGTTAAAGCTTTCAAATTTACCGCGCAAGTTTTCGAGCGGCATGACTTCTTCGGTGAAACCATCGATCTGAATATTGTTGCGGTCGACGATCACGGTCAGATTATGCAATTTATTATTTCCGGCGAACATGAACGCTTCCCAGCACTGGCCTTCCTGCAGTTCGCCGTCGCCCATCACGCAAAAAACACGATTGTGTTTGTGGTCCATGCGCAGTGCATAGGCCATGCCCGCTGCTTGCGAGATCCCCTGGGCCAAAGGACCGGACGAAGTTTCGATTCCCGGCAAGGCGCCGCGGTGCGGATGTCCATGCAGCCGCGTGCCGAGCTTGCGCAATGTTTTAAGTTCATCTTTCGGAAAATATCCGGCTTCGGCTAAAGTCGCATACAAAACTGGATTGATGTGGCCGGCGGACAACACAAAACGATCCCGCCCTTCCCATGAAGGATTTTTAGGATCGTGATTTAAAATATGAAAATACAGCGCGGCAAATACATCGGCCATATCCAAAGGTCCGGCGCTGTGTCCGCTTTTGGCCGCGAGCAACATCTCTATAATATCTTTACGGATGTCGTTGGCTTTAAGTTGTAGATCTTGAATTGATAATTTATCCATTTGATGTTTGTTTCTAATCGGCCAACTCGGCGCCTTGCGCAATCGCTGTGAGCTGGTTGTATTCGGCTTGCATGTCTGCTGCGGTTAATAAATCCGAACCAACCACCACGAGATCTGCTCCTCCTGCGACAGCTTCCGCCGCAGTGCGCTTATTCATGCCGCCATCTATCTCAAGTATAACATCTGGGAACTCCCGCTTCAAAGCCTTGAGTTTATCTAATACAGGCGGCAAAAATGGGTTGCCTTGATGGCCGGGATGCACCGCCAGCGTAGTTACTTGGCCGATTACTACGTCCAAGGCAGCCAGCTGGTCAGCGGTAGTTTCAGGGTTGAGCGCCACAGCCGGCTTCATACCAAGCAACATGATGTTTTGCAGAGCTTCGCGCAAGCTTTCGCCATCCGGATAGCTTTCAACATGAATTATGATGGTGGCAAATCCCAAATCTCGAAGCTTCTCGAAATCGCGCGGCTGTTCGTGCATAATATGCGCTTCCAAATGCCATTGCGGGTCGAGGGCGGGCAATTGATCAATTGAAAGCGAAGTGCGCGGCACGAATTTGCCGTCGCAAAAATCAACGTGCAAGCGCTTAATGTCATTCAAGCGAAGAATGCGAGCGTAGGTTTCAGAAAATTTTTGCGGCGTATCCTCCAAAATTGCCGGTACGATTATGGCCATAATTTCATTTTAGATTAAATGATTTAAGATTGCCCATGATTTATAAATCAGTTAATCATTTAGTCAGTTAATCTTAAATTTCCAATGCTGCGATCTTCTTTACTCTCCTGATGTGCCTCTTGTTTTTTGAAAAAGGAGTGGTCAAAAAAGTTTTAACAATTGCCACCGCTGTTGATCTTGTCACGTAATCCGATGGCAAGCAAAGCACGTTGGCCATATCGTCGTTGCGGCTAGCTTTGGCTTCCTTTGTATTCCAAACCAATGCAGCGCGCACTCGTTTAAATTTGTTTGCCGCAATGCAAACGCCTTGGCCGCTGCGGCAAATCAGGATGCCGATATTGCCAGAGTCCTCCATCCCTCTAGAAAGATCCCTCGACTTCGCTCGGGATGGCAGCGAAGATGATATCTTCGCTGCCACTTTTTTAGCATAATCTGGATAGTCATCTCCATTCACAAATTTAGTCGGTCCCAAATCAATAAACCTGACTTTATTGCCTAAAGTTTTTTTGAGATACTCTTTCAGCTTGAAACCCCCGTGGTCCGATGCGATGTATATCATACTAGTATAAGTAGCTTGGTTGATTAACCGAACAGTTGGTTTTAATCCATTCCATATCGTAATTTGAAATTTCTTGGCGCTTGCCGTCAATTATCAAGTATTCCTTTTTCTCGGAAGCATTCGCAGTCTCCACCGGTCCCGGCATAGCATTGACATACCACTCATCCGGACAAACTTTCTTCTTGGCAAAATTTCGATATGCGAAAGCTGAGGCGGCGGCCACAATTATCAATCCAATTACTAAAAAATATTTCTTGGCCATAATCTAAGCGATAATCTTATTAAAATCATCTGGAAGCAAACTAGCGCCGCCGACCAGTAAACCGCCCACGTTCGGCTGGGATAAAAATTCCGGCGCGTTGACGCTCGTAACACTGCCGCCGTATAAGGCCTGCCGCACTCCAAATTTATTTTTTATAAAGATGCAGATTTTTTCGGCGTGGTCCGGTGTCGCCATTTTTTTAGTGGCATACGGGTTGCCGGAAGAAATCGCCCACACGGGCTCGTAAGCTACGACGATTTTTGAGGCATCAAGGCCTGCCAACGCGGCTTCCAACTGTCCCTGCAAAACTTCGGTAACTTCCAAATCATCCTCATCAACAGTGGTATTAAATCCGACGCACAACACTGGAGTGATATTATGAGCTAAAAGCGCTTCCAATTTATCGTGAATTTCTTGATCGGTTTCGCCCAAAGCCCGGCGCTCGCTGTGTCCCACAATGCAATATTTTACGCCTAAATCAGCCAGCTGGGCGGCCGATGTTTGACCCGTAAACGGACCCTTAACTTTCCAAAAGACATCCTGCGCACCTAAGTTGGGATAATCAATTGCCCCCAAAAACGGGGTGGGCGGACACAAAACTACCGTGTGCGCCGAAGTGCGCGAAATCTTCCCAGCCAAAGCTACGGCCTCGGCTTTGGTCAACGGATTCAGTTTCCAATTTGCTAAAATCAATTTGCTCATAAATGTTTTTCCAATCGCTCGCGCAAAAATCTGGCGGCTTCTTCCGGCGGCATAATATTAATTGGAATGCCGGTGGCAAACTCAAAACCGGCCCAGTTAGTGATTCTCGGGAAGATGGTGGTGTGGCGATGAAAACTTTTTTCTTCCATCAATGTGTGCTTGTTTCGAACAAACGGCATTGAGTGGAAATAAAAATTCAGAGGCGGGTCGGAAAGTTTGGTGTAAATTTGGCCCAGCACAACTTTTATCATATAGGACCAATGCTTGATTTCATCGTCGGTCATCCATTCGGTGCGCGGTGAATGATGTTTGGGCATGATCCAGGTCTCAAACGGGTTCCTTGAAGAGTACGGGCAAAAGGCAATGTAATGTTCACTTTCGTAAATTATGCGCTCCTTCAATTGCTTTTCGACTTTAATCATGTCGCAATAAACGCAAGTGCCGTGGACTTGATAATAATGATAACAGCCGGCCACCTCGTCATGAATATGAGGCGGCACAAACGGCATCCCGATTAATTGGTAGTGCGGATGGACAACCGATGCCCCGGCTTCTTTGCCGTGGTTATGGAATAGTTGTGCGTAAGACACGCGTTCGTCTTTCGATAAAATATCATAACGCTGCCGAAGGAGCTTGACCGTGCGTTCAATTAGGCTGATGGATTGCATGGCAACAGGTTCGTTGTGCTTGCGGCTAATTATCACTTCATGTTCGCCGATGCCTGCGCGGGAGTTAAAAAAATCCCGATGCTCGGCGTGCGCATCAAAGGTAACGGCCGGGTATTTATTTTGAATGACCCGCAACTGCCACTGATCGTCGTTTGGATCCCTGCAAATATCCGTACATAAATCCGGATTCAAATTTTCGTTGCCCGGACAAAATACGCACTTGGCATCAACCTCGGGCATGCCAGAAGTAACCGAGTAGGTTTTGTAGTCCTCGGGACGCTTGGCTCGAGCCGGGGCAATTAGTACCCACTGTTTGGAGATTGGATTCTGGCGGAATTCAGACATTAGCTGTTGGTCTTTCTATCAAGATAGTTTTGTAAAATGATTTGCGCTGCGAGACTGTCCACATTTTTATGGCCACCGGGCAAATGGCCGGCCATGACGCTAGATAGCCGTTCGTCAAACGTTTCCACTGGAACCGAAAATTTATTTTTCAATTTTTCTACAAAGGCCAGCACTTCCTCGGTTTTTTGGGTGGATTGGCCGCTCATATTCAGCGGCAAGCCCACAACTATCTTTTCAATTTCTTCTTGTTCAATGAGTTCAGATAATTTTTTTATTACTGATGCCGGATCTACAATTTCGAGTTCGCGGGCCAACATTTGTGTTTCATCGGAAATCGCCAAACCGATCCGCTTTTCTCCGTAATCGATGCCGATTATTTTCATATAACATGTAACATAAAACATGTAACATCAATCACAGGTCGCAGATTCTGAATTGTTTTATGCTTCATGATTAATATTTCAAGTTTCATGATTAATTAGCGCTCGCCGACTTTCAGGCTCAAAGTCATTTCTTTTCCGTCGCGAAATACGATCAGCGAAACCACATCTCCTGGATTAACGCTTCGCAGAATTGAGATGATCGAATGACTTTGATCAACCTTGTTGCCGTTGATGGATAAAATGATGTCCCCTTCTTTTACTCCGGCGCTGTCGGCCGGCCCGCCGGCAATCACCGCCGGTTCGCCCTTATCCCCCGCTAACACTAACGCTCCGTAATCGCGTCCTAGATTTTTATCCTGAGCCATAACTTTATTAACTAAAACGTAGCGGATACCAAGATACGGCCGTACGATCTTACCCAATCTCTTGTACGAGTCAATCGCCCAGCGCGCGTCGTTGGCCTGAATAGCGAATCCCACTAACTGGCCTTGGCTGTCAATAGCAGTATTCATACCAATGACTTGGCCGGAAATATTCAAAAGCGGTCCGCCGGAGTTTCCAGGGTTGATTGCCGCGTCGGTTTGAATCACGCCGGACAATTCTTCGCTGGCACTGCCGTCGCCGGCAGTAATGCTTCGGCCAATGCCGGAAATTACGCCGGTAGTTACCGTGTTTTGATATTCACCCAAAGAATTACCAATAGCAATGACGCGGCTGCCGATTTGCAAGTCGCTGGAATCAGCAAGTTCTAAAACCGGCGCGTTTTGAATTTCGATTTTCATAAGCGCGATGTCGTTAACCGGATCGCGCGCTAAAACTTTAGCATCGTATTGAGTACCATCACTGGTAATAACTTTGTAGGTCGATTTTTCGTCAGCCGCAACGTGCTTGTTGGTCAGAATCATGCCGTCCTTGGAAATAAAAAATCCGGAGCCGGCACCGACCTCTTGAATATTCGGTTGGCCGGAAGGAATCGATCCAAAAAAACCAAACGGGTCAAATTGTGCGGAACTTCCCACGTCTCGGGAAATAATTATTGATACAACAGCCGGGCTGGCTTTTTTGACCACATCAACCACGGCCGAATCTTCATCAACACGCAAAGTTTGCGAGGAGCTTGAAGAGCCGCCGCGAACATGCGACAGCAAATCTGGGTTTTTAAGCGAGTAGAAAGCACACAAAACCCCACCGGCCGCGCCGGCAATAAAACCGAGCACCAAAG
>Ga0134127_10001265_pt1 | contig 19121 bp, 11 predicted proteins | sample KB31753_FD_96459 | JGI IMG/M metagenome (GOLD analysis project Ga0134127, IMG submission 96459) | Terrestrial soil microbial communities with excess Nitrogen fertilizer from Kellogg Biological Station, Michigan, USA - KB3-175-3 | ecosystem: Environmental > Terrestrial > Soil > Unclassified ... | reverse complement strand
GGAAACCCACGCGCTGTCCGGCGTACGATTGGAGATCCGTCACGGCGATTACGTCTCCATCTCGGGGCCGTCGGGCTGCGGCAAGTCCACGCTGCTTGCTATCCTCGGCCTGCTCGATTCGCCCACGAGCGGCCGCTACCGGCTGCGCGGCGAGGCCGTGGAACATCTCGACCACGCCGCGCGGTCGCGTCTGCGCAACCGCGAGATTGGGTTCATCTTCCAAAGCTTCAATCTAATCGGCGATTTGACGGTGTGGGAGAACGTCGAGCTACCGCTAATGTATCGCGGATTGAACGCGACGGAGCGGCGCGAGCGCGTGGAAGGAGCGCTGGCGAAAGTCGGCATGACAGCGCGGGCGAACGATTATCCCGCGCGACTCTCAGGCGGCCAGCAACAGCGAGTGGCCGTGGCTCGCGCGCTCGGCGGACGCCCCTCCATCCTGCTCGCGGATGAACCGACCGGCAATCTCGACTCCAAGAATGGCGAGGCGGTGATGGCGCTCCTGCGCGAGTTGCACGCCGAAGGCGCAACAATTTGCCTGGTCACGCACGACGAGCGTTACGCGCGTGACGCACAGCGAACGATTCGATTGTTCGACGGAAAGGTGTCGGCTGAGTAACTCGCGGCGGCGCGACCAGGGGGAAATCGTTCACCCAAGGATACGGGAACTGCTCCTGACCCCATCGCCCGTAAACAATCCGGCGAGAACACCGCCCTCGAAGACGTCGATCTCGCCTTTCACGAGCAGGAATACGAACGCCTGCGCACCGCGTTGAAGGTCGCCCACGAGGCGAGTCAATTGCCCGAACTACCGAGCGAGAAGACGCGAAACGTATTGAACGATCCGCTAATTCGGATTCGCCTGACGAAGGCGACCGGGAACCTGTGTGTGTGATTGGTCGATACCAGGAAAAGGCCAGCAAGCGACTGGATGCGAGCAGCTTGGAGTGCTTTGGTCGAAGGTAATAATCACGAGGGTTCGATTCCCTTCACCCGCTCCACTGATTATCAAGGACTTGCACCGTTGTGCAGGAAAAGTGCAGGAAAACACCTGCTTTTCCAAGCCAATTTGAGGCGCCACGCCACGACCCTAAAAGCTAAGAACGCAGGTGCAGCATTCCGACGTTTCTCTACTGAGGCGGTTGGCGGCAGCAGTGTGATGTCAAGCGCTCTAAGCTAACTAAGACGGCTCTGGGCCCCTGCCCCAGCGATTGAAGAGAAGTGTTTCGGCCTCGGCTTCTGAGGGTGTCGATGTTGATGAAGTTTTCTTCCCTGAGTCCCCGGCGTTGGAGCGCGCCATATGGCTGGCCGGCCGTGTCTTCCGGGCCGCTGTCGGAGAGACAGGAAACGATCAGCCTGACCGAAGGGAATCCAGAACAGCGATCGGCCCCTTGTCGGAATCGGTCAATTGCTCAAGGAGAAAGAGAATCAGCGGCGGTTGAACCGTGGCGACGTTGAAGCGTTCGTGCAATTCCTTGGTCAACTCCCGGACGTCGTCTGAAAGCGCGCTTTCGAGCGGGGCTGGCGAGGACATGCAGTCGTCCATAGGGGCCTCCCTTCGAGCAAATCAGCGATTAAGGCGCATTTCATTTTGCCGTAGCCGCTGCAGCTTTTCTGCGGCCGATTTCCATTTGAGAAGAGCGCTTTGCTGTTGGGTTCGAGAGTCTAACGCCATCTAGTTGTGCCCATAGATGCTAAGCATGACATAGGCACGCACGGTGCCATGTGCATCCACAATTGGGAGCGGCCAATCCGTTCCATTTCCCTTGTATTTGTACTCCGACCATGAGTAGCTCGACTCCTGCCATGGGATGACGCCATGACGCAGCTGCACAAGGCTGACGGTTGCGCCGTCCATCACGAGACTTAACGTACGGCGTAAGCATCCCTGTTCTGTTGCTGTCCAGCCGGAGTCCTGCGACACGCTTCCTTGCTTGGATTCACCCGTCGGAGCACGTTTCATCCGCGCTTAAACATCGACCCGGCCCAAGGGTCAGCGTCGTGCCGCCGCTCTCCACCCGCAGCACGTTGTTGAAATACCCATCGCTGCCGTTGGCGTCGCCAAAGACGACCATGCCGTTGCCGCTGAAAGACTGCATGTAGCGGAATTCGAGCATCGCGGCCTAAGCGTTGGTCGGATTGCCAATGTGCGCGGTGCCGTTTGACGCCCGCCCGTTGGTCACCGTGCAACTGACCGGCTGCCGCCCGTCTGGTCCAGGTCGCCGTTGAGCCTCAGTTCGGTGAGCGTTCCGCTATGAAAGACCAGTGGCGCACTGCCGTTGGTCTTCACCACACCGCGCAGTGCGCCGAGGTCAAAAGGGAAAGTCCCCACGACTTTTGTCGCAGGTTTATCGTGGGACACAATTGAGCGTCAGCGCCCCACTATTGTAATTAGCCAGCGTGTTCTTAAGGCTGGTCATTTGCCCCCCAACGGACGAGCTCGTCGAGACATTGTAAGGCAGCTTTCCCGAAAAAGTGCAGAGCAAACTGTCAGCGGAAGGAATAGTCCCGGAAGCCATCGTCCCGCCGATCGGAGCCGGATCGGAGCCGCTGGCAATGCTCAACTTCGCAGCGATGAGTTCCCGAGCCAGTTGGAGGCTTGCGTCATTCCCGGGCGGCTTGCTCAAGATCGCCACCAGTTCTGCCTGGGTATAGGTCTTCTTGCCTAGCGTTAGCGAGCTTTCGGGCCAAAGGCACAGATGCTTCTTCCAGTATCCCCCGCCTGCTGGGCACAAGCAGCCGAAGTTGAAGGTATTGAACCAGTAACTCACGGCGTTTTGTGAGAACCCGGCGGCAAGCACGTCCGGCTTACAGTCTGCATTCAGATCGGCCACAGCGAACGACTCGCTGTCATAGAGGGTATCAATGGTGAATTTTGTAAAGACTTGGCTGCCGTTGTTCTGCAGGAAGATCACATCGCTTCGCGGCAGAGTGAAACCCGAGGACGCTCCGCCCGTTCCACCGCCGACGATATCCAAGTGGCCATCACCATTAAAATCCTTGACCACAATGTTGTTCCAAAAACGCATGTCTGGACCGCTCGCGAGCAAACTTTCAGTAAATAAGGCCGAGCCGTTGTTTTGGAACCAGCGAAGCTCTCCGTTTCCTGAGCCGTCGTCCACCGTGTTAAGGAGAATGTCTGCGTTGCAGTCTCGGTCAAGGTCCTTCACGCGCACGCCGTAGAAGTTACCCGTTTTTAAGTAGTGAATGGTGGTGAAGGCTGGAGAGGTTGGGGTTCCAGTATTTTCAATCCAATACGCATCACTAAAGCCAGTGGCGGCCAAATCGATGTCGCCATCATGGTCGAAATCGGCGGCACCGAAGGTGCCGGCGATTCCAAAGTTGCCCAGGTAGGACGGAGTAAAACCTCCCACCCCATCGTTGCTAAACAGCCAAAGCCCACCAAGGCCCGGGCAGGGTGGGGCACTGAGGAATGAAACTACGATGTCCAAGTCCCCATCTCCGTCAATATCGACAACCGTATGGTTCTCGTTGACGCAACCCTGAACGCTCAAGGATGAAAGGACAACCTTGGTGAACGTCGGAGAAGTTCCCCCGCTGCTTTGGTACCAGGTCAGCGCCCCACCTGCGTTCACGACAATGTCCAAATTGCAGTCACCGTTCATGTCGGCAATGCTCACTTCAGCGGCTTGACCGCCTAGTGTGTTGTCGATGACCGTGGGAGTGAACGTCCCGGGACTGGTCTGCCGAATCCACATTAAGACTCCATTGCTGTCGTCGGTGGCCACGGCATCCACCAGACCATCTTTGTCCAGGTCAGCGGTTGCCACATAATGGCAGACCCCGAATGCCCCAGGGAGGTCCACTCGCGTGCCAAAGGCGCCGAAAAGTTGAGCTCCGCTGCCCATCGCCAGCCAAAGGGCGACGAGCGGCAGAGACTTTTTAACAGTAGTGATCATACATTTTCCTCTTTCGTTTCTATTCTTTGTTGTTGTTCGAGCGGCTCCGTTGCCGCCTAGCACGCCTTACTCAGGAAAAATGGGCGAAAGGTTACAGAGCTGTTCCGCCGGTGAGGTCATAGCCGTCCACTCCGTTGATCGTTCCGTCCTACCGGATTCTGTCTGTTCCGGAGATCGGTCGGCGGGTTCTTTCGGGGAAAAACAAAGACATTCGGGACGGAATCAGGGTTGCTTGATGGTCTTGCAGGAAGCTGACAGCACAGATTGAAAAACCGTGCTCCGGGGCTCAGACCAAATGCGCGCGGCGATCCAGGACGCACGCCGACGCAGCAATACGGAGCCTACTCCGCCGTGATCGCAATGAGGAACGGCGCCCACTCGGTCATGCGAGACACGTAATCCAGGCTGACGATTTCCAACTCGGGCCGCGGGTTGTCCCAAGTGCTCTTGAAAAGGTTGACCTGGTGCTGCTCAGGGGTGGGACCCGTCCAGGCTAACGCGGCGCGTTTAGACAGGTGCTTTATCGGCACACGGCCCCACCAGCTCAGGACGTCCTCGCCGTACACGATCGGGATAGTCGCGCTCTTTCCATCGATGTAGTGGACCATATAGGCGCCGATTTCTGTGCCCTCCGGGTCGCCGCCGCCGAAGCCCGCGGCTTGGAGAAAGTGCAGCCGGGCGCACATCTGGCCCACTTGGATGCCGTGCACCTTCCTCGGGTAAACGCGCGGGTGCATCTGCAACGGCGGTGCAGCCAGTTGTACAATGCCCCGCACGTCGAAGAGCACCCCTGCGAAGGTTTGCAGCCCGGAAGGCAACTTGGACAGATTATTGTCCTTGCGGTCATGCCAGCCCTCCGTCAGCGCTGCGTTGTAATGCGTGGACAGGTCAATCAGGTTCGGCGGGGCCAGCAGTGAGCGGGGCGGAATTTTGCCGGTCAGGGAGAACCCTGCGGCATCTAGCCGTCGGCCGTTGGCTTGATACAGAGCCGCATGTTCCGGAAGTTTGGCGATGGCGTGCTCAACAATTGCCAGTGCGTTGGACGCCTCGCCCGGATGCTGCGCCAGCAACTCGGCGCGGCTCAACAGTGCCCCCCAAAAGTCGGGCGCCAACGCCAGCGCCCGGCGGCTTAGGTAATCAGTTTCGGCATCCTTGCGCGGGTTGTCCGACAGGGGCTGCTCGGAGAGGGCCATAGCGAACCGTGCCAAAGCCAGGACATTGGTCGGCGACAACTCCACAGCCTCGCCCAGTGCCTCCAAAGTGTTTTCGGCGATCCGACGCTCGACGAAGTCCAGCACCGTGACGGCGGCGCGCGAGGAAATGGCGCGCGTGGAACGGTCCGCTAGAAACCACTTGGCCCAGCGCGTCAGGTCGTCGGTGTCCCGGCTGTCAAGAATCTGGTCTCGGATGCGGAAAAAGCTGTCCGCAGAGACGGCTTGGAACGCCCGCTGGTTGTTGATGCGCACCCGCGCCACAGCTTCAGCCAAATCCGACAACCACCCCGGGACCGGCCCAGTGGCCGTTGGCATTTCCCAAATCCGAGGCGCACTGCCTTCAGCGCCCGGCCAGAAGCGCCCGCCATGCGTCAGCAGACGCTTGCCCTCCAGACTGAACTGGGCCCGACTCACCCGCGGGTGCTTCAGCCACTCCGTCAGCGGCAGGCCCGTCTCGGCGTCCCACAGGCGGGCGGAGTTGTCCTCCGAGGCAGTCACAAGCCGTCGCCCCTCCGGACTGAACGCCGCAAAAACCACCGGCGCAGCATGGCCGACCAATTCTGCCAGCAGTTGGCCCGTGTCCGCATTCCAGACCCGGACGCGATTATCGGCGGAGGCGGTCACCACACGCGCGCCGTCGGGACTGAACTGCGCTGAACGCACCGCATCGTCGTGCCACATTGGCGGGCCGAGTTTGCGCCCGGAGCGAGCGTCCCAAATCTGCGCCGTGCCGTCGCCGCAGGCGGTGACTAGGCGGTGGCCATCGGGACTGAAGCGGGCCCAGCTTACGTAGTACTTATTATGCGGCAGCGTGGCCACAAGCCGTCCACTCTCCACGTCCCGAATCTGGGCGCTCCAGTCCCAAGAGCCGGTCACGAGGGTCTGTCCGTCCGGACTGAAATCCATCGTTTCGATGCTGTTCGAGTGATAGTAGCTGGCGAGGACTCGACCTGAAGCCACGTCGAACGTCTGCACCGGCACGGCCGCGGACCCCGCCCCCTCCGACACCTTCCGAGGGGTTTGCGTGGCCGGGTCGAACCCCCACCTCGGCCCCGATGTGCAAATCGCCGCCAGTCGGCGGCCATCTGGACTGAAGCAGAGCTCATGGACTGGTCGTTCAAGGAACCAGGTAACGAGCCGGTGCTCATTGGTGCCCAGTTCGACAACCATCACCGTTCCATCCGCCGCGCCGCTGGCCAGCCGACGACCATCCGGGCTGAAGACCACGCAAGTCGCACGAGAAGTGTGCTGAAAAACGTTCTCCAGCGGCTGCGCAATCGAAGCGTCCCAAAGCGTCACTGCTCCATTGGCGCCCGCCGTAGCCACTCGATCCACCCCCGGGCTGGAGCAAGCGAAAGAAACCTGGGCGCGGTGCGGCCACCCCACTGCCCGCTCCTGACCACTGCGCACATCCCATACCTTGGCCGAATTGTCTCGCGAAGCGGTCACCACTCGGTGCCCGTCTGGACTGAACTGGGCGGTCCAAATCCGCCCCCCTTGCTTCAGCGGTTCCGTCATCGGCCGTCCGTTGCGAGCGTCCCACACCCGGGCCGTCTTGTCATAGGAGGCCGTGACCACGCGTCGCCCGTCAGGACTGAACTCGGCCGAGCACACCGACGCGTGGTGCTTAAGTTTCTCAGTCAGCGGGAAACCCGTCTGCGCATCCCACACGCGCGCCGAGCCATCTTCGCAAGCCGTGACAAGTTTCGTGCTATCGGGACTGAAGTGGGCCGCGCGGATTTGTCCGTCGAGTTTGACGGCCGCAAAAAGCGCGCGGCCGGTTGTAGTGTCCCACCCACGAAACACGCCCTCGTCGTCGGCGGTTAGGAGCTTCCCGCCGTCCAGGCTGAATTCGGCCAGTGTCACCCAGTCGGCATGGAGCAGCGGCGGCAGCAACGGCTCGCCTGTCGTGGCATCCAGTACGTGCGCAGTGTTATTCTTCATGCCGATGATCAGCCACCGGCTATCCGGACTGAAGGCCGCGTAAAGCACGCCCGGATAGTCCTGCAATCGGTTGGTGACTCCAGCGCCGGTGGCGACTTCCCAAAGCCGGACCGGACCCCGGTCGGAACAACTCACCAGCCAGCGGCTGTCCGGAGAGAAATTCACCATGCGTACCCTGCCGGGATGGGGCAGCGGCTGGGAGCGAGGCTGGCCCGTGTGGGCGTCCCACAGCCGCGCGGTGCCATCCCGGCTGGAGGTGGCGACCCAACGCCCGTCCGGGCTGAAGAGCGCGTCGTCCACGCCGGCTTGATGCTGCAGCGCCGGGCCAATTTTTTGCCCGGTCGCGGCATCCCAGATCTGCGCTGTGTGATCGAGCGACGCCGTCGAGAGGCGCGTGCCGTCGGCGCTGAACCTGGCCATGTAAACCTCGCGCTGGTGGCGCAGCGGCGGAAAGACCAACAACGGGAAATTCCGCTGACTGAGCGCCGAGATAAGTCGCTCGGCCGCCGACCGATTTTCTGGCTGGTCGCGCAGCAGCCGAGCCAATTGGGCCAGCCCGGCCGCCGCGTCGTCCAGCAAGAAGAAATCCTCCGCCCGCTGCGATTGGTAACGGACATTGGCGGCCTCGGATTCGGCAAACGCTTTCTCGGCGCGGAGACGTTGCGCCGCTTCCGCCGCGGCTTTGACTTTAGCCCGGTCCGCATGAAACTCCGCCCGGCGCCATTGCCACACCACACCAGCGAACCCGCCGCTCAGCGCCAACACCAAGGCGGCCAGCAAACTCGCCACCGCCGGACGCCGGCGCGCCCACAAAAGCGCCCGCTCCCAATCCGGCACCGGCCGGGCCAGAATCGGTTTGTGTTCCAGCCACCGCTCCAGGTCTTGCGCAAGCGCCTCCGCCGAGCCATAGCGCCGCTGCGGCTCTTTTTCCAAGCATTTCAGGCAGATGGTGGCCAGGTCCGGGTGGGCCTCGGGATTGACGGCTCGTGGATGGGCTGGTGGCTGTTCCGCCGCTTGCCGCAGGATGGCCACGGGCGACTCGCCGACAAACGGGGGGCGGTCCGTGAGCAGTTCGTAGAGGATAGCACCGAGACTGTAGATGTCCGCCGCCGTGGTGATCGCCTTGCTCTGGGCCGCCGCCTGTTCCGGCGCCATGTAATGCGGTGTGCCCAGCACGGCGCCGCTGAGCGTGCCACTGCCGGCGCTTTCCAACTGCTTGGCCAACCCAAAGTCCGTGATGTGCGGTTGGCCGTGCGCGTCGAGGAGGATGTTCGCCGGCTTGAGGTCGCGGTGCAGGATGCCGTGCTGGTGGGCGTAGTGCACGGCGCGGGCGACGGTGGCCATGAGTTTCGCGATTCCGGGTTGCGTCTCCGCGCTCTCAAGGTGCGCCTCCTTCTGTCGCCTGCTCCGAGTAATGCGCTCGGCAAGGCCCTCGCCCTCCACGAGCCTCATGCTGTAGTAGTGCTGTCCCTCGTGTTCGCCGACTTCGTAAATTGGGACGATGTTCGGGTGATCGAGTTGGGCGGCGGCCTGGGCCTCCCGGCGGAAGCGATCGATCTGCTCGCTCCCGGCAAAATGGCCGGCCAGAATCATCTTCAAGGCAACGGGCCGGTTGAGACTCACCTGGCGCGCACGATAGACCGCGCCCATCCCGCCGCGCGCAATCTCACCCAGCAACTCATAATCGCCGAAGTAGCGGACACGCGTGGCGGGAAGCATCCGCCCCAACAGGCAGGCGGGACAGCAGCCGTGCGGCGCGTCGTCCGGCGCCACTGCCCCGCATTTCGGACAGGTCTTCGCTACGCTCATTTTTCAGCCGCTCATCAACGGTTACTCCGGAAAAGGCGACGAAAGGTTACAGGGACATCGGTCCCGGCCCAGGACTGTGATAGGGGACGCCGGTGGCGCCGTTGGACGCGGCGCTCGCGTCATTTGCGGAACGCGCCGGTCATAGCGCGGATCTCGTCGTCCACTTCGGCAATGGTGGAGACGGTTCGGGCGACTTCTTCGCGGAAGTGCCTCACATACCGTTCTCGCAGCCGGCAAATCTCCGTCGCGACGGCGCCTTCGCTCTTGCCCAATCGCTGAGCTAGTGAGGAGTAGGGTTGATCGGCTTCTTCGCGCAGGACGAAGGGTTCGAGCAACGTAAGCTCGGCGCTTCGGCCCTTGGCAGTGTAATCGGCCCTCAGCGGTTGCAGCGCCCGCTCAATGAGGGTGTTGACCCATTGCTGGCAGAAAATGGTCTCCGGCGTGGCTTCGGTCAGCGGGTTGCGGTCGGACTCAGGAGTGTCCGGGTCGTCGAGGGATACGTGCGCGTACTTTCCGCCGCGCTTTGCTGCGTGGATTTTTTCCAAGTGGTCCTTGATGAAGTAATTGAGGGAGCCAAGGAGGAAAGATCGGAAGCGACCCTTGCTGCGGTCCGCCTTGTGGATGGCCCCTTTCTCGAGGAGGTGAGCGATGAAGCCTTGGGTCAAATCCTCGGCATCATGGGCGGAGAAGCGGTAGCGTGGGAAAGCCCGAATGTAGGCGTAGATAGGGTTCCAGTAGGCTTTACAGAGGCGTTGCAAAGCTTCGCGGACTTCGGGAGAATCCGTGCCGCCCGCCCGGCTCACCAAGCTCCAGTCGGTAAGCTGCATCCGGGCATGAGTTCTGTCCCCGGAACCAAGGGACTGGTCCTCGCCAGATTCCATAATCCATTCAAAAATGAAAGCGCGGCAAACCTGACAAAAAATCGCCCGCAAATGACGCTCTCATTGCCGCCGAGGAAACGGCGAAAATGAGCAGTTCCGGCGCGGGCGATGGCACAGGTTGACGGAGCGGCCACCACCCTGGCACGCCCGAAGCATGGTTCACCAACTCTTCTGACCCAACTAAAGCGGAAGCATGAGGCCAAATGTTGCCTTAATTGCAAGCCAAAAATCGAAGCGATTCGCCCGTCGCGCCGGTCGATGGACGTGAGTGGCCTTGTCCGCAGGCGGCCGACGGAGCTTTTCGTGAAGCGTTCCCCAGAAACTAAACTGAGCAGTGTATGGGCGAGGTCGAAAATGACCTTCGTTGCCGGCCGGTTCGCGGCGACGCAATCCGGCCAGCAGGTGGGCGGCGCGGTCTGCGGAATTCCGACAAATTACAGCTGCCGTTTTCTGCTGGCATTGAAGCCGTGAAAGGCAGTCGGCAATCAGAAGTCATTCCCGTCGAACGAGACCTGCCGGCTATTGGCAAGAAAGTCATAGTGGTTTGCAAGCAGTTCAGGCTTTTGGGCTACAGGGACGCCAAGGGCGTGTGGCGAGAAGATCGGCGGCCAGCCGAGGAATTGCGAGACGTTATCGGATGGAATGAGCTTGATTCGAGAGAATGACAAGGACGGTGGATTCTCTCGCCGGGAAACAATGTGCTCCCAGAGGCTGCCGCCACAGTCCTCATTCCCAGGCTCCGCATTCTGCATTTGGAAGACAGCACGGATGACCGGGACCTGACTGCGGCCGCCCTGGACAGCCAAGAAATCGAGCACGAGTTACATTGGGCGCACAGCAAAGAAATGTTCGTCGCACTACTTGATAGAATCCAATTTGATGTTGTGCTTTCTGACAGTGGCGGCCCGGGATTCGATGGAAAGGAGGCTCTGGCCGTAGTTCGCAGGCGACGGCCAGAGGCCGTGTTCATTTTTTTGACCAGCCACGTATCTGGCGCACGCCACGATGGAGCCCATGAATTGAGTGGCCGATGTGCGCGCCGACAGCGCTGAAGTCTGGACCGGCACGCAATATCAAACAGGCGACCGCGACGCCATCGTCAAGGACACCGGCCTCAAGCCTGAGCAAGTGAAGCTGCACACGATGCTTTGCGGCGGCGGATTCGGACGGCGAGCGGTTATAGACAGTCTTTTCGTGCTTGAAGCGGTGCAAATCTCGAAAGCGATTCAGAAGCCGGCGAAAGTAGTCTGGACACGCGAAGACGACATGCGTGGGGGATATTACCGTCCGCGCGCGTTTCATTCGATCAACGCTGGACTGGATTCAGACGGCAAGCCGGTCGCCTGGCAGCACCGCATCGTCTGCCAGTCGTTCATAGTGGGCACGCCGTTCGAGCCCTTCGTGATAAAGGATGGCGAAGGACATCCCGTACGAAATTCCGAATCTGCTGGTGGATTGGCAAATGGCGCCCGGCGGCGTGCCGTGTTTGTGGTTGCGCTCGGTCGGGCATTCGCACAACGCATTCGTGGTCGAGACGTTCATTGACGAACTCGCGCACGCGGCGGGCAAAGATCCGTTCGAGTTTCGCCGCGCGTTGCTGGCCAACCATCCGCGGCACAAACGCGTGCTGGAATTTGTCGCCGAAAAAGCCAGGTGGGGGAAACCTCTTGCGGAGGGGCGCGGGCGCGGCATTGCATGCATGAATCGTTCGGAAGTTTTTTCGCGCACGCAATTGAAGCCTCGGTTTCCAAAGAGGGCAAGGTGCGGGTGCATCGCATCGTTGGGGTAGTGGACTGCGGACCGGTCGCAAATCCCGATACGATCCGGGCGCAGATTGAAGGCGGCGCTGTGTTCGGGCTTACCGCGGCGCTCTATGGCGAAATCACCTTCGAGCAAGGCCGGGTGACCCCTTCACGGCCCGGCCGGCGGCCTACGCTCCCCGGATCAACGGCAGCGTCCCGGCTCGGCTAAAGAATAAAATAAGAAAAGCTTGCCTTCCTGGATTTAGCAGGATAAAAAAAGTCAACTGGAGCCCGCTGAAATTCTCCCACCCTCCCGCCGTGGAGTCGCAGGAGCTTGGTTCGTGGCCGTGCTGTTTCGACCGCCCTCCTCTTTTGGCTCGAGTGAAACCACAAATCGTCAACTAAAAGACGAAACGAAACCAAAGGTTCGGCGATGAAAATACGTCTCTTGTCCGTCCACTGTTCGATTCCAGTTCTGGCTGCGCGTCGTTTCCTGCCAGCCATTGCCATTGTGCTGCTTGCCTGCCTCGCGGTCTTGCCCTGGCGGGCCGCAGCCGCAGTCTTCGACGACTTTGAATCCTACGCCGCGGGTTCCAACCTGCACGGCCAGGGAGGCTGGGCCGGTTGGGCGGGCGATACGAACGCCGGCGCCCTGGTTTCCAGCAACTTCTCGTTCAGTCCAACCCGCTCGGTGAACATCACCGGCGCCAGCGACCTCGTTCGCACCTTTTCCGGCGCGACCAACGGGCAGTGGGTGTTCAGCGTGATGCAATATATCCCATCCACTTCGACGGGCACCAACTACGTCAGTTTGTTGAACACTTACCGGTCACCCTATGGGCCGGCCGACCTGAACTATAGTGTGCAAATCCGGTGCAACATGGCGACCGGCCAGATCATTTCCGACTTTGGTGGTGGCGCGACCCGCCCCATGGTGAAGGACCAATGGGTGGAGGTGCGGTGCGAGATCAATCTGGCGGCCAACTCGGTGTCTGAATTCTACAATGGCCAGCTTCTCAGCACCCATGCCTGGCAGGGCGGCACCGGGGGCACCGGGTTGAACCACATCCAGGCGCTCGACCTGTACGCCAACAACGCCGGGCCGGCCTATTGCGACGACGTCAGCCTAGCCCCGCCCGGGCTGCCGCCTGTCATCACCACCCAACCGCAAAGCCTGCGCAGCGTGATCGGCAGCAATGTGACCTTCAGCGTCACGGCCACCGGCACGCGGCCGCTGAGCTACCAATGGCTGCTCAATGGCGCGGCCATTCCCGGAACGACCAACGCCACGTACAGCATTACCAATGTCCAAGCTTCCGATGCCGGCCCGTATGCGGCCCGCGTGACCAATGTGTTTGGCGCGGTCACCAGTTCCCCCGCTCTGCTCAGCGTGAGCGTGGACATTCACGTGTGGGTGAGAAACGGCACCGATTTTGCCAACGCCCAAACCCAATTGCAGCAGCACGGTGCGCTGGTGCTGGAAGCGACGGAGTTTTTCAAGCGGTTCACCTGCCGGATCGACTCCTCTCTGGTGGCCGCGATCGCTTCGCTGGGTTTCGTGCGGGCCGTTGAGCCTGTGCGGATGCCGGTTCTCTTTAATCTCCGGTCACGCTATGTCGATAATGTCATCAACGTTCAGGCCCTGCCCTGGGGAATCCCAAACCTCTTTAATCTCACGGGCCAGGGCGTCCACATCGGCGTTTGGGACGGTGGAATGCCGAATCCGGCCCCCGACTTCGGCGCTCGAGTAAAGCTCATAGAGAACACGGGCTTTGGCAATAGCATCCACCCCACACACGTGATAGGCACGATGATTGGTGATGGTTCTTTTCTTCCGAGTCTGAGTCTGGCGGGCATGGCGCCCGAGGCCGAGGCGGAGGCTTGGAATTTTAGCAGTCCTCCTGACCCAAGCACCAAAATGCTCGCAGCTAGGACACAAAACCCCGCTCTGATCCCCACTCTCATCCCGCCCTTAAGTCTATCGGGAACCAAGATTGACCTCTCTCAGAATTCGTGGGGTCTCCCCCCATCCTCCCTGGGAACCTGTAACCTGTTTGGTTCGTACCTGAACCTGTGCGGCGACTACGACCAGCTCGTCCGCGTCCACGCTTTGCCGATCTTCTTCGCCGCAGCGAATTCTCAAAATGGATACTGGTATACATGCTGCCCGTTTGCCACCGGTCCTTGCCCCGCCTCCGCCACGTTAGCCCCTCCGTTCGGCACCGTCACGCCTTACGGCACGGCCAAGAATGTCGTCACCGTTGGCGCCATTGACGACAATAACGTGCTCACTACCTTCAGTAGTTGCGGGCCGACTCAGGATGGCCGGCTCAAACCCGACGTTGTCGCTCTCGGGTTAGATGTGACGTCCACAACAGTTTATCAATCTATCGGAACCCTCGGATTCCCCTGGTGGTATGGCCCCTTAAGCGGCACCTCGATGGCCACGCCGGCGGTTTCCGGCACCGCTGCCCTGCTGATCGAGCAATTCCGTAAGCCGAACCCAGGTACCGACCCCACGCCCGCCTTGCTCAAGGCCGTGTTGTGCAATACCGCCACGGATTTGGGCAATCCCGGTCCGGACTTCAAATACGGCTATGGCGTAGTAAACGCCGTGGCGGCAGCCACGACTCTGAAGAACAACCAATATTGCGATCACTTGACCGGCTTGAACGACTCCGAAGTATGGACCTATCTACTGCAGGTGACCGTGGCTTGCCCGGAGTTGAAGGTGCTCATCGCCTGGTCGGACTACGAATACACTGGTGACAACAGTTCGACCGCCCAAGCCGCCCCCAGACTGGTGAACGATCTCGATTTGGTCGTCACTGGTCCCAGCGGCCCACCCTACCCGTACACGTTGAATCCCATCAGCCCGAGTCTGGCAGCGACCACGCCTCCGACTGGCAACCATCTCGATAATGTCGAACAGGTTGTGATTCCCAATCCCTTGGTCGGAACTTACACCATCCAAGTCACTGGCCATAGCGTGCCCATTGCAACGGGACCGCAGCTCTTTGCGGTGACGTGGTGGACTAACTGTCCGGCCGCGCCGCCTTGTCCATCGCAGCCCATTCCCGGCCTCTTCAATACGGGCGTGGATGGCAGTGGGAACACGTTGCCCACCGGGGCCATCGATCCGAACTACATTCTCTCCCTGGAACCAGGCCCGTTCAACTTTGGGCCCCTGGTCTGGGTCTGGTTCAATGTCAATGGTCTTTGGTTGTCGGATGTTGGCGACCCTTCCAAGTGGATAAGCCCCGCCGGCTCGCTGCTCTTCGCACGGAATGGAACCTACGTTTACAAATATCTTTTTGACTTACCAAATTGCGCCGACCCTGCGACGGCGCAGATTACCGGGCGCTGGAGTTGCGACGACGTCGGAGATATCAAGCTCAATGGCAACCTGATTAAGAGCACACTTAGCGAGGGGTTCGGCGTTTGGACTCCATTCACGCTCACGGGCGGGTTCGTTCCGGGACAAAACGTACTCGAATTCTGGACTCAGAACATCGGCGGGGCCCCAACAGGAATTCGGGTCGAACTCGCCGGAACCTACTGTCCGGTTGCCGTTCCCATACAGACCACCGTATCCCTCAACAACCCGAGTGTCTGCGAGGGCCAACCTGCGACTTTTACCGCCGTGCCGGGTGGCAACCCGCCGTTTACCTATGTTTGGACCCACAACAACACCACGATTGCAGGAGCCAACGGTCAGAGCCTCACGATTGCAGCGGTGAGCGCCGCCGACGCGGGCACCTACTGCGTTACCGTCACGGGTGCTTGTGGCACGGCCCAGCAGTGCGCGACCCTCAATGTCTTGCTGCCGACCACCGCCACACCGCTCACCAGCCAGAGTGTCTGCGAGGGCCAAAGCGCGACTTTCACCACCACGGCGGGCGGGGCCGGGCCGTTTACCTATGTTTGGACTCACAACAACACCACGCTTGCAGGAGCCAACGCTCCGAGCCTCACGATTGCACCGGTGAGCGCCGCCGGCGCGGGCACCTACTGCGTTACCGTCACCGGTGCTTGTGGCACGGCCCAGCAGTGCGCGACCCTCGTTGTATTGGCCACGACGCCCGTCATTGACTGTCCGCCGGACATCGTGGTGGATTGCGACACCAATAGCGGCGCGTTCGTGAACTACTCGATCCCGACCGCCACCAGTGCGTGCTGTCCCGGGCCGGTGTTTGTGTCGTGTTTTCCCCCACCGGGCTGGTTCTCCATCGGCACGACGGTGGTGACGTGCGGCTCGATTGACTCCTGCACGAACACCGCCCAATGCTGCTTCAGCGTCGTCGTGCGCGGGCACGGCTACGACCAATGGACCTGGGCGCGGCAGGCCGGCGGCCCAAATTCCGACTCCGGCAATGCGGTAGCGGTGGACAAGAAGGGCAACGTGTTCGTGACGGGATCCTACCAGGGCCTCATGAATTTTCCGCCCCCAAATCCCAATGTGGTCGCGCCCCTCATAGGATTCGGAGGCAATGACATCTTTCTGGCCAAATACGACGCCGCAGGCAGGCCGCTGTGGGCCGTGCGCGCGGGCGGCACAGGTCAGGACGCGGGCTACGGCGTGGCTGTGGACGCGGACGGCAACGCGTACATTACGGGCGAGTTCACGGACACTGCGACGTTTGAAAGCTATCCCACCCCGCCCGGCACGCCCGCCTTCAACCTCACTGCCATCGGCACGAGCGGCGGGAGTGACATCTTCGTGGCGAAGTATGATCCCAGCGGCACCTGCCTCTGGGCCTCGCGTAGAGGCGGGCTGGGGAGCGACCTCGGGGCCGGCATCGCGGTAACGGCCAACGGGCTAGACGTATTCGTAACCGGGAATTGGGGAGTGGCCGGCCGGCCCGAAGCGTTTGTGCTGAGGCTCCTCGGGACCACCGGCGTGCAGCCGGTCGGGGTCGGGCCCCCCGCCATCAGTTCCGGCCCCCCCGGGCAGTCCGCGCAAGGCCGGGCCATTGCGATTGACATCAGCGGCGTCCCGTACGTGACCGGGGTCTATGAAGGCAAGACTACGTTCGCTGGCTGCCCGCCGCTGCCTCCGTTCGGCGCCCCGGGGGCGTTCGCGCGCATCTTCGTCGCCAAGTTCAAAGCCGCTTTACCAGTTGCTAACCCGTGCATTTGGGCCACACACAGCAGTATGGGCAACGCCACCGGCAATCACGACGGCAGAGGCATCGCGGTGGACCCGACCGGCCCATTCTGCTACGTGACCGCCTACTTCAACGGCAAGGCCAATTTCGGCCAAATCAGTGGCGCCAACTTCGCTTCCGTGGTCAACACCAAGGGCCCTGGTTCCCCTCCTGGCAACCAGCTTTACGATTACCTCATCGTCAAACTCCAAACCCTCAACGGCCTGCCGGGGCCGAACGGGTGGGCCATCAAGGGCGGCGGCGCCGCGACCTCCGACGACGAGACGCGCGGCATTGCCGTGGATGACGCGGGCAATCCGTGCGTGACTGGTTTCCTCTATCCAGGCGCGCCCAACCAGTTCGCCAGCGACGCCCCGATCGTGCTGGTCGCCAGCTACAGCTCCGCGGGCGTCCTGCGCTGGACCCGCAACGCGATCAACGGCCTCGGCGTTCCCAACATGCCAGCAGACATCGGGCTCGGCATCGCCGTGGATCGCGCAGGCTGCGTCCACGTCACGGGCGCGTTCACGGAGGATTTGGAATTCCCGCCTGTCAACTCGCCGGTCGCGACGCTCAACGCCAACCCTGGTAACGTGCGCGACATGTTCGTTGCCAAGATGTGTCCGACCTGCGGCTGCGAGAACCTGAACCACAACCTGAGCACGGGATTGGACAACGCCAACGGCACACTCACGGCCTTTGGCCAGCCGGATGATTGCTGGGTCATCACCGACAAACCCGCGGGCGCGGGCGGCCCTGCGACGCCCTTTGCCGCCGTGGTCGTCCCACCGATTGCCACCTGGCTGGGGCCGTTCCCCGGCAGCCAATGGATTTCGGTTTCCGCCACCCACGGCCCTGCGCCAAATGGATTCTACACCAATCGTTATTGCTTCTGGCTGGACAGAGGCGCGTCCAACGCGGTGCTGGATCTCTGGCTGCGCGCGGATGATCAAGTGGCCGACGTGATACTCAACGGCACCTCGATCTGCGGCATTTGTCCCGGCGGCGTTTTCAACGGCCCAGCCCTGCACATCACGACCGCCGCCCACTTCCTCCCGGGCCAGAGCAATTGCCTGGAAGTCGTCGTGCAAGACTCGGGCGGAGTCGCCGTGGGGTTGGACGTCGCCGGCACCGTCACGGCCGCCAACGGCCAGTGCTGCGCCCGCATCTGCGGCATGAAATTCAAGGACCTGAACAACAACGGCGTGAAAGATCCGAGTGAGCCAGGGGTGCAGGGCTTCACAATCGTGGCCATGGACGCTTCCGGCAACGTCGTTGGCGCCGCCGTGACCGACGGGCAGGGCAACTATTGCATCGAAGTTCCGGCGCCCGGCAGCTACACCGTGTCGGAAGTCCAGCAGCCACCCCAGTGGGTTCAGACGACGCTGCAGAATGTGCCCGTGAACGCCACCGGGCCGCTGACCTACAACGTCAATTTCGGCAACCGCCTTACAAAGCAGCACGGCCAGGTCGTGCGCCAGGCCGACGACCAGAGCGAAATTGCGTTACGCGTCAGCGGACTGCCCGAGATCACGTCGGTCAGCCAAAGCGGTGGCACGTTGACGATCACCTGGACCGGCGGCGCTCCGTCTTACTCGCTGCAGACAAGGTCCTCGCTTACGAGTTCGTGGTCAACGATTGCCTCCGGTCTTTCAGGTCCGTCCACCACCGCTCGAATAACGGACAGTATGGGTTTCTACCGGATTAGCAGTCCCTAACCAGTTCGCTGTTGATGCAACTGAGCGCGGAAGGTCGAGTTCAAAGCGGTCGAACTGAACCCTCAGCGCGTCGGTCGCGACGCAGATGACCATCGACTTGAGCGTGTTCATGTGTTCATGTGTTCATGTTTCATGTCGTCAAGCTTGCAGAAGTAGAGAAGTAGAGCCCAGTAGGGCCACGCACTCGTGACATTGGTGTCCGCACTCCGGTCGTAAGCGGCGGTTTTCCGTGTCCCACAGGGTCGCTGGCCGCAATGACATCGTACGCCTGCGCCGTTGCCCGCTGTGCCGGGCGCCGCCCGCCTTTGCGTCGTAAGGTCGGGTTTTCTTCCGTCGGCCGGACTTGCGGCCACACTGGTGTCGCATCGCTGCGACGCCAAGGGACCGTTTTGCATTGGGACGTTGGCTCTACGTCCCGGTGATGGCGCGCATGGCGTCGTGGAAGCTCATCCCCAACACCTGGACGAAAAAGTCGATGGTGTTGCCAGCCAGTGCGCGCTCCCGCACGGCCCAGGAAGCCCCGTTTTCCCGGCTACTTCCACTGCGCGCCGGACTGCCCAGGGTCAAGCTGTCTGACCCAGTGTCCCCCTCACTTCCCGGCCGACGTCAGCCTGTCGAGTTCGCGTAGCACGCAGTCACCGAGCGCGGTAATCCCTCCGACATCCTGCGACTCGGGCGCCGGCTCAACCTTTCGCCGTGCCGACATCGTGGTGGCGTGGCGGAGCAGCGTGGCGGGCTCCAGTTGG
>Ga0134127_10001262_pt1 | contig 19133 bp, 12 predicted proteins | sample KB31753_FD_96459 | JGI IMG/M metagenome (GOLD analysis project Ga0134127, IMG submission 96459) | Terrestrial soil microbial communities with excess Nitrogen fertilizer from Kellogg Biological Station, Michigan, USA - KB3-175-3 | ecosystem: Environmental > Terrestrial > Soil > Unclassified ... | reverse complement strand
CGAAGGGCATCGGTATCCCCTGGTGATCGATCCCACGGTGATCGTCCCCGGCTGGACCGGGCTCGGGGACCAGTTCGAGGAGTTCTTCGGGTTCTCGGTCGCGGGCGCCGGGGACGTCGACGGGGACGGCTTCGACGAGGTGATCGTGGGGGCGTACCGGTTCGACGGGGGCTTCTTCGACGAAGGGAAGGTCTTCGTCTTCACCGGTTCGCCGACGGGCCCTTCGCCCATTCCCGCCTGGACGGCGAGCGGCGGCCAGACCGGAGCCTGGTTCGGCTACTCGGTCGCCTCCGCGGGGGACGTGAACGGGGACGGCTACGCCGACGTCATCGTCGGGGCGAAGCTGTACGACAACCTGCAGGTGGACGAGGGGCGCGCCCTGGTCTATCTCGGATCGTCGGTCGGGCTGGGCTCGGTGCCCGCATGGACGGGGGAGCCGGATCAGAACCGGGCGTCGTACGGGGCGTCCGTCGCGTCGGCCGGGGACGTGAACGATGACGGCTTCGATGACGTCGTCGTCGGGGCGCCCGACTTCGATTCCCCCGTCAACACCGACGAGGGAAGGGCCTTCCTGTACCTCGGCTCGGCCGCCGGTCCGTCCCTCTCGCCGGCCTGGACCGCGGGGAGCGGCCGGTTCTCGTCCGCATACGGGTTCTCGGTGGCTTCGGCCGGTGATGTCAACGGGGACGGGTTCGCCGACGTCCTCGTCGGTGCGCCCCTGTTCGACAACGCCGGCTTCCCGGACGAGGGTCGCGTCTTCGCCTACGGGGGATCCGCCGCCGGCCTGTCCACGGAGCCGGTGTGGACCGCGGACGGCAACAAGACGCTGGGGCAGTTCGGATTCTCGGTCGCCGGGGCGGGGGACGTCTCGGGCGACGGAATCGGCGACGTCATCATCGGGGCACCGTTCGACGGCTCGGGCCGGATCCTCGTGTACCACGGGTCGAGGACGGGACTGGGATTGGTCGCGAATTTCAACGCCAAGTTCAACAAGTCGCCGGCCGAGTTCGGCTCCTCCGTGGCAGGCGTCGGCGACGTGAACGGCGACGGAATCGGCGACGTCGCCATAGGCGCGCCGCGCACGGGCGACCAGAGCGCCTCATCCCTGGGGATCGTCCGGGTCTACTACGGCAGCCGTACGGGACTGGGGAATCCGCCCGCCTTCGGCGTGACGGAGACCCAGCCGAACGCATTGCTCGGAGGCTCCGTGGCGGGAGCAGGGGACGTGAACGGCGACGGCCTCGCCGACATCATCGCCGGCGCCGTCGGCCTGGACAACGTCTCTGTGCAGGCCGCGACCGCGGGAGGGGCGCGCGTCTACATGGGGTTCCGGACACGGCAGACGGCGCTCCCGCTGGGCGCCCTCCACGGGATCCGCTTCACGAATTAAGTCGTGGTGGTTAGGACTTCGCGGCCGGCGTCGGACGCGGGGAGCCTGCGCGTCACGGCGTAGCCTCGTTCTCTGCCTTCCCGCACGGACAATCCCGGCCTCGCCTGCGACCCCCGCCACGACCCGGTGCCCGGCCGGGATGTCCACGCCCGCTGGAACCTGCGGGTCCTGCGTCACCGTGGTATGATGCGCGACTTCGATCCCCTGCTGAACGACAGAACCTGACCTCAATGCGAGGCTTCCAACCATGATCCGCATGCGTCCCCAAATGTTGTGGATGGCGCTCCTGATCCTGCTCACGCTCCCGGCCTTCCCGGCCGGGGCCTCCGTCGACCGTGCGTCGGCGCCGGATGAGTCGTCGTCCGCATCGAAGCCGGACGACAAGAAACCGGACGACAAGAAGGCGATGAAGCTGGACATCAACGCCGTCCCCGAGAACGCCCGGAAGGTGGAGTTCACGACCGACGAGGGGACCTGGATGAACGTGGACGTCTCGCCCGATGGGCGGACCATCCTGTTCGACCTGCTGGGGGATCTCTACCGCGTGGGGATCGACGGGGGGAAGGCAGAGCGGATCACATCCGGGCCGGCATTCGATTACGCGGGGCGCTACGCCCCGGACGGCCGGACCATCGTGTTCTGCAGCGACAGGGGGGGGACCATGAACCTGTGGCTGGCGAACGCCGACGGGTCCTCGCCGAGGGCGCTGACGGAGGAGAAGGACTCGGTGTTCTCGTCCCCGTCCTGGACACCGGACGGGAACTACGTCCTGGCGCGCCGTGAAGAGACGTCGAAGGCGGGCATCCCGCCCGTCGAGATCTGGATGTACCACAGGGACGGCGGCAGCGGGATCAAGGTGATCGCGAAGGACAAGATCGATACGTCGGCAGGTCCGGTGGCCAGCCCCGACGGCCGGTTCATCTACCTGACAGGCCGGAGGGCGGACTACTCGTACACGCCGAACATGTCGAACGGCCTGTGGAACGTGTTCCGGCTCGATCGCACGACGGGCGACCTGATCAGCCTGACGACGGCGCCCGACGGGGGGCTGCGGCCGACCCTGTCTCCGGACGGCAAACAGCTGGCGTACGCCCGGAGGCTCGACGCGCGGACCCAGCTCTACCTGCGGGACCTGTCCACCGGGGCGGAGCGCGTCCTGGTGCGGCAGCTGCCGCGGGACGACCAGGAGGCGTTCGCGCAGATGGATGTCCTGCCGGCGTCGGCCTTCACGCCCGACGGGAAATCGTTCGTCTTCTGGAGCGGCGGCAAGATCCACCGCGTGGACGTCGCGACCGGCAGGGACAGCGTCGTCCCGTTCTCGGCCGACGTGTCGCTCGCCCTGCGCCCTCTCCACCGGGTCGACACGCCGGTGGGCGGACCCGACCTGACCGTCAAGCTGCTGCGCTGGCCGACGCTGTCGCCGGACGGACGCACGCTGGCATTCGACGCGCTCGGCAGGATCTGGGTGTGCGACATCGGCGCCGACGGCAAGGCTTCGAAGCCCCGCCGCCTGACGAAGGACGCGGTGCGGGAGTACGCGCCGGAATTCTCCCCCGACGGCCGGTTCATCGCCTACGTCACCTGGTCGGACGCGGGGCTGGGGCACGTCTGGAAGATCAGGGCGGGAGGAGGCGCTCCGCAGCGCCTCACCCGGACCGCCGGGCACTACGCCAACCCCGCCTGGTCCCCCAAGGGGGACCGGATCGTGGTGGTCGCCGGCAGCGGCGCCGAGCTCCGCGCGCAGCAGCCCGAGTTCGACCCGTACTACGAGATCCGCTGGCTCCCCTCCGAGCCTCCGGCGGGCGGCGCCGACCCCACAGTGGTGACCAGCGTTTCCCCCATGGACACGGTGCGCTTCCATCCGGTTCCGGTGTTCAGCCCGGACGGCGGACGGATCTTCTACGCGGAGCAGGTGCCCCCCGCGGAGCCCGGCGGCGACGCCAAGGTGGACCTGGTCTCGGTGCGGCTCGACGGCACGGACAAGGAGCGGCATCTGAGGTTCGTGCAGGCCGAGAACGCGGTGCCGTCGCCGGACGGCGCCTGGGTGGCCTACGTCAGCCGGGACGACGTGTACGTGGCGGCCATGCCGCGCGCCGGGAAGGACCCGGTGGAGATCGACGGCGAGAAGTCCGCGGTCCCGGTCTACCGGCTCAGCACCGAAGGGGGAGGCTACGTCGGCTGGGCGGACTCGGGATCCACGGTGGTCTGGGGCATGGCGAACACGATCTACCGCCAGCGCCTCGACCGGCTGCGCGAGGCCGTCCTGAAGAAGGCGCAGGCGGACAAGGCGAAGGAGAAGGCCGGCGAGGACGCCGGGAAGAAAGCGGAGAAGGCGGAAGGGGAGAAGGCCGCCGGCGAGAAGGAGGCCGGCACGGAGCTCCCGAAGCCTGAAGCGATTGCGATCTCCCTGGTCGTGCCGAGGCCGCACCCTCGGGGAGCGGTCGTCCTGAAGAACGCGCGCGCCATCACCATGAAGGGGGACGAGGTGATCGAGCGGGCCGACGTCGTGGTGGAAGGGGACCGCATCAAGGCGATCGGCCGCTCCGGCTCGGTCGCGGTCCCGGCCGGCGCCGCCGTCATCGACCTGGGGGGCAAGACCGTCATCCCGGGCCTGGTCGACGTGCACGCCCACCTGCACTACTCATCGTTCGAGATCTTTCCGGACAAGAAGTGGGAGTACGTCACGAACCTGGCCTACGGTGTCACGACGACCCACGATCCCTCCGCGCACAGCCTGGACGTGTTCGCGCAGTCGGAGCTGGTCGAGGCGGGCGAGATGATCGGCCCGCGCATCTACAGCACGGGGGACGTCCTGTACGGCGGCGTGACCGCCTCGGTCTACACCAAGGTCGACAGCCTGGAGGACGCGCTGCACACCGTCCGCCGGATGAAGGCCTACGGGGCGCACTGGCTGAAGGTCTACCAGCAGCCGCGCCGGGAGCAGCGGATCTGGTTCATCGAGGCCGCACGCCGCGAGGGGATCGGCGCGACCATGGAGGGCGCCGGCGAGCTGCACACAGACCTGACGAACATCTTCGACGGGTTCACCGGCCTCGAGCACTCGCTGCCGGTCCACCTCTACAAGGACGTGGTCACGGTGGTGGCGCAATCCGGAACGAACTATACGCCGACGCTGATCGTATCTTATGGTGGGCCGACCGCCGAGGCGTACTGGTACCAGCACGCCAACCCGCACGACGACGAGCGGCTGCGCCGTTTCACGCCGCACGAGATGCTCGACTTCCTCGGGCGGCGGCGGATCTGGTACCCGGAGGAGGACTTCCATTTTCCGACGGTGGCCAACGGGGCGGCGCGCATCGCGCGCGCCGGCGGGCGGGTCGCGCTGGGCGCGCACGGGCAGCTGCAGGGGCTCGGCGCCCACTGGGAGATGTGGGGCTTCACGATCGGCAACGCCATGACTCCTATGGAGGCGCTCCGGACCGCCACGTGGAGCGGCGCCGAGGCGCTGGGCTTCGGCAAGGACCTGGGCTCGCTCGAGGCCGGCAAGCTCGCGGACCTCGTGGTGATCGACGGCGATCCGCTGGCCGACATCCGGCAGTCCCAGAAGGTGGCGTTCACCATGAAGGGCGGCGTCCTCTACGACGCCTCGACCATGGACGAGGTCTGGCCCGAGAAGAAGCCTCTCGGCCCGTTCTTCTGGCAGCGCCCCTGAGGACCGAGAGGCCAGGCGCGCCGGCAGCGACTGGAGGTCATGGCTAAGAGGCGCAGGGACAGCAAGGAAGACAAGAAGAGGTCCCGCGAGGCCAGGGCAGAGTCCAGGAGCCCCCGCCTGCGACAGCTCCTGTTCAAGGACCTGCGCCCGGCCGACCTGCCGCGCAATTTCCGCCAGGACCTGAGGCAGCTGTACCGCTTCTACCTCGACGAGGAGCGCCGCGCCCAGCTCGCGGCCATGGGGCGCATCCGCCGATCCTTCAAGATCGTCGCCTGGCTGCTCAAGAGCCTCCTCGCCAAGCTCTCGCCGGGGCGCCGGCTGGCCCTGTTCGCCTCGCTCGTCATGTGCTTCATCGGCAAGTGGCGTTTCGGCGTGCAAGGCGACGTGTTCAGCACCGACCTCCGCCTGTGGGGCTTCCTCATCCTTCTCCTGGTGTTCATGCTGGAGATGATGGACAAGGTCCTGGCGAAGGACGAGATCGAGGTGGCCAGGCAGGTCCAGTTGGCGCTCCTGCCGTCGCGGCATCCGCAGCCGGAGGGGCTGTCGCTCTGGTCGTTCATGCGTCCGGCCAACGACGTCGGCGCCGACCTGGTGGACTACATCGAGCTGCCCGGGGGCCGCCTGGGCGTCGTGCTCGGCGACGTCGCCGGGAAGGGGCTCGGCGCCGCGCTCCTGACGGCCAAGCTGCAGGCGACGCTGCGGGCCATCGTCCCCACGGTGCCGTCGCTCAGCGATCTGGGGGCGCAGCTCAACGCCATCATCTTCCGGGACGGCATCGACAACCGCTTCGTCACGATGTTCTACTTCGAGGTCGACCCGGCGACCGGCCGGATGCGCTATCTCAATGCCGGGCACAACCCGCCGTTCGTCCTGCGGGAGTCGGGCATCGAGTCGCTGCCCGCGTCCGCCATTCCGCTGGGGATGATGGAGGGGACGTCCTACGCCGAGAACGAGCTCCTGCTGCGGGACGGTGACACGCTGGTCGTCTACTCGGACGGGCTGACCGAGGCGAGGAGTCCCGGGGACGAGGAGTTCGGCACCGAGCGCCTGCGCGCCTGCATGCCCCGCCTGCGCGGGCTCTCCGCCGAGAAGGGCGTGGGGGTCATCATCGACGAGGTGAACGCCTTCCTCGCGGGGGAGCGGCCGCACGACGACCTGTCCCTCGTCGTCCTGGCGCGCCCCGGGGAGGGCGCGCCCGCGGAAGCCGGGGACGGGCGATCCGGCCCCGTCCCGCCTCCGAGGATCATTCCGCCGCCCCTGCCGGACTGATCGGCCGCGAAAGCGCGCCCATCGAGCGCTCGTGGATCCCCGAGAGCGTCAGCATCGACAGCGTCGCTCCGCTCAGGGCCATCAGCATGTCCTGCTGGGCGTCCCACGGGTCCCCCTGCATGCCCAGCCACTCGGGGCCGCTGTCGGGGTAGAACCGCAGGACGATGCCCCACTCGAGGATCTCGTAGAACGCGCTGAAGGCGAGGCAGACGCTGACGCACAGGAAGCCGAGGCGCAGGCCCGGGCGCTGGCCGCCGGCCCGGCGCAGCCACTCGCGCACGAAGATCGCCGGGATGAAACCCTGCGCCAGGTGGCCGACGCGATCGAAGTGGTTGCGCGCCAGGCCGAGGGCGTCCCGCAGCCAGTCGAAGAGCGGCATTTCGGCGTAGGTGTATTTCGCCCCGCAGGCCAGGATCACGAAATGCACGGCGGCCAGGAGATACGCCAGCCCCGAGACACGGAAGCGCCTGCGCGTGGCGACGAGGAAGAGGACGCCGACCAGCCCGAGCGACAGCTCGAACAGCCAGACGGCGTAGTCGCGCGGGCGGATGGCCGACCAGGCGAAGGCGATCGCCACCACGGCGAGGAACGCGACGTACGGATCGACGCGGCGCGTCACCGGCCCGCCCGGGGAGACGTCTCCCGCGGGTCCCCCGATCGGCCGTCGGAAACGGCGCCCGCGCCGGCCAGCCGATCGCGAGCCTGCCCGAGCAGCGCCGCCGCGCGGTCGAAGGCCGCCACGAGCTGCGCCTCGTGGCGTGGTATCGCGCTCCTGTCGCCGGAGGCGATCGCCTCGAAGATCCGCGGCAGGACCTCCTCTCGATACGTCGGTTGAGGCGCGTAGATGAGGTGCTTGAAGTACGGCCGGCCGCGGAGCCCCTCGTCCTCCGTCATCGCCCGCTCGACCAGCATGAGCCGCTCGTTCACGGCCCGGACGGCGGAATCGGGGATCGCCGCGCCCGCGGCGCTCCGACGGTCGAGGCCGGCCTCGAAGTCCTCGGCGGCGAGCTGCCAGCGCCGGGCGGCGGCGCGCGCCGCGTCGAGGCGGAGCGGTGCGACGGGACGGCCCTTCCGGCCGGCGGCCGCGGCGTCGACCGCCATCGCCTCGACGCGGTCGATGTACGTCTGCACCGAGCGGGCGTACGCGGAGTAGCGCATCGGCAGGATGGCGGCGTCCGCAAGCCTCCAGGTGAGCAGGCTCCAGAGGCGCGCCATGGTCGCGCCGTAGCGGAAGCCCGGATCGGCGATGCGGCTCATCCAGAAATAATTGTCGTACTGGGAGTGGTACACGCCGTAGTCGCCGCCGAAGGACATGTCGATGCACGACATGCCGATGTTCTCCTGGAAGGCGGTGTAGTCGGTGGCGCCGACGATGTCGCTCACCTCCGGCACGCCGTCCGGCGAATGCTGCGCCCACGCATCGAAGACCGTCCCGTCGCCGTCGGGATGGCGGACCGAGCGCGCCACGTCCCCGAGGAACTTCGCCAGGGCCGGGGTGGAGCCGCCCTCGAAATGCGGTCCCGCGATGGCCGAGTCGACGTTGACGTACGCCACGCCGTGCCCGAGGAGGTGCGCCCGGGCGTCCTTCGCCCAGGACGTGGATCCTCCCAGCAGATCCTCCTCGGCGTCCCAGCTGGCGAAGACGATGGTCCGGCGGGGGCGGTGCCCCGCGCGCAGCGCCTCGCCGAGCGCGCGCGCGACCTCGAGCAGCGCGGCGGTGCCGCTCGCCGGATCGACGGCGCCATAGATCCAGGCATCGCGGTGGTTTCCGATGACCACCCACTGATCCGGCTCCTCGGCCCCCCGGATCGAGCCGAGGACGTTGCGCATCGTGCCGATGCGCTCGGAGTTCTCCACGCGCAGCCGGACCACGGCCGGCCCGGGCCCCGCGTGGTAGGTGAACGGCAGGCCACCCTGCCAGCCCCCCGGCCCGACCGGGCCCCCGAGACGCGAGAGGATCGCCTGGGCATCCTCGTAGGACATCGGGATCGAAGGGATCTTCGGCAGCTGCCGATCGCGGACCGGGCCCTCCTTCCAGCCGCCGCGGCGGGACTTCTGCCAGTGAAAGGTGAACGGCTCCCCGGGGCCGAGCCAGTCGTACACGATCGAGCCGAGCTGGATGTGGCTCGGCGGGCCGAACGGGCCGTCGGGATAGACGACCCCGCGACCGTACCCGTCGTCCTGAGGGTCGGAATAGATGATCGTTCCGGCCGCGCCGTGCGATTCGGCCAGCCAGACCTTGTAGCCGCGGTAGCTGTAGGGCTCCGAGTAGCGCATCAGGACGATCTTCCCGCGCACGTCGATGTTCATCGACTCGAGAGCGCGGAAGTCCTCCGGGCTGCCGCCGTTCGCGTAGACGACCTCGGCGGTCACGTCTCCGCTTTTGGCGTAGGCGTGGTAGGGCAGGAAGCGCCCGTCGCGATACAGAAAGCTGTCCTTGTCGGCGGGATGCGGGGCCTCGGCCAGCTTCATCCGCCGCGGCTCGGGCCGGAGCAGCTCGACGGACGCCGACACGCCGCGCGACAGGAGCGCCGGCGTGTCGTGGAAGCGGACGTCCTCGAGCCCGTACTCGACGAAGCGGTCGCGCACGTAGTCCGCCAGGTCCATGTTGCGCGCGCTCCCCGCCGGGTGCGGCTCCTCGGTCAGGTAGAGCAGGTGGCGCCCGTAGGCGTCGGAGCTCGGCCGCGACAGGAGGAGGGCCTCGGCCGCGCCGGCGTCGGCGCCGTGTCCCGGCGACGGACCGGATCCCTGGACGGGACCGGGTTCCTGCGCCGGCCGGGGTCCGGCGCCGCAGACGAAGGCGGCCAGCAGGCCGGCGGTCAGGACCTGCCGGAGCGACCCGATGCGCACCGAGGGGCGGGGGCGATGCCGCTCAGCGCGGGGAGCCGCCGAGGAGCCACCGCGCGCTCACCTCGACGCGGCGCGCCGGCATGAGGTAGTACTGCGCATCCCCCAGCTCGCTCTCCGCCACGGGGGGCCGTTGATCGTTGAGGTTCGTCCCGTCCACGCGGAGCTCGACGTTTCCGAGCGTGTAGCCGATCCCGGCGGACCAGGTGATGTAGTCCGGGGCCAGGGCGGTGTTGCGCTTGTTCAGGAAGCGGCTTCCGATCCAGTTGGACCGCACGTTGCCGCGCCACCCCTCGGCGCGACCGAGCACGAATTCCGTCGCGGCCATGTAGCGGGCCGACATCTCGAGCCGCTTGCCGGCGAGCTGCGTCGGGACGCCTCCGAACTCGGTCACGTAGTCCCGGAACCGCGCATCATGCAGGCTGTAGACGGTGCGCCATTCGAAGACGGGCCAGGGCCGCACGACGGTCGACACCTCGATTCCCCGGAAGCGCTGCGTCCCCCCGTTCACCAGGGCCGGCACGCCGCCGACGACCTGGGACAGCACCAGGTTCTCGAAATCCATCTGGAACGCGCTCAGCTCGATCGCGAGGCGGCCGCCCATCAGGCCGCTCTTCAGCCCCGCCTCGTAGCTCTCGGCCGTCTCCGGCGCCAGGATCTCCGGGTCGGCGTCCAGGCCGAAGTCGATGACCGCCGGCTTGTAGGTGTTGCGGTAGTTCGTGTACAGGTGGAGGGCGTTCGCTCCCTTGCGCCACGCGGTCCAGGTCATCCCCGCGAATCCCCCCCCGCGCATGACGTTGCGGCGATCGTCGCTCTTCACACGGATCGACGACGCGAAGTCGAGCGTGTCGGTCGAGCGGGACTCCGCGGTGCGGTTCAGGCGGGCCCCCAGCTCGAAATGCCACCGTTCCCTGGGGTTCCAGACGACCTGGCCGTACAGGCCCGAGAACTCGCGGCGGTCGCGGATCTTGACGGCCGCCTCGTTGCTCAGGCTGCTCCCCGACGGCGGGGCGTCCCCTTCCAGATCGACGAAGTAGTCGAAGTCCCCGCCGTCGGCCCGGCCGCTCCCGTGAAGGTGATCGAACCCCGCGACGATTTCGACCTTCGGGTCGGGGTGGAAGGCCATGTGGCTGTCGAAGAAGGCGTCGACCGTCGGGATCGACTCGCGGAAGCCGTGCGCGTTCGGGGCCACCAGGGTGACGTCCGACAGGAACCCGCGCAGCACCTCCTGCCGGGATCGGCTGACGGTCACGGAGTTCGACCAGGACCCGGTCTCGAGCTTCCGGTCGTATCCGGCGTTCAGCGTGTGCCGGTTCTCGTCGACGCGGGCGCCGGTCATGTTGTGGTTCGCGTCCACCGGCACCTGCGTCGTCAGGCTCGTCCCGACGCGCGGATGGGGGCTGCCCGGATCCTGCCGCAGGAACAGGCTGTCCACGCCGAAGCGCAGCGTTCCGTGCTCCATCTGCCGGCTGTTCTGCCAGCGCACATGCCCGCGGGCGAAGTCGGTCCGGTCGTCGCTGAAGCCCTGGTGCGAGACGTCCGCCTGCAGCGAGGACTTGATCTCTCCCCAGGCCGGCAGGGGGGACGACCAGGCGATCGAGCCGGTGTCGTAGTTGCCGGCGGCCGTCCGAAGCGTCGTGCCTCCGGTTCCCGGCTCGCCGTGAACGACGTTGATGACGCCCACGAAGGAGGTGGCGCCGTAGGACACGGGCGCCGCGCCGCGCAGGATCTCGATCCGCTCCACGTCGGTGAGGTCCAGGGTCACCAGGGACGGGTTGAAGGCGCCGCCCCAGGGGAAGCCGTCCACCGCCAGCAGGAAGGCGTCGAACTCCCGGAGGCCCCAGAATTCCGGGACGGACCCGGCCGGGCCTCCATCGCCGCCCGGCGCGATGTCGATGCCCGCGGCGATGAGCAGGGCGCTGCGCAGATCGTAGGCGCCGCGACGCACCAGATCGTCGCGCGTGATGACGGTCACCGAGGCCGGCGTGGTTTCGACCGGCTCCGGAGCGCGCGTCGTGATGACCTGCACCCGCTCGACGAGCGGGGGAGCGGCCGCCGCCGCGGGCTGGTCGGCGGCCCGCGCCGCGACGGGACCCAGCGCCCCGGCGATCAGGACGAGTGCGTGCACCGCTCGAATCCTCCCACGGGTCCGATCGATCATGAGATCACCCCTGATCCCTGGCGCGTTGCGCCGGCAGATGGTTCGTTCTGTACTTGGGTTCCGGTTCTGGGGAATCCTACCATGCCACGGCGGCGGGCCGTTCGCTCTTTCGTCGGGTGCGGTGATTCACGATATGATACAACCTGCCTGTCACAAACATCGCAGCGGGAGGAGAGATTTCATGGCCACGTTCGAGCGAAGCGCGCACGTCGACTGGGAAGGCACGGTCAAGGAAGGACGCGGCGAGGTCAAGGCCGGCACCGGAGCCTTCGCGCTGCCGGTGACGTTCCCGGCCCGAGTCGAGGCCCCGGGAGGCAAGACCAGCCCGGAGGAGCTGATCGCCGCGGCGCACGCCGCGTGCTACGCCATGGCGCTGTCGGGCACGCTGGGGCGAAAGAGCGGTCGGGCGAAGACGCTGCACGTCACCGCCACGATCTCCGCCGAGTTCGGGGAGGGCGGCCTGAAGATCCAGTCCTCGAGGCTCCAGGCGGTCGCCGAGGGCCTCGAGGGCCTCACCGCGGCTCAGTTCGCCGACGTGGCGAAGGAGGCCGAGGGACGGTGCCCCGTGTCGAACGCCTTGCGCGGAAGCCTGAAGATCGAGCTGGACGCGCGCACCAAGTAATCGCTCGGATTCCGGAAGGTCCGTGCCATGCGCCCCCGGGCATCGGCCGTATGTGCGCTTCCGCTGCTCCTGGCCGTCGCGAGCTTCGCGGCCCCCGGGGACCAGGTCGCGACGGTCCTGCGCGTCGTCGACGGCGACACGCTCCAGGTGAGCCTCGACGGGCGCGCTGAAAAGGTCCGTCTCATCGGCGTCGACACCCCCGAGAGCGTCGATCCGCGCCGCCCGGTGCAGTACTTCGGCAAGGAAGCCGCGGCCTTCACCCGGAGTCTGGCGTCCGGCAAACGGGTCACCCTGCGGGGGGAGGACGGGGCGCCCGGCCGTGACAAGTACGACCGCCTCCTCCGGTACGTCTTCCTACCCGATGGCCGGCTCCTGAATGCGGAGATCATCCGGCTGGGATACGGTCACGCCTACCTGCGCTATCCCTTCTCACGCATGGAGGAGTTCCGGTCGCACGAGCGCCGGGCACGGGCGCAGCACCTGGGACTGTGGGCGCAGGGAACTCCGGGCGCGCGGCGCGGGACCGGGCAGCCGGCGGTCGCGCGGCCGGCCCCCGTGGCCCGGGGGCCCCTGGTCGGCTCGCTGCGCGGAACCGTCTTTCATCGCCCGGGCTGCGTGAAGGCGGCCCGGATCGCACCGGCCAACCGCATCGAGTTCGCGGACTCGCAGGATGCCGCGGCGGCCGGGTACGCGCCGTGCAGGGTCTGCCTGGGACCGGCTCCCGCCCGGCCGAATACCCGGGCAGGCTCCTAGCCCGGAGCTAGGCGCCCGGCTCGATCGTCAGGTCGCCGCTGCCGGTGTCGACGTCGATCTTGATGTGCGCGTCGCCGCGACGGTAGCCGATCACTTCCTTGTGCCGCACGATCGCCTGCGCGTCCTTGAAGCCCATGTTGATGTCGCCGCTTCCCTGGTCGGCCAGCGCCTCGAACGAGGCCCCCGGGGCGAGGCGCAGCGTGACGTCGCCCGATCCGGTGTCCGCGGTGACCCGGGCGAGGCGTGCGCCCCGGTTCTCCAGCCGGACGTCTCCCGATCCCGTGTCGGCCTGGAACTCCTCGATATCGCCGTCGATGACGTGGACGTCCCCCGATCCGGTGTCGACGTCGACGAGCTTCGCGTTCACCTCCCGGATGGTGACGTCCCCGGAGCCGACATCGCAGGAGACCTTCTCCCCCTTGAAGCCCGTGATGTCGCAGTTGCCGCTGCCCGTGTCGCAGACCAGCTTCCCCTCCACGTCGGTCGCCTTCACGTCGCCCGAGCCGGTGTCGGCCTTGATCTCCCCCCGGACCCTGGCCAGGGAGACGTCACCGCTTCCCGAGTCGAAGACGATCTTCCCTTCGACGTCGTGCCCCTCGATTGGGCCGACGTGATTGCGGAACGTCGCGCCGGCTAGCCGCTGGCGGGGCACCTGGACCTCGACGTCGGCATAGAGCAGCACGCCCTGGTGGTCGCTCACCTTGACCTGCTCGCCGTCGTACTTGGTCCGGGTGTTGGAGCCGCCGAAAAAGCTCTCCAGGAACCCATGGTCCTCCGATCTCCGGGAGGGGTAGCGGATGCTGTCCTCCCGATCGAGAGGGTAGCGGACGCGGAGGGTCGGGATCCCCTTCTCGTCCAGGACCCGCTCGAACTTCATGGCATTCGCGAGGTCTTCGTCCTCGGCGTGGATCGTGGCGATCGCGACGAGGACCGAACCGGTCCCGGGAGCGACGCGCATCGTGCCGGCCAGGTTCTCGACGGCGAAGAGGCCGGCGTCCGCCGCCGGCAGCTCGAGTCGGATCGTCCTGGTGGTCTCGGCAGAGACCTCGGGTGCCGGGAGCGCCAGGGCGAGGGCGGACAAAGTCAGTACGGCGGTAGACAGTCTCATGGTGTCCTCCTTCCGTGCATGTAACGCATGGGGTTGTCGCCAGGTTCCATGGTCCTGGGCTCCTAGAGCGCCTCTCCTGTCGGCGGAAGGACGGGCGGCGCCGCCTCGATGGGGGCGGCCCAGGCCCGGGTCCTCACGCGCCCGAGCATGGCCGTGGACAGGCAGCCGAGAGCGAACGCGGCGACCCACAGGACGCGCGCCCCGAACCGCTCGAGCAGGGCCACTCCGAGCCCGGGGCCGATGGTGAACGCCGCGCTGAACGACATGGTGTACAGGCCCATGTAGGAGCCCCGCCGCTCCGCCGGCGAGATGTCGGCCACGTACGCGCTGCTTCCCGGGAGCAGCATCATCTCACCGAATGTCCAGATCACGACCGTGATCGCGGCCCCCAGAGGGCCCCGGCACAACGCCATGGCGCCAAAGCCGGCGCCGACCAGGAAGGCCCCGGTGGCCAGCGTCCGGCGGTGGGGCCAGTGCGCCGTCTTCAAGTTCAGAGGGACTTCCAGCAGGATGATCAGGACGGTGTTGAGCGTGAACAGCAGGCCGTACCACGACTCCTTCATGTGCAGGTCCCCGACCAGGAAGAGGGGCATCGACGCCTCGTGCTGGAAGAACACCACGAGGATCGGCAGAAGCGCGACCAGGAAGTAGAGCAGGTGCCGGTCGGTCCAGGCGGTCGGGCGGCCGGGTGCGGAGCCGGCCGCAAGGCTTCCCGGATGATCGGGCCCAGGTCGCGTCCAGGTGGGAACCGGACCCCCGAACCGCAGGCGCGCGGCCGAGAGCAGGAGCACGACTCCCGCCACCAGGGACGTCGCCCCGTCGACGACGAACAGGGCCGGGAAGGAAACGGAGGCCAGAAAGCCGCCGGCGGCGGGGCCGACGCTCATCCCCAGGTTGACCGCCAGGCGGGCCAGCGCGAACGCGGCCTTGCGGCTCCCCGGGTCGACGAGCGACGAGAACATGGTGAGGTTGGCCGGCCGGAAGGACTCGTTGGTCAACGCCCACAGGACGGTGATCCCCAGGATCGCCCCGAACGTGTGGGCGAGGGGAATCGTCATGACCGTGGCGCCCGAAATCAGGAGCGCGGCCTGGGCCACGCGTGCCGCCCCCACGCGGTCGCAGAGGCGGCCCGAGAGAGGCCCCGCGACGAGAGCCGCCAGGCCGTACACGGTCAGCACCAGCCCCGCCTCGGCGCCCGTGAACCCCCGGCTGCGCGTCAGGTAGAGGGCCATGAAGGGAAGGGCCATCGTCCCGAGGCGGTTGACGAACGTCGTCAGCGAGAGGATCCAGACCGTCCGCGGCAGCCCGCGGAGACCCCGCCACGGGTTCATGCGGGCCGGGCTACGCGGGTCGGCCGAGCAGGGATCGCAGCGCAGGCTCCAGGTCCGGATGGCGGAAGCGGTACCCGGAGGCGAGCAGCCGGGCAGGCTCGACCCTCTGGCTCGAAAGAAGGAGCGCGTCGGCCACCTCGCCGAAGGCGAGACGGGCGGCGAAGGCCGGCATGGGGAAGAGGGTCGGCCGCCCGAGGACTCTCCCGAGCGTGCGTGTGAACTCCGCGTTGGTCTCGCAGCGCGGCGCCACCGTGTTTACCGGCCCCTTGAGCGTCCCGTTCAGGAGGGTGTGCTCGATCGCCCCCAGCACGTCGTCCAGCGCGATCCAGCTCATGTACTGGCGTCCGTCCCCGAGCCGCCCACCGACGCCCATCCTGAAGGGGGGGAGCATCTTCCGGAGCGCCCCTCCCCGGGGGCTCAGGATCACGCCGAATCTGTGCTGCACGACGCGCACGCCCTGGCGCACCGCCGTGTCCGCGGCCGCCTCCCAGGCCCGGCAGACCTCGGCCAGGTAGTCGTGCCCTGGAGGGGAGTCCTCCCGCAGGACCTCGTCCTTCCGGTCTCCGTAGAAGCCGATGGCCGAGGCGCAGAGAAAGACCTGGGGCGGCCGTGACAGGCGGGTGATGGTTTCCGCCAGGAGCCTGGTGCTGCCGACCCGGCTCTCCCGGATGGCCGCCTTCCTGGCGGCGTTCCAGCGCCCCTGGACGAGTGCCTCCCCCCCGAGGTGGATCAACGCGTCGAAGCCCTCGAGCGACGCGGGGTCGAGCTGCCCTCGCGAGGGATCCCAGTGAAGCGCGGAGGTCCCTCTCCCGGGCGGGGTCCGGACCAGACGCACGACCTGATGCCCCCCGGTTCCCAGCGAGGGAACCAGCGCCGACCCGACCAACCCCGAGGCTCCGCTCACCAGGATTCTCATCACCCCGCCTCTCCGGCCACCGGCCGGGAACCCTACCACAGGTCCGCCCGGGATCGGGTTCCGCGGCCCCCATCACGTCCGGTTGCCCGGTCTCCCCCCGCAACTTAAATTGCCCGCATCGAGGTGACCTTGGCAGCCAGGACAGCCGTCGACCGACCCCAAGGAGCCCGCCGGCTCGCCCTGGAGGGGGCTTTCCAGTCGCTGGCCCAGGGGCTCGGCGAAGCCTATCTGGGGGCCTACGCCCTGCTCCTCGGGGCGGGCGGCCTGGCGCTCGGGCTCGTGGCGACCCTCCCGACCGGTGCCACGGCGGCGGCCCAGATCCTCGCCCGCCGGGCGCCCGGAAGAGCGGGAGGGGCGAAGCGACTCCTCGCCAACTCCTGGCTGGCGCAGGCGGTCGGGTACATGGCCCTCGGTCTCTGCCTGCTCCCCCCATACCCCTGGTCGGTCGTGGCGCTCGTCACGGTGGCCCTGTTCGCCTGGGGCTGCGGCGGGCTCGCCGTTCCCGCCTGGACATCCCTGGTGTCCGCCCTGGTGCCGCGCTCGCGGCACGGGTGGTTCTTCGGCCTGCGGGGGGCGGCCCAGGCGTTCGGCGTCCTCACCGCCATCCTCAGCGGCGGGGCGCTCCTGTCTTTCCTGACGGGCAGGGGACACGAGGGGCTCGGCTTCGTCCTGATCTTCGGCTATGCCGCCCTCGGACGCGTCCTCGGGTCGGTCCTGCTCGCGGGGCTACCCGAGCCGGCGCGCCCCGAGGTCGGACGCCCGCGGCCCGTGGATATCAAGCCGGTCCGCTCCTCGCGCAAGTTCCGCCGGCTGTCGGTCTACCTCTGGAGCCTCCACTTCGCGACGCACGTGTCCAGCCCTTTCTTCGTCCCTTACATGCTGAGGGAGCTCCGATTCACGTACCTGCTCGTCGGGGTGCTCATCGCCACGCCGGCGATCGTCAAGGTCGCCACCCTCAGGATGTGGGGAAAGCTCGCGGATCGGCTGGGTCCGGGGCCCGTTCTGCGCACCACGGGCTGGCTGGTCGCCCCTGTGCCGGCGCTCTGGCTCGTGTCGAGGAGTCCCTGGTGGATCCTGGCGGCGCAGGTCTATTCCGGCCTGGTCTGGGGCGCCTTCGAGCTCGCGCAGGCCTCGTCGATCCTGCAGACGACGCGCGCCCGGGAGCGGCAGGTGGCCTGGCTGAACGCCGTGGATGGAGGGGTTCTCATCGCCGGGTCCCTCCTGGGCGGCGCGGTCGTGAACGTGGTGAGCGGTCGGGGAGGATCGGGATACCTGGCCGCGATGGCCCTGTCCACGGTCCTGCGGCTGGTCCCCGCCGTCGGCATCCTGTGGCGCCTGCGCGGCATCGGCAGGCCGGACTGGTCGCACCTCATGATGCCGCTTCGCGTCTGGACCGTCCGGCCGACTCGAGGACTGACGCTGCGTGTCTGGGAGGGCATCCGGCTCCCCGGCTCGGGCGCCGCTCGGGGTTCGGCGGCACGCTCCGGGCCTGCGGGGGCAGGGCGGGGCCGTGCCGCGGGAGCCTTGATCGAAGGCTCGGCGGCGGTCGAGCCGGAAACCGGGCGGCCCGTCCCCGCGGTCCTCGAATCTCCCCCTCGCGCCGCGCGCTGACTCCCCGGACAGGCCCCTATAATGGCCGCCTGACGGACGAGGAGGAATCCCATGGACAGATCCCGTGCGAGATGGACCGGTGCGTCATCCCTCCCAGGCGCGGCAGCCGCCGTGGCCCTGTTCGCGGGCGCTCTCATCGCGACTGCGGGGATCTGCCTCGCCGCCGCTCCCGCCACCGCGGGCACCCTGCGGGCGCGGGACTCGAGGGCCGCGCTCGACAAGACCGTCGCCGACTATGTCGGTCTCTACGCCCGGTCCACTCTCGACCGCTGGAGGCTGCTGTTCCATCCGTCCCTGGTCGTTGCCTATCCGGAGGAAAGCGGCGGGATCAAGGCGCGGGGGCTCGACGAGTTCTTCAAGGCGCAGAAGGATTACTTCGAGACGGGCCGGGCGGTCAGCGAGAGACTGGAGCACGTCCGCATCGATGCGGGCTGGAAGATCGCCCGTGTCAGCGCCGATTTCGTCTTCGTCGACCAGGGGGAGGAGAGCCGCGGCAAGCTCGGCCTGCACCTGGTCGAGGCGACGGACGGATGGAAGATCACCTCGGTGATCTTCGCCTACGACAAGCCCTGAAAAGAAACGGCGCGGCGACGCTTCAGGCGCCGCCGCGCCGGTCATTCAAGTCCTGTCGGTCACCGCGCGTTCAGTAGCGCGGCCCGACCCTCAGGGCAGGCAATCCCTGGTGGCCGGCCCGAAGACCCTCACCGTCCCGTTCACGCCCAGCAGCTCGATGAAGATGTCGTGGCCGCTCTTGTGCTTCGGGATGATGAACTCGTAGTGGTGGCCGTTGCCCGTGATGCACTCCTCGCACGGGATGAGGGCCGTGTTCTGCTGAGTCCGTCCCTTCGCGTCGATCTTCACCACGTTGAAGCCGGCCACGGTGGTCTCGAACTCGGTGTTCCATTCCACCGTTCCCGACCCCTTGCCGAGCGGGCTGCCGAAGGTGATGCACTGGTCCTTGACCTTTTCGGTGCAGTCGGTGACGAACGGGAAGAGCGGGCATGGGTCGCACGCGTCTCCCTTGTCGTCGCGGTCGCCGTTGGCCTGATCGGGATTCGGATCGTTCGGACAGTTGTCGCAGGCGTCTCCGGCGCGGTCCCCGTCGGAATCCGACTGGCTGGGGTTCCCGAAGGTCGGGCAGTTGTCGCAGGCATTCCCGACGCCGTCCGAATCTCCGTCGGCCTGGTTGGCGTTGGAGATGGCCGGGCAGTTGTCGCAGGCATCCCCCTTGCCGTCCAGATCGCCGTCGGCCTGGGTCGGATTGGCGACAGCGGGGCAATTGTCGCAGGCGTCGCCGAACGGGTCTCCGTCTGCGTTGGCCTGGGTCGGATTGGCGACGGCGGGGCAGTTGTCGCAGACATCCCCGCGCCCATCACCGTCGGCGTCCGACTGGTTCGGGTTCGGGGTGGTGACGCAATTGTCGCAGAGGTCGCCGACGCCATCGCCGTCGAT
>Ga0134127_10001261_pt1 | contig 19143 bp, 19 predicted proteins | sample KB31753_FD_96459 | JGI IMG/M metagenome (GOLD analysis project Ga0134127, IMG submission 96459) | Terrestrial soil microbial communities with excess Nitrogen fertilizer from Kellogg Biological Station, Michigan, USA - KB3-175-3 | ecosystem: Environmental > Terrestrial > Soil > Unclassified ... | reverse complement strand
TTGATGATGATTGCGACCGGAAGACCCAGGAGCCAGCGTCCATACTGACCATCGCGCGCGAACGCTGCGCGCTTGCCGAAGTAGCCAGGCGGGTGCGTATTGTCGGGCAGGTCCGCCGGGTCCTCGGCCTTGTACGCAGCGAACTCCGCAGGCGTGACGTATCGCAGATCGCCCAGCAGGTTCAGCGCTTCGTGATTGCCGAGCAGGACGTGCAACATGCCACCGGCAGACTGCGCTTCCGTCTGCAGGCGCATCAGCAGGTCCAGCACTTGGCGCGAGCCGGGGCCGCGATCCATGAGATCGCCGGTGCTCACGACGTGGGCCGTGCCGGCCGCCCAATGCAGTTGCGCATCGACGACGCCGACGGTCCGCAGCAACTGGGTGAGATCGTCGTAGGCGCCGTGCACATCGGCGAAGGCGATGACGCGCTCGATGTTCGGCCATCGATCGGCCTCGGCCCGCGGGATCGACGGGAGCGATACCAGAATCAGGCATAGCACCCGTGCGACCGCGCTCTCAGTACGTCGCGATCTCTCCATCATCGATCATCCTAAGGAGCTTCTGCGCGCGATTCCACACCGCACCGACCTCGCTGCTCGACAGGCCCATTTGCACGACGCTCTCCTTGCGCCGTACACCGTGCCGCGGCGCCAGGTTCGCTCCAGGAGAGACCGCAACGTAGTGACCGCTCTCGAGCTTCCATTCGGCGAGCACGCCGAGTCGCGATGCGAGCTCCGCCTCCGTGAGTTTGCGCAGGCGCGCCACGGTATCGGCGGGCAGCCGCTTCACGCGCATCGTGCGCCACAGCTCGCCGCGGTCGCTGGATTCCGAGGCGAACGCGACCCCATGATCGATCGAGAACACGCGCCCGCCTTCCGGCACCGCCGAGATCATGAAGTTGCCGAGATTCGAGTCGCGGTGACTGATGAGATAGGTGAAAACGTTGAGCTGTCCGATATGCCGCGCATAGAGCGCATCGCTCTCGAACCGCTCCGGGAACAGGACGTCTTGGGGCACCGTCACGTCCTGCAGCCAGTACTGCACCACGCACAACACGTCGTCCGAACCCGGGAACGTCGTTCTAACGTCGGACGAATAGCGCTTCATCTCCGCCAGCGGCACCATGCGCACCGAAGTCGGCGGCACGACCGACTCTTCCGTATCCATGAGCAGCTTCTGCAGCTCGTAGGCCGCGAGATCGTAGCGGGGGACGTTGTTGAACGCCTGCGCCCCACGCTCGGCCGGGCGAACCTTGACGAGCAGCGGCGGCCGGCCGGAGAACGACACGTTGGCCTTGAGAGTGATGTCGACGGCGCCCTGCAACTTCGGACGACTCACCTTGGCGTCGACGATCTGCATCGGCTCCGAGCCGAGCATGTGCTCCAGCTCCGCAACCGGGAGGGTGATGTTGCGGTCCTGCGCCGCCGCCGGCCAGGATACTGCGACGACGAGCGCTGCCAGGAGCGCACGCATGTCCTAGCGCTTCCAGGCCGTGTCGAACGACAGCCTGATCATCACGTCGTTGTCCCAGGGCATGATCGGCACCCCCACACTCGGACGGAAATAGGGGTCGAGGTTGTATTCGTAGAAGTCGGCGCTCAACACGAACTCGCTGCTCTGCTCGTGCGATCGGCCCGCCGCCATGCGCAGCGCCACCTGGTAGTGAGTCTCCACCCAGTCGTGACTGTCCCACCACTCCTGCGCCTGGCCGTAAGCCGAGAAAGACGCTCCGAGCTTGAGCTTCATGTCAGCCGCGAGCGAATAGCCGAGCGTGCTGTTGCGGAAGTCGCCGCGTTCCTCCCGAACGTAGCCGCGTGCCTTTGGCACGTCGTCGTCGATCTCCAGGAAGAACCATCCCATGGCCGCCTGCGCCGAGGCCCCGAAGATGTTCGTGTCGTAGCCAGCCACGAGCGCCGGCATCGCGAAGATCTCGCGTTCGATGGAGCTGGCGGTGTTGATGCGAGTATCGATGTTTGCATTCCACCCGAGACGAGTGCGATCGCCTCGCCGGAAATCGCCGTCGGTGCCCGCGTGGATTTGCCACCAGATCGGAATGCGGCTGGGATCCAGGTCGTCCTTGTCGTTGTCTACGTACACAACTGCGGACCCATAGACGTGCCGTCCGGCCGCGGTGTGTTTGTCGAGCGATACGCTGCCGTTGATGCCGTAGGTGTCCGAGTCCACGTCCGGCACCGCGAAGTCGTGAATGCCGACGGAATAGCGCCAGTCGTCGGCTCGACCGGTGGCTGCGGCCGCAGTGAGCAGGAGAGCTGCAAATAGACGTGAGCCAGTCATCGCAGCTGGATGGTACGACTGGCGGTCGCGCGAATTCGCGTCGGTTCGAGGGGCGCCGCGGCTTGCCCTCAGCGCTTATGAGCCAGCCGGGCTGCAGGCGAATCGGAACGAGCGATCGCCGATGCGCACCAGGTCGCCGTCCCGAAGCCGGTGCTTTTTTACCGGTACGTCGTTGACGAAGCAGCCGTTGGTGCTGCTCACGTCGACGAGTGTCACGCCGTTTGGCGCGACCAGCAGCCGCGCATGATCGCGGCTTACTGCACTGGAACGTATGCACACGTCGCTCTTGCTGGTGCGGCCGATCGTGACGATGTCGCGAGAGAGCGCAATGGGACTGTCGGGCCGATCCAGCGGCAGCAGTTGCGGGCCGACATGCGGCGGCTCTTGCGCGATGGTGGCCTCCGCGAATGCTTGCGACTGCTGCCGTTGCGCTTCGCGAAGCTGCATCCGCGCGGAGCTCAGCTCACGGCGCAGCTCATCTATCCGTGCTTCGCGGGCCGCCGCTTGCTGCTGCAGGATTTCGTGATCGCGCGTCAGTCGCTTCAGCTCTGCGCGCAGCGCCGCGAATTCGAGCGCCTGATCGGCGAAGTCCTGGAGCGATGGGTCGCCATGGCTGGGCGCCCGCTTCGCATGCTGGCTCGTCGGAACGTTGTCCGCGAAGGCCTTGAAATTGAGCTCGATGGAAATCGTGCCGTCGGTCTCGGAGACGGCGAGATCCGGCGATGTTGCTCCTTGCTGCTCCATCGACATAACGCGTGAGGAATGCGGGCGGACCCACCAGCATTCAGGTATCGGCCGGCACCTTCGCGGACTTGAGACCGGCGTGCTTATGTCCAATCTTCTGTCGCCGAACTGCGGCAGTTGGCTTCGCGACACCTTGCAATCGAAAATTCGCGACGGTGGCTCTTCGAGCCATGAGAGGAAAACTGAATGAACAAGTCGTTGTTGACGGGTCTCGTTGCGGGCGCGGCGGTGGCAACCGCCGGCGGCGTATTTGCGGGCTACAAGATGATGAGCGGACCGGAGTACGCGCAAGTACTGGCCGTGCAGCCCATCATGAAGACCGAGAAGACGCCACGCCAGGTATGCGAGGACGTGTCAGTGACACGCACGCGCGAAGCCAAGGATCAACACAAGGTCGCGGGCACCGTCATCGGTGCAGTCGTCGGCGGCGTGTTGGGCAATCAAGTTGGGTCTGGCGACGGACGCAAGATCGCCACGGTCGCGGGCGCTGCGGCCGGCGGCTACGCCGGTAACCGCGTCCAGGGTCGGATGCAGCAGGGCAACACCTATCAGACGACCGAGCAGCACTGCCAAACCGTTTACGACACGCACGAAAAGCAGGTCGGGTACGACGTGCGCTATCGCCTGGACGGTGTCGAGAGCTCGGTGAAGATGGATCATCACCCCGGCGAGCGCATTCCGGTCCAGGACGGTCAGCTGGTGCTCACGCAGGCAGAGCCGAAGAAGAGCTGACCAACAGTCTCCATCGCGCAAGTAAGTGGGTCGGGATCTGCCCGGCCCACTTTTGACAGCGGAGTCGCCAGTCATGAATGCCGATCTGCAAAGCACACTGGTCGATATCGCGCTGCGGCTCCATCACGGCTTCTTTCTCCCGGGTGATCAGCTCTCGTCCGTCAGTCCTGGCAGTGTGCAGTCAGGACTCATCTCCGCTGTCGTCTGGCTTGGCGCGATCGTGCTGATCGTCCTGGTCTACAGGTTCGTTCGTGACGTGGATCGGGCGCTGACCGCGTTCATTGTTCGACTGTATGAAGAATTGCGGCGTGCAGTCAGAGTCGTGACGAGGCGGCTCGGCATTGCATTTCGCTCCTACGCGCTCGAGCGGCAGGCACGATTGGCGCGAACCGAAGTCTCCGAGCTGCCGGCACTGACCGGGCTGCAGCTCGAGGTGCTTCGATCGCACGCCGACCTGCCACCCGGCCATCTGTTGACGCCGAGCGATGTCGCAAGCGCTCTCAACATGCGCGTATCCGACGTCGAGCGTGCATTCGGCACGCTCAAGAAGCTGAGCCTCGTCGAACGTACCTTCGGCGCCGGCGACGGCGAAGACGGCTATCGGTTGACGCGCCCCGGCGAGGTGTTTCTTGCCGCGTGCAGCCGCGCACAGCCGCTCAAGGAGACTCGCATCGAGCCGACGCTCGGCAGTCTTTGACGAGAGTCGGGGCTCGGCGGTCTACCACCGCCCGTGCCATCTGTTCCATCGATACAAGCCAGCAGCGAACACGTTGTAGGCCAAGTTCGCGACCGTGCCAATCACTGGCAGCCGCAGCAACGTCGCCAGAATTCTCATCTGCGGGGTCTGATTCCAAAGCGCTCCGAACGCCGCCGCGCCGACATGCACCGCGCCGCTGTCGTCCGCAACGTGCAGCCGTTTGCGAACGAACTCCTGGCTCGCTCCGATCTCTTCCAGCCGTCCGGGATTGCGATGAATGTCGATCCATTCAGCATCGACATTGCACGCCTCCATTCGGCGTCTTTCTGCTGCGATGCCGGCGTTACACACCGGGCATGCGCTGTTGTAATAGACCCGAGTCTTGCTCACGAGTGAGCTCCCGTGCGGATGGCAATCACTGTTGCCAGCATGCTGGACTGGAGCGGTACATCAGCCAGATAGCGCGCATGAACCGAGGGCAGGTGACAGCTGGGACACTGCGGCCACCGATGATGCGCCGAGTGATAGTTGAAATGCAGGTCATAGAGCAGGACGCGCTCGAGGATGCGTGCCGCGTGAGAACGAACCAGTCCGGCCTGATCGCCCGCGCGAGGTGAGCCGTGTTCCGCCAGGCCGCGAATCTGACTGAGAAACAGGCCGAAGGTTGCCGCCGAGACGAATGGCAGGAACGCGAGAGACAGGTACCGTCCGCCGCCAGTGACGACTAAGAACATCAGAACCTGGACGGCTGCGAAGAGTAGTGCATCGCCGCGGCGCGTGGCTCGCCACAAGTTTCCAGGATGAAGCAGGGTTTCTCGCGCCACGTAACGCAAGTTCGCGCCGCACAGGGGCTTCAGCAAATGCCAGGCGAACTGCGCACGACTCATGCGTTGAACCTCGAGATAGTGAAATCCCTGCGGATCCTCGCTGCGGCCATACGTCCGATGATGTTTCCAATGCAGCGCTCTGAAGCGTCCGACATCGATGCCGGTCAGGGCTCCCAGCAACCGGGCGCTGCAATCGTTGACTCGCCGACTGCGGAACAACGATCGATGCACGCAGTCGTGCATCACGAGCGTGATCCTGTAGAGAAACAGGCCGACGAGGGGTGCGAGCGACCATGCGGCCGAAATCGTGCGAGCAGCCAGCAATGGCGCGAGCGCGATGAGTGCGAACAAGGGCAGCGCATTGCGGATGACAGCGTATGCGCCGTACCGATTCGATGGCTGAAGATGGTTCAGGTCGAGTCGCCGCGGGATGAATGCGTGCTGCGTCATCTGCAGCAAGCTTCTTCCTGTGCAGGAGAGTTCTCAACTCGCAGAATTCAGTGAACCGCGGGAATCCTGCGAAGTCCTTGGGGGCTCAGCGCGCCGGCTGGTACCACTCGACATTGTTGAACGGCTGTCCGATCTCGACGACTTCGCCGACGCGCGGCGTAACCAGCTGCACGTGTTGATCGGCTGCCGCGCGCACGGCACGCAGGATCGGCTCGTCCCAGGCGTGATAAGACAGGTTGAACGTGGCCCAGTGCACGGGCAGAAGGATGCCGCCGCCGAGATCCTGATTCGCACGCACCGCCGACTCCGGATCCATGTGAATGTCCAGCCAGCTCGGCGGCGTTCCATAGGCGCCGATCTTGATCAGGTTGAGATCGGTGTCGCCGTAACGCGCGTGGATGGCGCGAAAGTGATCGGCATAGCCGGTGTCGCCGCTGAAGTAGAACGAATGCTGCGCACCTTTGACGACCCAGGACGCCCACAGCGTCGAGTTGTCTTGTCGTTTGCGTCCGGAATAGTGTCGCGCCGGCGTGCAATTGATCTGCACGCTCTTCAGGTCGACGGACTCCCACCAATCCATCTCATGGATCTGCGCGGGCGGAACCTTCCAGCGTTCGAGATGTGCGCCGACGCCGAGCCCCACGTAGAACTGCGTGCCCTGCTGCGCCAGGTGCTGAATCGTCGCCATGTCCAGGTGATCGTAGTGATCGTGCGAGATCAACACGGCATCGATGCCCGAGAGGTCCGCGAGCTTGATCGGCGGCGGGTGCATGCGCTTCGGCCCGATCGGTAGCGGCGAGACGACGTCGGATAGCACGGGATCCGCCATCAGCCTCACGCCATCGATCTCGAGTAGTACGCTCGAGTGACCGAACCAGATCGCGCGCAGGCCGGCGGCTGGCGGCGCGCCGAGCGTCGACGGCGACAGCGCGATGACCGGAATCTCGAACCGCGGCTCGCGGATCTGACCCTGTCGGTACAGGCGGATTGTTTCCCAGAACGAATCGCCGGTTTTCTGCGGCGGCCTGTTCTGGAATCGCCCATCGATGAACTCCGGCGAGCGCTCCATGCGTTCGAGTCGCGCGCCCTCGAAGCGACCGCCGAAGGCGGGCAGCTGGAAGACGGCGTAGCCCGCGAGCACGAGGAGGGCGACGATGCCGAGCAGGATTTTGGCGAATTTTTTCACGCCCCGAGCCTAGCATCGCTATGGCTGTCCTCCGACGTGCAAAGGTTTGGCGCCTGCGCCGGGGTCGTCCACAACAGGGACAGCACCAGCGCGGCCAGCAGGTCGCGCAAGCCCTTGTAGGTCTTCATAGTTCAGCCTCGCCGCGTGCCCGTACGCGGGCTCCCTGTCTGTTAGCGCGCAGGAATCGAGGCAAGTGGCTCAAAGGAAGGGGGTGCGCCGGCGCTATCATCGAACCGCCCCATGAACAACAAGCCGGCTGGCGAAGTCACTCAACTGCTGTTGCGTTGGCGCGCAGGAGACGAAGCGGCGCTGGCGGCGCTGTTGCCGCTCGTTTACGAAGAACTACGCTCGCTGGCGCGCCGCCATCTGCGTCACGAGCGCGGCTCGCACACTCTGCAACGCACGGCACTGGTCCACGAAGCATTCCTGCGCATCGTCGACCAGAAGCAGGTGGATTGGGAAAGTCGCACGCAGTTCTATGGCATCGCCTCGCAGATGATGCGCCGGGTTCTGGTCGATCACGCCCGGCGGCGCTCGGCAGCCAAGCGCGGCGACGGCGCGCCGCATGTCGACCTCGACGTCGTTCTGCAGGACGAAGGTGCGGGCCTGCCGCCGGGTCCGCAAGCAGAGATCGACTTCGCGGCGATCGACGACGCGCTCAAGCGGCTCGAAGCACTGGACCCGCAGCAGGGCAAGCTGGTCGAGCTGCGTTTCTTCGGCGGCCTCAGCATCAAGGAGACCGCAGACGTCATCGGCGTCTCGCCCGCAACGGTGAAGCGCGAATGGGCGATCGCGCGAGCGTGGCTGCAGCGCGAGATCATGGCCGGAGCAAGCGCGTGACCCCCGACCGCTGGCAGCGCGTGAAGGATGTCTTCTCGGCCGCCTGCGTGCTCGGCGAGCCCGAGCGAACCCGGTATCTGGACCAAGCGTGCGCGGACGATACGCAACTGCGCGCAGAGGTCGATTCGCTGCTCGATGCACACAACCAGGCCGACGCTGTGCTCGATCGGCCCGCCGCCGCCTACGTTCGCGGCGGCGAGGTGTTCGCGGGCAGCGATCGCCGGATCGGGCAGCGCATCGGTGCGTACGAGATCGTCGCTCTCATCGGTCATGGTGGAATGGGCGAGGTCTATCGCGCGCGCCGTGTCGACGCTCACTACGACAAGGAAGTGGCGATCAAGCTGGTACCCGCCGGCTATCACCGTGACTTCGTTTTGCAGCGCCTGCGCGCCGAGCGGCAGATTCTCGCCAACCTCGAGCATCCCGATATCGCCCGGCTGATCGACGGTGGCGCGACGGATGATGGCCTGCCTTACCTCGTGATGGAACTGGTAGCCGGCGAGCCGCTCGATCGCTATTGCGAACAGCGCAAGCTCGCGGTCCGCGAGCGGCTGCAGCTGTTTCGCGATGTCTGCGCGGCGGTGAGCTATGCGCATCAGCGGCTCGTGGTCCACCGCGACCTGAAGCCCAGCAACATCCTCGTGACAGCCGAGGGCCGCGTGAAACTACTGGACTTCGGCATCGCCAAGCTACTGCAGCCCGCGGCGAGCGAGCCGGGTACGGCGCCGACGATTACTCTCATGCAGGCGCTCACGCCGGGGTTCGCGAGCCCCGAACAGATCCTCGGTGACACGATCACGACCGCGAGCGACGTCTATTCGCTGGGCGTCGTGCTCTATCTCCTGCTCACCGGTCGCAGCCCTTACCGGACGGCGCTCGATTCTGCGCACGATGCTATCCGCGAGGTTTGCGAGAACGACCCCGCGCCGCCCAGCTCACACATCTCATTGGATCGCGATCTCGACGCGATCACGTTGCGGGCGCTGCGCAAGGAGCCCGACAAGCGCTATCGCTCGGTCGATCTGCTTGCCGAAGACATCCGGCGCCACCTCGACGGTCTGCCGGTCCTGGCGCGCGGCGACCAATTCAGCTATCGCGCCGGCAAGTTCGTGCGACGTCACAAGATCGAGATCGTCGCCGCCGGTATTCTCGTCGTGACCCTGCTGGGCGGAGTATTCGCATCGCTGCGCGAAGCGCGCATCGCCGAACAGCAGCGAGTGCTCGCCGAGCAGCAGAGCCAGCGCGCCGAACGGCATTTTTCCAGCGTGCGCAAGCTGGCCGACACTTTCGTGTTCCAGGTGCACGAGGCTATCAAGGATCTGCCGGGCGCGACGGCCGCACGCGAGCTGCTGGTCACGACTGCGCTCGAATATCTGAACACGCTTGCCGCCGAAGCAGGCAACGATCGCGAGCTGCAGCAGGACCTGGCGGCTGCGTACGAAAAGGTCGGCGACATCCAGGGCCAGGCGTATGGGCAGGCCAACGTGGGTGAGCCGCGCCTGGCGCTCGACAGCTACGCGAAGGCGATCGCACTGCTCGAACCGATCGCCGCGGCCGATCCGGGTAACACCGTCGTGCGCAGCTCGCTGGCACGAGGCTACTTGCGGCGCAGCCGCTTGTTATTCGTGCTCGGTGAATCGGCACAGGCAGTCGTCGCGTCGCAGAGTGCCGTCGCCGCATTCGAAGCGCTCGCGCAGGCACAACCGGACAGTGCCACGCGCGCGGCTTTGGCCGATGCTTATTCATCGCACGCCTATACGATGGACGAAGCCGGCACGATCCCGGGCGGACAGAACGACGCTGGTGTCATCTACGCGAGGAAAGCCGTGGCGATCCTCGAGGACCTCACTCGCGAGCGGCCGGACGACGTCGACCTGGCCTACAAACTCGCCAAGGCGTACAGCTCCCTTGCAATCACTGTGCTGGGCGATGTCCCACGTCCCGAGACGATGCAGGAGTCGCTGCAATTTCACCGCAAGGCGCTCGAGGTCGATGCGCGACTCGTTGCTGCCACCGCGGGCGCCAACTCGAAGTTTGCGCGCGGACTGCTGCTCGACAGGATGAACGTGGCGCTGATCTTGAATGAAATGGCCGACTACCGCGGCGCAGTCGAGAATGCACGGGCGGCGGGGCCGCTACTGGCCAGCCTGCGAACCGACGCGAACAACACCCAGGTGCGGGTCGACAGTGCGAACCTTGCATGGCCGTTGGGCCGCGCGCTGCTGGCGCTTGGCGAAGTGAACGAAGCTCGCAAAGTATTCGAAGAGCACGCGGCCGTGCTCGCCGAGTTGGCTGCCGAGAGCGACACGCTGAAGGTGCAGTATCTGCGAGGAACGATGGCCTATGGGCTCGCCGAGGTTCATTCGCAGCTTGCCTCGGACACTGCAGCCGACCCTGCTTCACGGCTGAAGCAACTGCGTCTGGCGAGCGTTTTGTACGAGCAGGCGATCGCGCACTTCGACCGAGTGACTGCGAGCGTGACGCTCGATCACATGGACCGCCGTCCGGTCGAGGGAGCGAGCGCAGGGCTCGCGCGCAGCAAGGCCGATATTGCCAAGTTGCAGCAACGAACCTAGCCGGCGTCGCGTGCGCTGCTTATCAGGGCAGCGGGTGCTGAGCGGCTTCGCTACTCGAGATACGTCAGCGTCGCGCGATAGTCATCGAGCTCGCGCTGCTGTAACGCGAGCTCGCTCTCGAGCTGCGGGATACGCGCCTTGATCTCGCCCTTGCGCTCGGCCATGTGCTTGGTGTCGAGCACCAGTTGGGCACGCTGCTCGTTCGTGGTCGTCGCGTCCACCAGCTGCGCGCCGATGGTCACGAGATTCCTCTCGATCTGTTCCATCTCGGAACGCATCGCGTTGATCTCGTCCTGCGTCGAGCCGACGCGCGAGCGAAGAACGTAGAGCTGACGTCCCGAGTGGTAGGCATCGGCGAACGACTCGTCGAGATCGGCCGGGCAGACACCGTTGTAGCCGCCGCCGTGCGAGCCGACGCGAAAGCCGTTCGCCGGCTTGCAGAATTCACGCAGGCCCTGATCGCGACCTGCCTGGTATTGCTCGAGGTTCGGCGTGATGCCGTGCTCGCTGCACGCGTTGCGGTAGCGTCCGATGCGGTCGCCGGTGTAACCGTTGACGCCGTCTTCGTAGCCGACGGTCCGCCAGTCGGTGGCCTGGCATTCCTGTGCGCTCATCGAATTGCAGCCGCTGAGCGCCGCAGCGGCGGCGAGGATTCCCAGACTGAGCAACGACCTCGAATGACTGATGCGCATACGTGCCTGCGTGGCGAACCTGGTTGGCAGGAAACTTAAACTCGGACTGCTGTCGCGGACGTGAACGGCTTCACAGCTCGCAGGTAATTCTATGTGTTGCGCCGCCGTTCAGGTTGGCCTTCTACAGTTGGTCACGATTGCTCACCGTGGGGCCGCAACTCCGCGCCTAACCTCCTGCTCGAAAACGGGCTTTCGGGGGGCGGCCATGAGTGCAGTCATCAAGTCCACTTTACAGCGAGCCGCAGCGCTGTGGTTCATCACGGCGGTCGCCGGGCAATGGCTGTTCGTCTACTACATCGCTGCTTTCTACGGGCCTGCCACGGCAGCCGGCGATTGGGCGGCGTGGGATCGGAACAAGAACATGACGGACGGGTATCTCGCGGGCGACGGCGTTGGCAACACTCTGTTCGCGGCGCACGTCATGGCAGCAGCGGCAGTGACATTCGCAGGCACTCTGCAGCTCGTGCCCTGGATACGAGAGCGCGCCATCGCCTTTCATCGGTGGAACGGACGCGTGTTCATGATCGCAGCGCTCACCGGTGCTCTGGGCGGCCTGTATCTCGAGTGGGTACGCGGCACTGGGCTGCGTGCGCCGACGGGTTTGGCCTCTGCGTTCGGCGTCACGCTCAACGCCGTGCTCATTCTCGCGTTCATCGCTTGCGCGTGGCTTGCTGCCCGTAATCGCAACATCGCCGCACATCGCGTCTGGGCGACGCGCCTGTTCCTGGTCGTGAACGGCACGTGGTTCATGCGCGTGGGCGTCCGCGCGTGGTACGGGCTGACCGGCGATGCGTTCGACGAATTCCCCTTCTTCAGTTATTGGTCCTTCGCCGCCTATCTGCTGCCGCTCGCCATCTACGAGCTGTACCTGCGCGCGAAGACCTCGAGTCCGGCCGCACAGCACGCAATGGCCGCTGCCCTGGTCGTGCTGACGGTGGTGATGGGAGTTGGCGAGGTCTTGACGTTCCTGCGGAACTGGCGCCCGCTTCTGGCGCTGTGATTACAATCCCGCGCAGATGAGTCAGCCCGCCCACATCCTCGTCGTGGACGACGACCACGAGATCCGCACGTTGCTCGCGGAGTATCTCGAGAAGAACGGGCTGCGCGTCAGCGTGGCACGCGACGGCAAGGAGATGTATCGCGTTCTGGATCGCGTGCGTGTCGACCTCGTCGTGCTGGACATTCTGCTGCCCGGCGACGACGGGCTGACGCTGTGCCGGGCGCTGCGGGCGAGCTCGCAGCTGCCGATCATCATGCTCACCGCACGCGGCGATGACGTCGACCGCATTCTCGGCCTCGAGCTCGGTGCCGACGACTATCTGCCCAAGCCGTTCAAGCCGCGTGAGCTGCTCGCGCGCATCACAGCGGTCTTGCGTCGAACGACCCATGTGCTGCGAGAGCCGCTGCCGGGCGACGTGCGTTGTTATCGTTTCGCGGGTTGGCGCCTCGACACGACGGCGCGTTCGCTCACGGACCAGGGCGGCAATACCGTGGCGCTTTCCGGCGCGGAGTTTCGCTTGCTCGCCGTTCTGCTGGCGCACGCGGGGCAGGTGCTCTCGCGCTTGCAATTGATGGAGCTGCTGCGCGGGCGAGACCTCGATCCGTTCGATCGCAGCATCGATCAGCGCGTCAGCCGCCTGCGGCAGATCCTTGGGGACGACGCGCGCTCGCCGCTCATCATCAAGACGGTGTACGGCGAAGGCTACGTGATCGGCGTACCGGTCGCGACCGAATGAACGCCACGTCGCTGCCGCTGAAGCGCTTGTTGCCGTCCACGATGTTCGGGCGTCTCGCGTCAGCGCTCGTGCTCGTGGTAGGGATCACGCTTGCCGTCATCGTCGCGCTGATCCTGCAGGATCGAAACGAGCTCAGTATGCGGGTCGGCGGCGTCGGCGACAGCTCGCATCGGATCGAATACCTCACTCGCCGCCTCGCTGCACTGGATGGCAGTGCACGCGCAGTGGAGCGTGAACGCTTGAGCGCCGATCTCGAGCTACGGATGGAGCCGGAACGTTATCCTGGCAGGACGCTGAACCGGCATGAGGTCGCTGCAATCGGGCGCGCATTCATCGCTGAGCTTCGCGACCGGCTGGGCGACAGCTACACGGTTACTGTGAATCGCATCGACCGGCACCTCCGGAACAAGGACCTCATTCTCCTGGTTCCGGACAAACGCCGCGCGGATGGTACGACTGCGCTGGATATCACGCTGGGTTTGCCCGACGGCGACAAGGTGATCTTCCGGGTCGCCGCACCCATGCCCGACCCGCCGCTGCCGTGGCAGCTGATCGTTCAGCTCGGTGTCTTGACGCTCGTGCTTGGCGTCGTGTTGTTCCTCGTGACGCGAGGGATCACGCGGCCGTTGTCGAAACTGGCAATCGCGGCCGACGCGGTCGGTCAGAGCGTCCGGCATCCGCCGCTCGCAGAGGAGGGCGTGCGCGAGATCCGCGATGCGACGCGTGCCTTCAACACGATGCAGGATCGACTGCTGCGCTACCTCGACAGCCGGACGAACGTGCTGGCGGCGATGTCGCACGACCTGCGCACGCCGCTCACACGGATGCGACTGCGTGTCGAGGCCGTGTCCGAGGAGCGTCTGCGCACGCGTTTCTCAGCGGACCTCGACGAGATGGAAGCTCTGGTCCACGGCGCGCTCGCGCTGTTCAAGGGCCTCGACGACGACGAACGATTCGAGCCGGTCGACGTCAATGATCTCCTCGGCACGATCGTCGCGGAGTATGCAGAAATCGGCGCGACGATCGGATTGGCAGGAAAGGCTCAGGATGCACTGCAGGCCAAGCCGCGCGCGCTCAAGCGCTGCTTGCGCAATCTGATCGACAACGCGCTGAAGTTCGGAGAGCGCGCGGCGATCAGCGTCGAGGACGGCGACGCACTGGTGATCCGTGTCGCGGATGAAGGGCCGGGCATTCCGGAAGAGATGCTCGAACGTGTGTTCGAGCCGTTCTATCGGCTCGAATCCTCACGCAACCGCGACACGGGCGGCACTGGCCTCGGCCTGTCGATCGCGCGCGATGTCGTGCAGACGCACGGTGGCAGCATCACGTTGCGAAATCGTCCCGAAGGCGGCTTGATCGCCGAACTGCGCTTGCCGCGGCGGCGGTGAACGCTCCACCGCGAACGCATCAGCGACGCGGCGTCAGAAAATCGCAGGTTGGACCTGAGGCTTCTGCGAGTCGTGCGTCGAGCGTTGCCAGCGGCAACCCGAGCGCCTCGGCGACAGCAACGTACCACGCGTCGCAGCTCGTAAGGGTGTGGCGCAACTCCCAGATGCGTTCCGCGAAGGGCTCGAAGGGAGAAATAGCGTGATCCCTACTGCGATTGTTGCGGCGGCGACTGCTGCTCTTGCTGAGCCGGCTGTTCCTGCTGCTCCGGCGGCGGCGGCTCCGGATCCTTCTGCGCCGGCTTCTTCTGCTTATCCGATCCCGGCATGATGTAGCCGACTGGCAGCAGTGCTTCGATCACGGCGTTCGGCGGGATGTTCGAGCGTTGATGCGTATCGCAGGACAAGCTCTTGCGTACCGTCTTCAGATCGTAATCGCGAAACACGTGCGTGATCATCTGGTCGAGCAGCTCGCAGTGCTCGGGGCCGAGCTTGATCGTCTCGTGGGACAGCGTCACCTGCTGACGGGTCGCGGCGAACAGGATCGGATCGTTCAGCGCCACGTTCATGTTGCCAGTGACCTTCGAGATGAGCTCGCGACGCGATTTGTCCTTGTCGATTTCCTTCATCACTTTCGAATCCGCCGGGACCGGCATCATGGCGTAGATGTGCACGGGCGTGCTTTGCGTCGGAGTGTCGTTGCGCATGCGCTCCATCGGGCTCTGTTGCCGCGTCGAACGGTCCCAGGTGTTGTTCCACGACCCTGACCCCTGCGACTGCGGCAAGCCGCTGCTGCTACCGCCGCCCGATACCACGAGGTCCGGAACCCCATTCATGTTGCAGTTCGACAACCGCACCTGCACGTCGTCGCGTGCACCCAAGGCACGCAGGATCACCGCCACGCCGTTGCGCAGCTCATCGCAGGTCATGTAGTTGAGCGAGCTGCGATAGACGAAATCCGATTCGCGCATCTTCAGAACCGCGGTGACCGGTTCCTGCTGCGCGGGCGTTTGTTCCCCCATCGCGTCGCATGCGATCGCCAGCGACGCCATCGCGACCAGGCTTGCCGATCCGTTGCGAATCGAGCGATGGGATAGGGTGGTCATGGCATTACTCCGGTTACGGCAGTCAGTCGCCTCAATTCGAATTCGCGTCGATGAACGCCTTGGTGGTCTCGCCGAACTTGCGCATCGAGTCCGGGTGCACGTACATCATGTGCCCCGCTTCGTAGAACTCCATGTGCACGTTCTTGCGCAGCTCGGGCGTGATGTTGAGATGGTCGATGGCGGCCTTCACCGTGCCGAACGGGCAGGCGAGATCGAAGTAGCCCTGCTGCACCAGGATCTTCATCTTCGGATTCATCGCCATCGCATACGAGATGTCCGGCAGGACGTTCGCATACGGCACCTTCTGGCCGTTCGAGTCCGGCTGCACGTGGCCCAGGTCCCAGTCCTTGTAGAGCTGCGCGGAGAGCTCGTACTTCGTCTCCGAGATCACGCCCAGCTCGCGGCGCGCGTAGTCGTTGAAGGTCGCGACGATCGCCGGCGCGACGGAGCTCGAGTACGGATCGAATGCGGTCGTTTCGCCGATGCGGCTCGGCATGCCCGCCGTGTAGCGCGAGTCGACGCGCCCGACGGTCACGCCCTGGGCGCGCATCAGCTCTTGCAGGAAGTGGTTCTCGTCCATGCGCAGGTTCGCCGCATCCCAATAGGCCGCGCTCACACCTGTATAACGTGCAAGGCCGTCGAGCGCGGCTTGGCGCTCCTCGGGTGTAGCCCGTGCACCTTTGTACAGCACCGGCTGATAAACCGTATCCACGAACTGCTCCACCTCGCGCAGGAACGGCTGCAGCTCTGGCGGCCGCGGATTGAGCGCCTTGTGATACCACGCCGTCGAGGCATACGTGGAGAGGAAATTTGCGTCGCCCGCGTCGGAGTTCAGCCCGGCGGAGCCGGTCACGAAGTCCAGGTAGGGCGAAACCAGGATGATGCCGTTGAGCGCCACGTTGTGCCGCGTCAGCAGATCGAAAGTCACGCCGCCGGTGCGGATGCCGCCGTAGCTCTCGCCGAGGATGAACTTCGGGCTCGCCCAGCGCTGGAAGTCGCCGAGATAGCGCACGATGAAGTCGGAGACGGACTTGATGTCGTTGTCCACGCCCCAGAACTCTTTGCCTTCCGCCTTGCCGACCGGGCGCGAGAAGCCGGTGCCGACCGGGTCGATCATCACCAGGTCGGCGCGATCGAGGAAGCTGAATTCGTTGTCCACCAGCCTGAACGGGCCGCGGGTGTTGGCGGTGAGATCTTCGAGCTGCGCGCGGCGCGGGCCAAGGATGCCCATGTGCAGCCAGGCTGAGGCCGAGCCCGGACCGCCGTTGTATGCGAACACGATCGGCCGCGTGCGGGCATCCTGGCCCTGCCGGACATAAGCAGTGAAGCCGAACAGCGCGATCGGCTCGTCCTTGTCGTTCTTCATCAGCAGCGTGCCGGCGGTCGCCTCGTAGTCGACGGCCTTGCCGCCGATTTTGATCTGGTGGCGCGAGGTAAAGACCTTCGGCTCGGGGATCGGCTTTTCCTCTTTCTTATCCTGCTTATCCTGTTTGTCCTGCTCGGCCGGCGGTTTGGGCTCATCGGCAGCGTGAGTCGCAATAGGTGCTGCGAGCCAGAGGAGCGCAGCGAGGGCGGCAACCGGGCCGGAATTCTTCATGTTCGGTCCACCAGTCGTGATCGGGGGGCGGACAGTATATGCAACCCCGCACAATTTTCCGGCATCGAACCTGAACGCGTAATGACGGAGGTTGCGAGTGAGGTTCGTTCCGCTGTTCGTGCTCTGGTGGGCATCGTGTGCGACCGCGCAGACCTTCCATGTCGAGCCGGCCAATCCGATCCTCGTCGGCGAGCCGTTGTCGATCAAGGTCGACGGACTGCCGGCGGATCAGAACGTGACATTGACCGCGGAGCGCTCCATGGCAGCCTCGAGCCCAGAGGGTTCGCCCGTGCTGTATCGCTCGCAGGTCGTCTTCCCGGCGCCGCAGGGCACGCTCGACCTCGCGACGGCGAAGCCAGTGTCCGGTACCTATACCGATGCGGACATTCACGGCCTGTTCTGGTCGATGGCGCCGGTCGCCGGCGGCGAGCTCGGCGGATTGCAGCCGCTGCAGGTCAAGCTCACTGCGACAGTCGAAGGCCGCGTGTTGGCGTCCGCGACGATCGAGTTCATCGACGCGCTGCCCGAAGTCGAAGTCGAGCAGGTCAAGCAATTCCCTGGCGCCGTATTCGCAACATTGCCGGGCAACGTGCGGCGGCCCGCGCTGATCGTGCTCGGCGGTTCCGAAGGCGGTGGCTGGGTCGCGCGCGATCGGTCGCCGCGCTTCGCGTCGCGCGGATTTGCCGTGCTCGGGCTTCCTTATTACTCCCCCGGCGCGAAGGATCGCGAGATACCCGAGCTGCCCGCCGCGTTCGCGGACATTCCTGTCGAGCGGCTCGACGCTGCGTTCGCGTGGCTCAAGGCCCGTCCCGAAGTCGATGCTTCCAGAGTCGCGCTGGTCGGAGTTTCGAAGGGCGCGGAGTTCGTGCTCATCGCGGCGAGCCGGTCCAAGTGGATCACGTCGGTCGTCGCCATCGCGCCCACCGATGTCGTCTGGGAAGGCTGGGGTCCAGGGGTCGAGCCGGGCAAGCGCTCGTCGTTCGCGTTCGACGGCAAGCCGCTGCCGTTCGTGCCTTACCGCGAATTCGCCGAAGAGCTGGCGGGCTTTCGGACCGGGCGCGAGGTGAGGATGCGGCGCTTCCAAGACAAGGGCCGCGCTGCCGATCCGGCGGCTGCCGTGAAGGCGCGCATCGCGGTGGAGAAATTCCGCGGCCCGCTGCTGGTCATCGGCGGCCACGACGACCAGGTGTGGGCCTCCGGCATGATGGCGCAGAACATCAGTGAGCGTCGCGCCGCAGCCGGATTGGCAACGACCGCGCTGATCTTTCCCGAAGCGGGCCACTCGCTTTCCGGCAACGGCTGGATGCCGACGACGCAGTACAACGCCGGTCCGAGCAAGAGCGGTGGCACGCCGCAAGCGAACGCTGACGCACAAGCACGCGCATTTCCGGAGACGATCGCTTTTCTGAAGCGAACGCTGCGCGTCGACAGCGACGCGCAGCGCTGAGCTCTTCGATCGACCACTCTCCTACTTATAGAAGACGTAGTCAGCGGTGTACGGCACGAACTTCGTCTTGCCGACGTCGCCGGTCGCCGTGCATTCGCTCGCCGGCGCGACGCCGCCCGAGGTGTTCACGCGCTGAATCACGGTGGCTTGCGTCAGACGATCGTGCGGTCGCGAACCTTCTTCGGCGCCCATGACCTTCAGCAGGAACCATTTGATCGCGCCCGGCTCGACGTAGCGCGCGTCGTCCGACTCGGCGACCTTCATGGCCCACACCGCGCTGGTGCGGTCCGAGTGCTGCCACGTCGCGCGCGGCGTGCCGCTTTCCGCGGGGTTCGGGCTGAGGAAGTGCGTCATGATCTGCTTGCCGGCATCGTCGAACACCGTCGCCTGCGGGCCGAACAGCACCCACTTCGCGCCCGCTCCATCCGGCAGACAAATGTAGTTCTGCGTGCCGACAGCGTGGCCGATCAGGAACGCCTTGCTTCCCGCCGGCACTGCGAGAGTGTCCGGCACCTTGGGTGGATCGATGTGCGTAGCCATGGCGGCGAACGGCGCCGCGAGGGCAATTGCAGCAGCGATGAACGAACTCGAACGCATTGGAAACATCTCCCCGTATGAAAAAATCAGGCTGACTTCGTGAACGGCACGAGCATCGGCACGCGCTTGCGGTACTGCGCGTACTCGGGATGCTCGGCGATGAGGTCACGCTCTTCCAGCTGGATCGCGATCAGGATGTAGGCCGTCGTGGCGAGGGCGAACACCAGGTGCGCAACCGTCATGGTCGGCGTGGACCAGAACGCGAAGAACCAACCGACGTACAGCGGGTGACGCAC
>Ga0134127_10001259_pt1 | contig 19171 bp, 14 predicted proteins | sample KB31753_FD_96459 | JGI IMG/M metagenome (GOLD analysis project Ga0134127, IMG submission 96459) | Terrestrial soil microbial communities with excess Nitrogen fertilizer from Kellogg Biological Station, Michigan, USA - KB3-175-3 | ecosystem: Environmental > Terrestrial > Soil > Unclassified ... | reverse complement strand
TGCGACCGTGCCTTCTGGATTCGAGGGGGTCGCCGGCTTGCCGGTCGCCGCCACCACCATGGATGAACCGTTGATCACCAAGCTCGTCGGGTCATCTGGGATCTCGTTGTGGAGCGTAAGCTTGAGGCAATCGCCCTGGTTGGCCCGGATCACCAGCGGCTGAATGACATCGCCCTGCAAGCCGTTCGACACGGCGCCGGGATCGTTCTCCTTCTCCCGCGCTTCCCTGTTCGCCGCTTCTTCGCCACGGGCCTTCTCGACGTTTTCTTTCAATACATACATGTAACCGGGGAAGTAGTCGAGAAACCGGCTCAGCGTGATTTCAATATTGATCGCCGAGACGTGATACTCCTTGACCGGAGCATTCGCCGGACAACGCTGCCCGGCAGTGACGGCGATTTTGGTCGGATCCTCCGCGACCAGCAGAACGCCCTGCTGCAACATGTGACTGTTCGCGCCGGTGCTATACCCGCCTTTCTGCCCGATGGCTTCCTGTTGGCGCTTGACCTCCTCCATCATGCGGTCGTGAAGCATCGCTCCGCCTTCGCGATAAATCACCTTCTCCGCCGATGCCTCCCCTACGTCGCCATGGTGGGGGTGCTGGTCTTCGGCCAGCCCCATCGGAGTCATCATCAGGCTGCCGACCAGCGGGATACTTTGCAATATCAGCGCAACGCCGGAACGCTTCAGCTTGCGTTTCGGTTGAGTATGAAAAGATCTCATGACACGGCCTCCTCGGATGTGCCCGCCATCATGGGCGGACTGTTTGAATTGCTTGAACACAATGCCTATACGATCGCCCAACTCACGTCCCGCTGTTCCTACTTGAAGAAGAGAGCCGGCCTCCGACACGTACTCGGCCTCATTTCTGAGTGGAGTTAAGAGCTGGTGAAGGCTTCCTCCTTGCGGAGAAGAGGGTCATTCGGAGGCCGGTCCTAATCACCCAGACCTCCACCAGCGCTATTCCGCTAGCGCAACAGCTGTGCCGGCCACCAGATCGATTGGCGAATTGTGAAATTATCTCGATGCGGGCGTGGGTTATGCGATGAATACGGAGAGATGATCAAAACGACTCGTGACGCTTCTTTCTACTCTGTTAGACAACAGAAGTCGGCGTAAAAATCCGATGCGAGAATTTTCAATGCCTTAGCATGTCCAATTTCTTAGACAGTTGGAAAGGGAGAAGTGTGGAAGAGAGGGACACTCGCGGAAGGCTATCTAATCTGATCATCACTGAGGTTGTTATACAGACTCGCGCGCCTGATTTTCGATGTGCGTCGTTCAGCCACCTGAACGACGCCGCTCATCTCGGAGCTCTGAAAGGACCTGGAGGATCTCCGATGGACGCGGGGGGCATCCAGGAATCCGGACATCGACAGGAATGTGACGCTCCACTGGACCAGTCACGGCATAACTACCTTTGAAGATGCCGCAGTTCATCGCACAGTCGCCAAGAGCGATGACAATCTTCGGGTCCGGCGTATGTTTGTACACGTCTTTCAACGCCCCTTCCATGTTGACGGTAACTGGCCCCGTCACCACCAACGCGTCCGCATGGCGCGGAGACGCTGCGATGTGTACGCCGAACCGCTCGATGTCATAAACCGGGTTTGCCAGCGCATTCATTTCCATTTCACAGGCATTGCACGAGCCGGTATCGACCGCACGGAATGCCAGCGAGGAACGGAACGGCCTGGCTTTGTCCTTCGCCTCCGATGTCGAGACTTCTGCAATCGGCGCGGCTGCAGGATACCGACCTGTCACCGCGCCTGTTTTGAGGCTCTTCTTCAGAATACGAAACATGTGTTCCTTTCCGGCAAGGCGTGAATCGTTGGGTATCAGGGGGGTTAGGACAGAAGTTGCACCGCGTTGCTGTAATGCCCCCTACACCTCACCTCCTTACCCTTCACGGTCAGAGATCATTCCCCGCATACGAGAGGTTAAAACTCTTATTGATGAGCGGGAAATCTGGAATGATGTTTCCCGGTACCGCCCACTGGATCGCGGGCCAGTTCATAAACGATGGGTCACGGGCTTTACACCGATGAATCTTTCCGTTCTCCCCCGCCATCACCATGTACACAATTTCGCCGCGCCAGCCTTCGACTGCCGACAAAGCCCATTCACCGGCCTGAGCTCTACCGCTTGGTTCGACAGCAATCGGCCCTTGCGGAATCTTCTGGCGGAGTTCTCTGACCAGTCGTATGGACTCATGAATCTCATCCATACGGACCCGCATCCGAGCCCGCACATCACCGTAGCGATAGGTCACGACCCTGACTTGAAGCTCGTCATAGGCTGCAAACGGTCGATCGCGACGGAGGTCTTGATCAAGACCCGACGCCCGCCCGACGACTCCCACCACCCCGTGATCCCACGCCGTACGTTCTGTCAGGACACCGGTAGTCTCCAGACGGTCTGTCAAGGAAGCGTTGGAGACAATGATGGACTCCAATTCCGAGAAGTCCTTTTCGATGCGATCCAGTTCGTCCGCAATCTCGGCCAGTTGCACCGCCGTAAGATCTACGGCAACCCCGCCAACCCGGTTCACCCCACGGAGAAACCGCGAGCCTGTCAGCCGGTCGTTGAGCTGCATGATCTGCTCTTTCATCCGGCCACAATGGGCATGGGGCAGAGCGTACGCCGTATCATTACAGATCGCACCCACGTCACCGAGATGGTTGTGAAGCCGCTCCAGCTCGAGAAACAGGGTCCGTAGATACCGTGCACGGCGTGGCAATTCCAGGTGCAGCAGCGATTCGACCGCCTGGCAATATGAGAGACTGTGACCGACCGTCGTATCGCCGGACACCCGTTCGGCTAACGGAACCGCCGCGGTCAATTCTTGTTGTTCGAATAGTTTTTCGACCCCTCGATGTTTCCAGAAATGGTGCAACTCGAGTTGCATAATGGGCTCGCCTGCCACAGAAAATCGAAAATGGCCTGACTCGATGATCCCGGCATGGATTGGCCCCACCGGTACTTCAAACACCCCTTCTCCTTCAACGCGGCGGAAGCGATGCTCGCCTTGCCGTCGACCCAACACACGGTCCCACGGAAAGTCCTTCTTGAGCGGGTGTGTCCCTTTTGGCCAATGCTCATGCCGAATGAGACGTCGCAAATCCGGATGCCCCTGTGGGATCAACCCGAACATATCGCGAATCTCACGCTCATACCACTTGGCGGCATGAATGTGCGGTGTGATGGAGGGAAAGAGTCGATCGTCCCCCGCCAGTTCAGTGGACAACATCACCCAACGGTGCGAAGTCTCCAGCGTAAACAGATAATGCAATCCATAGGCGTCACGAACAGGGCGATTATCGATCGCCCATAAGAGTGTCAATCTGCCGTGCAAGCTCGATTGGGTATGGAGATAATGGGTGATCGCCGGGACCAGGTCTTTGGGAACCAGAAAATGAGAGAACTTTCCCTGCGCCGCGCCATCCTGCACAATGGACGGGAAAGCAGCCTTGAGTTCTTCGTCACAGGACCCCGTTTCTGCCATAGCAATCGTCCTTTCTAGTGAAGCAAAAGTATCTGCGTCGCCTGTTCCAGAAGTTGCCGTATGGGCTGAGGGAGGAAGAAGCCGAATCCCACCAGCGCCACGGCGAGAACAATGATCGGTAGATGGCCTAACGTCCAGGTTTCTCCCCTCACAATTCCCTCCGGCGGGGTACCCCAGACCATTCCGGTAATGCGATAGAGTAAGCCGCTGAACGCAAGAATCGAACAGAGAAGAAACAGTCCGGTGAGGCCCAGGCGGCTGAATCGATCCGACAAGGCAAACGTCACCACACCACCACTGTCGGTCAACCACTGTCCCGGAACGCCTTGCGCAGCGAGGGCCGAGCCGATTTGTACTTCGCTGATAAATGACGCAAAGGGAGGAAGCACTGATAAGGCAAGCCCCGCGACCAACAACGCCAGGGCCGTCCAGGGCTGGGCCATAACCAGCCCCTGCACCTGACCGATCTCCACTGTGTGGAAGCGACGATGAATGTTGCCTGCAGCAAAGAACGCCATCGATTTGGCGAACGCATGGTTCAGCAGATGAAATAGCCCGCCGAATGTTCCAAGTGGTCCCCCGACTCCGAATCCGATCATAGCAATCCCCATATGCTCGATGCTGGAGTAGGCAAACATCCGTTTATAGTTGTGCTGGATGAGGATGAAAAACGCCGCCGTTACAAACGAGGCGAACCCCAGCAATGCCAGGAGACCGCCGGTGAAGTCCGGCGAGACTGCGTGGTCGACAATCATCCGCATGCGAAGGATCGCGTAGACCGCCACAGTTTCAAGGACGCCCGCCAGCATAGCCGCGACAGGCGCCGGCGCCTCAGTATAGGCATCCGGCAGCCAGCTATGCATGGGCACAAGCCCCACTTTGGTGCCATAGCCCACAAAGATGAAGATAAAGGCCAACTTCAGAACATGCGGATTCAATCGGTCAGCCACGGACATCAATTGCGTCACGTTCAACGCCTCACTGATATCACCCAGGACGTGCAGTGACGAATAATAGGTGAGCACGACGCCGAACAGTGCGAGGGAGATTCCCACCGAACACAAGATGAGGTATTTCCAGCCGGCTTCCAAGGATTCCCGTCGACGCCAAAAGGCAATCAGAAAAGTCGTGGTGAGCGTCGTCGCCTCGATGGCCACCCACTGCACTCCGACACTATTGGCGACGGTCGCAATCACCATCGCCAGCAAGAACATGTGAAAGAGGAAAAAGAACAGGTTGAGTCGTCCAGGCGCAATAACGCCTCGCGCCACCTGTTCATCCATATAGGAACGCATATAGAACGAACAGGCCAGTCCGACCGCCCCGATGATGAAGAGAATGAATACCGACAAGGCGTCGAGATAGACAAACTGTCCCAGAGCCGTGAACGGACCGTCTCTCAGCACAGTCCCGGTGATCATGATTTCTGCCGCCACGAGTAAGCCCATGCTCGTGAGGTTGATCGCGTGGAGCAACGCGGACCGGTGAATGACCAAGCTCAGCACTCCCGCGAGGAACGGGGCAATCAACAGGACAACCACTTCGATCATTGCCATGGACCTTTCACTTATTCTTTCAACACGGTGAGGTGGCTGGTATCCACACTGTCGAACGCGTCTTGTAAGCGATTTGTATAGATCCCCGCGATCAACACCGCGATGAGCACGTCGAAGAACACACCCAATTCAACGATCAAGGGCATCCCGTAGGTGGCGGCTGTGGCCCCCAGAAACACGCCGTTCTCCATGACCAAAAAGCCCACCAGCTGCGATACGGCCTTTTGCCGCGCAATCATCGTAAAAAATCCGATGAGCACGATCGCGAGAGCGATGGCCAAAGAATCGCGGGTGAGCAGAAAACCCAGCGGTATGATGGGTTGCGCGATGAAGAAGGCCAACATGACCATGGCGCCGCAGATCAGCAGGCCGACCGGCACGTTGACGTTCATCACCAATTCTCGTTTGACGTTGAGACGCTCGATGACTTTCTTGAGCACCCTCGGGATGATGACCACTTTGATCAGGCCGGTCAGCCCGGCCGCAATGTAGATATGATGGTTCCCGGTCAGAAAGGCCACCAGCGCTGTCGTCAGGACGAGAAAGGCCGACTGAAGGGCAAACAAGTCGACGCAGGCGGAGAGCCGCCGCTGCGCCACGATGGCGAAACAGGTTAACAACAGCAATGCCGAACACAAGTCGACGAGTTGCGATCCAATGTGAGAAAACATCTGCATCCGATCAGCTCCGAAGAATGTAAAAGAACAACAGCCCGAGCAGCGCCAGGATAAAGGCGACGCCCAGGAGATCCGTCACGCGGAACAACCGCAGTTTTGCGAACATGCACTCCAGGGTCCCGATCAGCACCGCAAGCCCTGAGATCTTCACCAGATACACCACCAACCCAATCCCCATCGCCGCTGGTGTCGGCGTGGTCCCAATTCCCCAGGGCGCGAAGACGTTGGCGATCAGAGAGAGAAACACGGCCAACTTCAGGCCGGCCGACCATTCGACCAAGGCGAGATAGCGGCCCGAATATTCCAGAACCATCGCCTCATGAATCATGGTCAGTTCGAGATGCGTCGCCGGATTATCGATCGGAACCCGCCCGGTTTCGGCGAGCGCCACGATAAAGAGGGCCGCCAGCGCCATCAGATACGGCGACGGGTCCGTCACGATACCTTCCAACAGCGCGGTCTTATGGACGATGGTGCTCAGATTGGTGGAGCCCGCGGTCAATGCGATGGCAAAAATGGAGAGGATCATGGCCGGCTCTGTCAGCGACGCCACGATCGCTTCCCGGCTGCTGCCCATCCCGCCGAACGCAGATCCGGTATCGAGTCCCGCGAGGATCAGAAAAAACGTTCCGATCGCCAGAAGATACACAAGCGCAATGATGTTCCCCGCAAAATTCAGGGGAGTCTGTGAGGTGAACGTGGGAACCAACAATCCGGCTGCCAGCGTGGAAGTGAACAGAATGTAGGGTGTGGCGGTGAAAACCCAGGAAGAACTGGTTGAGATCACCGGCTGCTTCCGGAAGAGCTTCGCCAGATCGGCATAGGGCTGGAAGACGTTGGCGCCTCGTCGGCACTGGAACCGCGCCTTCACTTTGCGGATGAGTCCCACAAGGAATGGCGAGACCACGAGCAGGACGATGACCTGTGCTGCCACGAGCGAAACCGCCTGAATGAGTGGCTGCATCCTTCTTGCTTCTCCTAGCTGGCGAACAGTAACAAGATCACAAGCGTCACAAAAATATATGCCAGGTACAGGTGTAGACTGCCGGCCTGAAGAATGCGCAATCGGTCGGCGATTCCCACAAATACATCGACTATCGGATCGTACAGATACTTCTCAAAGACCGGTTCGATGTGAAACTCGAATCGCCGTTGTTTGGCAAAGTAACGGGACTCTTCCAGAAACTCGGTCTCGAGTTTGACCGTCGGCTGGTAAATGGTGCTGAAGACTCGCTTGATCGGTTGGACAAACCCCGTGGCCGTGTACTCCATCCGCGGAGACAGCGTGATCCCGCAACCCCAGGTTTTGTAGGAACGTGTCAGCAGGCGGCCGCCGAAGAGGAACGCCAGGAACAGGCCCAGGAGACCGCCCCCAATCAGCATGACCGCCAACATGGGCGGCGAGACACTGGAGAACTCCATGTTCGCGGGCGCCAAGGCCCATCCATCGAGCGCCAATACCTTGCTGCTGATCGACACACCCGTCAACGGCCCGGTAATTCGATCAATGAGCGGCACCACAATCATGGGAGCCACTCCAAGTCCGACGCACGATACGGCCAGGAATCCCATCCCGATTCGCATCGCGATCGGGACCTCTTCGGCATGGCGCGCATGGGAACTTCTGGCGAGAGCAAGAAATGAAATACCGAAAGCCTTCGCAAAACAGGCCAGGGCTAAGACACCGGTCAAAGCCAACACCGCTGCGGCGATCGGAAGCATCAGTTTCAAAAACACAGCCGGAATCTGAAAACTGAGAAAGAGGCTTTGGAAGACAAGCCACTCGCTGACAAATCCATTCGTGGGAGGCAGACCGGAAATCGAGACGGCCCCGATCAAAAAGAAAACCCCGGTCCAAGGCATACGCCGGAGAAGACCACCATACTCCTCCATACTGCGTGTGTGAGTCGCGTACAGCAGCGAGCCGGCGCCGAAGAACAGCAGTGCCTTGAACACCGCGTGATTGATCGTATGGTAGAGCCCTGCCAGGAGTCCGAGAGCGGCGAGCTCTTTCAGGCCATACGACTGGAAGATCATGCCGGCTCCGATACCTAACAAGATGATGCCGATATTTTCCACACTATGGAACGCGAGGAGACTCTTGAGTTCATGTTCCATCAACGCATACATCACGCCCAATAACGCAGAGACCGCTCCAATGACGAGCACGACAAACCCCCACCACCAGGGAAACTGCCCCCCAAGGAAATCGAAATACACCCGGATCAGCGCATAGATCGCGGTCTTGATCATGACGCCTGACATCAAAGCTGAAATATGCGACGGCGCCGCCGGATGCGCGTAGGGCAACCAGACGTGCAACGGCACAATCCCAGCTTTCGTCCCGAAGCCGATCAACGCGGCGAGAAACACCAGGGCCCGCATCCCTTCCGGCAAGGATTGCTCCGGATGACGAAAGGCTTCAAAGGAAAACGACCCTGCCGATTGGAACAAGATCAGATAGGTCAGAACCACAAAAGCGGTGCCTATGTGCGTCATGACTAGGTAAAAGAATCCGGCGTAGCGGACGTTCGCCTTCTCATGCTCCGTGACGACCAAGAAGTAGGAGATCAGCGACATCAGTTCCCAGGCAATGAGGAAGCAGAATCCGTTGTCTGCCATCACGACGAGCGTCATGGAGAGCAGGAAGCCGCTAAAAAGAGAGCCAAGCGCGCCAATGGAGTGCCGGCCGTAGAACTCGGTCACGTAGCCGAACGCATAGATCGAAGCGGCCAAGCCAACCAGCGAGATGGTCAGCACGAAAAACGCCGCCAGGGGGTCGAGGCGGATCGCAAAGCTCAAATAAGGGATGCTGGAACCGGCAGACAGAGTCAGGGGTTCAGATGCAACAAGACCCGCTAGGCCGAGCGCAATGCCGAAGAGGCCGGCCACGCAGGAGAGGCTGTGGGCCACCAAGTTCTGAAGCCTGGGACGTCCCGGTAGACAAACAGGCAGGCCGACACCCGCTGTATAGCATGTCAACAAGGCTGTGAAGAGGATGCTCATCACAGTGCTACCACGCTATACCGAGCACCGTAATGATTCTTAGTCGGCAACAACCGCTTGCCCTCGGATTATCAAATAACAGCCAAAAAATTTACGTGTCGTCGCTAACTACCATCATGCTGCGAACTTGGCAGTTCCAAGTTAATGAATCTGGTAGGTTCGCAGCTTGTTGTAGAGGCTGGCCCGGCTGATCTTGAGAAGCTTGGCAGCCTTGACTCGATTGCTGCCGGCCTGTTGAAGCGCTTGCACGATCCGCATTCGTTCAGCTTGCATCACCGCACCACGCGACACGGAGCGAAGGCCGTGCTCCTCCGATTTCGACCCCGCTGTGACCAGATCTGCACACCTCAACGCAGGTCCTGTCGTCGTCACGACCGCCCGCTCGATGTAGTGCTGCAACTCCCGCACGTTGCCGGGCCAGGAGGTTTCGGTCAGCGCCTGCATAACCTCCGCCGAGATGGTTCGAGCCGGTTGACGATGCCGCTTGCACGAACCGGCCATGAAATGTTCCACCAACAGCGGAATATCCTCCCGCCGTTCGCGGAGCGGCGGCAAGTAGAGCGGTAAGACTGCCAATCGGTAGTAGAGATCCTGGCGAAACATCTTGGCCTTGACCAGCTCAGACAGATCTTTGTTCGTCGCCGAGATGACCCGCGCATCGATCTTGATCGGCTGAGTCCCGCCGACCGGCTTCACCTCGCCCTCTTGAAGGACTCGCAGCAACTTGGCTTGAAACGTCGCGGTCGTGTCGGCGATCTCATCCAGGAAGATCGTCCCTCCATCCGCTTCTTCGAAGAGCCCGCGTTTAGAGGCATGTGCGCCGGTGAAGGCTCCCTTCACATGGCCGAACAACTCACTCTCCAACAGCGTTTCCGGCAGCGAGCCACAATCGACGACGACGAACGGTTTCTTTCGTCGATAACTGGTCAGGTGAATCGTTTTCGCCACCAGTTCCTTGCCGGTGCCGCTCTCTCCCTGAATCAACACGGTTGCGGAACTGTCCGCCACGAGCCGGATCATGTCGAGGACTTCTCGCATCGGCGCACTCGTGCCGATCAGCCCGCTAAGTGTCGATTCGGCCTTCATGCGTTCCTCGCTCGATGGCTTCGCAGGCTTCGGCAACGCCTTAAACAACACCAGCACAGACTCAACTTCTCCGCCGCTCGAGGCAAGCGGAAATGCCTGACGCATCCCGCAAGCCGTGCCATCCCCCCCGATGGAACAGGCTACGGACCGGACGTCGGACGATTCATACAGCTTCGTCGCCGGGCAGGTGCCACAGGGATCGTTCCGGTGCGCGAAGGCCTCATAACATTTCGCCTGATGGCCGGACAATTGAACAGCATCTTCAGACCATGCCGATTCATTCGCGTAGATCAGGTTGAAATCGCGATCCAAGACCGCCACTCGATCGGAAGATCCACCGGCTAACTGCTTGATAGCTTCCAGGCGAGCAGTCAGGATGGGATCTGTAAACGGGCGAACTGTCGAAGACTCTTTTTGAGATCCGGCCATCCCATCCCTCTCACAGGCTGAAGGGTGACTCACCTACAATCGGTTCTCAGTTGACCTCTCCATCCAATGCCAATGCCGGGCCTAGGAGACGCTGGACGGCTCCTCTGAGCTCGCTGAGGCGAACAGGTTTATCGAAATACGCTTCGACTCCGATGGCTAACGCATCGGCTTTCGTCTTGGAATCCCCGAAGGACGTGAGGAGAATTATCGGCACCCCGGGGGCAAACGTCCGGAGCCTGGAAATATAGTCTAAGCCCCCCGCCGGCATCCGAAGGTCTGTGAGGATCAGTGAAGGGCGAACATCGAGCACCACTCGCAGGGCCTCGTCCCCATCAGCCGCTTCCCGGATAGACACCCCCAGATCACACAGCTCGTCGCAGAGGAGACTTCGCATCTCCCGATCATCTTCGGCAATGAGAACCACAGCAGACTTCTTTTCCTGTGCCATCCCCGGCGACATGAATTGCCTCCTATACGACCGGCCCTCGTTGCTCGTTGATTGTAGACAATGCACAACCTGTGCAAGCCGGACCATCTCCCGGGGGGAAGTGTTGGACTCAGGAACTGAGCCAACTTGCTTGAGATTTCCTTGAAATGAAGAAAACTGAGGCAGGAAATGCGCCAAGACCTGATGAGAATTGCAACAGACGCCACCCCACCTCTGTCGCAGATTGCGACAGAAGACATCCGGTCCGGCGATCAAACATCTCAGGGAGAGGGAGTTGGTGTCGGTGAGGAAGTAACCACACTCTCGGCTCGGTCAAGGGGAAGCCGGATCCAAAACGTCGTGCCCTGGCCGACCACACTTTCCACAGCGATGGTCCCGCCATGCTCCTCGACGATCCCCTTCACGACCGTGAGACCGAGCCCGGTCCCCTTCCCGAAATCTTTCGTCGTGAAAAATGGATCGAATATCTTTGAGCGGATTTCTTCCGGCATCCCGTGGCCGGTATCGGACACCTCAAGGCGGGCGTGGCCGTTCTCTCGATCGAGGCTCAACCTCAGCCGCCCCCCCTCCGGCATGGCATGGAGGCTATTCACCACCAGATTGATCAGCACCTGGATAAGCTGGTCCCGGTCGGCATGGACAGGAGGCATATCCGCTTCGATTGTCTTTTCCACCGTGATGCGACTGTGCGTGATCCGCTCCTGGAACATATCCAGACTGTCGTCCACGATTTCACCCAAATCGACAGCCCGCCGCTCCGGAGTTCTCCGCCTGGCAAAGGCAAGGAGTTGGTTCATCACCTTGGTGATTCGCTCGACCTGCGTCACGATCGTCGCGAGACCCTTCTTCGTCCCTTCATCGGCGGTGCGTTGGATCAGATATTCGGCGCGACCGAGGATCACGTTCATCGGCGTACCGATCTCGTGCGCCATGCCGGAAGCCATGGTGCCTAGCTCGGCCAGACGTTCGGCCTTCAGCAATTGTTTCTGACTATGCTTTCGCTCAGTGATATCCACCACCGACGCCAAGAATCGCATGCCATCCGGTGTCTGAATTGGATTGAGGCCGATCTCCAACGGAAACTCTTGGCCGTCTTTGCGCACACCAAACAGATCCCGCCCCCTTCCCATGGCACGCGACTCGGAATGGGCAATAAATTCAGCCCGATCGCCGGCATGATGCGACCGCATACGTTGCGGCACGAGCATTTCAACAGGCTGCCCGATCAATTCAGCCCGTTCATAGCCGAACAGCTGATCAATCTGCCGATTCACCATACAGATGGCCCCCTGCTCATCCACCATCAACAAGCCGTTCGGAGACGATTCGACCACGAGGCGAAATTGCTCCTCCGCATGTCTGCGCTCAGTAAGATCGCGAACGATTGCTGCAAGACCGGTCGGCGTTCCGGCATCCCCCATCACCGCAAACACCGCGATGGACACGGGAACCAGAGATCCGTTCTTCCGGAGATAGTCGATGTCATATTCGCCCGGCTCACCGGTCCGGAGGACTTGAGCCACCATGTGATCCCGCTGTTTCTTGTGCTGTTCGGGAATCAGATCCCGCACGTTCATCCTGAGCAGCTCTTCCTTTGAATAACCGGTCAGTTCAGAAAACGCCCCGTTGATGAGGAGAATGGTCCCATCGATGGCGGCATAGCCGATCGCGTCCTTCGATGCTTCGAAAATATTTTCAAAGAATATCTTCACAATGTTCCTGAGTCCGGCCTGAGCGAGAGTTGGGCGTCGACAAACCTGGCTGGGCGATCAACTCGATATGGTCACTCTCCGGGCTGTGCCTTGCCTTCGATTTCTGCAAGTTTACGATACAGCGTTTTCCGGTCGATCCCAAGGGCGTGGGCAGCTTGATACTTGTTCCCGCCTGTCTTCTCGAGAATCTTGCGAATGTATTCTTTCTCCACTTCATCCAACGGCAGAGTCCGTTCAGCGGCATCGTCGAGCACACGCCGATCGCCACGGGCCCCCTGAATCGTCAACGGCAGATCGTCAGGAACGATCTTTTCGCTTCGGCTGAGCGTGACGGCCCGCTCGATCACATTCTCCAATTCACGCACGTTGCCGGGCCAGGCATAATCCACCAACATCGCCAGCGCTGATTCACTCACCCCCTGCAGCTGCTTCCCGCGAGACGCGGCACACCTCTTCATGAACGAATCCACGAGCAGCAGAATATCTTCGCGGCGCTCACGCAAGGGGGGCAGGCGCAGTTCGATCACATTGAGCCGGTAGTACAAATCCTCCCGAAACCGCTTCGCCTTGACCTCGTCCGTCAGGTTGAGATTCGTCGCCGCAATGATGCGCACATCGACGGCGATCGGCTTATTGGCCCCTACTCGGCGAATCTCTTTCTCCTGAATCGCGCGCAAGATCTTGGCCTGCAGCATCAACGGCAATTCACTGATCTCGTCAAGAAACAGCGTGCCCTTCTGCGCCTCTTCGAAGAGACCCCGTTTATCCACCTTCGCATCCGTGAAGGCGCCCCGCATATGGCCGAACAGCTCGCTTTCGAGCAGTTGTTCCGGAATGGCGGCACAGTTGACGGGGATAAACGGCGCATCCCGGCGGTCGCTGTTGTAATGGATCGCCTTGGCTACCAACTCCTTGCCGGTTCCGCTTTCGCCGGTGATCAACAGATTCGTCGGACTGTCGGCCACACGCCGGATCAGATCGAATATCTCCTGCATCGGTTTGCTCTTGCCGATGATCTGATGAAAACTATATTCCTTATGGACCTCGCGCCGGAGCCTGTTCACCTCACGCCGTAACGATGCTTCGCGAATCACCCGCTCTATGACACGAACCAACTCATCGTTTTTCACTGGCTTGGTCAAGTAGTCGCTGGCACCCCGCTTCATAGCTTCGACGGCAGTGTCCACCGACCCAAAGCCTGTCATGAGAATGACTCCGATGTCCGGATAGAGACGTCTGATCTCCGCCAACAACTCCGTTCCCTGCATCCCTTTCATCCGCAAGTCCGTCAACACGACGGCATAGTCCTGTTCGGCCAACAACTTCAAGGCCTCTTGCCCGCTCCCTGCCGTCGAGACCTGATGCCCACGATCCTTGAGCACATCATGGACAAGCTCCCGCATTTCCGCATCGTCATCGACAATGAGAATCGCGCCCCACTCCTCGGTCATACTTCACTCCTTCTTGGTCAGGATGCTGAAAAAGCCCCCCAGCTTCGTTCTCGGCTCATCGAAATCCTCAACGTACCCGAGGGGTGCGCCTCCTGTTTCGACTCGCCTGCGGCCTTGCTGGAGGACTTTTTGAGCATCCTGCGTGGTTGTATCCTATTGTCTCAAACATTCAGAACATTGGATTTACTGCGGGCTGGCATCGCTGTTCCTCAGTCTGCTGGTATCGAACGTCAGAGGCTAGTCCTTTGCGCTGGAATGGGTCAAGGCTGCTCTGGCGCGAAAGGCCACACGCGTTCCTCACTCTCGGGGAGGAACGCCACACTATGCGCTCTATTATTACGGTTTCTGCCAACTAACGGCATAGATTTGCAAAGGCAGGACCAAGTATCTGGCAGAAAACAGCCATGCGCGACCACTTGCCAGATCACAAGAATCGTTGCCGCAGGTTGGCACTGGACAGGATCGGAGGACGGTGTCTACTTCACTTTGGAGAAATCTGCAACGATTCTTGCCTCGGTTCCGTCCTGAAGATTCACGACGAACACCGAAGCGGCGGTGGGATCAAACGCTTCATAGGCGAACAATGCGGTAAACCGCGACCGGTAGGTCGGCCCGCTTCCCTCATTCTTTCTGCCACGTTCGGCTTTTCCAATATCGATGGGCTTGATCCTCTTCGAGCCCTGTTGCAGTTCGATCAAGGCGCCCTCCGCAAAGTATTCGTCATCGCCACAGAGCTGAACTTCCGTCTCCATATTGGGCATGTCCACAACTTTCTTGACGAACTCCTCGGGCATCCGCACATCCATTTTCCTCTTCTTGGACTCCGCCGCTTCCTGCCGGCCAAAGGCTTCAAGTCGGTAGCGTTTGGTTCGAAGAATAGCGCTGGCTCCGCAGGAATCTTTCTCTGGATCGGCGCCCACACGCGTGACCATGGAGGCTTGCTGGAGAACCTTCTTGACTTCCTCCGGGGTGTTCGCCTTCTCCATCGGCGCCCGTCCGGACTCCAAAACCTTCTGCGCCTCTTCCATTGAAAGCTTCACATCGATCGCAAAGACTGGCCGGAGATCGACGACCGTCAACAAACCCGCGACCGCGCATGCGGCAACGCCACCGACTCGCGCCGCTGATGTCAGGCATCGCACGTTCATGACTCCCTCCGTATAGAAGACAGAGATCAATGGGGCAGCATTGTACGGACCTCCCCTGCCCCTTTGCAATTAGACTGAGAAGCGAGCCCAGTTGGTATACGGTTTGGCTGCATAGAGTGCGCCGAGATCGACCGGCACTCTCTCACCAACTTGCGTCAATAGCTGTGCGACCAAGCGGAGCGGCAGACCGACCACGGTCGGAAAATCTCCGTCTATGGAATCGATCAAATCGCCGCCCTCTCCTTGGATCGAATAGGCGCCGGCCTTGCCGAGACTTTCCCCTGTCGCAAGATACCGTTCATGCGCCAGTTCATCGAATGGTTTCATTCGAACGACGGTCGTAGACAATGCGACCGTATCGATTGCACGAACTGAACACACGAGCGCGACCGCCGTATGTACGCGGTGGTCACGGCCAGCCAGGCGCCGGAGCAGCGCGCGAGCCTCCGTCAGATCAGCCGGTTTCCCGATCACATCGTGATGTAACTCAATCACCGTGTCGCTCCCCAACACCATCGCCTCAAGTTTTTGCCTTGCAATCGACTGCGCCTTGCCCTGCGCGAAGGTCTGCGCCTGCTCGATCACCGGACGGCCGACGATCAGCCGCTCCTCGAAAGATGGAATTTCGACATCGAAGGGGATACCCAATAAGGCAAGCAGCTCACGACGGCGCGGAGAGGTGGAAGCCAGAATGAGTGGCATCTAGACAGCCGAAGAGGGTTCAACGGATAGCAGCATTCGATCGGACGCCTCGGAGAAACTCGCGCAGTGCGCATGAAAATCGGCGAGTACCTGTTCAAGATCAGCGACCGAAGAGACTCGGAACATATTGGCCCGCAGCGAGGCGGCATGAGGAAACCCTTTGCAATACCACCCAAGATGTTTGCGCATCCGCCGAAACTGGCCTTGCCCACAAGCCGCTTCGAACCGCCGGGCATGATCGAGCAGCACCTCGAAGCGGACGTCGAGCGGCGGCGCCCACGGTTCGAGCCCGTCCTCAGGGCGCTGTTGCTGCAGAACGAGTCGCGCTTCCTCCTTCTGCCGAAAGAACCAGGGAGCTCCTAGCGTGGCTCGCCCGACCAACACGCCATCGACTCCGGTGTCTCTCACGCGGCACACGACATCGTGATAGCTGTGCACATCCCCGTTGCCGAACAGCAACGTCCCGCTCCCCCGCACGATCTCCGCGGCCTGGGCAATGGCGTTCCAATCCGCTTCTCCTCGATACATTTGCTGCAACGTGCGGCCATGCAGGGAAATGACCGCCGGCCGTTCCATGAGGAGATGTTCGATCCAACGATCCACGACCACCACGTCGTAGCCGAGACGCGTCTTTACGGACAGGGGAATCGTCTGGCGAACGAGCGGGCGAGCATCCTGCCGCCGCTCGTTCATTCGCTGGAGCGCCGCGACTCTGCCGGGCTTGAGACCCGCTCCCTCAAGGGTCTGACCTGCCGCCCAATCGGCGATTCCCTGTCGAGCGGCCTGCATAATGGCTTGCGCCACATCCGGTGTTCGGATCAGCCCCGCGCCGGATCCGGATGAAGCCACACTCCGAGAGGGACAGCCCATATTGATATCCAATCCATCAAACCCCAATTCGCACACGGCATGAGCAGCCTGATAGAAAAGGTCCGGCTCTTTTCCGTAGAGCTGCGCGACAACCGGCCGCTCCGCCTCATGATACATGAGGGAGTCCAACAGGAATTCCGGCCCCCGGCAGACGTCATGGACATGCGTGAACTCCGTGAAGGAAACGTCGGGCTTCCCGTGCAGCGCCACGGTATGCCGAAACGTCGCATCGGTGACCCCATCCATCGGCGCCATTCCGATGACCGGTCTGGCGAGTGATTGCCAGAAACTCATCCTGTTCACTCCATCTCCATCACTGGCTCCACGACCTCGTTCGCTTGGGCATAGGCCTGGCGCAAGATATCGCCTTCCTGTTGTGCGCAGACTTGTGCATCCGACGCGCGTTCCGTCACAAATTCGAGAAATCGTTCGATCTTAAGGAGAAAAAAATCATATGAGTGCGTGAGGGGCCGTGGCGACCGAAACCAGAATGTCACGAACTCAGTCAGACTAATGCCCCGCTCAGCCAAGGTCCGGCAGGTCTGCGGGAACATCGCTGCGAGGTCTCCACCCCAATTGAGAATCTCGTGCGACACATAGAACGTACGGTATCGGGTGATGCCGGCAGGCTCCGCAGCAGTGTCATGCCACTCCGGACCCGTCATGGCGGCCTGCCCCGAGATGATTTGCGCGTAGCGCGCATAGTCTTCGCGCAACTGTTGTCGATCCGACTGGCGCACCGGCTCCTGGACGGAGGCCTGATCAGACAACAATTCCATCGATTGTTCTACAGCCGCTCCTCTGGCCATTGTCTGCTGAATAAGGGGTGAGAAACGCCGAACGGCCTCTGCATACTCCTCCACAATCATCTCGATCGGTTTGGTATCCACTTCAAGCGCCACAGCACGGAGACTCACAAGGTTCTGATGGGCCAGAACCTGTTCAAGCACGCGAAAGAGGATCGACGGAATCGGGGCGGCATGGGCATCGATCCATTCAGGAAGCTCTGCGGCCCCTGTCGACTCGCCGATCGACTCGTGGCAGGCCAACCCCGCTATGTGGATTTCTACAACCCGCTCCAGAGGAAATTCGCCGAGGAACTCCTCGACGAATCGCTCAAGCGATAGACGCCGGCAAGCACCGGTATAACGATAGACTGTCCAGAGATGCCCGATGTCCAGCACGAGGCCGCAGGGCGCCAGCGCGGTGATGAGCCGAAAAAAATGAGGGACCGGTATCGTGCCGGCGGAAAAATAGGTGAGCGGCGGCATTTCCAGCAGAAAAAGCGGCGCAGCCCCATCCGCTCGGCGACCCTGCCGATCCATCATCTGCTGCACCGTCATGATATTCGCCGCTACCACCTCAGCGCTCAGCCGCGTATATAATGGAGGGACATAAGTGCCGAACGAGTAGCCGGCCATCTGCTTCGTCGCGCATTCATGATTCAACCAAAGACTCTGTATTCTATTGAGTTGCGTGACCGTTTCGCCGACATCCTGATAAAAGAGTGGAGACGCTTGAACGTCCGGCTGGGTGATCCACAGACCCTCTCCGTGGTACGCCAGCGGTATGTCGGGCAGGGCCTGTCGAACCGTTGTCAGTGCGGTCGTCGTTGCCTTAAAGACTTCGAGATAGCTTGGCTGGACTCCTTGCTCTCTCAGCATATTCACGAGCTCGAATAGATCGGGAGAATAGACGTCGACTGACAACCCCATCCCCAGTGGGGGAATGTTTCTGAGGCGGCGCTGAAAGTCCTGTTGAATGAAATCGGAATCAGGCATAGGATCAACATTGTGCTGTGTGTACAAGTGGCTTAGTCTATTCGCCGAACCCCTTGTTTGACAAGGGAAGCCCCGTTCACGGGCGAGGGGGGCCCGTCTGCTATACTTGGCTTACGTCGCCAGGGACGGCCCCTCACGAGTCGTGCAGTGCGAATCGAGGGAGGTCTCGATCCCATGACGAACGACGATGACAAGCCCTTCAAGACGACACATCTCATACCCACTATGGTTGCCCATATGATGACACCAGGAGTTGTACAGGTTCCAGGCGATGTCTCGGTCAGTGAGGCGGCAATGCTGCTCAACCGGGAACAGGCGCCTTGCCTGCTCATCAAGGATACCGATACGCAGTTCGGCCTGATGACGCCGACCGACATTGTGAAGAAAGTCGTCGCTCAGGGGCTCGAACCACATGACATTGAAGTCCGGACGATCATGACACGCCCAGTGCAATTCATCGAGTACGACGAGGCCTTGGCAGAGGCCTCGACACTCATGATGGCGACTGGCGCCTCTCTGTTAATCGTCACCAAGCAAAACCAACCGGTTGGGGTGCTCAGCGCAGAAGACCTGATGCTCAGCCCGCCCAGACGTAGCGCGAGAATCCCCGTCGTGGTGAGTGTGGTGGGACAAGCCTCGACGCAGCAGGGACTCAACTATAACGCCATGATCACCCAACTGAGCCATGTCGGAGCGTTAGTCGAATCGACTACGAAGATCCTGACAGGAACACACGTTGTACTGGCGTTTTCTATTCCTGGCCAAAATACTCCGTTGACCCTTCGTGGAACAGTGCTGAC
>Ga0134127_10001256_pt1 | contig 19189 bp, 17 predicted proteins | sample KB31753_FD_96459 | JGI IMG/M metagenome (GOLD analysis project Ga0134127, IMG submission 96459) | Terrestrial soil microbial communities with excess Nitrogen fertilizer from Kellogg Biological Station, Michigan, USA - KB3-175-3 | ecosystem: Environmental > Terrestrial > Soil > Unclassified ... | reverse complement strand
TGGTTGGCGCCGGCCGAGATGGAGTCCACGTTGGTCAAACCGCTCACGTCCACGGGCGTGAGGCTGTTCGTGGTGGTGCCGTTGCCGAGCTCACCCGTCTTGTTGTTGCCCCAGCATTTCACCGCGCCCGTGTTCAGGAGGGCGCAGGTGTGGTCGAACCCTGCGGAGACCGCGGCGACGCCGCTGGTCAGGCCCGTCACGTCGACGGGCTTCAGGCGGTCGACCGTCGTGCCATCGCCGATCTCACCTCTGTCGTTGCCCCCCCAGCACTTCAGGCCGCCACCGGCGAGCACCGCGCACGTCTGGTCCCAGCCCGCCGAGATCTGCGTCGCGGTGGTGATGCCGAACACCGGGACCGGCGTCCGGCGCGTCGAACGGGTGCCGTCGCCGAGCTGGCCGTTCCCGTTGTAGCCCCAGCACCGGACCTCCCCCGTGTCCAACAGCGCGCACCCAGAGTCGAAACCGAGTGAGATCTGCTGCACCCCGCTGTTCAGGCCCTGGACCTGGACGGGCTGCAGCCGCCTGACCAGGGTGCCGTCACCCAGCTCGCCATCGCCGTTGTGGCCCCAGCACTTCACGCTGCCGCTGTTCAGCAGCGCGCACGAGTGATCCCAGACCGCCTGCACGTCGTCGACCCCGCTGCCGAGGTTGTTCACCTTCACCGGCTGGCGGCGGTCGACCCGGGAGCCGTCGCCGACCATCCCGGTGTCGTTGTAGCCCCAGCACAACGCGGCGCCGGCGGCGGTGGTCACGCAGGCATGTACAGCCCCTGCAGACACGGATGCGACGTTGACCGCGCTCGCGGACGGAGCGCCGAGCGTAAGGACCCCGGCGACGAGTCCGGCGGTCATGAGGGTGCGGGCTAGACGAGCGCCCACACGGGGGGTGGTGAAACGCATGGTGGTAGTCCCTCCCTTTCGGAAACCGAGCCTGACATCGGCGCGCGTGAGCGGGGGTTGCGCCGAGCACTCACCCTACCCAGGGTTTCTGTCCAGGGACAAGCCTCCGAGCGCGCCTCACGACCCACGACCTAAGCCCTTCGGCCTGAGATGGTCTGCGGGGTTGGCGCGTCGGTGGTCTAGCCTGGATCCGTGTCGATGAGCGCATCGGTGCGACGGAGACGCCGAACGTTCGTCGCGTTGCTGGCGGCGTCGCTCGTCCTCGGCACCTACGCGTTCGTTCGGGCCGACGACGGTCGCGTCCGGGCCCAGATCGAGGTGCCCAGGTCCTCGGCCTCGACGACGACCTCGCCGAGCCCTCCGTCGTCGACGTCGCCCGATCCGGCGGACATGCCGGCGGCGTGGCTGGCATGGATCAGCGGCTCACTCCCCCAGGGGTTCGCGCAACGAGCCGCTACCACACCGTCGTTGGGCACGGTCGTCGTGGTTACCGGCGACACCCGATGGATGACCGAGTCGCGAGACGCTGCCGGACACGTCGTCGATCGGCCCACCCCGCCCTACGCGATCCCGATCGATGCGTTCTCGGTCGATCCGGCCGCGTATGCGCCCTTCATCCCCGAGGCGTACCGCGCCGATGTGACCGGCGCGCTCCGCAACGGCAGGGCCGTGCTCGGGGAATCGAGCGCGAACCTCCGGCGCATCGACGTGGGCGGGTCCCTCGTGTTCGGCGATCGCACCGTCGAGGTGGGGGCGATCGTGCCCGACGCCGTTGCGGGGTGGAGCGAGATGCTCGTCTCCCGCGCCGCCGGACACGCACTTGGGATCATCGATGATCGGTACGTCCTCGCCGAGCCGCCCGGCACGATGACCGAGAAGCGGTTCGCGTCGATCATGTCCTCGCTGCTACCCGACACGTCGATCAGGACCCTCCCACCGGCGGGATCCATCTACATGCGGATCGCATCCGGCGTGAACCCACCGATCGTGATGAAGCAGATCTTCGGCGAGTTCTCCGCCTATCCGCGCAGCGACGATCCCGCCTTCCTCAACGTCGATCACGCGTGGTACGACGCCCACATCGACACGAGGGCCGTGCCGCTGCTCGGCCAGGTGACCTGCAACGTGCAGCTCTTCCCGGCCCTGATCGGCGCGCTGACGCAGGTGCAGGACGCGGGGCTGGGTGGCGAGATCCACGTCTACTCCGGGTGCTACGCGGCCAGGACCGTCGCACGGAGTCCCACCGCACCGCCGTCGCAGCATGCCTACGGCGCGGCGATCGACATCAACGCGCCCGAGAATCCCTATGGAGCCACGCCGACGATGGACCCCCGGATCGTGAAGATCTTCGAGCGCTGGGGGTTCATCTGGGGCGGGAGGTTCCTGACACCCGATGGGATGCACTTCGAGTACGGGAGCCCGCCGCACACCGGATAGCTGATGTCGGCAACCAGGGTTAGGCTCGGTGGATGCCGGTCGTGACCCTTCGCGCTCCGCTGAAGGACCTGGCGGGGGGCAACCACCGCCTGGAGGTCGACGGCGCCACCGTCGGCGAGGTGTTGCGCACGCTCGAGTCGCAGTGGCCCAGGACGACCGGTTGGATCTTGGACGAGCACGGAGCCGTCCGGCGCCACGTGAACGTCTTCCGCAACGGCGAGCAGGTCGATGCCCAGGCATCTCTCCAGGCGACCGACCAGCTCCAGGTCCTGCCATCGATCACAGGAGGAACGTGATGCGCGAGTTGCTGGTCGGAACGAAGAAGGGTCTGTTCGTCCTGCACGGCGACGAGCCGGGCTCCTACGAGATCGCGACCCGCGCGTTCCCCGGCGATGTCGTCGAATATGCGATGCGCGATGGGCGCACCGGCAGGTACTTCGCGTCCGTGACGTCGGGCTTCTACGGGCCGCGGCTGATGCACACGACCGATCCCGCCGGGGAGTGGGAGCTGGCCGAGGGCATCGCGTTCCCCGAGAGCGACGGCGTGACGCTCGAGCGCATCTGGGTCATCAAGCAGGGCGAGGCCGACGGCCAGCTCTGGGCCGGTACCGACCCTGCGGCCTTGTGGGAATCGCGCGACGGCGGCGCGACCTGGGCGCGCAACGAAGCCCTCTGGAAGGAGCGTGTCGCCGGCGACTGGCAGCCGGGGGGTGGCGGGCTGGCGCTGCACTCGATCTGTCCTTGGCCCCGCGAGCCGCAGAAGCTCGCCATCGGCGTGTCCGCGGCGGGCGTGTGGACCACCGAGGACGGCGGGTCGTCGTGGCACACCGGCTACGCGGGGATCATGGCGGAGTACCTGCCTGAGGAAGCACGCGCCGAGACGAACGCGTTCTGCATCCACAACATGCACCGATCGCCCGCTCGGCCGGAGCGACTCTTCATGCAGTTCCACGGCGGCGTCTACCGCAGCGACGACGCCGGCTCCTCCTGGAACGACATCCACGAGGGGCTCCCATCTTCGTTCGGGTTCCCACTGGCGATCGATCCGGCGGACCCCGACAGCGCGTTCGTGATCCCGATGACCGGTGCGGAGGACCGCACGGTTCCGGGTGGATCGCTGGGCGTGTTCGGCACGCGCGACGCCGGGCACACGTGGTCACGTCAGGGCACGGGCCTGCCGACGAGCGACGCCTTCGTCACGATCTTCCGGCAGGCCTTCGACCACGACGGCGAGGGTTCATCGATGGGGCTGTGGTTCGGCGCGACGTCGGGCGAGGTCTTCGGCTCGCTCGATGCAGGTGGCTCGTGGTTCACGGTCGCACCTCGGCTGGCCCCGGTCACGAGCGTGCGGGTCGCGTGACGGCGCGTGTCAGACCCGGCGCGTAGCGTGCGACACATGGGACAGGTGATCTCCCTCGAGGCGTACCGCGACGACGTCGTGCGGCCGGCCGAACTCATGCACCGGCTGGACGAGGCCGTCAACAAGCTCGACCCGCTGGTGCGCGCTCGTGCGACGAGCGTTTCACCGACCGTCGAGCGTGAGCTGCGGGCGATCGCGATCGCCGTCAACGCCGGGCGGCCGCGACAGGCGGCGCGTCGCGCGGAACGTCTCGCCGGCCTGCTGCAACATCCCGCGTCGCACTGAGCGGTCATCCCGGGAGCACGTCGGGGCCGCCGTAGACTCGCCCGCAGATGGACGCCCTGTTGCGACGCGCCCTGCTCAGAGGTCTCGCGACGTTCATCGTCGTGATGTTCCTCGGTTCGGCGCTGGTGTCGGCCTTCGGTAACGAGAGCGGCGGGGACGCATCGACAACGAGCCCGACCGCTCCAGCGCCCAGCGCGACACCCCCGGCCCCGGCACCGCAGGCCTGGCTCGCGTGGGTGCCCGGCGGGCTCCCACCCGGCTTCGGCGACCTCATCAGTACGGTGACCGACGTCACCGCCTCGACCACGGCAACCGCCGACATCGCGTGGCTCACCGCCTCGTTCGATGCGAACGGCGACGCGGTCGACCAACCGAAGGCCCCATGGATGATCCCGCTCGACGTGACCGGTGTCGACGCGACGTTCGCCTCGTTCATCCCCGAGCCTGAGCGCCAGTTGGTGCAGGACCTGCGACCCGACGAGGGGATCCTGTCGGAATCGGAGGCGCACCTGCGCGGTCTCGGTGAGGGCTCGAGCCTGCTGTTCCGGGGTGGCACGACGATCGACATCGTCGGCACGCTGCCGGACGCGCTGATGGGCGCCTACGAGCTCCTCGTGCCGAGCGCGACCGGTGATGCGATCGGGGTGTCGCACGAGCGGTACGCGCTGTTCCACGTCCGCGCGCAGGGCGATCTCACCCCCGAGACCCTGACCCCGTCGTTCCTGGATCTGCTGCCCACCGACGCGCCCTACGCGGCGGTGGAGATCCGGGCGCCGGGCGACGCCACGTACCTGCGCGCGAACGACCGCGTGATCCCACCGCTGGTCCTGAAGCAGACGTTCGGAGAGTTCAAGGCGCGACCCGATCCGACGGACGTCGGGAAGATCGCGATCGATCCGACGTGGATCCAGGACAACATCCGATCGGCGACGTTGCCCGTCCTCGGCACCGTCACCTGTCACAGCCAGACGATCCCACTGCTGAAGCAAGCCGTCCGAATGCTCGTCGCCGCAGGCAGCACCGACGAGATCGTGGATGTCGGGCCCTGCTTCGATCCCGTCGCCTCGCCCACGGACCCGAGCGGGCCGCTCACGCCGGCGGATTGGGGGGTCTCGATCGAGCTCAATCCCTCGGCGAACCCACCCGGCGACAAGCCCTCCCAACCGAAGGACCTCGTGCACGAGATGTATCAGCTCGGGTTCGGTTGGGGCGGCAACGATGCGTATCCGCAGGGGGCGGAGTTCCGCTACCGCAAACCTGCTGCGGCGCAGGATTGAGGCGAACACGCCCCAGGCGAAGAGCGAGGGGAGCAGGTATCAAGCGTCTGTCCGCACGTGTCCCTGGAGCCGGGTTCGTACGCCCCGGGTCCTGGGACATGCCTCCCGCGGCATGACTCGCGCGTGGGTTCTGCTCCCCTCGCGGGCGCCTTTCGGCATCCCGCACGACCGTACACCCGAGGGATCTGGCGCGCCACCCGTTAGGCGGCCGCGTGCCGATCGCGTGCGCGCAGCGACACCCAGACGAGCACACCGGCCACGGCTGCCGCGCCAACCGCGGCGGCGGCGACACCGGCGCGCTTCGGTGGGACCGCGTCGACGAACCGCGAACGCAGCCGGACGGGGTTGCGGAAGTTCCGGATCTCCCAGCCGCGCTCCTCAGCGACGTGCCGCAGCTCACGGTCGGGGTTGACCGCGACGGGGTGACCGACCACCTCGAGCATCGGCACGTCGGTGATGGAGTCGCTGTATGCGTAGGACCGTGACAGCGTGACCCGCGAGCGCCTCGCCAGCGCACGGATCGCGTCAGCTTTCTGCTGACCGTAGGCGTAGAACTCGAGCTCGCCGGTGTAGCGGTTGTCCGGGCCGACCTGCGCGCGCGTCGCGATCACACCGGACACGCCGAAGTGCCGCGCGAGTGGACGGACGAGCTCCTCGGGCGTAGACGACACGATGTAGATGCGCCGCCCCGCGGCCTGGTGCTCCGCGATCAGGTCGAGTGCCTCCTGATAGACGAGGGGGTCGATCACCTCGAGCATCACGTCTTCGACGAGTCGCTCGATCTGTCCGCGATCCCACCCTTTCGTCAGCTGGAGCATGCCTTCCTTCAACCGCTCCATGCGCTCCTCGTCGGCACCGATCAACAGGTACACGAGTTGGGCGTACGCGCCGCGCATGAGCTGCCCGCGCGAGACCATGCCCGCCCGATACAGGGGCCGACCGAGGGCGAGCGACGACGACCTGCTGACGATCGTCTTGTCGAGGTCGAAGAACGCGGCTTCCACGAAACCCATCGTAGGCCACCGAGCCGACCCCCCAGGGAACGGGAACCAGGATGTCCCGGTAGCCTCTCGGCCGGAGGCGTCAGGGTTCCTGGTGGGCTCCGCGGTCTTCAAAACCGTAGAGGGGGCGACGAGCTCCCTGGCGGGTTCGATTCCCGTCCGCCTCCGCTCCGGACATCCTTGGCGCGTACTCGCGTGTTACAGCCAGCCCACGAGTCGAAGTGGGGATGCCGTCAACCCGATCCCTTCGCTTGACGTCGGCGTGTTCCAGAGCCACACGGCCAGGGACAGCGCCAGGAGCGCGACGATGACCCATCCGATGACCCAGACCGTCCTGCGTGTCATCTCATCCCTCCGTTCGTGCCAAGGATAGATGCCTCCGGGGGGTGACCGACCGTGTCCCGAGGCCCTACGCTTCCCGCGACGTGTCCGAGAAGACAGCCGAACAACAGTGGCAGGACCTCCTGAGCGGGAAGTTGGGTGAGGGCGGCAGGCCGAGCCCGTTCCGCTTCATCCCGTCCAACCCCCGCTGCAAGCTCTGCGCCGCCCCGTTCAAAGCGCCCGGCGCCCTGCTCATGCGGCCGTTGGGCTTCAAGCCCTGGGCGAAGAACCCGCGGATCTGCGGACGCTGCTTCGTCTTCCTCGAGAAGGAGGCCAAGCGGTGTCCCGGCCCGACCGATGCGGAGAACGTCGCGGGGGCCGAGGTGGAGCTGTCGATGCTGTTCGCCGACGTTCGGGGCTCGAGCAAGCTCGCCAGGCAGATGCCGGTGGCGGACTTCACGCATCTGATGAGCCGTTTCTACGACGTGTCGAAGGAGATCCTCTTCGCCTCCGACGCGATCGTGGAGAAGTTCGTCGGCGACGAGGTCGTCGGGCTGTTCGTGCCGTTCATGACCGGCCCCGAGCACGCGCAACGGGCGATCGATACCGCTGCGGAGCTGCTGCGCGCGACCGGTCACGGCAAGGGCCGTGAGCCGTGGGCGCCGCTGGGCGCAGCCGTGCACACCGGTCGTGCTTTCGTCGGGATCGTGGGCACGGGAGGATCGAGCGACTTCACCGCGCTGGGCGACCCGATGAACATCACCGCCCACCTGGCCTCGCACGCCGGCATCGGCGAGATCCTGGTGACGGACGACGCGCTCGCCGCCGCGGCCCGGCCCCTTGACGGGCTGGAGCACCGCCACCTGTCGTTGAAGGGTCATCCGATGGATGCGGTCGTCCTGCTCGCGTGAGCATCGGACGCGCGCTCAAGGTCCAACCGGGAGAGGGGCGGATCGCCGCCTGGACGGTCGCGCTGTGCTTCCTCGTCATGGCGGGCCAAGCGATCGGCATGAGCGGCGTCACGGGGCTCTTCCTCGAGCGGGTCGGAACGGAAGCGCTCCCGCGCGCCTATCTCTTGCAAGGCGGCGGCGCGTTCGCCTTCATGCTCGTGCTGGCCGCGATGCTCGGACGTGTCGAGCAGCGGCGCGCGTTCCTCGTGATGGCGGGCATGCTCGCCGTGGTGGTATCCGCCGAACGAGTGGTGCTGGTTGCGGGACCGACCTGGATCTACTGGGCGCTGTGGCTGACGGTCGCCATCGCGGTGATCGCGCAGACCGTGTTCGTGTGGGGGATCGCGGGCAGGGTCACCGACACGCGCCAGGCCAAGCGGCTGTTCCCGCTGTTCGCCGCGGGCGGCATCATCGGCGCGGTGCTCGGCGGCGTGCTCACGGCACCGATCGTCGCGCTGGTCGGAACCCCCGATCTGGTCACCGTGTGGGCCGTCACGCTCGTGGGCGCGTTCGCGCTCGGCCGCGTCCTCCTCCCGCGCGGACCAGCGGTCGGGCCAACCCAGGCGCATCGCCCGCACCCCGGGGTGCTGCGAGAGCTGTCTTCGGCGATGCACTACGTGTCGAGGTCACGGCTGCTCGTCTGGATGACGCTCGCGGCGGTCCTGTTCTCGGTCCTGTTCTATTCCTTATTCCTTCCCTGGGCCGCCGCGGCGGCTGCGCGGTATACGGATGCCGACGCACTCGCCGCGTTCATCGGCGTGTTCTCCGCCGCGACGACGGCGGGGGCGTTCCTCCTGTCGACGCTCGCCACCAACCGGATCTTCGCGCGCTTCGGGATCGCGACCGCGGTGTTGGCGTTGCCGGTGCTGTACGTGGGGTCCTTCGGTGCGTTGCTCGTGAGCGCCGGCTTCGTGACGCTGGTGACGGCCCGCGCGGTGACCGGTATCTGGTTGCAAGGGGTGGCCTCCCCAGGCTGGGAGACGCTGACGAACGTCGTTCCGGACGCGAGACGCGATCAGGTCCGCGCGTTCCTGAACGGCGGGCCTGCGCAGGCCGGCACGGCGATCGCGGGCCTGATCGCGCTGGCCGGGACCGACGTGGTCTCCCCCCGGCAGCTCACGATCGTCGGGCTGGTCACGGCGGCTGCCACGGTGTTCGTGACCTGGCGCATCAAACGGTCCTACGCATCGGCGCTCGTCGACGCGCTCCAAGCCGGCCGACCGGTGTTCGTCGGCACGCCGACGCTCACCGTGCCGTTCGAGTTGGATCGAGACGCACAGGCCCTGGGCAGCGTCGTGGATGCGACGAGCGACCCGAGCGTTTCGGTGCGGCAGCTCGGCGTGAGGCTGCTCGTCGACGTCCACGGCGACCGCGCCGACGTAGCGCTCGAGCGCGCGCTCGGTGACACCGACCCCATCGTCAGGGCGTCGGCGGCCGCGGCGCTCGCCAATCGCTCGGACGATCCCTCGCTGGTCACGCGCCTCAGCGAGCTCGTCCGAGATCCAGACCCAGCCGTGCGAGCGGGTGCGGTGCGAGCGCTCGATCACGCGCCGCCGGACATCGGCGCTCCCCTGGCAGCCGCGTCGCTCGCGGATGCCGAGCCCGCGGTGCGGGCCGCGGCGGTGGTGACGCTCGCGACCCTCACCCCCGACGACGCGTTGGGTGCGTCGATCTCGCTGCTCGAGGATCGCAGCGCGCGGGTTCGCCACGCCGCCGCAGACGCGAGCGCACGGATCGGCGCCGGGGCGGTCCCTCAACTCCTGACGGCCTTGGATCGTGCGAGCGCCCGCGACGCGGCGCTCGATGCGCTCGCGTGGCTGGAGCTCACGGACCATCGCGAAGAGGTCCGCGCCCACTCAGCCGTGTGGGCAGCGGACGCCGCACGCGATCGAGCCTTCGCCGATGCGGTCAATGGGGACGGTGACGCAGCCGAGCTGTTGCGAGCGGCGTTGCTCGCCCGTGGACGTGATCAGGGACGGACGGCGTTGCGAGCCCTCGCCCTGGTCAGCGACGATGGCCGCTCGATGCGCGCGGCGATCGCGAACCTCGATGGCAGTGACGGTGGGCAGGTCGCGACCGCGCTCGAGACGCTCGACGCCGCGGCAGACCCAAAGATCGTTCGCCCACTGCTGGCGCTCTGGGACCGATCGGCGCAAGCTGCACGGGGCGCAGCGGCGTCGATCGAGGATCTGGCGGATGATCCCGATGCGTTCATCGCGATGTGTGTGGAGTTCCTTCGCCACACGACCCAAGGAGGTGAAGACATGACCCGCACCCACGGGGCAACGCCCATGATGCAGCGGGTCCTGTTCCTCCGGAAGGTCGCCCTCTTCCAGGAACTCGCACCGGCGGATCTGCTACCGATCGCGGAGGTCGCCGACGAGCAGACGTTCACGGTCGGTGAGGTGCTCGGTCAGGAGGGAGAGATGGGTGACGGACTCCACGTCCTGGTAACCGGCTCCGTCACGGTCGAAGCCGACGGCGCCGAGATCGCCACCCGAGGCCCCGGCGATGTCGTCGGTGAGATGTCCCTGATCACGCAGCGGCCGCGGATGGCGACGATGCGCGCGGTTGGCGACGTACGCACGATCTGGATCAGCCGCCGCGCGTTCGAGGGGATGATCCACGACCGCCCCGATATCGCGATCGGCGTGATGCGGGTGCTCGCGGATCGCCTCGCGGAGCGTTGAGCCGATCGGTCAGCCGCTCGAGATCGAATCCGCGATCGAGATCGCCCAGCGATCGACCTCGTCGAGAGGGTCCTCGTCCTCGGGCGCCAAGACCGCGGTCATGGTGCCACCATCGGATGCCGAGCCATGGGAGGCAACGAAGACCCGATGCTCGTACGCGTGGGTCGCGCGCATCACGTCGCTCACGTCGACGATCGTATCGTCGCTCCCGGCCGGCCCGCCTGCCGCCTCACTGAACAGCCACACCGGACGCGCTGAGAGGTCGTCCACCTCGCGGACGACGAGGCGCGTCGCGTCGTCTCGCCAGTGACCCTCATCGAGCGCACTGCCGAGGACGACGATGTCGTAGCTGTCGACCGTGATCACCTCGGACGGCGTCCGCACGTCCACCTGATGACCTCGAGCGCCGAGCACCGAGCCGATACGGGCTCCGATCGCATCGTTCGTGCCGTCGCTCGCGATCGTGACGAGAACCCTCATCGCTACGCTCCTTCCCGCCGCGACGTCCTCCCCAAGCGCCGCTCCAACCGTCGGTGAGCGACCCATCATCCGGGAGCGCTACCGCGGTTGCCATCGGATGAACAGGCGTTCCACCGGCGAACCACCGCCCGTCGGCCCAACGGGGTGACGAGGGGGAGTCCCTTTGCCGATGCGACGCCGGCGGGCACCCGGTTCTCGACCGAAGGGGTTCGCAACGAAGCCGCCACAACGGTGCTCGGCACGGATGCGTCGGCGCGCTACCCTCTGCCCGCCATGGCCGTCCGCATCTTCATCTCCGTTGACATGGAAGGCATCGGCGGCATCACGACGATCCGCCAGACGACGCGCGGCACCGACGACTACGAGTGGGCTCGGCGGATCATGACGGACGAGGCGAGCGCGGCCGTGGCTGGCGCGGCGGATGCGGGTGCCCTCGAGATCGTCGTCTCTGACGCGCACGGCAGCATGGGCAACCTGCTTCCCCAAGAACTCGATCCCCGTGCCGAACTGGTCCAGGGGTCGCCGAAGCTGCCGTGGAGCATGCTGACCGGGATCGAGGAGGGGTTCACCGGCTGCGTGTTCCTCGGCTACCACGCGGGTGCCGGCACCGCGAGCGCGATCCTCGACCACACCTTCACCGGGTGGTTCGCCGACATCCTCGTCAACGGGCAGGCTTGGAACGAGACCCATCTGAACGCGGCGCTCGCCGGCACCTTCGGCGTCCCGGTCCTGTTCGTGTCGGGCGACGACGGGTGTTGCGCTCAGGCGGCGGAGCGGCTCCCGTGGGTGAAGACCTTCTCGACGAAGGCGGGCTTCTCGGCGATGGCCGGGCGATCCAAGTCACCGAAGACGGTGCAGGAGGCCACGCGGCGGATGGTGGCGGATGCGGTCCGCCACGCCGACCGAGCCGAGGTGTGGACGCCCGAGGGACCGTTCACGGTGGAGGCACATCTCGCGTCGAGCGCGCTCGGCGACATGCTGTCGATCGCGCCCGGCACCGAACGCACCGGCGCGCGTTCGGTGTCCTACGACGCGCCCAACGTACGCACGATGTACCGGATGCTGCTGACGTGGGTCAACCTCGGCCACCGCGTCGGGCCGAAGACACCGGTCGAGTAGCGCTCAGAGATCGACGGTCGCGATCTGCGCTGATCCGAGCTCGACCGAGCGATCCCCAACCCGCGACCCGATCGCCTCGGTCGTCGGGTTCCAGGCCCGGACCTGCACGCTCCCACCGATCCGGCGGATGTTCGAGAGCTGTGCGTCGCCGAGTTGCAAACGCAGCAGGCGATCCTTCCGCGGCAAGGTTCCCCCGGCGGCGGCCGGCGCTTCGACGATCGGGAGCCCGAACCGCTCCCAGCTGGACAGCAGAGCCGGACCGACGGGAGGATCCGGCCAGATCCCGAGCGTGAAGGCGGTCTCGCCGAGCATCTGGGCGTTCGGCGTCGGCGTCCGCGGGCCAGCGTCCCACGGCCGGGTGGCGAAGCTCCCGCTGATCCGCCCGACACAGCGCAGGAGCGTCACCGCGAGGGCCCGACCATCGACCACCTCGTACTCGAACACCCCCTCGTGCAGGAACGCAACCGGGCCGGCGACGGCGACGTGCCGCGCGGGCCAGGTCGCCGACGCAGCCTCGGCGTCGCTGCCCTCGCCGACCAGCGGCCGCTCGACCAGCTCGAACGGTGCGCCGGCGAGCGAGCGATCCACCGGCGTGGGCAGCGACACGTGCAACCGCAGCCGGTGGTCGGGCCGGTCGTTCCGCATCACCCCTTCCAGGCGCACGAACGGTTCATCCCGACGGCGGGTGACCCGGAACAGCACGAGGAGCCGGTCCCACGCCGCGATCACCTCGTCGCCGTGCACCTCCACCGAGCCCGGCGCGGACGGCACCTGCGCCGGATCCTCGTAGCAGAAGTTGTAGAGGTCCCCGACGTCGGGCTCATCCAGCAGACGAACCTCGAGCCCATCGATCTCGACGCCATCGCCCGTCGCTCGGACGACCACCGGGGTCGTCTCCGGCTCGTGCCCGCGAGGGACGACCTGATAGCCGAGCCCCGGCACGCCATCCCGCTCGAAGGGCGACGGGTTGAACCGGATGACGCCCGCCTCGCCCTCGATACGTGATCCCAAGGAGGTCAGCGCGCGCTCGACGATGTCCTCGCACGTCGCACGCGCCTCCGCGAACCGGCCGTCGACGTCGATCGCGACCTGGTCGTGGGAGCACCCGCACGCCGAGTCGTGTGCGCCGTTCCACAACAGGAGTCGCCACGCCTGAGCGAGTTCGTCGTCGGGCCAGCCGAAGCCGGGCGTCAAGGCCGCGAGCGGCTCGGCGAAGCGCTCCAGCAAGGACTCCACTCGTCCGCGCTCGCGCTTCTGGTGCACGCGCGCCGAGTACACGTTGGGCAGCAGGTGAGCCCGAGCCGAGGAGCGCAGCTCTCCGGTCCAGATCGGCAGCTCCTCCGGCTCTGCGCGCCCCTCCAGGTACGAGGCGAGACCGGCGATACGGAACCCATCCGTGGCGAGGCGCTCCGGCAGCGATGCATCGGGTCCTGAGTGGTCGTAGCCGACCAGCACGACGAACCGATCGTCGACCGCGAAGGGTCGCAGCGCGTCGACGCTCTGGTTGATCGCGACATCCAACGCCGAGGGATCCGCGGTCTGCTCGAACGAGGAGCCGTTCGAGTACCCGTACGGCATGTACTCGGCGACGACCTCGCTCCCGTCGGGTGCACGCCAGCGGAACGATGTCGTATCGATCGAGACGGGCACACCGCGCCACACCATCGCGCGGTCGATCCCCGCGAGGCGCAGGATCTGCGGCATCTGCCCGATGTGGCCGAACTGATCCGGCATGTATCCGAGCCACAGCGCCGCCCCCAGCTCCTGGGCGCGCCGCAGGCCCATCTCGAGGTTGCGGATGTGCGACTCGCCGCTCGTCAGGAACTCGTCCATCTGGGTCACCCAGGGACCCGCGGAGAGTTGGCCCGATCGAACGAGTGTCGCGAGCTCGTCGGCGCGCTCGGGACGACGAGCGAGATAGTCGTCGATCATCGCGGTCTGCCCATCGAGGTGGAAGTGTGGGAACCCCGCTGCTCCGAGATCGAGCAGCGTGTCCATCATCGTGACCAGCCGCTTGCTGAAGACGGCGAACGGCTCGTACCACTCGCGGTCCCAGTGGGTGTGCGGGACGAGCCACACCTGCGTGCTCACGCCTCGGGCTGCCCCCAGAAATGAGACGTGACCTCGTCCCGCAGCCGGGAAGACGCGTTCGAGGTGATCGGGATCTGCGCGAGCTCCATCGCCATCAGCGCCGCGCCGACCACCGGAGGCGACGACAACAGGCGCACCTCGGCGCGCGGCGCGGTTCGCCGAACGCCCAGCTCGAGCTCGTCGAGCAGGTACCGGTTCGGCGTGCGGAACAGGCCCCCGGCGAGCACGACCTCCACCGGCAGGTTCGACAGGTTCAATCGGCGCGCGACGACGCCGGCCGCTTCGCCGAGCGCCTCGCCGATCCGCTCCAGCACCGTGCGCGCGACGAGGTCCCCGGCTTCCGTGGCGGCCAGCACCATCGGCGTCAGGTTCTGCAGCTCGGGTGCGCGGAACCGAGGGTCGAAGCGCGCGAGCCGCTCGAGCATGGCTTCGACGGAGGACTCCCCCAGGCGCTCGCACAGCATGTCGGTCAGCATCGTCGCGGGGCCTCGACCCGTGTACTGATCCGCGACGGCGGCGACCGCGAGCTCCGACACGTCGAACTCGTCGCCGAAGTCCCCGAAGGTCCGGCCCTCGCCGATCGTGCGGAACTCGTTGCCGACGGGGTCGCGGCCGACGGCGACGGTGCCGGTGCCCGCGATCACCGCGATCCCCCAGGATTCCGACGCACCCGCCCGCAAGGCGATGAACGCGTCGTTCACGATCTTGCGCGGCGCTCCGGGCACGATGGGCGACGCCAGCTCCGTCAGCCGGCCCTCGTCGGAGGGCCAGTCCATACCGGCGAGGCCGAGGACGACCGCCGCCACGCCGTCGGGCGAGATGCCAGCCGCCTCCAGCGCATCCGAAGCTGCCGTGACGAGCGCGCCGGCCGCGCCCTCGATCCCGGCGATCTCCCAGTTCGAGGCGCCCGACTCGCCCGCGCCGAGCATCGCGCCGTTCTCGTCGCTCAGGACCGCGTAGGTCTTGCGACCGCCGCCGTCCATCCCGAGGACGTTCGTCACGATCCGTCCTTCACCGCGGCCGAGGCGTAGGCCTGCTCGACGACCTGGAGCACCACGCGGCCGTCCTCCCCGCTCGGCCGTGGCTGGCGCCCCCCCTCGATCGCGCCGAGGAACTCCTGCATCTGGGTCGTGTACATCGGCTGGGTGCAGTGCTCGTAGTCGGCGCTCGGCTCCTCGCGGGGAAAGATGCGCGCATAGCCACCGGTGCCGTACACCTCCGTCTCGGCCTCCAGCCCTTCCGTATGCGGTTGCCACCAGCCCGCCTCGACGATCGAGTTCGTACCCTGCGACCAGGAGATCAGCAGGATGCCGTCGTCGTCGACGTCGTAGTCGCCGTACCTCGTGCCGATCGTCGCACACACCCGGGTCGGATCCGGGTCGCCGAGCAGGAACCGGGCTGTGTCGATCGCGTGGACACCCATGTCCGGCAGCGCGCCGCCGCCCGCGAGCGCGCGATCCACGAACCATCCCGACGGTCCCCAACCCGCATGCACGCCGTACCCCCGTGTCTTGACGACTACGCCGAGCTCGCCCGCGTCGATCCTGGCGCGCATCGCGCGGACGTCGGCGTGGAAACGCCAGCAGTGGGCCACCATCAATGAGGCGCCCGACACCCCCGAGGCCGCGATCATCGCGTCGCACTCGGCGACCGACGTCGCCATCGGCTTCTCGACGAGCACGTGCTTGCCGGCCTCGAGCGCCGCGATCGCCTGCGGCGCGTGCAGGGCGTTCGGCGTGCCGACGACCACCGCATCGACATCGGGATCGCGGGCCAACGCCTGCCAGTCGGTCGTGACGCGATCGATCCCGTGGCGCTCGGCGAACACCCTCGCGGTTCCCTCACGGTGGTTCGCGACCGCGATCACCTGGTGACCGCTCTCGGCAACTGCCTGGGCGTGGAAGTCCTGGATCCAGCCGCAGCCGAACAGCGCCACCTTCATGGCGCCGGACACTACCCCTTGACGCCGGTGACCGTGATGCCCTCGATGAAGACCTTCTGGGCCAGGAAGAACAGGATGATCACCGGGATCATGAACAGGAGTGAGGCCGCCATCGTGAGGTTCCAATAGACGTGGTGGAGCGCCTTGAACTCCGACAGCCCGATCGCGATCGTCCAGCTGTGACTGTCCTCCCCCACGTACAGCAAGGGCGCGAAGAAGTCGTTCCAGGCGTAGAGGAAGTTGAAGAGCGCGACCGCGGCGATCGCAGGCTTCGCGAGTGGAACGATCACACGCGTCATGATCTGCCAGTGGCTCGCCCCATCGACGCGAGCCGCATCCGCAAGCTCGTCGGGGACCGATCGGAAGAATTGCCGCAGGAGGAAGATCGAGAACGCGTCGCCGAAGAAGCTCGGGATGATGAGCGGTTTGAGCGATGGCACCCAATGGAACACTTTGACGAACACGACGTACAAGGGTAGGGCTGTGACCTGATATGGCAGCATCAGCGTCGCGAGCACAAGGATGAACACCACCTGTCGCCCTCGCCACTGCATCCGCGACAATGCGTACGCGACTGGGATCGACGACAGGACCACGCCAGCCGTCGACAGGAACGCCACCAGCAGTGTGTTGAAGACGTATTGGATGAACGGGATCACCGTGAAGACGTCGCGGAAGTTCCCCAAGCGGAATGGGTCTGGCCAGAGCGCTGGCGTGTTCGCCTGCTGATCGGTCATCAATGACGTCAGCACGATGAACACCATCGGCAGGAAGAACGCCGCCGAGACGGCGATCAACACGGCGTGGCTCCCGATGGTGTGTAGGAATTGCCGTCGACGCATGCCGGGCGGCAGGCGCCGCTGTTCGATCGCGGGGACGCTGCGCGCGGCGACGGCCTCGGTCGCTATCGGAGTCCACCTCCCTGGTAGAACACCCACCGGCTCGACGTCTTGAGGATGATCAACGTGCAGATCAGCGTGACGACGAGGAGCAGCCAGGCCAGCGCCGATGCATACCCCATCTGGTACCTGAGCCACCCCGCCTGATACAGCCTCGTCGTGAAGAACAACAGCGACTGCAAGGGACTTCCGAGTGCATTCACGTCACCGCCGCTTTCGGTGAGGTTCGCGACGTAGGCCGAGGTGAACTCCTGGAACCCTTCGATCACGCCGATGACGAGCGAGAAGAAGATCACCGGCGAGATCAACGGCAACGTCACGTAGCGCCACCGCTGCATCCGTGATGCGCCTTCGATATCGGCGGCCTCGTAGAGCTGGCGTGGCACGTCGAGCAAGCCGGCGAGGAAGATCACCATCGCGTCGCCCACGCCCCACAGGCCGAGGATCAAGATCGCGGGCTTCGACCACGTGGGACTCTGGAACCACAATGGCGTGTCCTTCCAGCCAAGCGCCGAGAGGACCTGGTTGATCGGGCCGATCGTCGGATTGAACAGGAAGACGAACGCGAGCGCAGCCGCGACCGCTGGCGCCAGCGTCGGCAAGAAGAACAATGTCCGGTAGACCGTCACGCCCCTTCGCGGACGTACCAACAACGACGCCGTGGCGATAGCGATGATGATCCGCAATGGAACGCCGAAGATGATGATCCACGCGGTGTTTCGTACCGCCTGCCAGAAGAAGGGGTCCTTCGTGAACATGAACTTGTAGTTGGCGATGCCCACCCATCTCGGCGTCGCCAAGATCGGATAGGACGTGAAGGAGTAATAGAGGCTCGAGATGACCGGGTAGAGGGTGAACACGAGGAACCCGATCAACCACGGCGACATGAACGCCAGCACCATGAGCGCGTTCTTGCGCGCACGCGCTCTCTGCATCGCCGAGCGCGGGCGAGGCTGGAAGATCCTCGCCCGCGCTACGGTGTCCGTTGAAGCGGCGATCGGTTGCCCTCCTACGGAACGTTCATCGATTGCTGCAGGTCGGTTGTTGTCTGGTCGGCGGCGGTCTTCAGGCCACCTGCGAGGTCGCTCGACTTCCCGGTCTGCCACTCGTCTCCGAAGTTGTCGAGGTACGTGCCGAGCCCATCGCCGATCGGCGTCGTGGGCCGGTACTCCGAGTGCGGGTTGTTGAACGCATCCAGGAACGTCTGGAACTGCGGGACGAAGTCGAGGTCCGGCGACTGCAACGACTCGACCGTGGTGGGCACGTTGTATGCGTTGTTCGCCATGTAGACGAGGGCATCCGTGTTCGTCGCCATGAACTTGACGAGCAACCATGCCTCGGCCTCGTGCGCGGATCCGCGAGGGATCCCGATCACGGTTCCACCAGCGACCCCCGAACCGTAGATGTCCGTCGCGCCGGGCGACGTCGGCAGTGGAGCCGTGTCGAAGTTGAGGTTCGGCGCGTCCAGACCGATGAAGTTCGGCCCCGACCGCCACTCGCCGTCCAGCGTGATCGCCACGCGACCGATCTCGAAGTCGTTCGCCGACGAGAACTCATCCGCCGTGCCTGCGATGAATCGCTGAAGCTTGTCGACACCGGTCGCGAAGTCGCCGTTGCCGTACACATCGGTGATGAACTTCTTCTGCCAGGTGAACATCTCAGCCCAGGCGGGATCCGATGAGAAGGCCGGGTTGCCCTCGGCGTCGAGCCAGCTGGCGCCGAACATGTGCCCGAAGCTCAGCGTCGTATTGCCGCAGCAATTGTAGCCGAGCCACGGCACGAACCCGGCAACCTTGATGGAACCGTCGGAGTTGAACTCCGTGAGTTTCTTCGCGTCATCGAGCAGCTCGTCCGTCGTCTTCGGCGGATCGGCGATGCCTGCTGCCTCGAACATATCCTTGTTGTAGTACATGCCCGTCACGTCGGTGAGGAACGGCAGCGAACATTGATTGCCCTGGTAGCTCGTGTACGTGAGCGCCGATGGCGGGAACGTCGCCGCCATGTCGACGCCATCGGGGCCGGCGATGTAGTCGTTCAGATTGAGCCACGCGCCGGTGCTGCACCACAGGCCGACGTTGTCCACGCCGAACGACAGGACGGCGTCGGGCGGGTTGCCCGCGTTGATGGCCGCGGTGATCTTGTTGTCGGTGAGCCCCGTTCGGCTGTCGACCGTGATCCACGGGTACTGCTGGCTGAACATCTCGAATACCTTGTTGAAGACCTGCGTCTCGGCTTTCGAGGTCCACTCGCTCCACATCGAGATCGTCACCGGCGCATGAGACGCGTTCGGATCGACCGTTTGGGGGCTCGAACTGCTGCCCGAGCTACAGGCTGCGGCGAGCAGTCCGATCGCCGCCAGCACAGGTGCCCACCGCTTCATGGTTCCCCTCCTCCTCCGGGCAGTGCCCGGTGTCGTCCCCAACGAGAAGTACGGAAGC